>Ga0210389_10002042_pt1 | contig 16143 bp, 10 predicted proteins | sample IncBWH28OmetaG_FD_160127 | JGI IMG/M metagenome (GOLD analysis project Ga0210389, IMG submission 160127) | Forest soil microbial communities from Barre Woods Harvard Forest LTER site, Petersham, Massachusetts, United States - Inc-BW-H-28-O ...
ATTCCCGCGGATCCGAGCTCGGCAAACACCGCTGCCGACGGCCAGTCGACCGATCGCGGCCGGCAGCTGAAATCCCAACTGGCGACCGCGGCGCAGGTCTTCATGTCGGGACAGTTCGGCATTGGCAAGTCTGAGGCCAGCGCCTCCAACGCAACCTCCGCAAGCCCCAGTTCCGGCGCCGACTCAGCACCCGCTTCGTTGAAGCCCTCCGACGCGCCGCTCGACGGGCAACTGCGCAAAGGCATCGACAGCCTGCCGCGCCGGGTCAACGACCAGTTCAACAATCAGGGCGATATGGTGAACTTCGTGATCGTGGGCTCGCAGAAAGATATACAGTCGGCTCTCGCGGCCGCGAACTGGCACATGGCTGACACCGACAATAAGGACGCTGTGCTCAACGCCCTGGAGCAAACCTACGACAGCAAGGACTACCTGGCGATGCCGATGAGCACGCTATTCCTGTTCGGACGGAAACAGGACTTCGGTTACGAAATGGCCGAGCCGATCGCGATGGTGGCCAGCCGCCACCATTTCCGCATCTGGAAGGCCCCATTTACGTGGAGGGGGACCGAGGTGTGGTGCGGCGCCGGCACTCACGACATCGGCTTCGCCAAGGACAAGCGCAACGGCAGCGTCACTCACAAAATTGATCCGGTCGTGGACGGCGAGCGAGACAACATTGGCAGCAGCCTGCAAGGCACTAAGCAGGCCAAGACTCTGATCTATTACCTTCCGCCCGACCCAGTGCAAGACGCTAAGAATGCCACAGGCGATGGCTACCACTCCGACGGACGCTTGCTGGTGATCTTTCTGCAATAGGCAACTCGTAGAGATCCAGCTTGCGTCCATCTTGACAACATAAGCGATCGGGTCGGCGCGAGCTGTTGCTCGGCGGCGATCTCGATACCACCCGGTTAACCAATCTGCAGTTGCTTCGTCTAATTCCTCAAGATCCGGCATGTTCCGGGAAGTATTCCGCCAGAGATCGACGGAACGCCGTGATCGTGCTGTGCGTATAGATCTTCAAGCGAGGTTCTGCCCCTCGCACGACGGTCTACACGAAGTTGCTTAGAGGAACGCAACCGCACCCCTGCGTGCATGCGGTTGTGAGGCGCGCCCGTTCATTCGCGGCGCAAGGGGACAGTAGCGAACGCGTTCAAATACTGGGGGATGCATGGAAACAGGGCAGAAAGGAAACGGATCGATCCGGCCCGTCGAGAGATATGACGTCGGCCACGTGCAGGAAGTGATTCGGCAGGCGCACGGGGAATTGCGCCAATTGCTCGAACAGCGCTCGGAGATCATGAAGCGCATCGGCACGGTCAAACAGACCATCTCCGGCTTGGCTAATCTCTTTGGCGACGGCGTGCTGAACGAAGAACTAATGGAGCTCGTCGACCGCAAAAGCAGCGGTCGCCAGCCCGGATTCACCAAGGCTTGTCGCATGATCCTTATGCAAGCCGGCTGCGCCATGAATGCGCGCGAGATTTGCGATTATTTTCAACAGAACATGCCGGCATTGCTGGCCCGCCATAAAGATCCTATGGCGTCTGTCACTACGGTGCTCAACCGCCTGGTGGATTATGGCGAGGCGCAGGCTGTGGTTGCAAACGGCAGGCGCGCCTGGCGCTGGGTTGCCGAAACGCCTGCGGACTTGCAGGCGAGCAGCAAAGCCGACCTCGTGGCGTGACAAGAGTCTATCTCGGGCGATGCGACTATCCCGGCGGGAGCAGCATCCCTTTTTCCAAGTGCCGCGTGACGTGTGCGTACGACGCAGCGTGCGGATCGTGCGTGACCATCACAATCGTCTTTTGGAAGTCCTCGTTCAACCGCTTCAGAATCTCCAGCACCTCCGTCGCGGAATGACTGTCCAGATCGCCGGTGGGCTCGTCGGCCAGCAGCAACGTCGGATCGCTCACAATCGCCCGCGCAATGGCCACGCGTTGCTCCTGTCCGCCGGAGAGCTGCTTGGGCAGGTGGCCCACTCGATCCTCCAGGCCGACCAGCTTGAGCGCAGTTAACACATGCTCGCGGCGCTGCTGCGAGGTCAGCTTGGTCAGCAGTAGCGGCAGTTCAACATTCTCAAACGCGGTGAGCACGGGAATCAGGTTGAACGTCTGAAAGACGTAGCCGATATGCTCGTTGCGCCAGCGCGCAATCTGCGCGTCGTTGAAGCGGAAAATATCCTGTCCCTGCACCAGCAACTCGCCGGAGGTCGGCCGGTCGATCGCCGCAATCATATTCAGCAGCGTCGTCTTCCCCGACCCCGACGGCCCCATCAGCGCCAGAAATTCTCCTTTGGCAATGTCGATCGAAACGTCGTCGAGCGCCGTCACCTGAAAAGCATCGCGCTTGAAAACTTTGCTGACGCCGCGAACCTGTACAACCTTCGTGCTGGTGGACACATTCGATTCTGCAACTGTGCTCATGATTGCCCCTTCTTATGTTTAGCCATCTTAATGTTTAGCCATCATGTTTAGCCATCATGTTTAGCCGTCATGTTTAGCCGTCATGTTTAGCCATCTTTACGACTGACCCTTGATCTTGATTTTGTCTCCATCTTTCAACGTGGACGGGGCGGTCGTGATGACGCTTTCGCCGCCGACCAGCCCGTCGACCAGCGCTCCATCGCTGCGCTGGCTCAGTTCGTGGACTTCGCGGGCGACCACCTTTCCGTTATAGGCGAGGAACACCATCTTCTTCCCATCGCGATCGCGGATGGCCGCGGACGGCACGTAAACGCCCGTTGGTTCCTGCGAAGTCTTGACCTTCGGCGCCTCGTCGGCCAGAAACTTCACAGTCGCGTTCATCTCCGGCCGTAGTTGAATCGTGGGATACTTGTCCGGGTTCAACACCTGCACCTTCACCTGCACCGTGGCCTTCTGCCGGTTGGCTTCGGGTGAAATCTGCGCGATCACGCCGTCGTATTCTTTGTCAGGATACGCGTCGGTCGTGACCTTCCCTTTCTGCGTGGGCCCCAGGCGGGCGAAGTCCGCCTGCGCGATGTCTAGCTCAACTTGCAAATCGTTCAGATCCGCGAGCGACACAACCGAACCCTGCGGCCCGCCCGCCGCGGCGCTGGCGAACTGCGCGGTGATCAGCTCGCCCTTTTCTGCGGTGCGATCGAGAATCGTGCCCGTAACCGGCGCGCGGATCACCGTCGCATCCAGCTGCGACTTGGCATAGTCGAGTTGGCCCTGCGCCTGCGTGAGCGCACCCTGAGCTCGCGCAATTTCCTCCGCACGCGGACCGATCTTCATCAGCTGGAACGCTTTTTCCAACGAGTTCACACGCTGCTGATCCGATTCGAATTTCGCCGTGGCATCGTCCAGTTGCTGGCGTGACACCACTCCGCCGCTCGCCAGTTCTTTCGTACGATCAAGCGTCAGCTTATCGTTTACCAGCGTGGCCCGGGCTTCGTCGAGATTGTGCTGCGCTTCTTGGATTTCTTCCGGCCGCGACCCGTTCTGCAACTCGTCGAGATAAGCCTTGGCATTTTCCAGCGCGCCGCGGGCCTGCTCGTAGGACGCGCGAAATTCCTGATCTTCCAGGCGCACCAGCACCTGGCCTTCTTTCACCTTGTCGCCTTTCTCCACGCCGATCCAGGAAAGGCGGCCAGTCACCTTGGAGTTCACGTTGATGGTGTGATGGGCGACGATGTAGCCGGTGGCCGAGAGTACTGTGCCGCCCACGTCGTTGCCGCTGGTTTGCGCGGCAGCGCGCACAACTTCGACTTCCGGTATGTCCGACGCAAACATGCGGTACGCCACAGTGATGAGCCCCAGCACAACCACCACCGCAATGCCGCTGAGGATGTAGCGGCGGGCCCAGGCCGGCGGCTCTCCGCCGGAATCGCCACGCTGCGTGCGGTCAATGCGCAGACTTTGCAGGTCTTCGTGTTTTGTATCAATCGCCATAAGTAATGATTACGCTCGAACTCTCCCAAAAGTTTCGCGTCGCCGGGTGCCCCATTTCTCGCGCGCCCTTTGCGCGAGAAGTGGGGAATTGCAGCAAGCCCCACTAGCCGCGCAGCGCGTTCAAAATATTCTGCCGTGCCGCGTGCCACGCCGGAGCCAGCCCGCCCACGAATCCCATAATCAGCGCAAACGCGATGGCATATGCCGCAACCGTCCAGGTAATGCGCAGGGCAAACACCACTTCGCTGAAAGTCACGGCGTTGGACGTTCCCGTCTCCATTCCGTTAAACGGAAGCATCAGTAAAATCCCCGCAGCTGCGCCCAGCAGTGCGAGCAGCAACGACTCCAGCACAAACGATGTCAAGATTGCAGGCCGTGAGAAGCCGATCACGCGCAGCGTAGCAATCTCCCGCCCGCGATACGCGACCGCGGCATACATCGTATTCATGGCCGCAAAAATCGAACCAATCGCCATGATGAACGCTACGACAATCCCGATAACTTTGATTGGCGCGCCAGAACTAGTCTGCTTGGCATAGTAGTCGGTCTCGAGGACGCCTTCGAGTTTCAGTCGCTGATCGTCGCTGACCCGGTTCTTCAATGCTTCGGCGGAAATCGGATCGGTCGCGCGCAGGTACGCCGACGAATAACCTCCCTGGCGGTCGAAGTCGGACGCCATCTGGTTCACATCACCCCAAACCTCGGACTCATAGGCCGAGCCTCCGGCGTCAAATACGCCAACCACTTTCCACGATCCCTTGCCGAATTCCATGGTGTCGCCGATGTTGGCGTGGCTGAAGCGATCGCGAATCGACCTGCTCACAACAACTTCCCGCTGCCCCGTCTGGAACCAGCGTCCTTCAACCAATTTCGCGCCGGGCCGCAATTCCAGGCCGTCAGGCATCATGCCGCGCACCGTTACGTTCACTTCGCCGGTGCCATCTTTGCGCGGCAAAATGATCACCACCACCCATTCACCAGAAGTCATCGGCTCGCCGTGGCTATCTTTCGCGATGCCGGGAAGCGTCTTCAGCGTGGGATAAAGTGAAGCGTCGAAACCGCCCGACAACTCTGCCTCCGATCCTTTGCGCAGCACCAGCACGTTCAGCGGATTGCCGCTGCTGACGAATGCTGTGTTCAGCCCCGTGATGAGCGCCATCAGAAAAATAGCGGTCGTGACCGTGAGCGCGATGCCCAGCGCGGTCATCAGCGTGAGCCCCTTGCGGAGAACTAAATTGCGGACGTTGTAACTGATCGGTATCGCCATAAGGAAACTCGTTTCGTTCAATTCTCAAATGCAGCAGCGCGATTCAGCGACGCAGCTCAGCCAATGTGACGCAGTCCATCCACAATGCTCATCCGCGACGCGTTGAACGCGGGCAAGTAGCCGCTCACCAGACCCAGAGTCAAAGACGCCGTCAGCGATAAGGCAGCCGCTGGCGCAGTGACTTTCATGGCGAGCGGGATTCCCAGCCCAATGAAACTACGTGTCATAAGCCAGATCACCGGAATCGCTATCAGAACTCCCAGCACCCCTCCGGTGACGGCCAGCGCGACCGACTCTCCTACGAACATCGACAACACGCTCCGCCGGGTGAAGCCCAAAGTTTTCAGCACGGCCACTTCGCGCGTACGGCTGCGCACTGACATCGCCATGGTATTGGCCGAAACCAGCATGATGGTGAAGACCACCGCGCCGCAAATGCCAAGGATGAATGCCTTGATGTTGCCCAGTGACGCGACAAAGCCCAGTTGAAACGCCCTCTCGCTCTCCGTTTTTGTCTGCAGTGGAGAGTTGCGGAACATGTCATCAATCTCGTGCGACGCCCGCGACACATTGTCCGGTGAATCGATCTGTGCGGCGTACCAGCCGGCCTGCCCTTTGAACCACGGCACCGCCTCTTCCAGATATTTTGCGTTGAAATAGAGCGCATTCTGGGGCGGATCACGGTGATAGATGGCGCGAATTGTGAGATCAAGATTCGTGGGGAAAATGTTTTGCTGCAGCGTTATGCGGTCGCCAATTTTCCAGCCGTATTTTTTTGCCAGCGTGATGTCGACCAGCGCCCCGGCGCGGTCCTGCTGCCATGCCTTCAATTGATCGGGCGGAACGATCTTGTCCGACGCCACTTTCAGATACTCGTCGGGATCGGTGCCGAGTTGTGCGAAAAAGTGCTCGGGCCGGTCATCGATATAGCGGCCGCCGAACCAGGTGAGCGGCGCGACTGCACTCACACCCTGCACGCTGCGAATTTTGTCGCGATAGAACGCGGGCAGAAAAAATGCCAGCGAAACGCGGTCGCGGATAATCAACCGCCGCGACGCTTCCGGCGCGACCTGGTCTACATAAAACGACCGCCAGATGCAGATCATCAGCGTTAGCAAGAGCAGCGAGAAGCTGATGCTGATCATGGTCAGCACACTCCGCCGCTTGTTGCGAAACGTATTGCGTACGACAAAACTGCCCAACGTCATAAATCGTCCTGAACAACTTCAGCCGATGTGCCGTAATCCGTCGACAATGTTCACGTTCGAGGCATGGTAAGAAGGCACCGCAGCGCTCAACAGTCCAACCAGGCCCGAGGTCAGCATGGCCGCGGCCCAGATCCCCAGCGTAACCTTCATGGGAAAGAAGCTAAAGAATTGAGGAGAATGCGTAAGGCCATAAACCATCAGCCATCCCAAGCCAACTCCCACGAAGCCTCCGGCGAGCGAAAGTGCGACGGCTTCACTCACAAACAACCCCAGCACGCTGCGCCGGGTGAAGCCCAGGGTTTTCAGCACAGCGACTTCGCGCGTGCGCTCGCGGATTGACATGGCCATCGTGTTGGCTGATACCAGCAAGGTCGCAAAAACCACCGCCGAGCAGATGCTCAGAATGAAAGCCTTCACGTTGCCCATCATAGCCACGAACTCGAGGCCAAAGGCCTTTTCGCTTTCTGTTTTCGTGGGCTGCGGAGAGTTGTGGAACGTGTCATCGACGGCGCTGGCGATTTTGCTGACGTCCGCGGGATTGTCCGCCAGGATACTGAACGTTCCGGCCTGTCCTTTGAAGAAGGCGACCGCTTCCTCCACGTATTTCGTATTGAAGTAGACGGATTTATTGTCGGGGTTGGAATGGAAGATGCCGCGCACGATCAGTTCGAGGTTGACCGGGTAAATCGTTCCCTGCAAAACAATTCGATCACCCAGTTTCCATCCGTACTTCGTGGCCAGGGAGTCATTCACGATAACGCCCTGACGGTCGCGCTGCCATGCCGTGACTTGATCTGCGGGTATTTCGAGATCACGGTAGACTTTGAAGAATTCATCGGGATCGGTGCCGAATTGCGCGAAAAAATTCTCCGGCTTCTGATCTTTGTAGATTCCGCCAAACCAAGATACAGGCACAACCGCCAAAACCCCCGGCATCGCCCGTATTTTTTCCCGGTAGTAGCTAGGGAGACTGAACGTCAAAGAAACGCGGTGCCGCACGACTAATCTCTCGGCGGATTCGGGGCTGCCCTGGTCGAGGTAGAAGGCCCGCCAGATGGTCATCATTAGCGTGAGCAGCAGCAAAGAAAAAGCGATGCTCAATACGGTCAGCGTGCTGCGACGCTTGTTGCGGAACGCGTTCTTGGTAACAAACCGGGTTAACGTCATCGGCGAACTCCAGAGCGAACCGGGGGCCAGGCACAGCGGGTAGGAATATCCGAGCCCACCAAGAATAGACGAAGGTGTTCCCAATCGGCAACCAGTATGGATTCGATTTTTGTTGTGATTCGCATCTCGATCCCCCAGCCCTCGTCACGCACCATACTTGCGCGGGCTGACCACGGCCCACAAGTGGAGATCGTCATCAGGGTGAGGTGACAAATGTCACACACGGCTACACATATAACAATGACAACTGCCGCGGCGACGAGAAAGTTACGCGGTGCCTCGCCTCTTTGTGGAAAGTCAACCCGGTTGCTTGCAGACCGCCTGCATCTGCCCTGGCTGGGGCCAGGTGACCCTCGTCATTCCTATGCTTTACAGAGCTTACCTTGGTAACTCGAAGCTTCGCACAACCAGAGATATCCTAACCGTACACATTCCCTGGGCCTGCGCCACGCCGGGCATTTTTTAGGCGATAGCGGCAAGTCGCAGGGGATCTTTTGGAAAACGAAAAACATGCCTACGCAAATCGGCCCCTTCGAGATTCTGAGTGAGTTGGCGAAATCGCCAACGGGCACGGTCTACAAAGCCAATGACCCTGAGACCGCGCAGACCATTGCCCTAAAAGTGATTCAATTGAGCGCGTTCGGTGAGAGCGCGTCGGCGCTCGAACAGGCGCTGCTGGCCGAGGCGGAGAGCTCGAAATCTTTGAGCAGCCCCAACATTACACCCGTATTCGGCGCCGGCGTGATCGAAGGCCAGTTCTGCGCAGCCATGGAGTACGTGCAGGGCAACAGCATCGCCACCATGCTCGCGCGCAAAGAAGGATTTTCCATCTGGGATCTTCTCGACATTGGCCGGCAGTTGGGTGGCGCGCTCGATTACCTGACCTCTCATGGAATTGTGCATTACAGTCTGGAACCGGCCAAGATCATGTGCGGCTGGGACGGCACGGTACGAATTCTCAGCTTAGGCGTTTCGAGAGCGGGCAATTTTGCGACGAGCGTTTCGGAAGGCATTCCCGCGGCGCTTCATTACATGTCGCCGGAGCAAGTGCAGGGTCAGCCCACCGATGGCCGGTCGAATCTGTTCAGTCTGGGCGCCATGCTCTACGAGATGGTGACCGAGCGCAAGGCGTTCGATGGCGCTGACGCGGAGTCTTTGCGGCAAAGAGTTCTTGAGAGCACGCCAGCCGCGCCGATCCAGGTGAATGCGAAGGTGCATCCGCTTCTGAGCGAGCTGATCATGAAGGCGCTGGCGAAGGATCCGGCACAGCGTTACCAGACAGGCCGGCAGCTGCTGGACGATCTGGAGAAATGCAAAGAATCGAAGCCGGCGGCGGGCAAGAAGCCGGAAGCATCTAAAGCGGTCGCGGCTTCGGTCAAGCCGAATCCGGCGGCGCAAGCCAAGTTTGCAACCCCGTCCGCGGCCAAGCCCGCGGCCCGGCCGGCCGCGGCACCATCTGCGCCATCCGGTCCAGCGCGGCCTGCGAGTTCGGTGGCTGCTCCCCAATCGAAGTCAACGCTGGCCAAGCCAGCCGAGCGGAAGCTCGATCCGCCGGCGTCGGCGAGCGCGGAAGCGAAGCCTTCGGCCCTCGCCAGTCCAGTATCAAAGCTGGCCGTTCCCAAAGCCGCTGCCGCTGCCGCTGGAGTCGGCGGCGCCGATGCGACCTCCATTTCGCCGGAGGCTCCCGAAATCGAGGCGCCGAACCAGTTCATTGCAGCCGGCGTGAATGCGACGATTGATCCACCAGAGATTCCATCAGCTTCTATGTCGGCGGTGGCCGAGCCTCCGGCCGAGAGTCCAGAAGTCGAAACTTTCGAGCCGCAGGTAGAAACCTTTGAGCCCCAGGCTGACGACTCGCCCGGGCTTGCCGTCGATCCCATGATGGCCGAAGGCGGGCAGAAGAGCGGCGGTGGCGTCAGCTTTTCCGAGATGACGGAATTGCCTCCGCTGAAGGAAGTCTACATTCCGCCTCCGCCACCACCACAGCCGCTTGCCTCGCAGCCTGCGGCTGCCACATCGACGCGGTTTAGCGGTGCGAAAAAGGACGACGAGAAACCCAAGGTTCAGCCGCGCGAAGTGGCGGAGAAGGCGATTAAAGAGATCAAGAACGTTCCGCCCAAGCTGATGCTTTACGCTCTGGGCGGGGCGGCGGCGCTGATCATCGTTATCGGCATTGGCGTCACCATGTACATTCACAGCCTGGGCAGCGACGACGATGGTGCGCCCCGCGCTAGCGTTGCGGCCGACGCTCCGGCGCAGCCCGAGGCCAGCCAGCCCGCGCCCGCACAAGCGCCGGTGCCGGCACCTGCGCCCGTGGCGCAGCCGCGAGAGCAAGCTCCGGAACCGGAAGCTCCCGCGGAGGAACCCGCGCCGTCGCGGGGCCGAAACTCGAAGCGGAAAGCACCCACGCCCGCAGCCATCATTCCTGGGCAGCTTGCCATTGACTCAACGCCGCAAGGCGCGCAGGTGCAAGTGGATGGCAGGAGCGATCCGAGTTATGTCACGCCCTTTGTGCTGACTAGCATTCAGCCGGGGCCGCATTCGATCAGCGTCAGCAGGCCGGGATATACGACCGACACGCGTTCGGTGACGGTGACTTCCGCGAACCGCGCGACCACCGTGATCCACCTGGCGCAGTTGATGGCTACGCTGATCGTGAAGAGCGATCCGGCGGGCGCCAACATCTACGTTGACGGGCGCGACGTGGGGCCGAAGACGCCGGCGCAGGTCAGCATCGACAAAGGCCAGCACGTGGTGCTCGTCCGCATGTCAGGGTACCTCGACGAAACCATGAACGGGCAGTTCGTGCTGGGGCAGACTTTCAACTTCTCGCCTACGCTGCGTCCGCTGGGCAACACCGACAATATTAAGACCGTTGGAAAGATGTCGAAGCTGTTTGGCGGGAAAGGCGCGGCGGCGGGGCAGGCGACGGTCAGCATCCGCACCCAGCCGAAGGGCGCGCAGATCGCGATCAACCAGCACATGCTGGAGAAAAGCTCGCCGGTCGATATTGCGCTCGATCCCGGCAACTACGTGGTCGACATTTCGCTCAGCGGATATGCTCCGGTGCATAAGATCATTACTGCTGACTCGGGCGGCAAGGTCGTGGTCGACGAAGTGATGCAGCGGCAGTAGTCGGCTTCCGCAAACGGCCTGGTTTTGTCGACAATTACACGACTTTGTCATCCTGGAGCGTAGCCGCTTTTCAGGCGTAGCGAAGGATCTCCCGCTGAACCGGCCTACCGCGCAAGCCAAGGGGCTAGCCCAAACTATCCGATTACCGGTTTTGATCGGGTCACCACAGAAGAGGCTGCCCCACACGTCGCGGTTTTCGACGGGTGGGAATCACGACCCTCGACAGGTTTTTCGCGGAGAGCTCATCATGCTACCCGCCACGCGCAGTTCCCCATTCCCCGCTTCATTGACCCCCGAATAAGATGAGGGAACGAGAGGCAGAGGCCGGTAGCGGCGCAGTTTGGCCTTTACACGAGCCTGTCATCCTGAGCGTAGCCGTTTTTCAGGCGCAGCGAAGGATCTCCCGCTTAACCGGCCCAATGCGTTAGCCAAACTGCACCACTGCCCAGAGGTCTGCGGCACCCACTCGTCGAAAACCGCGACGAGTGGGGCAGCCTCTTCAGAAATGGGAGCGAGAGCGGGACCGCCCCCGGATATACACTGATAAAGGTCACACTGAGAAATCTTACCGGAGGGTGCAAATGGCAGACGAAAGGCCGCCGCTGCAAGAACTCGAACTCCGGGTAAAAGAGCAAGAACTCAAACTCAAGGAAACAGAGATCAGGGCAAAAGAACGGGAGATTAACGCTTCTAGGTGGGTCAACCCCCTCGTCATCGGGATCTTCGCGGCTGCGCTCGGCCTCGCGGGCAACATCATCGTTACCCATATTCAACAATCAGAGCACCCAAAAGGTCGAGCGTGAACGTGCTCAATCAACTCTCATTCTGGAAGCGATAAAAACAAACGGAGACACAAACGCATCCTGCAAGAATCTGATTTTCTTTTTCAGCCTTGGATTGCTCGAAGACGAGAATCACACTATCACAGGAGCTTGCCCCGGCAACGTACAAGGTGTTCCCTCGATTTCGTTTGGTCCCCGTGTTCCCGGTCCCCCTGATGCACCGGGCGGGACATTCTTTTACCCTCTGTCCGTTCAAACGGTAGACAATGACGGTGCTCCGATATCTGATGTAAGCGTAGAAGCAAATCTCGTTTCGCCAATTCAGATCGACGAATCGTTCTTCCCCTGGATTTCATCTGACGAGAACTACAAGTGGATTGTCCGCCACACTGACAGTCGATGTACGAGCGGCAAGGATGGGAATTGTTATCTCCACATGGCGCCAGCGGGGAAGTTTATCGCGATAGTTGCAAAGAAAGACGGCTATGCCGGAAATCGCGCGACCATCCACTTTACCGGAAACACCGTTGTCGTCGTGCTACAAAAGAACCCAGGAAATCATTAGCCGCCTATCCGGAGCACTTTGTATGGACGGAAATGCTGGGACAGAGGAGACGTTTCCTCCCCTCTGACCGACTTTTTTCCACAGCCTTCCACAACAATAATTCCACCTCTTGTGACGAACGACCTTTACTGAGGATTTCAGAACGCGCAAGCTGGATGCATGCGCGAGGGCTCTCCCAACAATCTGTTGACCGCCGATCCCAAAAGGGGATCGCGGCCCGCGCAGCCCGGTGCTAAGTCCTTATTCCGGCATATTTTAGCCGCAAGTCCTTTGGGCTCAGTATTTTGGCCGGATTCCGCCCGATCCGCGACCCACAAACCACTAAGAATGAATATCTTAGCCGACCCAGAAGAAAAAATAGTGGGGGGGGGAGGGGGTGACCCTCTCGTCGAAAACCGCGACGAGGTGGGGCGTCTTGGCTGGCGCATTAGGCCGGTTAAGCGGGAGATCCTTCGCTACGCCTGAAGAACGGCTCCGCTCAGGATGACGCCGTCCTGGTGAAGGGGGCTGGTCCGATCGTAGACTTTATTTCGCGTGTGCCGTTCCAGCGCCCTTCTCTATGAGGATGACCGCTGAGCCGGTGAGGGGCACAGGGGTCAGGAGCGGACTACTATTGGCTTTGAGCGATTCGAAGAGGCATGTTGCACCTTCCCGATTCAGTTTGCGGTCTGGCCGGCCCCAGTTCCCCCCCGGAAACCGAGGGCCGGCATTCCGCTATATCTGTTAAAGCGCAAAGCGTGCGTGAATCACATCATCGATACGACAGAAAAAGTGGAGTGCCGCTTCGGTCGGAACTACAGGGGTGGCACATCGCGTGATAAGCTCTCCGCGAAAAACCTGTTGAGGTTCGTGGCGGCTTGGCTGGCGCATTAGGCCGGTTCAGCGGGAGATCCCTTCGGCAGGCTCAGGGCAGGCTCTTCGCTACGCCTGAAATGCGCTACGCTCAGGATGACAAAGTTGCGTAAAGGGCCAGGGAAAAACGAGGACGGGGAAAAACGAGGACGGGCGGGACGTTTTTCGCGACGAGGGTGAATCTAGTTGGGGAGTTTGAAGTTGACGGTGACGACCGTCTGAATGTCGACTGGTTCGCCGTTGAGGAGGTAGGGCTTGTACTTCCATTGTTTCACGGCGTCGGCGGCGGCCTTGGCCAGCTGGGGATCTCCGCTGACTATTTTTACGTGCGTGATGTCGCCGGACTTCGAGATCGTCGTGGTCAGCTCGACGGTGCCCTCAATGCGCATGGCGAGAGCAGCTCTCGGATAAATGGGCGAGACTTGATGGACCAGCAATCCGCGCGATACGCCTTGCGAAATGTTCATGGCCTGCAGCACGGGCTTGGGCACGGTTCCGGCGCTGCCCAGGTTTGGTGGAGGTGCGGAGGCGCCGGTGGCGGCGATCCCCATCCCCGTGATGCTGGGAGCTGGAGCGTCGGGCGCGGCCGCTGGGGTATGTAAGGTCGGAGCTGTGCCGCCTTTGACGACGAGCGGCGATGACTTAGCCGATGCAGTCTTATCAGGCTCTGTTTTGTCCGATCCCTTATCCGCCCCCGACCCGGAGCTTTTTCCTGCGGCGGGCGGAGCTGATCCTACGGGCTTGGTGGAAGACGGCGTGGCGGCGTCCGGAGACGCGTCTTCATTGCTCGGGCTCGTGGACGGGCTGGCGATGGGCTGCGAGCCGTTTGATGTGGAGTCGGTTGGCGCGGTGCGAGGCGCCGTCGACGTCGCCGGAATGCTGCTCGCTGTTGGCTTAGGAACGACTGATGCCGGTTTCGTTGCCGGCGGAACTGGTACGGGCTGGCTGACGGTTCCTTTGTATTGCGTCCAACCGTAGTAGAGAGCTCCGCCGACGAGGATGGCTGCGGCGACTCCCAGGAAGGTTTTCTTGCTCTTGCCAGATTTTTCTTCGGGTAAATTGGCTCCGCCAAACGTGAACGCCGGAGCCGACCCGACATAGCCGGGTTCGCTCGCGCCTGCCTCGACTGGATTGTCCGATACAGGTGCGGTTTCGGCGGCAGCGCTTGCGAGCGATATTTCTGGAACGTGCGATTCCTCGACTTCACGAGCGGGAGCGGGCGCGCTGGCGGCTCCGCTGCCCAGGCTGGCAGGAAAGTTTGCACTCGACGGGGGTTTGACTGCCGGTGGGGCAGAAGAAACGGGCGCCTTCATCGCTCGTGGGGGAAGTGCGGCGATCCTGGCGGCCGGCGTTAGAGCGGCCGGCGGAGCTGCGATCGGGGAATTCTCGAAACTGATTTCGGGCAGCTCTTCGCCGGGTGCGGCAGGCGCGGCGCTGTGCCCACTCGCTGGCACCGCGTTATTTAACGGATGCTGCGCCGCTGGAGCATGCGCAGCGGGAATCGAAGTCGGAGGTACGGTTATGGCCGGCCGTGCAGGTGGCTTGGCCACGGCGGGCGCTGATGGCCGCGGAGCCGCTACTGCAGCCGGTTTCGCCGGAGTTGCTGGTCCTGTGGGTAGAACTGGTTTGGCTGCGACGGGCTTCGCAGGTGCTGCCGCCGGTGCAGGTGCAGTTCCGGGTGCTGGTGCGCCAGCAGCCGGTTTGGACGGGTCACCTTTGCGCAGAAGTCCGCGCGCCACCCGCAGCGTTCCCTTAGACTGCTCGATGTTGATGGGTTTGGTCAGGACGAGATTGGCGCCGATGCGAAATGCTTTGGCCACTCCCGCCTGACCTTCCACGACGGCTACGGCAAGCGACGCCTGGTTGGACGTCGAGTTGCGCGCGCTCTTGAATAAAAGTGTGGCATTCTGCTCGTTATCGCAGTCGACCACGACAGCGTCGAAGTGTTGGCCCATCAGCTTCTTGACTGCCGCGAAAGGTTCGAGGCAGGCCTCGACGTTGAACTCAAGCTCGTTCAGGACTTGCGTCACCGTGCGAGCGGTCTTTTCATCGGGACAGAAGAGAAGAGCGTCGTAACCCATACCAAGGTCATCGTAGGTACAGGCGTAAGCCGGGGCAAGTTACGGGAGTAATTCGCGCGCATTCGATTCTTGTAGTGTTTCCGCTGGATAGCGGGTGCCCCAGTTCTTGTATCGTCTGCGAGAAGTGGGACTTTTGGATTTCCCGATCACGTCCGTGCATGGACCGCCGTAACCTGCGCGTGCAACTCTCGCATACAATAGCGGACCATGTTTATCCGAAGCGAGCGCCTGCCGCTGTGGCTCAAGATTGCGTGGACGGCCTGGCTCGCGGTGTGGGCGCCACTTTGCTGGCGGCAATACGGTGCGCAGAATTTTCTTTTCTACTGCGACATCGGAAATGTGCTGATCGGAATCGGCTTGTGGCTGGAGAGTCCGCTGATTTTTTCCTGGGTGGCGTCGGGACTACTTTTATTTCAGACGCTCTACACCGTCGATCTTGCGGGAGCGTTGCTGACCGGGCGCCACGTCGTCGGCGGCACGGAATATATGTTCGATCCGGGTCTGCCGCTGACCATTCGCTTGCTCAGCTTGTTTCACGTGGTCACACCGCCTCTGCTCTTGTGGGCGATCTGGCGTCTGGGATACGACCCTCGTGGATGGAAGCTGCAGACGCTGATGACGTGGATCGTGGTGCCGATCAATTATTTCTGGCGTCCCGAACAGGATGTGAACTGGGCGCGGGGACTGTTCTTTCACGAGCAGCATGCGATGCCAGGGTGGGCTTATCTGCTTGGGTATTTGACGGTGGTGCCGCTGTCCGTTTATTTTCCGACGCATTTACTTCTGCGGTGGGCGACTTGCCGCTGGAAGAGGCACGGCATGTTGTCATCCTGAATGACGAAGTCGCGAAGTCAGGGCGGCTCAATGCGTCTTGCCGGAATCATCTTGCGGTTTGCGCACCGCGGATTCCGGTTGCGGGTATTCGATTGATCCCTTGAATTGAGAGATGTCGTCCGCATGGAAGTCGGGGAAGGGCAGTTGCTTGCCGTCGCGCAGGTCGGCGATTTTCTTGACGGCGTTGTCGGCTTTTTCTTTTTCAACTCCAGCATCGCGGCTCAAATAAAGCGTCTGCGAGGGAATGGCCAGGCCTCCGCCTGAATCTTCCAACACATCCATAATGCGCAGCAACAGGTCTTCGCGGACGCCGGCGAATTCGTTGAAGTCGCGGG
>Ga0210389_10002043_pt1 | contig 16142 bp, 16 predicted proteins | sample IncBWH28OmetaG_FD_160127 | JGI IMG/M metagenome (GOLD analysis project Ga0210389, IMG submission 160127) | Forest soil microbial communities from Barre Woods Harvard Forest LTER site, Petersham, Massachusetts, United States - Inc-BW-H-28-O ...
ATCCAGGGAGCCGTGCCAGATGTAGCCGTCGACCTCCGTGAGGGCGACCCGTTCCTCAGGACCGGACTCAGCTGGCCCGGCGGCGTCAAACAGGCAGAGCTCGACCTGGTCGGCGGCTTCGGTGTAGAGGGCAAAGTTCGTGCCCACGCCGTCATAGGTCGCGCCCAGCGGGTAGCTGACTCCTGGCCACGCCGTCCCCGTCATGAACTCCTCGCCTCGTTGCAGTGGCCGGCTCGCCGCGCCGGCCGTCGGTGGCCAAAGTGCCCGGCGTGGCGGCTCGCAAACGGGTTGTACTGAGGCGTTCGTCACATTTGCGCGTTCTTGCCATCGCGCCGCAAGCCGCTGGCGATGACGAGCCTAAGAGGCCGTGCCCTCACGCTGCTTGCCGTCTGGTACCAGTGGCTCGCCGTCTTGCGCCAGTGGCGCGCCGCCGGGCACCAGTGGCTTGCCGTCTTGCGCCAGTGGCTTGCCGTCTTGCGCCAGTGGCGCGCCGCCAGGCACCGGCGGCAGATCGTCAAGTACGCGCGGGCGCCCCTCGCCCGCGGCGGCGCGCTGGCGCCCGCCGCCGGCCTTACCTGGCGGGTCTGCCGCTCCGGGGTCGCGGGCCGGTCCATGCGGACCAGGATGCTGGAGCCGCTCCCGGGCCACGTGCGGTAGCTGGCGCAGCCGCAGGTCGCGGAACACGGGCGCCCTGGCGACCAGGATGACGCCACCGACGATCGCCGCGATGCTCGCTGCCTGGAGCGCGAGCAGCCAGGTGGAGACGTGCACGACGTCGCCGAAGACCACCACGCCGAGTACGATTCCCGCGGCCGGCTCGGCCGCCGTCACCGCCGGCAGCGAGGCGTGCAGCGGCGCGGCGTTGAAGGCATTCTGCATCAGCCAGAGCCCTACCAGGGTGGTGGCGACCGTGGCGTAGCCCGGCCATGTCAGCAGCAGGTGCGCCGGGTTGCGGCCGTCGAGGATCTGGACGCTCGTGCGGGTCAGGGCGTCGGCGATACCGAAGACCAGTCCGCTTGCCGTGCCGGTCAGTGCGGCGCGCACGACGCCGGAGTGGCGTCGGCCCACGTAGACCAGGATGGCCGCGACGAGCGCGATGAGTCCGGCGGCTGGCCAGTGCGAGACCGAGCCGAACGACTCGCCCGGCGAACGCACCGTCCTGGTCGCCGACAGGGCCGCGACGCCCGCGGTCAGCAGCACCGCACCGATGATCTCAGTCCGGCGCAGCGCCTGCCCGCTGAGGGGCACCGCCAGCACGAGCGCGAAGATCAGGCTGGTGGTGAGCAGCGGCTCGGTGATGGACAGGTCCAGGTGGCCGAGCGTCCAGGCACCGAGGAGATCCCCGGCGACCAGCGCCGCGAGTCCGCCCAGCCAGCGACGATTATGGACCAGCTTGGCGATCAGGCCGACACGGAGGAATTCGGCAGTCCGGACTTGCTCGGCGGCGTGCTGCTGGAGCACGAAGCCGAACCCGGAGAGCATCGCGGCGACGACGGTCGCCGCGACATAGACCCAGCTCATCGTCCGCGCTCGCAGTTTTGGTAGGTCACCACGGCGTCACCGGCTACACAGTACGTGCCGTCAGTCATCGACAGCACGACGGCCTGTGACCTGCGAAACCCGGATCGGATCGATACAACGCCAACGGCCGGCCGAGCGCCGATGTGCCCTCGTCCGGCGCCGCGATCCGTCATCTACCCATCGTTTCGCATGCAGGCTGTTGCTGGCGGTGTTTGCTGGCAGCACATCAGGTAAGCCTGATACTCATGAGCCAGTCACGGGCTGCGCGGTGAATCGGGACCGCGTCTACTTCATCCTGATGGGCGTCTGCATCGGCGCCGTCGTCCTGGCCTGGACCGTGGTAAGGCTCTTCTCCGTCACCGCCGCGGTCGTCATATCTGTCGCAGTAGGGCTTATCCCGCCTATCGCGGCCATCATCGCGAACGCTGGCGACGAAGGCTCACGCCGTCGCTAGCGCCGGCGGGGGGCCGGCGCTAGCGCGGCTCCGTCATTTGCGCGGCTCCGTCATTTGCTCGGCTGCGGGACGGCGCAATTCACCTTGGGGTTCGCGCCGACGTAGTTCAGTGGGCCCGCGGCGATCGTAGCCGCGACGGTGCCCGCGTGCGCGCAGCTCACAGCTCCGTTGTAGTAGTGCCGCTGCAGTCCTGCCAGCAATCCGATGACTAGCCAGACGACGAGTAGTACGCCGATGATCCGCATGATCGCCTCCGGTCACGGGGCGATCGCCATGATCGCCGCCTCGGCCAGAGCGCCTGCGGCCGATGCCCGAAGCGGGCGGCGGTCCGAGGCTGCATCTGGCCGGACGCAAGCTACCTCGCGAACCGGGACTTAAACGCCGCGGCCGGGCGAGCCATCCTGAGATGGGACCCCGCTGGCCCGGGGCTATTTGCCCGGAGACGGCGGGGCGGTCGGTGACTGACCGTCCGGCCCGGCTGGCTTCTGACCACTGTGCTCGGTCGGCACGACCTTCTCGTGTGCGAGGCTCGCGGCCTTCGCCGCTGCGCCGGCCAGGCCGTTGGTCATCCAGGCCAGCATTGGCGGCACTTCGGCATGCCACGTTCCCATGGTGTGACCGCCGCCAGGGGTCAGGACCAGCGGCACGTTGGCCAGGTGCAGCTGAAGTTCCTGTGCGAAGTACTCGGCATTGCTCGTGTCTGCTTTGTCACCCTGACCTGCGCCGAGCCAGAACTGGGGCAGGGTCGCGCCGGGTGCCAGCGCGCGTACCTCATCGGTCGGCGTGTTCTCCGCTCGCAGCAGCCTGTTGCCGTGGAACGGGTCGACCGACCGGGTCGGGTTGATCAGCTGGTCGGACATCGGGCTGAAGTATCCGCTCATCGACGCCGCAAAGCCGTACCGATACCGGTACCGCAGCGCCATGTTGGCGGCACAATAACCACCCTCGGAGTACCCGGCGATGCCCCAGGCACGACCCGGTGGCTGGACACGTACCACGCGCGAGATGGCCTGCGGGACATCCACCCCCAGGTAGGTCAGGTCTTGCGCGCCGCCAACCTGGTTGAGGCACTGCAGCGAGATCCGGTGGCCGCCGTTCGCGTCCGGCATGACGAGCACCACGGGCTGGGCCTGCCCGTGCCTGATCATGTCGTTCAGGGTCACCTGGATGCCAACGACGTTGATCCAGTCCTGCGGCTCGCCTGGCTCACCGTGGATGAGCTCGATGACAGGGAACCGGTATTTCGCGTATTGAGGCTCGAAGTACTGGGGCGGCAGGTAGACGTACACCGTCCTGGTGATGTGGCTCAGCTTCCCCGGCACAGTCAGGCGAAGCGTGTAGCCCTGCTGAAGGGCCAGCCGCAGGTAGACCGCTCGCGGGTCAAAAGCCAGCGTGCGATTGCCAGCGAGCAGGCTGCCCTCGGAGATCTGCGGCCCCGAGTTGGTGCTCTGGTTGGAGAAGTCAGCAACGGCCGCGCCCCAGGTGGCGTAGTAGCCGAAGTACTTGTTGACGGCCAGGATGCCGAACTGCACGGCCACAACGAAAGACAGGCATGCCGCGACAATCCGCACGGCCACATGCCTAGCTCGGACCAGCCACCATGTCAGCCCGCCGAATATCAGTATCAGCAGGAAAAAAAGCAGCAGGCTCTGCGGCTCAAACATCTGATGTCCCCCGGGGAATTTTGCGACATCTGCCCCAACTCAATCAGCCAGCTAACGCCGACCTGATGCTGAGAGGTGCCCGCAGGGTCCCTCCATGGCGAAATTCATAGCAAGCTGATACCCGTCCATTGCCTAGCCCCTTGCCCGGCCCCCGAGGGCAAGCTCGTCCCGCCGGCCCCGCGGCACCCTGGTGACGGTGGGCGCCGATCTGGCACCGGGCCATTGTCGCCGGCGTGCAGAGCGCCGTGCGCGCCGGCCCGCCAGAGCGCGCAGGCCGCAGCGGGCATGTTTGAGCGCTGCACAGCGGGCACGAATCCTCGCGAGCGGGTCCCCCTCCCGCCCACTGTAGGAGTGGAGAGAGTGACGATGGCAACGTCAGCGACGATGCGGCCCGGCGACTTCGACGAACTCGATGACGCCGAACTGCTGACCACGATCCAGTCCCTGCCCCATGGCGACAGCGCGCGCGACGCAGCGTGTGAAGCGCTCGTGACGCGGTACCGGCCACTAGTGCGGTCCTGTGTGCTGCGGTACCGGAACAGCACCGAGCCGCACGAGGAGCTGATGCAGGTCGGCTATGTTGGCCTGCTCAAGGCAATCAACAACTTCGATCCTGGCCTCGGCACGAGCCTGGCCGGTTATGCCCAGCCGTGCGTGAGCGGCGAGATCAAGCGCCATTTCCGCGACAAGCAGTGGCAGGTCCACGTCAAGCGCTCGCTCCAGGAACTGCGTCTTGAGCTGCGGAATGCCGCAGGCGAGCTAACGAACGAGCTCGGCCGGATCCCGTCGGATGCCGAGCTCGCGCAGCACCTGACTATCTCTGTCGACGACGTGCGCGCTGCCAGGCAGGCAGACCTGGCCTTCCAGGCCGCGTCCCTGGATTCACCAGTAACGACGCAGGATGGGTCAGCCAGCCTGGGTGAGTTGCTTGGCGACGAGGACCCGCAGCTTGAGCACGTGCTCGACATGCAAGCCGTGTGGGCGCACTGGTCAGAGCTGCCTGACCGGGAGCAGCAGATGCTTCTCATGCGCTTCTACGGCAACATGACCCAGGCCGAGATCGGCGCGCAGCTCGGCATCTCCCAGATGCATGTGTCCCGGCTGCTGACCGAAGCGCTGTCGTACCTGCGCGGGCACCTCATCGAGCCGGCCGCGGTGTCGGCATGAGTGCGCCCCGGCGCCCGGTCACCCTGGCTCCAGGCCAGTGTGTTCGGCTGCGCGAATCCTTAGCGAAGGGAAGCCCCCGATGAAGACCGCGACGGCGCTGACCGTCATGGCGGTAGGTGCCATCCTCGCCTTCGCCGTGACCGCGCAACCCTCGTTCTTCAGTTTCCACATAGCCGGCTGGGTGCTCATGCTCACCGGGATCGCCGGCGTGGCCATCCCGCGACGCGGTTACGGCTGGCTACGGCGCCGCATGGTCCTGAACACGGCTGGTCAGCGCAAGGAGATCGAGCTTCGGCAGCACAATCTCTCGCAGCTATTAGTGCCGGGCGGCCTGATCACTGAGCGCCGGGACGCCGGGCCCGCGGACGCGGCGCCGGACGCTGCGGTCGAAAGTGACACGATCGAGCAGTACATCGAGGAATAGTGCTGGCAATCCGGACGAGGCGCAGCGGGTTTGTGCTCAGCCGCGCCTGGGCATAACGTTTCACAGCGGTGTCTACGACGAAGGCACGCCCTCACGTCAGCCATGACGTGTGCACTGATCACGCTGCAACGCAGTACGCGGTGTAGCACCGGTTATCCGGTGCAACCGCAGTACGCGGCGATCACGGTGCGACTCAGAGGGTGTGCCTTTCGCATGTCAGGCTCCCGATGGTGGTTGCGCAGTGTCGCTGGCGTTGCGACATCATCTGGAGGCACTTCCATGAGGATCGCCCTCATCGCGACCGACTGCCCGCTAGCGTCACCCGACGGATCCGGTAGCCAGCCGGGCCAGCACACCTTGCTGGCCCGCGCCCTCGCCGCGCACGGTCACAGAGTGACCGTCTATGTGCGGCGGGACAGTTCGGCCTGCCCCCGCACCGCCATACTCGGCCATGGCGCCTCGGCGCAGTACATCACCGCCGGTCCGGCCAGGCCAGTCCCGGCCGACCAGGCCGCCAGGTACCTGCCCGCCTTCGCGGACCGACTCGCCGCCCACTGGCGGGTCAGACGACCGGATGTCGTGCACGCGTTCTCCTGGACTGCGGGCCTCGTGGCACTCGGCGCCGCCCGCGGCCTGGACGTGCCCGTGTTCCAGACGTTCGAGTCGCTCGGCTCCGCCGAGCGGCGCCACCTCGCCGGTGCCGACGTCACGGCCAGCCGGGTCAAGATCGAGGCGTCGATCGGCCGCGCCGTGGCGTCCGTGCTGGCCCGCTCGGTCGCCGAGGCTGACGAACTGGGGAGGCTTGGCGTTCCCAATTCGGCCATCCGCGTCATCCCCTGCGGGATCGACACCGATCTGTTCAGCCCGGACGGTGCCCGGGCGAAATGCAGCTCGCGGCCGAAGCTGATCACGTTCGCCCCGGCCGGGGCCGCGCGAGGGCTCGAGTCCGTTGTGCGCGCGCTCGCTCTGCTGCCCGAGGCCGAGCTGGTCATCGTCGGCGGCCCGGACGCGCGGCACATGCCGCGGACCGGCCCGGTCCGCGACCTGTCGCGGCTTGCGAGCGCGATTGGCGTGCGCAGTCGGGTCACGTTCGCTGGCGAGGTCGCGCAGGCAGCGCTGCCCGCGCTGCTCAGGTCGGCCGACATCATGGTCGGCGCGTCACCGTACGAGCCGGCCGGCACGGCGGTGGTGCAGGCTATGGCCTGCGGCACGCCGGCGGTCGTGTCGGCTGTCGGCGCTCATGCCGACGCCGTCGTTGACGGCGTCACCGGCCTGCTCGTCGCGCCCGAGCACCCGGCGATGCTGGCGCACCGGGTCCGGATGCTGCTAGCGCGTCCGGCGCTGCTGCAGGCGTACGGCATCGCTGCGGCTGACCGGGCCCGGTCTCGGTATTCCCTGCAGCGGATCAGCCAGGAGACGGCCGCCACTTACGAGCGGTGCCTGCGCGCCCGGTCGGCAGCCGCGCTGGTCTCGGCCGAGGACGAAATGGCCGGCTACCCGGCCGAGCCGGACCTGTGCGAGGTGGCGGGGCTCGGCTAGCTGTCGCCCGACTGTCGGACTGAGTGCGAAGCCCGCACCACGTTCGCACTGCTGCGTGCGGCATGCTGGCAGGCGTGAGAACCACGACCGAGCAGGTCCGGCTGGCCGACTACACGACCTTGCGGCTGGGCGGCCCGGCCGCGCGATTCCTCGAGGCGGCAACGCAGGAGGAGCTGATCGAAGCGGTCCGGGCCGCCGACGCCGAGCCTGAGCCGGTGCTGGTTCTCGGTGGTGGCAGCAACCTGGTAGTCGCAGACGCGGGTTTCCCCGGCGTGGTCGTCCTCGTCGCCGGTGCCGGGCTTGACTTCGCCGCGGCCGGGGACGCCGTCGAGGTAACCGCGGCGGCTGGCCAGGACTGGGACGACCTCGTGCAGCAGTGCCTGGCCGCCGGCCTGTCCGGCATCGAGTGCCTCTCCGGCATCCCGGGGCGGGCTGGCGCCACGCCGATCCAGAACGTCGGGGCCTACGGCCAGGAAGTCGCGCAGACCATCACGTCGGTGCGCGCCTACGACCGGCTGATCGACCGGGTCGTCCGGCTCAGCGCCGCCGACTGCGAGTTCGGCTACCGGACCAGCAAGTTCAAGCGGCAGGCGACAGCGGGTGCCGGGCCGGCTCGGGGCGCGCGCGGCGCCGCGCTGAACCCGGCGACGGCGACGGGCCGATTCGTCGTGCTGGACGTGACGTTCCGGCTGACGGTCAGCCCGCTATCGGGTCCAGTCCGGTACGGCGAGCTGAGTCGCGTGCTCGACGTGCCCGTCGGCGGCCAGGTACCGCTGGCTGACGCCCGCGCGGCGGTGCTCGACCTGCGCCGGGCCAAGGGAATGCTGCTCGACGACGCTGATCCCGACACCCGCAGCGCTGGCTCGTTCTTCACCAACCCGATCGTGACCGCGGGCCAGTACGCAGAGCTAGCGGCCAGGGTCGCGGGGGACAGCGGCCGGGGGGTAAGCGCCGCTGACCGGCATCGCGGCACTGCTGAGTCCGTTATGCCGCACTGGCCGGAGGCGGACGGACGGGTCAAGCTGTCCGCGGCCTGGCTGATCGAGCAGGCGGGCTTTAGCCGGGGATACGAGCTCGCCGACGATCCGGGCGGTGTCCGGATCTCCACCAAGCACACGCTGGCGCTGACGAACGTCGGCGCGGGCCAGACTGCCAGCCTGATTCGGCTAGCGAGGCAGATCCGCGATGGCGTGCTTGCCGCGTTCGAGGTCGAGCTGGCCAATGAGCCGACGCTGATCGGCGTTCAGTTGTGACCTGCTCGCGTTAGCCTCCGCAGCCTCCGCGGCCTACGCGGCGCCAGCGGTCAGGGTCAGGCCTGCGGCGCAGCGAGCCAGGAATCAATGCCCGCCAGCAGGTCCTTCTGCACGGTTGCGGGCGCGGTGGACCCTTGGACCGACATCCGCGCCAGCTCAGCGAGCTCCGCGTCGGCCAGCCCGTAGACCTGACGGGCCAGTTCATACTGCGCCGCGAGCCGAGGGCCGAACAACAGCGGGTCGTCCGCGCCGAGCGCAACCTGGACGCCGGCCTCGAGCAGCGGCAGCAGCGGCACGTCGTGGGCGGTGGCCGCGACTCCGAGCGCCACGTTGGACGTCGGGCAGACTTCCAGCGTGATCTGGCTGGCCGCGAGGCGCCGCAGCAGGATCGGGTCTGCGACGGCCGACACGCCGTGCCCAATCCGATCGGCATGCAGTTCCTCGATACAGGCCTGCACACTGGCTGGCCCGGCGAGCTCGCCGCCGTGCGGGACCGATCGGAGGCCCGCCCGGCCGGCAATCCGGAACGCCGGGACGAAGTCGGCGATGGCGCCGCGGCGCTCGTCGTTGCTGAGGCCGAAGCCGACGACGCCCCGGTCTGAGTAGGCTGCCGCGAGCCTGGCCAGCGTGCGAGCCTCGAGTGGATGCTTGGTGCGGTTGGCGGCCACGATGATCCCGATGCCGACGCCTGTTGCCTGCGTGGCCGCCGCCGCGGAGTCGAGGACGAGGTCGAGCATCGGCGTCAGCCCGCCGAAGCGGTGCGCGTAGCCGGACGGATCGATCTGAAGCTCGAGCCAGCCCGAGCCCTCAGCGCGCTCATCCTGCGCGGCCTCGGCGATCAGCCGCCGCACGTCCGATGGTGTGCTGACGACAGATCGGGCGATGTCGTACAGCCGCTGAAACCGGAACCAGCCGCGCTCGTCGGCCGCGCTGAGCTGTGGCGGCCACTCCTGCGTCAGCGATTCGGGCAGGTGCACACCATGCCCACCGGCCAGCTCCACCAGCGTCGCGTGCCGCATCGAGCCGGTGAAGTGCAAATGCAGGTGCGCCTTCGGTAGCGCGGCGATCGGCCGTGGCATCTGCCAAGTTTGCCAGCCCGGCCTGGCCGCGTCGGTCAGGCCGGGCTGGACCGGGCTTAATGCGCGGTGCCCAGGAGCTTGGCCAGCCGCGAGACGCCTTCCTCCAGATCGGCGTCGCCGAGGGCGCAGGACAGCCGGAAGTAGCCGTCAGTGCCAAATGCCTCGCCAGGCACGACCGCAACATCGGCCTCGTCGAGCAGCAGCTCAGCAAGCTGACTGGAGGTCGTCGGCCGCTGTCCGGCGATCTGCCTGCCGAGTACGCCCTTGACCGAGGGATAGCAGTAGAAGGCACCCTCGGGCAGCGGGCATACGACTCCGGGCACGTCGTTCAGCATGGCGGTCATGACCTGGCGCCGCCGGTCGAACGCTGCCCGCATCTGGCCGACGGCCGAAAGATCGCCGGATAGAGCGGTGACCGCGGCGGCCTGGGCGACGTTGCAGACGTTGGATGTCGCGTGCGACTGCAGGTTGATCGCGGCCTTGATGACATCGGCTGGGCCGGCCATCCAGCCGACCCGCCAGCCGGTCATCGCGTATGTCTTCGCGACGCCGTTGAGCACCAGGCACCGGTCGGCGATTTCGGGTGCGACGACGGGCATCGAGACGAACCGCGCGGCTCCGTAGACCAGGTGCTCGTAGATCTCATCGGTCATCACCCAGATCCCGCGCGCTGCGGCCCACCTGCCGATCTCGGCGACCTGCTCGGGCGGGTAGACGGCGCCGGTGGGGTTGGACGGTGACACGAACATCAGCACCTTCGTGCGGCCCGTGCACTGCGCTTCGAGCTGGTCGACCGTCACCAGGTAGCCGCTCGTCTCGTCGGTGTGGACGAGCACCGGGACACCGCCAGCCAGCGCGATGGACTCGGGGTAGGTGGTCCAGTACGGCGTGGGCAGCAAGACCTCGTCGCCGGGATCGAGCAGCGTCGCGAACGCCTGGAAGACGGCCTGCTTGCCGCCGTTGGTCACCAGCACCTGGCTAGCGGAGATTGTCAGCCCAGAATCACGGGCGGACTTGGTCGCGATGGCTTCTCGCAGCTCAGGCAGCCCGGCAGCGGGCGTGTACTTATGAAACCTCGGCTCTGCGCAGGCACGCTGCGCGGCCTCGACGATGTAGTCGGGAGTCGGGAAGTCCGGCTCGCCGGCGCCGAAGCCAATAACCGGGCGGCCGGCTGCCTTGAGCGCCTTGGCCTTGGCGTCGACGGCCAGCGTGGCCGACTCGGCGATCGCGCCAATCCGTGCAGAGATCCTGGTGGGTGCGTAAGCCATGTGACCTATGATCCCATCCTTGGCCGCCTGGCTCATCCGCACGTTCAGCCTGGCTTATCGGCCCGTTCCGGCAAGGTGGCTCGGCGTCGTTGGTGCGCCGCATGGTTACGCGCCGTATGGGTCACAGCGGTGCCGTATGTCCCGCAGTCCGGGCGAGCCTGGCCGAAGTGCTTGCGAGGTCATCGGCCGCCTGCCCGAACGCCCGGCTGAGCAGGTCCGGCGTCAGGGCGTGTGCGGTGATTCCGTCGCGGCCAGTCATGTCAGTGGCAGCCAGCAGCGCGTTGAGTATGGCTTCTTCCGTCGCCTCAGCCACCGCGGCGAACAGCGGGGTGAGCCGATCGTGTGGCAGGGCACGCACTTCGATGACGGCGGGCGAGCGCATGCCGGGCAGGAAATGCTCAGGCGGCACCGGCTGGCGTGCTGTGGAGAAGGCCAGGAAGATGTCACCGCTGGAGTCAGACGTGCCACCGCCAGCCCGGCCGATGCCGATGGCAGCACGCTGCGCGAGGCGGCGGCACTGATCGCCGAGGATAGGCGCGTCGGTCGCGATGATCACGATGATCGACCCGGCGCCAGGTTCCAGGCGACTGCCGGCCGCGTAATCGCCCGGCACCGGCACCAGCGAACTAGGCAGGAACCGCCCGGCCGGGACGCCGTCGACCCGCAGATCCGCACGGCTGCCGTAATTGGCTTGGACGAGCGCGCCCACCGTCCAGCCGCCTTCCGCAGCAGCGAGCTCGCGCGACGCTGTCCCGATCCCGCCCTTGAATTCGTGGCAGATCATTCCGGTGCCGCCGCCCACGCTGCCCTCGGTGACCGGGCCGGAGGCCGCCGAGTCATACGCCGCCGCGACGTGCTCGGGCCGGACGTGCGCGCCCTCGATATCGTTCAGCATGCCGTCATAGGTCTCGCCGACGACGGGCATCGACCAGTACAGCGCGCGGCCGGCCGTCTTGGCCCGGCCCTCCGCGCTGTCCATAGCCGCCAGCGCGTCACGCACCACGCCCACGCTGTGGGTGTTGGTCAGGGCCACCGATGTGGTTAGCAAGCCCGACTCAGCAATCCAGGCCATGCCGGTGAGCTCGCCGTTGCCGTTGAGCGTGTGAACTCCGGCAGGCAGCGGAGTCTCGCGGACGTAGCCGGGCACTGGCCGGATCACGGTGACGCCGGTGCGCACCGGCCCGTGACCGGGGTCCAGCCGTCCCGAGCCGCTGATCAGTGTCGTGTGGCCGACAGTGATGCCAGCAACGTCGGTGATGGCGTTGTGCGCTCCGGGCGTGCCGAAGCCAACGCTCAGTCCTAGCTCGCGCAGCCGCATCTGCCCGCCTGCCTGCCCGCTGACCGCTGCCCGCGTCCTGGTGCCGCGGCGTCAGCCGGATCCTAGACGATCATCGAGCTTTAGCTGGGCGGCCAGCCTGCCAAAGCCAGCACCGGCGAAGTAGACGTGCGGGCCGGGCGCGGCCGTCGGCTCACCTGGGCGGTTCGACGGCGCGCCCGCAGCCACGTACACTTCTGCATCTGGTGGTGTCCACCAGTGGCCCGTGCATGCCCGCGCGAGCCGTCACAGGGCAGTAGCTCAATTGGCTAGAGTTCCGGTCTCCAAAACCGGCGGTTGGGGGTTCGAGTCCCTCCTGCCCTGCGAGTACGGCCTGTGCATGCACGGGTAGATGGCGGCGCTAGCCGACAATAGACTGTTGCTCAGGTGAGGACATGGCGACTCAGACACGTGGACCGGCCCCCGACAGGGCCGCGAAGCCCAACCGCCCGGCGAAGCGGGACCGGACGACTCCGGCTCAGTTCGTCACCGAGGTGCGGGACGAGCTTCGAAAGGTCGTCTGGCCGACCCGCAAGGAGCTCGTGACCTATACGACGGTCGCGCTGGTTTTCATCCTGATCATGGTCGGCATCGTGACCAGCCTCGACTATGGGTTTACCAGGCTGGTGTTCGCCCTCTTCGGCTGAGGTTTGACGGCTGGGTGTCCAGTCGTTCACCGAGCGTGGCAGCATGATCGAGAGGGCCGCAGCCTGCGCCGCGGCACAAGTCCGGTGGCGCTGAGGTCCAGGCAGAAGCGCAGGGGAGAAAGAGAATCGTGTCCGAGTCCGAACTGCCGCTAGGCGACCCGACGGCTGATGAGCCGGCGGCCGATGAGTCGACCGACGGCGAGGCCAGCGGTGTGGCCGACTTTTCGCTCGCCGACCTAGCGGCGGCCGCCGAAGAGACAGAGCCTGCCGCCGAGGCGGGCGACAGCGCCGGCGAGACCGAGGCTGCGGAGCCCGAGGCTGCGGAGCCCGAGGAGGGCGACCCGGTCCAGCAGTTCAAGACCGAGCTGCGCTTGCTGCCCGGTGACTGGTACGTCGTGCACTCCTACGCGGGCTACGAGAACCGCGTGCGCACCAACCTGGAGAGCCGGACCCAGTCGCTGAACATGGAGGATTACATCTTCCAGATCGAGGTCCCCACGCACGAAGTGATCGAGATCAAGTCCGGCAAGCGCCAGCAGGTCCAGGAGAAGGTCCTGCCCGGCTACATCCTCGTCCGGATGGACCTGACTGATGAATCCTGGGCCGCGGTTCGCAACACCCCTGGGGTGACGGGCTTCGTCGGACTGTCGAGCCGGCCGTCGCCGCTGAGCCTGGATGAGGTCGCCAACTTGCTCGCCCCGGTGCCAGAGGAGAAGATCGCCAAGAAGGCCGAGGCCGCCAAGGCCGCTGCGGTGGACTTCGAGATTGGCCAGTCAGTTACGGTGATGGACGGGCCGTTTGCGACGCTGCCGGCCACAGTCAACGAGATCAACCCCGATACCCAGAAGCTCAAGGTGCTGGTGTCGATCTTCGGCCGCGAGACGCCCGTCGAGCTTTCGTTCGATCAGGTCAGCAAGATCTAGCCCAGCAAGATCCAGTACAGCAGGATCGATCTAGCCAGGTCGATCAAGACAGGACAGTGAGGTAAGGACCCAGAGATGGCTCCGAGGAAGAAGAAGGTCGCTGCGCTGGTTAAGGTGCAGCTGAACGCGGGTGCCGCCACGCCGGCCCCGCCCGTCGGTACCGCACTGGGCCCGCACGGCGTCAACATCATGGATTTCGTCAAGCAGTACAACGCTGCGACCGAGAGCCAGCGCGGCAACGTCATCCCGGTGGAGATCACGATCTACGAAGACAGGTCGTTCACCTTCATCACCAAGACCCCGCCGGCGCCCGAGCTGATCAAGAAGGCCGCGGGCGTCCAGAAGGGCAGCGGCGAGCCGCACAAGACCAAGGTCGGCTCAATGACCGCGGCACAGGTCCGGGAGATTGCCCAGGTCAAGATGCCGGATCTGAACGCGAACACGATCGAGGCCGCGGAGAAGATCATCGCTGGCACCGCCCGCTCGATGGGCATCAAGGTCGAGGGCTGAGCCCAGGCCTGAATTGAATACTGTCGCGCCGCCGCAGGCGACGTGGCAGGTGGCAGGGCCAGGCGCTGGCCCGCTGACCACAACCTGCACCACAGTCAGGAGATGCAATGAAGCGCAGTAAGGCATACCGGAAGGCCGTCGAGATGATCGACGCCGACCGGCTCTACACCCCGGCCGAGGCGGTTGCGCTCGCCCGGAGCACGTCCACCAGCAAATTCGACGGCACCGTCGAGGTTGCCTTCCGACTCGGCGTCGACCCGCGCAAGGCCGACCAGATGGTGCGCGGCACCGTCAACCTGCCCAACGGCACCGGCAAGACGGCCCGCGTGCTTGTCTTCGCAACGGGCGAGCGCGCCGAGGAGGCCCGCGCAGCTGGTGCGGACTACGTCGGCGCTGACGAACTGATCGAGCGCGTCCAGGGCGGCTTCCTTGACTTCGACGCGGTCGTCGCTACGCCGGACCTGATGGGCAAGGTGGGACGTCTTGGCCGCGTGCTTGGGCCGCGCAGCCTGATGCCGAACCCGAAGACGGGCACCGTCACGATGGACGTGGCGAAGGCCGTGACCGAGATCAAGGGCGGCAAGATCGAGTTCCGGGTGGACAAGAACAGCAACCTGCACCTGATCATCGGCAAGGCGTCGTTCCCTGACCGAGCCCTGGTGGAGAATTACGCTGCGGCGCTTGACGAGGTCATGCGGCTCAAGCCGGCCGCAGCCAAGGGCAAGTACCTCAAGAAGGTCGCGATTACCTCCACGATGGGTCCGGGTATCCAGGTCGATCCCAGCCTGACGAGGGGGCTGACGGCTGAGTTCGACGAGCAGCCAGCCGCCGTCTGACCTGCTCCCGCGCCACCGCTCCGCTCAGGGCCCGGGCCCGCCGTCTCAGACGGCGGGCCCGGGCCCTTCCGCGTCGGCCCGGCCATCGAGGTCAGGCCGATTTGGCCGGCTGGGCATCAGCCACGTACGCTGAAGGCCTGCCATAGACCGTCGGCTGTCACCGCGCGCCGAGCGCGATGACCGAAGACCCGCGCAAGCGGGCGGCCCGCGTAGGCGACTGAGCTAGACCCTGGATGTCGGCATACGGCCCTCCGGGTCACGCCCCGTGCGCCTGCGTACGGGGCGTTCGCATTTCTGCGGGCAGGCCGGCGCCGGACATAACCGGGCCCGTCGCAAGTCGGCGAGCACGGATCGAGGAGGGAGGCCCGTGGCGAGGGCAGAGAAGGTGGCCGCGGTCGCCGAGCTGACCGAGCGGTTCCAGAGCTCGCAAGGAGCGGTGCTGACCGAGTACCGCGGCTTGTCGGTGGCACAGCTTGGCGAACTGCGCCAGTCGCTGGGCGCCAACGCGACGTACTCGGTCGTGAAGAACACGCTGACCAAGATCGCCGCCGCCGAGGCGGGGGTCACGCCGGAGCTCACCAGCCTGCTGAGCGGACCATCGGCGATTGCGTTTGTGCAGGGCGACGTGGTGGAGGCCGCCAAGGGCCTGCGCGACTTCGCCAGGGCGAACCCGCTGCTGGTCATCAAAGGCGGCGTGCTCGACGGCAAGCCGCTGACGCCGGACGAGATCGTCAAGCTGGCTGACCTGGAGTCGCGCGAAGTCCTGCTGGCCAAGCTGGCGGGCGCGATGAAGGCGTCCCTAGCCAACGCGGCGGGCACGTTCGCGGCGCTGCCGGTCCAGATGGCCCGGCTGCTCGCAGCCTTGGAGAGCAAGCGCGCCGAGGAGAGCCCGGCTACCCCGGTAGCCGAGGCAGCCGCGGCCGAGGCGGATGTCGCGGCGACGCCCGACGTCGCGGACGCAGCCGACGCTCCAGCCGTGGCCGAAGCCGCCGACGCGACGGACACCACCGAGGCGGCAGCCTCAGACGACGCGGCGAGCTAACTAGTCACCTTGGGTGACCTGACCAGATCCCGCAGGTGGCAGGACGGCCACCGGCGACACACGGAAATGAACGAAAGAGGAAGCACCACAATGGCAAAGCTCAGCTCTGGCGACCTGCTCGAGGCCTTCAAAGAGATGACGCTCATCGAGCTCTCTGAGTTCGTGAAGCAGTTCGAGGAGACCTTCGACGTCAAGGCCGCCGCGCCGGTTACCGTCGCGGCTGCCGCCCCTGGCGGTGGCGCCCCCGCGGCCGAAGAGGCCGAGGAGAAGGACGAGTTCGACGTCATCCTCGAGGCCGCTGGCGACAAGAAGATCCAGGTCATCAAGGAGGTCCGGACCCTCACGAGCCTTGGGCTCAAGGAGGCCAAGGACCTCGTCGACGGCGCGCCCAAGCCGCTGCTGGAGCGCGTGAACAAGGAAGCGGCGGAGAAGGCCAAGGCCGCTCTCGAGGGCGCCGGCGCCACCGTCACCGTCAAGTAGTTATTACCGCGGTTTCCTTA
>Ga0210389_10002046_pt1 | contig 16129 bp, 10 predicted proteins | sample IncBWH28OmetaG_FD_160127 | JGI IMG/M metagenome (GOLD analysis project Ga0210389, IMG submission 160127) | Forest soil microbial communities from Barre Woods Harvard Forest LTER site, Petersham, Massachusetts, United States - Inc-BW-H-28-O ...
AGGCCGACCTCGCCGATGGCGTGGGTCCCGCACCTGCGCTGGCCGCGGCCGGGTCGCCGCTCGCGCTAGGCAGCGACGGGCACAGCGTGATCGACCTGCTCGAAGAGGCCCGCTGGCTGGAGCTTTCGCAGCGCCTGGTGACCAGGCGGCGCGGGCATTTCAGCGCCGCGGACCTGATGGCGGCGGCGACCGTCGGCGGGCATGCCTGCCTTGGCTGGCCCGAGGCGGGGGAGATCGTGCCCGGCGCGTACGCTGACCTCGTGACGCTGTCCCTGGACTCGCCCCGGCTGGCCGGGGGCGGTAGCGATCCGCTGGCCGCCGTGTTCGCCGCGGGGACCGCGGCGGACGTCAGGCACGTGGTGGCCTCGGGCGCGGACATAGTTCGCGACGGGCGCCACCTGCTCTTGGCTGACGTGCCCGGTGAGCTCGCCGCCGCCATCGGCGCGGTGCTCGACTAGCGGCGGCGCGCATGGCCCCTTCCTTGCTGATCACCAGAATCGGCGAGCTCGTCACCAACGCTCCCGGCGGCGGACCGGGCGCGTTCGCCGCGATCAGCGACGCGGCCCTGGTCATCTCCGGCGACCGCATCGCGTGGACCGGGCCCGCCGCCAGGGCGCCTGCCGCCGACGACTACCTTGACGCGGCAGGCCGCGCGGTGCTGCCCGGGTTCGTGGACTCGCACGCGCACCTGGTATTCGCGGGTGAGCGGTCCGCCGAGTTCGCGGCGCGGATGGCGGGCCGCGCCTATCAGGCCGGCGGGATCAGGACCACGGTCGCCGCGACCCGCGCCGCGACCGACGCCGAACTGCGCGCAGGCCTGCACCGGCTCGCCGGGGAGATGCTCAGGCAGGGCACGACGACGTTCGAGTGCAAGTCCGGCTACGGGCTCACCACGAACGACGAGGCCCGCTGCGCCGCGCTCGCCGCGGAACTCACGGACGAGGTCACCTACCTCGGCGCGCACGTGGTGCCCGTCGAGTTCGCCGCCGACCCCGCTGGCTACCTCGACCTGGTGTGCGGGCCGATGCTGGCCGCGTGCGCGGCACACTGCCGCTGGGCCGACGTGTTCTGCGAGCGCGGCGCGTTCGGCGAGGACGAGGCGCGCGCGGTGCTCACGGCCGGCCTGGCCCGCGGCCTGCTCCCGCGGGTCCACGCGAACCAGCTTGGCCCAGGGCCGGGCATCCGGCTGGCCGTGGAGCTAGGCGCGGCCTCTGCCGACCACTGCACGTTTGTCACCGATGCCGACGTGTCCGCCCTCGCGTCGTCGCGCACCGTCGCGACCTTGCTGCCAGGCGCGGAGTTCAGCACCAGGCAGCCCTACCCGGACGCCCGCCGTCTCCTTGACGCCGGGGTGACGGTCGCCCTGGCGACCGACTGCAATCCGGGCACGTCCTACACGACGTCGATGCCGTTCTGCGTTGCTCTGGCGGTACGCGACATGCGCATGACAACGGAGGAAGCGGTCTGGTCGGCGACGGCGGGCGGTGCCCGCGCGCTGCGCCGCGGCGACGTCGGCTACCTGGCGCCAGGCGCGCGCGCCGACCTGGTCATCCTGGACGCCCCGTCGCACACGCACCTCGCGTACCGGCCGGGCGTCCCGTTGGTCCACGCGGTCTATCGATCCGGCCGCCGCCAGCCGGTCGTACCGGACATAACGGGCGCCCCAGCCCCCTGAGGGCACATCCGGGTGTGCCCAAACGTCCACTGTCTTCGCGGTCCGCTGCAGTTGCCGGCCGCGACGCGGCTACAGCACGGGATAACGACCGCGGAAGCGGACCAACGGGTCGCCGGACTCGGCCACGTAGACGACGTCCTCGACCGCGGAGATCACGAGGAGGTGGTCGCCGGCCGGGACGCGGCGGGCGACCGAGCACTCAAGGGCGGCCAGGCCGCCGTGCGGGATGAGGGCCCCAGACAACGCGCCTCGCCCGTGCGGCGCGGCGTCCAGGATCAGCCGGGCGCTCGGCCGGCCCTCCGCCGCGAACTGGCCGGCGATCACCTTCTGCGCCGATGACAGCAGGGTGACCGCGAACCGCTGCGCCGGGAACGACGGGCGGCTGAGCACCTCGGCCGGGTAGGAGCCCGCGATGAGCGACACGGCCACGAGCGGCGGGTCAAGCGACACGGGAATGAACGCGCTGACCGTCGTGCCGACGTCGTCGCGGTCATCGGCGATCGTGACGAGAGTAACCCCCGCCGCCCACGCGGAAAGCGCGGCAGGCAGGTCGTTGCCGTTGACAGTCACCCGCGTCCGTTCGGTAGCTAGCTGATTGTCCATGTCCCTGGGAGGGTGAGCGGGCCGTACGGCGGCAGCCCCGCGGCCGCGGCGAAGCGCCAGGCCGGGCCCCAGCCGTCGGCGAACAGCGAGGCGAGCGCGCCCGCCCCGAGCTGCGCCCGCGCCGCCGGCCTTGCCTCGCTCGACTCGGCGGGCCGCAGCTGGTCGAGCGGGCCGAGCCGAGGGTAGATCCGCACCGGTGCGTCGGCGGGCAGCCCGGCCCGCTTGCGGGCGATCGCGATCGCCTCGCGCAGCCCGCCCGCCTCGTCGGCGAGCCCGTTGGCGATCGCGTCGGCACCGGTCCAGACCCGGCCGCGGGCCAGCTCGTGCACCCGCTCAGCGGACATCCGCCGACCGGACGCGACCTTTTCCGTGAAATCGTCGTAGACCGCGTCGAGCCACTCGTTGATCCGCGCCCACTCGGCCTCGGAGAACGGCCTGGACGAGGAGAACATCGTCGCGCTCGCGGCACCCGCACCGTCCGTGATCGAGTCGGTCGTCACCCCGGCCCGCCCGAACAGCTCCCGCAGCACCGGCTTCCCCATGAAGACGCCGATGGACCCGGTGATCGTTCCCGGCTGCACCACGATCACGTCCGCGGGCGCCGAGATGAAGTACCCGCCGGACGCTGCCACGTCTCCCATCGAGATGATGACCGGCTTGCCCGCGGCCCGGAGCCTGACCACCTCGCGCCAGATCACGTCCGACGCCGTGTATGAGCCGCCCGGGCTGTTGACCCGGAGCACGACGGCGCGCGCCCCCTCGTCGGCGCCGACCGCCCGCAGCGCTGCCGCCACCGTGTCCGAGCCCATCCCGCCGCCGCCTGGCCCGCGGCCGCTGCGGCCGTGCCTGATGGCGCCGTGCGCGTAGATCGTCGCGACGAACCGCTCGTGCTGCCCTGGCGCCATGCCCTGGACGCTGCTGCCAACCCGTCGCGGCAGGTCGCTCAGCGACTGCGTGCGCTGGTACCGCTGCAGGTAGAGCAGCGTCGCGTCCTGCCCCGCCTCCTTGCGGGCCTGCTCGTACACCTGGTCCCGGTACAACAGCCCGTCCACGAGGCCCTCGGCGAGCGCCTGCGGCGCGAGGAAGGGCCCGCGGCCAAGCAGGGCCGTGGCCCGCTCGACCGAGAGCCCGCGGCCCGCGGCGACCACCCCGGCGAGTTGCTCGGTGACCGACTCGGTCAGCCGCGCGGTGGCCTCGCGGGCGGGCCCGGTGAACCCGGACTCGGTCAGCTGCTCGGGTGCGGACTTGTACTCGTGCCGCTTCGCTGCCTCGAAGTCAATGCCGAGCTTTTCCAGCGCGCCGTGCAGGAACACCTGCTCTACGGCAACGCCGGTGAGCCCGAGCGTGCCTGACGGCTGCAGGTAGATCCGGTCGAACCCGGTCGCCAGGTAGTAGGGCACGTTGCCGTGGACGAAGTCGCCGAACGACTCGGCCCACGCCATCGCCAACTTGCCCGAGCGCCGGAAGTCGCCGATGGCGGCACGTAGTTCCTGTACCCTGGCGAGCCCGATCCTCGACCCGCCGACCTTGACCACGAGGACCCGCACCCGGTCGTCCGCGGCGGCCCGCCGCAGCCCCTCAAGCAGGTCTTGCAGCCGCGTCTTGCGCATGGTGAGCAGCGCGGACAGCGGGTCGGACGGCGGTCCCTCGGCGATGCCGTCCGTCAGGTCGAGCTCAAGGATTAGCGGGCCGGTCCTGCGCTGCCGCATGCGAACGAGAGATGCGGCCAGCCTCGCGTCTGCCATGCCGCTAGCTTACGTGGGGAAGAAGATCAACGAGGTCTTCCGAACGTGAGGTGGTGACCCCATCGCTAACAACGCGTCCGTGGTCGTGGTCGATGTCGCCAATGTAATGGGCGCAAGGGCCGACGGCTGGTGGCACGACCGGGCGGGAGCCGCGCTGCGGCTCTGCCGGGAAGTGATCGCGCTGGCCCAGCGCGGTGACGAGACGGCGGGCGCCTGGGTGCTCGTCCTTGAGGGACGCGCCAGAGAGGCCGTGGCGCTGCTTGAAGATGACCAGTCTCTCGCGGAGGGCACCGCACCGCCGGGGGACTGGGTGCCGCCGTCGACGGATGAGGCAGGGGAGGCGCACGAGCCGTCACCGGTGCGCTTGGTATCGGCTCCAGGTTCGGGGGACGACGCGATCGTCGGAGTGGTTGCCGAGGCGGTCGCCGCCGACGAGAGTTGCCTGGTGGTGACCGCGGACCGGGAGCTACGGCAGCGCTGTGAGGAGCTGAACGCGTCGGTTGTCGGACCCGGATGGCTCTTGAGGCTTCTCTAGCAGGTAATATTGACGTTAATCCCCCTCACCTCTGTTCGACATAATTGGCGTTTCCGTCGAACGGGCCCCGGGGGTCGTCCCGGGGGGTGACAGGGTCGCACGATGTGGGCCTTCTGTTCGCTATCGACCGGAACCTGATGCGCATGTACGTGACATTGGTGCTCGCCGCACTGCTGGTCCTCGGCCTATCCTGCCTGGCCGCCTACCTCATCAAGGCCAGGCAGCGAGCCAGGAAACATCAGGCCGTCGCCGCCAGGCTCGATGCCGTGGTGGCGCAGGCCGAGCGGGAACACAGAGACCGCAATGCCGCCGCCCAGGCGAGCACCGCGCTCACCACGGTCCTGCCCGCCATCCCGCAGGGCGAGCGGGCGCCGCGCCGCGTCGCCTAGCCCGCGTCGCCTAGCCCGCGTCGCCGGAACGGGCCGCCGGCCCTAGACCTCCGGGGCCAGCCAGAGTACCGACAGCGGCGGCAGGACGATCGACGCCGACGCTGGCCGGCCGTGCCACGGCTTGGGTATCGCCTGCACGGTGCCCAGGTTGCCCATGCCGCTGCCGCCATAGTCGGCCGCGTCGGTGTTGAGCACCTCGCGCCAACGGCCCGCGAGCGGCAGCCCCACTCGGTAGTCGGAGTGCGGCATGGGGGAGAAGTTGGCGACGCAGGCGAGGACGGGCACGCCGTATTCCTGCGCGCCGAAGCGCAGGAACGACACGACGTTGCCGTGCGCGTCGTTGGAGTCGATCCAGGAGAACCCGTCGGGCACGGTGTCCTGTGACCAGAGCGTCGGCTGCGCCCGGTAGACCTTATTGAGGTCGCGCACTAGCCGCTGCACGCCCGAGTGGTAGTTGAACTGGAGCACCCACCAGTCCAGGCCGTTCGTCTCCGACCACTCGTTGCCCTGGCCGAACTCCGACCCCATGAAGAGCAACTGCTTGCCCGGGTGCGCCCACATGTAGCCGAACAGGGCGCGCAGCCCGGCGAACTGGCGCCACTCGTCGCCAGGCATTTTGTGCAGCAGCGAGCCCTTGCCGTGCACGACCTCGTCGTGCGACAGCGGCAGCACGAAGTTCTCAGTGAACGCGTACACCATGGAGAACGTGATCTCGTTGTGGTGGTACTGCCGGTAGATCGGGTCGAGCTTCATGTACTCGAGCGTGTCGTTCATCCAGCCCATGTTCCACTTGAACCCGAAGCCGAGCCCGCCCAGGTGTACCGGCCGCGACACCCCCGGCCAGGCCGTCGACTCCTCGGCGACCATCATGATCCCCGGCACCCGCTTGTAGCAGGTGGCGTTGACCTCCTGCAGGAACGAGATCGCCTCCAGGTTCTCCCTGCCCCCGTGGGCGTTGGGCGTCCACTCGCCGTCGCTCCGCGAGTAGTCCAGGTACAGCATCGACGCGACCGCGTCGACCCGCAGCCCGTCAATGTGGAACTCCTCAAGCCAGTAGATGGCGTTGGCGACGAGGAAGTTCCGCACCTCGGAGCGGCCGAAGTTGAACACGAGCGTGCCCCAGTCCGGCTGCGTCCCGAGCCGGGGGTCGGAGTGCTCGTACAGGTGGGTGCCGTCGAATTCGGCGAGCGCCCACGAGTCGCGCGGGAAGTGCGCGGGCACCCAGTCGACGATGACGCCGATGCCCGCCTGGTGCAGCGTGTCGATGAGGAAGCGGAAGTCGTCGGGGGCGCCGAACCGTGAGGTCGGCGCGTAGTAGGAGGTGACCTGGTACCCCCACGACCCGCCGAAGGGGTGCTCGGCGACCGGCAGGAACTCCACGTGGGTGAACCCCATGTCGGTCACGTACGCGGCGAGTTCGACGGCGAGCTCACGGTAGGACAGTCCCGGCCGCCACGACCCGAGGTGCACCTCGTAGACGGACATCGGGCTGGACAGCGGCTGCCGCCCGGCGCGCTCGGCTAGCCAGTCGGCGTCATTCCACTCATAGGACGACTGGTAGACGACCGACGCGGTGGCCGGGGGAGTCTCCGCGTAGGCGGCCATCGGGTCGGCCTTCTCCCGCCAGGCTCCGTCGGGACCGCAGATGGAGAACTTGTACCTGGCGCCGGGCGCGACCCCGGGCACGAACAGCTCCCAGACACCCGCGCCGCCGAGCGACCGCATGGGGTGCGCCCGCCCGTCCCAGAAGTTGAAGTCGCCGAGGAGGCGGACGCCGCGCGCGTTCGGCGCCCAGACGGCGAACGCGGTGCCCGTCTCGCCCTCGCCGACTTCGATGAACCGCGCGCCGAGCGCGCGCCACAGCTGCTCGTGCCGTCCCTCGCCGATCAGGTACAGGTCGAGCTCGCCGAGCGTCGGCAGGTGCCGGTACGGGTCGTCCTGCAGCTGCGGCTCGTCGCCATTGACGTAGGCGACTTCAAGCCGGTAATCCCGAACGGATTCGGCTTCCCCTGGCACCATCACCTCGAACACTCCCAGGTGGCGGTGCGTCATCGGGTGCCTGCTGCCGTCGGGCAGCACTGCCGTGACCGAGGTGGCGAGCGGGCGCAGTGCCCTGATCGTCACGCCTTCGCCCGGCGCGGGGTGCGCGCCGAGCACTGAGTGCGGGTCATGGTGCTGGCCCGCGACGAGTCGCTCGATCTCGCCGAGGGAGACCGTTTCGTTCTTCGATAGCACGTTAGAACTCTGCCAGTGAGTCAAGCGGGATGGGTAGCCAGGACGGACGGTGCCTGGCCTCGTACAGCACTTCATATACAGCCTTGTCCAGCTGCAATGCACGTAGCAGGACCTGATTGGCTACCGGGTCGAGCCCGCCGGCCTCGGCGTACCCGACGCAGAACGCGCTGGCGTTCCTGCGCACCCAGTCGCGCGCGGCGTCGCTGAGCGCGGCCTGACCCGCATGCCCGATGAGCTGGTGGCGGGCCGCGTAGTCGAAGGAGCGGAGCATTCCCGCGACATCGCGCAGCGGGGACGAACGGGCGCGACGCTGCGCGAGCGGCGTGGCCGGCTCGCCTTCGAAGTCGAGCACCACCCAGCCGGTCTCGGTGCGCAGCACCTGGCCCAGGTGGTAGTCGCCGTGCACGCGCTGCACCGGGAAGGGCCCGGCGAGCTTGGCGAGCTCGGAGTAGGCGTCGCTGATCATGTCGACGTGCTTGGCGAGTTCCGGCACCGCGGCGACCGCCAGGTCGAGCTTGCGGTACATCCGCTCGGTGACCTCGCCGACCGCGTCCGTGCCGAGCTCGTCGGTGCCGAACGCGACGGCGAGGTCGGCGTGCACCTGGGCGGTGGCGATGCCCAGCCTGCGGGATTCTCCGGCGAAGTCACCGCCGGCGTCGCCCGCGCGCACCTTGGCCGCGGGCTTGCCGTCGGCGGTCCTGTCGTTCTGGTCCCTGTCGCCCGCGTCGCCGACGGCCGCGTACAGGTCCCGCACGCTCGTGGCGGCGAGCGTCCAGCCGTCGGTGGCCAGCCGCAGGTACCTGGACAGGATCGCCAGGCTGGTGGGTGCGCCCTCCAGCCTGGTCTCGATCCAGCCGAGCGGCTCGGCCACCTGGGGCGAGCCGAGTCTGGCAAGCGCGGTGGTTACCTCCAGGTCCGGGTTGGGACCTGGGGAGAGCCTGCGGAACACCTTGAGTATGGACTCCTCACCGTAGATGAGGCTCGTGTTGCTCTGCTCGCTGCCGAGCACGAGGCTGTCGCGGCCGGTCTCGAAGCGCGCGCCGGGGATCGCGCGCATCCGGAGCGAGCCGATCTCGGTGCCCGCCGCGATGCCGGCGAGCAGCGGCTTGGTCAGGTCGGCGTCGTGGAGTGCGTCGTACGCCTGTCTGCCGTCGCCGGACGGGCCGATCCTGGCGTGCTTGAGCCGAGCGGGAAGCCGCCGCCGCAGGCCAATGAGCACCTGGTAGTAGTCGACGGCGGTACCGTGCGAGACCGCGACGATCAGGTGCCGCAACTCGGGATCGCCTGAGACGAGTTCGGTGTCCGCCACGATCGCCAGATCGCGCAGCCCTTGTCCCTTGCCGGCGAACCAGCGCTGGGTACCTAGCCATGTCGCTAGCGCGTCCTCGATCGCCATCCTGTTTCCTCCCGGGGGGACGACCCCCCGTACCTCCCCGATGTCCAAAGCTACGGAGTAACTCCGTCCCGTTCTCTCCGGGGGACGACCCCGGTAGCTCTGGCAGGGGCTGTGTTGTTTATCCGCTTCGCAAATTAGAACACATAAGGATCATCGGTCATGTTCCTCCCTCGCAGGGGGGAGCTGAAACCAGTAGAAGCCATGGCCGGGCAGGGTCAGCAGGTACGGGAGCTCGCCGATGGGCGGGAATGTGACGCCGCCCATGGACTCGACCGGCGTTACACCCATGTACCTCCGGAGGTCAAGCTCGACCGGCTGCGGGAAGCGTGACAGATTGTTCACACAGAGTATCCGGTCCGCGGCATCGTGCTCGACGGGGGTCCCGTGTTCGCCCTCGATCCGCTGCGCGGCCAGGGTTCCCGCCGCGTCGTACTCGCGGACGAACGCCAGCACGCTTGGGTTGCTGCTGTTGAGTTCGTCGTACGCGCCGAGGCCGAAGACCGGGTGCCGCTTCCTGATCTCGATCATCCGCCTGGTCCAGTGCAGCAGCGACTGGGGGTGACGCTGCTGCGCCTCGACGTTGAGCGCCTGGTAGCCGTAGATGGGGTCCATGACCGGCGGCAGGTACAGCCGCTGCGGGTCACTGAGTGAGAAGCCGCCGTTGCGGTCAGGCGTCCACTGCATCGGGGTGCGCACGCCGTCCCGGTCGCCGAGCCAGATGTTGTCGCCCATGCCGATCTCGTCGCCGTAGTACATGACAGGCGAGCCCGGCAGCGACAGCAGCAGCGCGGTGAACAGCTCAAGCTGGTTGCGGTCGTTGTCGAGGAGCGTGGCGAGCCGCCGCCTGATGCCGATGTTGGCCTTCATCCGGGGGTCCTTGGCGTACTCCTTGTACATGTAGTCGCGCTCTTCGTCGGTGACCATCTCAAGCGTGAGCTCGTCGTGGTTGCGCAGGAAGATGCCCCACTGGCAGCCGGCGGGGATCTTCGGCGTCTGGGCCAGGATCTCCGAGATCGGGTAGCGCTGCTCCCTGCGGACGGCCATGAAGATGCGCGGCATCAGCGGGAAGTGGAAGGCCATGTGGCACTCGTTGCCGCCGGTCTCCTCATCGCCGAAGTACTCGACCACGTCGGCGGGCCACTGGTTGGCCTCGGCGAGCAGCACCCGGTCCGGGTAGGCGGCGTCGATCTCGGAGCGGACGCGCTTGAGGTACTCGTGCGTCTCCTTGAGGTTCTCGCCGTTGGTGCCCTCACGCTCGTACAGGTAGGGCACCGCGTCGAGGCGGAAGCCGTCGATGCCGAGGTCAAGCCAGAACTTCAGCACCTCGATCATCGCGTCCTGGACCTTGGGGTTGTCGAAGTTCAGGTCCGGCTGGTGCGAGAAGAACCGGTGCCAGAAGTACTGCCCGCGCACCGGGTCGAACGTCCAGTTCGAGGTCTCGGTGTCGACGAAGATGATCCGCGCGTCGGCGTACTTGTCCGGGTTGTCGCCCCAGACGTAGAAGTCGCCGAAGGGCCCGTCCGGGTCGCTGCGGCTCGCCTGGAACCACGGGTGCTGGTCGCTTGTGTGGTTCATGACCAGGTCGGCGATGATCCGGATGCCGCGCTTGTGCGCCTGCTCGATCAGCTCGACGAAGTCGGCGATGTTGCCGTATTCCGGAAGGATCCGCAGGTAGTCCGCGATGTCGTAGCCGCCGTCGCGCAGCGGCGACTCGTAGATCGGCAGCAGCCAGATGCAGTCGATCCCCAGCCACTGGAGGTAGTCAAGCCGTGACGTGAGCCCCTGGATGTCGCCGGTGCCGTCTCCGCTGGCGTCCTGGAAGCCGCGGATGAGCACCTCGTAGAACACCGCGCGCTTGTACCACTCGGGGTCACGGGGACGGTCGAGGGTGAAGTCGGGTACCCGCTCACCCGGCGGCGCGGCGAACGGCGGTGCCGCGACCGTTTCTGGTGCTGCTGGAAGATCGATAGCCGGCTCGTGCTCTGACACGGCGTGACTCTCCTGGATGTACGCGACCGTGTCGCATGCCAGGCTAACCGGACCTGTTTCGCCTTAAGCATGCGTAACGGTGAAGATGTGTGCTGGTCGCACGGCAGGGTCGAGGCGCACGTAGTTGGCTTGGCCCCAGCTGTAGATCTCGCCGCTGAGCTCATCCCTCACGGTGAACTCCTCGTGCCAGTCCATTCCCAGCTCAGGCAGGTCAAGCCACACCGTGGCCTCCCTGGCCTGGTGCGGGTCAAGATTCACAACTACCAGGACGGTGTCTGCGGCGTCGCCGCCCTGTTCCCCCGCCCCCGGTCCTGCTTGCCCGGAGGATCTCTCCGAGATCGTACCGGCCCCAAAGAGGCGTTTGGAGAAGCAGATCAACTCAGGTTGATCCACGTGATGAAAGCGTAGATTACGCAGCCAGTGCAATGCCACATGCGACCGTCGGATCCGGTTAAGGTCAGCGATATATCCGCTAATGCCCAGACCGTCCCTTGCCGCGGTGTCCCAGTCGCGTGGCCGGTACTGGTACTTTTCCGAATCCAGGTACTCCTCGCTGCCCGGGCGCAGCGGCGTGCTCTCGCATAGCTCGTAGCCGGAGTAGATACCCCAGCTCGGGCTGAGCATTGATGCGAGCACGGCGCGGATCTTGAACGCGGCAGGGCCGCCGTGCTGCAGGTACTCGTGCAGGATGTCCGGCGTGTTGGCGAAGAAGTTGGGCCGCATGTACGCCGCCGCGGGCCCGGAAAGCTCTTCGAGGTACTGAGTGAGCTCGGCGGCGGAGTTGCGCCAGGTGAAGTACGTGTAGGACTGCTGGAAGCCGACCCTCCCGAGGGCGGCCATCGTCGCCGGGCGGGTGAACGCCTCGGCGAGGAACAGCACGTCAGGGTCGGTCTGCCGGATGGCGGCAAGCAACCGGTCCCAGAACTTGAGCGGCTTGGTGTGCGGATTGTCGACCCGGAAGATGCGCACGCCGTGGCTCATCCAGAGCCGGACGATCCGCTCGACTTCCTTGAAGATCCCCTCTGGGTCATTGTCAAAGTTGATCGGGTAGATGTCCTGGTACTTCTTCGGCGGGTTCTCCGCGTACGCGATCGACCCGTCGGCCCGCGTGGTGAACCACTCCGGGTGCTCTTTCACCCAGGGGTGGTCGGGCGAGGCCTGCAGCGCCAGGTCGATCGCGATCTCCATGCCGAGCTCCCTGGCCCGGGCGACGAACCCGTCGAAGTCGGCGAACGTGCCGAGGTCCGGGTGGATGGAGTCGTGCCCGCCTTCCGGCGCCCCGATCGCCCAGGGCGATCCCGGGTCGCCGGGACGCGCCTCGAGCGTGTTGTTCCGTCCCTTGCGGAAGGTGGTGCCGATGGGGTGCACCGGCGGCAGGTAGACGACGTCGAACCCCATGTCGGCGATCGCCTCAAGCCGCCGCGCCGCGGTGCGCAGCGTTCCCGAGATCGGCTCCCTGCGGCCCATCGGGTCGAACTGGACGCCCTCCGAGCGCGGGAAGAACTCGTACCAGGACCCGAAGAGGGCGCGCAGCCGCTCGACGAACACCGGCATCCGGCCCGACCTGGTCACGAAGTCCCTGAGCGGGTACTGGCCGAGTATCGCCGTTATCCGCGGGGCGCGGGCGGCGGCCAGCCGGTCCCAGGGCGGCAGGCTCCGGTCGCGGAGCTTGCGCGCGAGCGCGGTGAGGTCGGTGCGCGCCGCGGCGGGGCGGGCTGCGCCCGGCGGCTGCCTGATCGCCCGCGCGGCCCGCTCGAAGAGGAGTGCCCCCTCGGTCAGCATGAGCTCGACGTCCTGGCCGCGGGGGACCTTGATGCCGGCGTCGTGCTCCCAGTGCGCGATCGGGTCGGACCACGACTCGACGTGGAAGTACCAGGTGCCCTCGCTCGTGACGGTCACGTCCGCCCCGTACCGGTCCGTCCCCGGCGCGAGCTCCCGCATCCTGACCGGCGGGCCGTTCCTGCCCGCCGGATCTCGCAGGACCACGGCAGCGCCCAGCATGCCGTGCCCCTCCCTGATGACGGTCGCGGTGACCTGAAATGTCTCGCCGGCGACCGCCTTAGCCGGGCGGCGCCCGCACTCCACGACGGGCTCAATATCGAGGATGGGGATGCGTCCGATCACGCGGTTAAAGTACCTCAGTACTGTCCGCGCGGGGACGCCCCCCCTGCGCTCTGTCTCCCGCGGGGGGACGACCCCCCTGCCCTCTACTCCCCGCGGGGGGGCGACCCCCCTGCACCCCCCGCGCATGGGAGGGCTTCGCTCTGCCTCCTGCGGGGGGACGCCCCCCCTGCACCCCCCGGCATGGGAGGGCTTCGCCCCCCCATATCCCCCCTACGGGGGGACTCGCAAAAACCGCTCACCCCCCGCGCTGTGGCTGGGGTTAAGGCCTTGTGGTTGCTGCAGGCAGGCAGCGCAGAGACCGCGCTGCCTGGTGCTGTGGCTGGGGTTGAGGGGGCTTGTGGTGCAGCCGAAGCACCGTTGAAGACAAGGCTGCCCGGATGTGCTCACTTCACTCAGGAGTAATAAGGGGCCCGTATGATGACTGCCCGTGAGAGCGATCCGACGTTTCACCGTCCGCGTAACGTTGCCGCAGCCGCTTGCGCCGCTGCATGACCTGATGCTGAACCTCCGCTGGTCCTGGCACCCGCCGACGGTTGAGCTCTTCGAGTCGATCGACCCGGCCGGGTGGGCCGCCTCAGGCGGCGACCCGGTGGCGATGCTCAGCTCGATGCGGCCGGCTCAGCTCACCGCGCTCGCGGCCAACGAGGACTTCCTGCGCCGCCTCGACGCGGCGGTGGCCGACCTGTGCGGCTACACGGACGAGCCGCGCTGGTACCAGTCGGCCGGCGCTGGCCACGGCGGTGCGGGCGAGGCGGAGACGCTGCCCAGGGCGATCGCCTACTTCTCACCGGAGTACGGCATCACCGCCGTGCTGCCGCAGTACTCCGGCGGGCTCGGCATCCTGGCAGGCGACCACCTGAAGTCGGCGAGCGACCTCGGCGTCCCGATCATCGGCGTTGGCCTGCTGTACCGGCACGGGTACTTCACCCAGTCGCTGTCTGCCGACGGGTGGCAGGCCGAGCGGTACCCGGCCGACGACCCGAACGGGCTGCCGCTGACCCTGCTCCGTTCCGCCGACGGCGACCCGGTGAAGATCACCGTGCCCTTCCCCGACGGCATGCGGCTGACCGCGCAGGTCTGGCTGGCCCAGGTGGGCCGGGTGCCGCTGCTGATGCTTGATTCCTACGTGGAGGAGAACGAGCCCGCGCAGGCCGAGGTCACCGACCGGCTGTACGGCGGGGGCAGCGAGCACAGGCTCCGTCAGGAACTGCTGCTCGGCATTGGCGGCGTCCGCGCGGTGCGTGCCTTCTGCGCGATCACCGGTCACCCGGAGCCCGAGGTGTTCCACACCAACGAGGGGCACGCTGGCTTCCTCGGCCTTGAGCGGATCAGGGAGTACGTGGCGTCAGGGCTTTCGTTCGAGGAGGCGCTTGAGCTGTCGCGGGCGGGCACCGTCTTCACGACGCATACGCCGGTGGCCGCCGGCATCGACCGGTTCCCCCGCGAGCTGATCGAGCGGTATTTCACCGCCGACGCCGCGGGCGCCGGGCTGCCGGTCGACCGGGTGCTCGCGCTTGGCGCGGAGACCTACCCGGGCGGCGACCCGCACATGTTCAACATGGCCGTCATGGGCATGCGCCTCGCGCAGCGGGTCAACGGCGTCTCGGTGCTGCACGGCGAGGTCAGCAGGGAGATGTTCGCGGGCCTTTGGCCGGGCTTCGACACCGCGGAGGTGCCGATCGGCTCGATCACCAACGGCGTGCACGCGCCCACCTGGGTCGCGCGCGAGGTCTCTGACCTCGGCGACTCTGAGGGCGCCGCGGCGGCGGAACCGGAGCGGCTGTGGGAGATCCGTCACCAGCTGCGTGCCAGGCTCGTCACCGAGACCAGGCGCAGGCTGCGGGAGTCCTGGCAGCAGCGCGGCGCGTCCGGCGCCGAGCTGACCTGGATCGACGACGTGCTCGACGAGAACGTGCTGACGATCGGCTTCGCCCGCCGGGTGCCGTCGTACAAGCGGCTTACGCTCATGCTTAACGACCCCCAACGGCTTGCCGGGCTGCTGCTCGACCCCGACCGGCCCATCCAGATCGTGATCGCGGGCAAGGCGCACCCGGCGGACGAGGGCGGCAAGCGTCTCATTCAGCAGATGGTCAGGTTCTCCGACGTCGATGCCGTGCGGCGCAGGATCGTCTTCCTGCCCGACTACGACATGGCGCTCGCCCGCTTCCTCGTCCAGGGCTGCGACGTCTGGCTGAACAACCCGCTGCGCCCGCTTGAGGCGTGCGGGACGTCGGGCATGAAGGTGGCGCTCAACGGCGGCCTGAACCTGTCGGTGCGGGACGGCTGGTGGGACGAGTGGTACGACGGCGGCAACGGCTGGGAAATCCCGACGGCGGACGGCGTCGAGGACCCCTCACGCAGGGACGAGCTTGAGGCGTCCGCGCTTTACGAGCTGATCGCCAAGTCGGTCGCGCCGCTGTTCTACGACGCGGGCGCCAACGGCGTGCCGCACGGCTGGGTGGAGATGCTCAAGCATGGCCTGCGCAGCCTCGGCCCGCTCGTCCAGGCGGACCGCATGGTCGGCGACTACGTTACGCAGCTGTACGCACCTGCCGCGCAGGCGTCGCGGGCGCTCGCGGCGGACGCCAACGGGACGGCCCGCGGCCTCGCCGCGTGGAAGGCGCGCGTCCGGCAGGCATGGTCAGGCGTGCGGGTCGAGCACGTCGAGGCGGACGGGGCGGAGCCGTCACTCGGCGCGGTGCTCGACGTCCGGGTCACGACCTCGCTCGGCCGCCTGTCCCCCGACGACGTCTGCGTTGAGGTGGTTTACGGCCGCCTTGGCGAGGACGACGAGCTCGTCGATCCGGCCTATGTGACCCTCACCGCCGACGACTCGGCGCAGGCACCGCACACCAGGTTCTCCGGTGCGGTAGAACTTGGCCAGCCTGGCCCGTTCGGCTACACGGTCCGGGTCCTCCCGTCCCACCCGCTGCTTGCCAGCCGCGCCGACCTGGGCCTGGTCACCTACCCGGACGCCCCAGCCGGCATGTCCACGGGCGACCTCAGGTAGCCAAACTCCCCCAAACCGCGCGAGTCCGTTTCTGGCCCTGGGGCACCCAGGGCCAGAAAGGATCGTGCCGGGGTGCCTAAGAAATTACCATCAGCGCCGCGTGTCGCGGCGAAGGCACCTTAAGGCGCGAATTCGATAAAGCGGAGTAAACGGAAAGCCGGCGAAATAGAAAGGTGCGCCGCCGGATTTCTGTGTAAGCTCTGTGAGCACAAGCAGCCCCCCTCTGCCGTATTTCATAGCGCTGCCACGCAGCTAATACCTTTCGGGTGGGGGATGCCGGGATGGCGGATAATGCCATGCTGCTTGAGGCGGGACCGCGTGGTCCGCGCCTCGGCGGGAAGCGCCGCGATGGCGCGGGCAACTGGCGCGAGCGGCTTGCCGCGCTATTTCCTGAGGCAACGGTTTCCGGGGCACGGGTTTCCACGGCA
>Ga0210389_10002048_pt1 | contig 16127 bp, 14 predicted proteins | sample IncBWH28OmetaG_FD_160127 | JGI IMG/M metagenome (GOLD analysis project Ga0210389, IMG submission 160127) | Forest soil microbial communities from Barre Woods Harvard Forest LTER site, Petersham, Massachusetts, United States - Inc-BW-H-28-O ...
TTCCGCTTCAGGCCGGCGACATCGCCGGCGCGCGCGCGGCCGTTGCGCAAATCGTCGGCCGCGATCCTGCAATTCTTGATGAAGCCGGCATTGCCCGCGCTGCCATCGAAAGCCTCGCCGAGAATGCGTCCGATGGAATCGTGGCGCCGGTGTTCTGGGGCGCACTGTTCGGCTTGCCCGGCATCATCGGTTACAAGGCGATCAACACGCTCGATTCCATGATCGGCCACCGAACGGAGCGTCATGAGGCGTTCGGCTGGGCCAGCGCGCGCATCGACGATCTTGCCAATGTCGTACCGGCGCGGCTCACCGGATTGCTGTTCGTGCTGTTTGCGCGGCGACGGTTCGATTCGATGGCCTGTATGATGAGGGATGCGCGGCGTCACCGCTCGATCAATGCCGGTTGGCCGGAAGCGGCGATGGCCGGCGCGCTCGGTGTGCGGCTGAGCGGGCCGCGCATCTATCACGGTCACATTGCCGACGAGCCCTGGCTGAACGAGGCCGGGCGCGATCCTCGCGCCGCCGACATCGTGCGCGGATTGGCGATCTATGCGCGCGCCATGATTTTGCTAACAGGGTGCCTGGTGATGCTGGCCCTTGCAATGCCGGCTTTGACCTGAACGGGAACGCGGATGTTGGAACACGGCGGCAATCTCGATCTGGCTCTACGGCTCTTCGGCGGGCGCCTGGAGGATTGGATCGATCTGTCGACCGGCATCAACCGGCAACCCTATCCAGTGCCACTGCTTTCGCCGCGGCACTGGGGCGCGCTGCCCTCTCGCTCCGAGACCGACGCTCTCCATGAGGCGGCACTTCAGGCCTATGCCACGCGCGCGCCGATCGTCGCCCTTGCCGGCGCACAGGCCGCGATTCAATTGCTGCCGCGATTGTCGCCGTCCGGGCAGGCGCGGATTCTCTCGCCGACCTACAATGAATATACGCCCGTTCTGCGAGCTGCGGGCTGGGACGTCGCGGATGTCGCCGATCTCAAATCGTTAGCCGGCGCCGATCTTGCGGTAGTCGTCAATCCCAACAACCCCGATGGAAGGCGTCACGAACCGGGCAAACTGCTTGCTCTTCTGTCCCGCGTTGGTCGTCTTGTCGTGGATGAAAGCTTCGCCGACGCCGCACCTGAATTCTCGCTCGCGCCGGAGGCGGGGCGATCCGGATTGCTGATTCTGCGTTCGTTCGGAAAATTCTACGGACTTGCCGGAGTGAGACTGGGCTTTGTGCTGGGCAATGCGGCCGATATTGGCGTGCTCGCTGCGCAGGCCGGTCCCTGGCCGGTCTCGGGCGCAGCCATTGCGATCGGACGGCGCGCCTTGCTTGACCGCGATTGGGCAATCACGACATCGGCGCGTCTGGACCGCGACTCCCGGCGGCTCGACGCCTTGATCCAGTCGCAAGGCTGGACGCTTGTCGGTGGAACGGCGCTGTTCCGGCTCTATGACACCGGCGTCGCGCGGGCCACGCAGGTGAGGCTCGCCACCGCGCACATCTGGTCGCGTATCTTTAGCGAGAGACCCCGCTGGTTGCGCCTTGGTCTGCCCGGTGATGAGACGGAATGGGCGCGGCTTGCAGCGGCGCTTGCGCGTTGAGCCGCGCGGGTTCAGCGGGCAAGCGCGAGCAGACCCTCGACATCAAGATGCCTCTCGATGTGATCGGCGAGCTCGTCGAGCACCTGTTCGACCGTGCCACGGTAGCTCTGGTTTGAGGCCGTGATTCCGAGTCGGTCAAGAAACGCGCGCCGGAATCCGTCCGAGGTGAACAGGCCGTGCAGATAGGTGCCGTGCACGCGGCCATCGCCTGCTACGGCGCCTTCTGGTGCGTCGCTGACGAGCGCGAATGGACGCGCGCGGTCGGGCCCATCGGTCCGGCCGATATGGATTTCGTAAGCGTTCACGCGCTCGCGGCTCGCTGCGTGAACCGCGTCGACACGCGTGAGTCTCTTCTGCGCCGTCATGACAGTTGTCACATCCAGAAGTCCAAGCCCAGGCATCTCGCCTGCCGGTCCTTCGATGCCGTCCGGATCGGCGACGCTGTCCCCCAGCATCTGATAGCCGCCGCACAGGCCGAGCACGTGTCCGCCGCGGCGACGATGTGCGAGCAGGTCGATATCCCAGCCCTGTGCGCGCAGGAAATCGAGGTCGCCGCGGGTTGATTTCGAGCCGGGAAGGATGACGAGCGCGGCATCCCCCGGGATGGGCTCGCCGGGCGCGACCATGACGAGATCGACGTCAGGCTCAAGCTTTAACGGATCGAGATCGTCGAAATTTGCGATCCGCGACAGCGCCAGGAATGCGATCTTGTGCCTGCCGGGCTTGCGCGCTTCAGAAAGCCCCAGCGCATCTTCCGCCGGAAGTTCCCTGGCGCGCGGAAAGTAAGGCAGAACCCCAAAACCTCGCCAGGACGTTCGCTCGGCGATCAGCCTGTAGCCATCGTCGAACAGCGCGGGGTCACCGCGGAATTTGTTGATGATGAAGCCGCCGACCATCGCGGCGTCCTCGGGGTCGATGACCGCCTTGATCCCGACCATTTGGGCGATGACGCCGCCGCGTTCGATATCGCCGACGATGACGACAGGGATTTCGGCCTTGCGCGCAAAGCCCATGTTGGCGATGTCGTTCGCCCGCAGATTGACTTCGGCCGGACTGCCGGCGCCTTCGGCCAGCACAAGATCGCATCTCGCCTTGAGCCGCTCGAAACTTTCGAGCACCGCCGGCATCAGCGAAGGTTTTAGCGCGGCATATTCGCGCGCGCGCAAGGTCGCGACGCGTTTTCCCTGAACGATCACCTGCGCGCCCGCATCGGTCTCCGGCTTCAGCAGAACCGGATTCATGTCGGTATGCGTTTCGACGCCGGCGGCTTGCGCCTGCAGCGCCTGTGCGCGGCCGATCTCGCCGCCGTCGATCGTCACCGCTGCGTTGTTCGACATGTTCTGCGGCTTGAAGGGAAGCACGCGGTGCCCGCGCCGGGTTGCGGCGCGCGCAAGTCCGGCGACGACGAGCGACTTGCCGACGTCCGAGCCCGCTCCCTGGATCATCAATGCGCGCGCCATGCGATCCGCACTAGAACTCGACGCCGGGCTGGGCCTTGATGCCCGACCTGAAAGGATGTTTCACCAGCGTCATCTCCGTAACGAGGTCGGCTGCGTCGATCAGTTCCTGCTTGGCGTTGCGGCCAGTAAGCACGACATGCATCATCGGCGGCTTCGAGTCCGTCAGGAACGCGACAACCTCGTTGACGTCAAGATAGTCGTAGCGCAGCGCGATGTTGATCTCGTCGAGTACGACCATGCGCAAGCCCTGATCGGCGATCAGCTCCTTGGCCTTTTCCCAGCCGCCCTGGGCAGCCGCGATGTCGCGGGCACGGTCCTGGGTTTCCCAGGTAAAACCCTCGCCCATGGCATGGAACTGGCAGAGTTCACCGAAATGCGAGGTCAGAAGTCTGCGCTCGCCGGTATCCCACGCGCCCTTGATGAACTGCACCACCGCGCAGGGAAAGCCATGCGCGACGCATCGCAGGATCATGCCGAACGCGGAGGAGGATTTTCCCTTGCCGGCGCCCGTGTGAACGATGATCAGTCCCTTCTCGCCGCTCTTTTCAGCCATCATCCGGTCGCGAGCGGCTTTCTTCTTGGCCATTTTGACTGAGTGGCGGGCGTCCTCGCTGACATCTTGTTCGGAAACCATTCGAGGCACTCCTTCGGCTTGACAAGTACTGAGCTTGGGCAAATGGTGGACTGCGTTGGTTCCTGTCCTACGACAGGCGAAGAGGGAATGCGATAGGGCTCGAAGCCTCAAAGGATCGAGTTCAAAAAGCAGCCGCCCCCGCGACCGTGACCGGAGAGATCCCCAATCGCCACTGACCCAAAGGGTCGGGAAGGCGGGGATCGGAGGAGAAATCCTGCTCCGCAAGCCGGGAGACCTGCCAACGGATTGTTTCTTCGACCGGCGGACGGGGTGTTCCGCGACGGGGAGCGAACCATGTCTTAGGTTCGTCCGCCGCATCGCCACTCCCCACCGCAGGCTTTAGGTTTTAGGGAAGGGCGATGACCGTCACGCTTCACGTCTGCATCACTTGCCGCGCCGGTCAGACCATTCCGGAGGGGCAACCTACGCCGGGTTCGCTTTTGCATCAGGCCATCGTTGATGTCGGTGCGCCGCCCGGCGTGATCGTGGCGCCGGTCGAGTGCCTGTCCGCCTGCAACCAGGGTTGCTCGGTCGCGCTCAGCGCGCCCGGCCGCTGGTCTTATGTTTACGGGCGGCTGTCGGAAGAAAACGCAGGCGACGTCGTTGCCGGCGCCGCCGCTTATGCCGCCGCCCCCGATGGCATCGTGCCCTGGCGTACGCGACCTGAAATCTTTCGAAAGCAGTCGCTGGCGCGCATTCCCCCCATGTCGTCCTTATCGGAGGCTGCAGAGTGACTTCGCTCGCCAAAATTCCTGTCACCGTCATCACCGGCTTTCTCGGTTCGGGCAAGACCACGCTGATCCGGCATTTGATGGCCAATGCCAACGGCAAGAAACTCGCGGTGCTCGTCAACGAGTTCGGCAGCGAGGGCGTCGACGGCGAAATCCTGAAATCCTGCGCGGATGCCAATTGCCCCGAGGAAAACATCGTCGAACTCGCGAACGGTTGCATCTGCTGCACGGTGGCGGAAGATTTCATTCCGACCATGCAGACATTGCTGGCGCGAAACGTCCGCCCCGACCACATCCTGATTGAAACCTCGGGGTTGGCTTTGCCGAAACCGCTATTGAAGGCGTTCGACTGGCCGGAAATCCGTTCACGCATCACCGTCGACGGCGTCATTGCCCTTGCCGATGCCGAGGCTGTCGCCGCGGGCCGCTTCGCGCCGGACCTCGCGGCGGTCGAAGCACAGCGCGCCGCAGATCAAAGCCTCGATCATGAGTCGCCGCTGTCTGAAGTCTTTGAAGATCAAATCTGCTGCGCCGACATCGTGCTTTTGACCAAGGCTGATCTCGCCGGCGAAGCGGGCCTTGCGGCGGCGAGACTTGCGATCGCGGCCGAGGTGCCGCGACCGGTTCCGATGCTCGCCGTGACTGACGGCGCGATCGATCCGCAAGTCATTCTTGGCCTGAACGCTGCGGCCGAGGACGACCTCGCCGCGCGTCCATCGCACCATGATGGCGAGGAGGAGCACGAGCACGACGACTTTGCGTCCGTCGTCGTCGAACTCCCGGAAGTTACCGATATCGACGCGCTGGTTGCCATGATCGGCCGCCTGGCGCGCGAACAAAACGTGTTGCGCGCCAAGGGTTATCTCGCGGTCGCCGGCAAACCGATGCGGCTATTGCTGCAGTCGGTCGGCGAGCGTGTGCGCCACCAGTTCGACAAGCCGTGGGGCGCGATGCCGCGGCGATCGAAGCTCGTGGTGATCGGCGAACACGGCGATATCGACGAGGCGGCAATCAGGGCAGGATTGGGGATTTCAGGATAGGGGAACTGATGCACGTCGTCTTCCGCGAGAGCCATGGCCTAGAGGAGACCGCGACGGCCGTCGATCTCGGTCAGGATCCGGCCGACCTCGTGGTGCTCTCGTTCTCCGACAGCGATCTTGCCACCTTCGCCGCAGGCTGGCGCAGAGGCCGCGTCAGCCTGCCCTCGCTCCGGCTTGCAAACCTGATCGCGCTCCGCCATCCGCTCTCGGTCGACACCTATATCGAACGCACGCTGTCGCAGGCGCGCGGAATCCTCGTGCGCCTGATTGGCGGCGAATCCTATTGGTCCTACGGTGCCGCCGCGCTGCATCGGCTTGCAAAAGAGCACGGGATCGCGCTGGCCGTGCTTCCCGCCGATGGCCGTGACGACGCCCGATTAGACGCGCTCTCGACATTGCCGTTGTCGACGCTGCGGCGGCTGAAAGTGCTTTGCGATACCGGCGGTGCCGTGGCCGCGCAAGCGGCGATTGCGCAACTCGCGCTCGCATCCGGCCTCTATGCGGGGCCTGTGTTGGGAGAGACGGAAATCCCGGACATGGGTTTTTACGATCCGGCCTTGGGTGCACTGGCGCGGTTACCGTTACCCGATGCACGGCCGCCCGCGCTCGTCACATTCTACCGCTCCTATCTTACTGCGGCCGATACCGGGCCGGTTGATGCGCTGATCAGCGCTCTGCGGCAGAAAGGTTTTGACGCCCACGGCGCCTTCGTAACCTCGCTCAAGGCGCCTGGTGTCGCCAACTGGCTACGCCTGCACTTCGCTGAACATCGGGTAGCGGCAATCGTCAACGCGACCGCCTTCTCGGCGATCTCTGATGATGGAACGACGCCGTTCGATACCGCGTCCTGTCCGGTGTTCCAGGTCGCACTGTCGACGGCCCGCCGCGAGGACTGGGCTGCTTCGCTGCGCGGCCTGTCGCCGGCCGATCTCGCAATGCATGTGGTGCTGCCGGAAGTCGACGGACGGATCTTTTCAGGCGTCGTCAGCTTCAAATCGCCCGGTGGGCGCGATGTCGACCTGCAGTTTGCGCATCTTGCGCATCGGCCCGACGGCGAGCGTGCCGGCGCCGTGGCCGAGCGCGTCGCCGCCTGGCATCGGCTGGCGACCTCGCCGGCCAGCGAGCGGCAGCTTGCCGTCGTCTTGTCGAGCTATCCCGGCCGTCCGCATCAGATCGCGCATGCGGTGGGGCTCGACGCGCTGGCCTCTGTCGAGACGTTGCTGAGCGATCTCGACGCAGCCGGTTTCGATGTCGAGATCGGAAATTCGCTGGGACAGGCGCTCGGCGAGGAGGCGTTGACCTTCAGCCTTGCCGAATATCGTGCTGCGTTGGAAAAGCTTCCAATCGTGCTGCAGGAGAATCTCGAAGCCGCCTGGGGCGCGGTCGAGGATGATCCACAGGTCCGTAACGGGGTGTTCCGTTTCGCCGCGGTTCGTCGCGGCAAGGCGATCATTGCAGTGCAGCCCGAGCGTGGCGATGTCGGCAATCGCGACGCGGAGTATCACGATCTCGCACGCCCCCCCCGGCACGCCTATGTCGCGTTCTATCTGTGGCTCAGAGGCCAGAATATTCACGCGCTGATTCATATGGGCGCGCACGGCACGCTGGAATGGCTGCCCGGCAAATCCGTGGCGCTCTCGCAGACATGCTGGCCCGAGGCACTGATCGGCGGTTTGCCGGTCATCTATCCCTTCATCGTCAACGATCCCGGTGAAGCGGCGCAAGCCAAGCGGCGCATCGGCGCCGTTACCATCGGCCATTTGCCGCCGCCGCTCAAAGCGAGCGCGCTGCCGCAAAATTTCGTGCGGCTTGAACAATTGCTCGACGAATATTCGGTCGCCGACGGCCTCGATACGGCACGGCGCCAGCGTCTGATTGCCGCGATCCGCGACGAAGCGCGCGCCGCGGGCGTGGAAGATGATCTCGGCCTTGCCGCGTCGGCAACTGCAGCCGAAGCGCTATCCCGAATCGACCGCTTCGTCTGCGACTTGAAGGAGAGTCAGTTCGGTGACGGCCTGCATATTTTCGGACGCGGCGCGTGCGGAGAGGAGGAGCGGCGCGCGGTGATAGAAGCGCTATCCGGCCGCCACGTGGCGCCGGGGCCTGCGGGCTCGCCGCATCGCGGGCGAAGTGATGTGCTGCCGACCGGGCGCAATTTGTTCGCGGTCGATCCCCGCGCAGTGCCGACGCGCGCCGCACATGCGCAAGGGATCAAGCTCGCCGAAGAATTGCTGCGCCGGCATCTTCAGGATCACGGCGACTGGCCGAAAGGGCTTGTCGTCGATCTCTGGGGTTCGGCAACGATGCGAACGGCGGGCGAGGAATTTGCGATGGCCTTGTATCTCGCCGGCATCGAGCCGCGCTGGAACCAAGCCTCCGGCCGCGTCGACGGATTTGAAATCATTCCGCCCGCGCTTCTCGGCCGGCCGCGCATCGACGTGACGCTTCGGGTCTCGGGCCTGTTTCGCGACGTGTTTCCCGGCCTCGCGCAATTGTTCGAGGCCGCCTCCGAGGCGTTGTCGAAGCATGATTGGGAGGGCGAAGAGAATCCGTATCGTCATCGCGCCGCGCGCGTGTACGGCCCGCGGCCCGGCCAATATGGCGCTGGCATCACGCCCCTGTTCGATAGCTTCACGCCGGCGTCGCGCGATGCCGCAGGCCAGGCCTGGCTCGCATCGTCGTCCTGGTCGTTTGGCGCCGACGGCGAGATAAAGCCCGATCGCGCCGGGATCGAGACGCGGCTCGCCAGCGCCGATGCCTTCGTGCATGTCCAGGATCTGCCCGAGACTGATCTGTTGCTCGCTGCCGACTATGCCGCCCATGAAGCCGGCGCTGCGGCGGCAGCGGCGAGCCTCGGCTCGGCGGTACCTTCGCTCTACCATCTCGACGCGACGCGGCCGGACGCGCCGCACGCCAGATCATTGACCGAGGAGATTTCCCGCGTCGTGCGTTCCCGCGCCGCCAACCCGCAATGGATCGCGGGCATGTCGCGACATGGTTTCCGGGGCGCGGCCGAAATCGCGGCGACGCTGGAGCACATGGCGGCCTTTGCCCATCTCGCCGACGCCGTACCGTCACATCTGTTCGATCTCTATTACGATGCGACGCTCGGCGACGACGATGTCCGCGCGTTCCTGGCGCGCGAGAATCCGGCGGCGCTTTCCGCGATCGAAAACTGCTTTGCCCGCCTGCACGAAGCGTTGCTCTGGGTGACAAGGCGCAATTCCATCGCGGCCTCCTTGCGGGAGGCGTCATGAACCGCTTCGAGATCAAAGGCTGGTGTCCCAGCGCGTTGCGCCCGATGGCGTCGGGCGATGGCCTTGTGGTTCGCCTTCGCCCACATGGCGGCAGGCTTTCCTCGGATCAGGCCTCTCGTATTGCCGAGCTTTCCAATCGGTACGGCAACGGCCTGATCGATCTGACGGGGCGGGCCAATCTGCAAATTCGCGGCGTCAATGCGCAAAGTCATGAAGCTTTGATCGAAGCGCTAGCGCGGCTCGAGATGATCGATGCGAATTTGGAAACCGAAACCCGTCGCAATATCCTGATCGCACCGTTCTGGAGCGAAGGCGACGAAACGCCGTCGCTTGGGGCGGAGCTTGAACGGGCGCTCGCGACGAGCTCTCTCGATCTTCCCGAAAAGTTCGGCTTCGCCGTCGATTGCGGCGCCGAACGAGCGCTTGCGCAAGCGCCGGCCGATATCCGCATCGAGCGCGGCACCGAGGGTGGCTTGCTGGTGCGCGCGGACGGTGCGCGAGAGGGTCGCGCGGTTACCAGGGCCGAAGCCGTCGATATCGCACTGGCGCTGGCAAAATGGTTCGTGGCTTCCGGTGGCGTGAAGGACGGGCGAGGGCGCATGGCGGCCCACATCGCAAGCGGAGCAACGCTTCCCAATGCAATGGCAGCCAATGCGAAGCCCTTGCCTGCTTTTGTCTTGCCGCGCCCGGGCCTCTACGCGGTCGGCGCGTTGGTCGGGCTTGCCTTCGGGCAGATTCGGAGCGAAACGCTCGGTTACCTCGCCGATCTGGCGCCGGGCCTGCGCATGACACCCTGGCGCATGATATTGGCCGAAGCGGCTTGCGAGATGCCGCGGCACGAAGATCTCGTGACGCGCGCGGACGACCCGCTGCTGCGCGTGGTCGCCTGCACCGGCGCGCCCTCCTGCCCCGAGGCGCATGCGCAGACGCGCAGGCTCGCGGCGACGCTGGCGCCTCATGTTGACGCGGACGAGCGGCTTCACGTCTCCGGTTGCGCCAAGGGCTGCGCCCATCCCGGACCGTCCACGTTCACGCTGGTCGGTACTGCCAATGGCTTCGATCTCGTCCGCCAGGGCACCACGCGCGATCCCCCTGCATTGCAAGGACTCGATCCGGCAACAATCCTCTCCGATGTCGATGCTCTCGTGGGAGCAGGCTGATGCCGCATCTCTTTGAAACCGACGGCGCGGCGATCTACCGGCAGTCGTTTGCCACGATCCGACGCGAGGCAGACCTCGCGCGCTTCACGTCCGACGAAGAACCGGTGGTCGTGCGCATGATTCATGCCGCCGGCATGGTCGGTCTCGAACAATACGTCTGCTTCACGCCCGGCATGGCGCCGCTTGCACGCGCGGCGTTGCAGGACGGCGCGCCGATCCTGTGCGATGCGCGGATGGTCTCGGAAGGCATCACGCGCGCACGCTTGCCTGCCGGCAACGCCGTGATCTGCATGCTCAACGACCCCGCTGTCGCTGCGCTCGCGCGAACGACGGGTAATACGCGCTCGGCCGCGGCGCTGGAATTGTGGCGCCCGCATCTGGATGGTGCCGTCGTCGCCATCGGCAATGCGCCGACCGCGCTGTTTCACCTTCTGAACATGTTGGAGGACGAATCCTGCCCGCGGCCGGCGGCGATCATCGGCTGCCCGGTCGGTTTTGTCGGCGCCGCCGAAGCGAAAGCCGCGTTGATGGCGAAGCCACCGGCGCCGGCGCTGACCGTCGAGGGCCGTCTCGGCGGATCCGCGATCACGGTGGCCGCCGTGAACGCGCTTGCGAGCCGGAGCGAATAGCCATGGGGCGTATTATCTGCTGCGGGCTCGGGCCCGGCGATCCGGATCTGATGAGCGTGCGGGCCGACCGCGAGATCCGCGCCGCGCGGCACGTCGCCTATTTCCGCAAGAGAGGCCGACCCGGCCAGGCGCGGCGCATCGTCGATGGGCTACTGGCGCCGGATGTGCGCGAATATCCGATGGAATATCCGGTCACAACAGAACTTCCTTTCGACGGCCCCGAATACACGCGACTTCTGGCGCACTTCTATGACGACTGGGCGCATCGTCTCGTCGAGATCGCGCGCAAGACCGATGTTGTCGTGCTCTGCGAGGGCGATCCCTTCTTCTATGGCTCGTTCATGCACCTCCACGCGCGATTGCAGGGCCGCGCCGCGATCGAGGTGATTGCGGGCATTCCCGGCATGGCCGGCTGCTGGAACGCGGTCGGGATGCCGATCGCATTGGGCGACGACGTCATGACGGTGCTAATGGGCACGCTTGCCGAAGGGGAACTGAGCAGCCGCGCGCGCGGCTGCGACGCGCTGGTGATCATGAAGACCGGGCGCAACTTGCAAAAGGTGCGCCGCGCGCTCGAAGCCGCCGGCCGTCTCGATGGCGCCTGGCTGATCGAGCGGGGCACCATGCCGGGCCAGCGGGTCGCGCTATTGAAGGAGATCGACGCGGCCGAGTGTCCCTATTTCGCGATCGTGATCGTCCATGGGCAGGGGCGGCGCATGGAGCTCGCCGCCGAATGACGGGGATGCTGACCATCGCGGGGCTGGGCCCCGGAGACGAGGCGCTTGTTACGCCCGAGGTCGCGGCTGCGTTGGCGGATGCCACCGACATCTTCGGCTACGCGCCCTATGTCGCCCGTGTCTCGGCGCGCGAGGGATTGGTGCTGCATGCTTCCGACAATCGTCAGGAATTGCTTCGCGCCGCGGAGGCCATGCGGTTGGCCGCGGAAGGCCGCCGCGTCGTCGTCGTATCGTCGGGCGATCCCGGCGTCTTCGCCATGGCTTCGGCCGTGTTCGAAGCATTGGAGGCTTCGCCGCAATGGCAGGGTGTCTCGATCCGCGTCCTGCCCGGCGTGACGGCGATGCTGGCGGCGGCCGCGCGTGCCGGCGCGCCGCTCGGCCATGATTTCTGCGCCATCAATCTCTCCGACAATCTGAAGCCCTGGTCTGTGATCGAGAAGCGTCTGCGGCTCGCCGCCGAGGCCGACTTTGCGATCGCGCTTTATAATCCGCGCTCGGCGAGCCGGCCCGAGGGGTTTGCCCGCGCATTGGAGGTCCTGAAGCAGGCGGGCTGCGGCGATCGCATCACGATCTTCGCTCGCGCCGTCACCACGCCGGAAGAGCGTGTCGACGCGCTGCGCTTGCGGGACGCCCGGCCTGACATGGCCGACATGCGGACGCTCGTCATCGTCGGCAATTCGGCGACGCGACGTTGTGGCCGCTGGATCTACGCCCCGAGGCGCGCGTCATGACCAAGAAAGGCCAATACCTCTTCGATGCTTTCCGTGGTTTGTCGCTCGGGCAATGCAGGCCGGGCGATCATGACGACGGGAAGGCCGAGCTGATGCGCGGCATCGATCTTGGCGCGGGCGCCGGTGCCTCCCGCATTGCGGGCGACGATCCATTCGATATTCCGCGAACGGATCAGATCGAGATCGCCGGCGAGCGTAAAGGGGCCGCGCGAAACGATGACTTCGGCGTGTTGCAACGGCAGCGCGCCTTCGGGCGGATCGACAAGTCGCAACGTGTAGGCGTGCTGCGGCCTCGTGGCGAACGGCGCGAGATGCTGACGGCCAATGGCGAGGAATACACGGGCGCTTTGTTCGGGCAGAGCGGCGGCTGCAGTCGCTACGTCTTTGACCTCAATCCAATTGTCTTCAGGCATCTTCGTCCACGGCGCGCGTTCAAGCGCGATCAGCGCGGCTCCGGTCGCGGCACAGGCGGCGACCGCGTTGCGGCTGATCTCGGCTGCGAAGGGATGCGTGGCGTCGACGACGTGGCTGATGCGTTCGATTCGGAGGTAATCGGCAAGCCCATCCGCGCCGCCGAAGCCGCCGATGCGGGTTGGCAGCGATTGCGCTACCGGGGCCTCGGTGCGGCCGGCATAGGAGTAGCGCGCGTCAAGCCCCAGGCGCGTCGCGGCGTCTGCGAGACGGTTGGCGTCACTGGTTCCGCCCAGGATGAGGGCGCGCATCATGATTGATCCCTGGCTCACCATTGTGGGCATCAGTGAAGATGGCCTTGCCGGGCTCTCGGAGGCAAGCCGAAAGGCGCTCGCAGCGGCAGAGAAGGTGTTCGGTGGCGAACGTCATCTGGCGCTGGCCGGGATCGGTAATCACGGTCGTGCCTGGCCGGTGCCGTTCGATGTGAGCGGCGTGCTCGCCTGCCGCGGCCGTCCGACGGTGGTGCTCGCTTCCGGCGATCCTTTCTGGTACGGCGTCGGCGGCCGTCTGGTGGAGCATTTGCGCGACGGAGAATGGCGCGCGCATCCGGCGCCCTCGATCTTCGCGCTGGTCGCGGCGCGCCTCGGATGGCGGCTCGAGAACGTCATCTGCCGCGGCCTCCATGCAACCCCGTTCGAGGCCCTGGTGCCGCTGCTCGTGCGCGGCGCGCGCCTCATCTGCCTGGTACGCGACGGCAAGGCGGCGGTCGATCTCGCCAGCTGGTTGACCGCGCGGGGCTGGGGCGCCTCGCGCCTATGGACCTGTGTCGCGCTCGGAGGTCCGCAGGAATGTATTGAGAGCCATCGCGCCGATAGTTACGCGGCGAGTTCGGCCGCCAAGCTTGTCACTGTGGCTTTGGAAGTGGAGGGAACAGAGGGGCTGACGCGCGGCTGTGGCCTTGCCGACGATCTCTTCGCCCATGACGGCCAGATCACCAAGCGACCTATGCGTGCGCTGGCGCTGTCGGCGCTGGCGCCAAGGGCGGGCGAACGACTATGGGACATCGGGGCCGGCTCTGGCTCGGTCTCGGTTGAATGGGCGCTATGCGACGGAACGGTGGTTGCGATCGAACAACGCGAGGATCGCGCAGCCAATATCCGCGCCAACGCCGCATCCTTCGGTTTGGCAGACAAGATCGATGTCGCCGTGGGGCGCGCGCCGGCGGCGCTGTCCGGACTCGCGTCGCCACAAGCGGTGTTTTTCGGTGGCGGCCTTGACGCCGCAATGTTCGACGCGGTCTGGTCGCTCGTTCCGAAACGAACGCGCCTGGTCGCGCATGCGGTGACGCTGGAAACCGAGGCCCTGTTATCCGAGTTGCAGCGCTGTCACGGCGGAGAACTGATGCGGGTCGAGATCGCGCATGCTGCGCCGCTCGGGGGCTTCAGGTCCTGGGAGGCGGTACGTCCGGTCGTGCAATGGAGCGCGGTGAAATGAAGGTCGCTGGCCTTGGCTTTCAACGAGAAGCAAACATCGATTCGCTGCGCGAAGCGCTGGTTGCGGCCGGCGGCGCCCGTGGGCTCGACGCGTTGGCAACCGCCAGTGACAAGGCCGATGCACCCGTGCTGATCATGCTGGCGCGCGAGCTCGGCCTCGCCATCAAGGCCATTCCGGCAGAACAACTCGCAGGTATCGAAACGCCAACCCGTTCGGCGCGCATAGAGACAATGCGTGGCGTCGGCTCGCTCGCCGAAGCGGCTGCGCTCGCAGCCGTCGGCCGGCATGGGCGTCTTGTTTCAACGCGGATCGTCTCGCGCGATAAAACCGCGACCGCTGCGATCGCCGAGGGAGATGACCCATGACGGTGCATTTCATCGGCGCCGGCCCCGGCGCGCCCGACCTGCTTACTTTGCGCGGGCGCGACCTCATCGCGGCCTGTTCGGTCTGTCTCTATGCCGGCTCGCTCATACCGAAGGACATTCTTGCGCATTGCCCGCCGGGCGCGCGCATCGTCAACACCGCGACCCTTGCGCTGGACGACATCATGGCGGAAATCGTGTCCGCGCATGCCGAGAAGAGGGACGTCGCGAGGCTGCATTCCGGCGATCTGTCGATCTGGTCGGCGATGGGCGAGCAGCTGCGTCGCCTGCGCGCGCTCGGCATTCCCTATTCGATTACGCCGGGCGTGCCATCATTCGCGGCGGCCGCGGCCGCGCTCGAAGCGGAGCTCACGCTGCCCGGCCTGGCGCAATCGGTGGTGTTGACGCGCACCTCGGGCCGGGCCAGCGCTATGCCGGAGGGTGAGACGCTCGCAGCCTTCGCGGCAACCGGCGCGGTGCTTTCGATTCATCTGTCCGTGCATGTGCTTGCCAGGGTGATCGCCGAACTGTTGCCGCATTATGGCGCCGATTGTCCTGTGGCGGTGGTCTGGCGCGCGAGCTGGCCGGATGAGAGGATCGTGCGCGCGACGCTTGGCACGCTCGAAGCATCGCTCGGCGCGGAGCTTGAGCGCACCGCGATCATCCTGGTCGGCCGTACGCTCGATCCCGGCGATTTCGACGAGAGCCGCCTCTATGCCGCTGACTATGACCGTCGCTATCGGCCGGTCGGAACCGCGCCACGATTTCCGGAGGCATCGTGATGGCCCGCTGCCTTGTCATCTCGGCGCCGGCGTCCGGTGCCGGCAAGACGACGCTCACCCTGGCGTTGGCGCGTGCCTACCGCGATCGCGGACTCGCTGTGCAGTGTTTCAAGAGCGGACCCGACTATATCGACCCCGCCTTTCACACCGCGGCGACCGGACGCGCTTCAGTCAACATCGACAGTTGGGCCATGGGGCGCGACACGATCGAACGGCTTGTCGCGCGGGGGCGGGATGCGGACCTCGTTTTGGCCGAGGGCTCGATGGGCCTGTTCGACGGCGTCGCGACGCCCGGGATTTCCGGCACCGGTGCCAGCGCTGACATCGCGGAGATGATGGGCTGGCCGGTGCTCTTGGTGCTCGATCCCTCGGGGCAGGCGCAGACGGCTGCAGCCGTGGCCGCCGGCCTTCGCGATTTCCGCCCCGGTGTGCGGTTAGCGGGAGTGGTGCTCAATCGCGTCGCGAGCCCGCGCCATGAAGATCTGGTGCACCGGGCGATCACGGGCGCCGGCATCACCGTGCTTGGCGCCTTGCCCCGTCATGCGCCGATCGCGATGCCGGAACGGCATCTCGGCCTGGTCCAGGCGGAAGAGCAGACGCGCCTCGGCGATCTGATCATGGAAGCGGCCCGCCTGGTCACCGAGCGCATCGATCTCGACGCGCTGTTGCGACTGGCGGAATGTGACTGGTCCGCGCAAGGCGCGTCCTCCGGCGCGACCGTGACGCCGCCCGGCCAACGCATTGCGCTGGCGCGCGATGCCGCCTTTTCCTTCGTCTATCCGCATATGCTCGAAGGCTGGCGTGCCGCCGGCGCCGAGATCATGCCGTTCTCGCCGCTGGCCGATGAGGCTCCGGATGCGAGCGCCGACGTCTGCTGGCTGCCCGGCGGCTATCCGGAATTGCATGCTGGCCGGCTTGCCGCCAATCATCGCTTTCGCCAGGCGCTCGGCGCATTCGCAACAGCGCGGCCGGTGCATGGCGAATGTGGGGGCTATATGGTGCTGGGCACCGGGCTGGTGGACGCGCAGGGAACACGCCACGAGATGACGGGATTGCTCGGCTTGGAAACCAGTTTTGCCAAACGCCGCATGCATCTCGGCT
>Ga0210389_10002049_pt1 | contig 16125 bp, 16 predicted proteins | sample IncBWH28OmetaG_FD_160127 | JGI IMG/M metagenome (GOLD analysis project Ga0210389, IMG submission 160127) | Forest soil microbial communities from Barre Woods Harvard Forest LTER site, Petersham, Massachusetts, United States - Inc-BW-H-28-O ...
TCCCGCCTCCCGCCTCCCGGCACTTGCCTCCCGGCACTCTCGCCTCCCGGCACTCGCCTCCCGCATGATTATGGGTCGTTCCCGCAAAAACCTGGATCCGGGCCATCCAGCCCGCCCGATTTACCGCGAAATATAGGCTTGAAGAACGCATTCCGGGATACCCCTAGAGGGGTATCAGTTCCTTGATCACGGGTCGAAAGTGCCGATATATGGCATGTTCGACCCATGATCACCGCGGTGGGGTCTTCCGGGGGCGCCCGGGACGGCGCAGGCGTCCGTTATAGGCGGATTTATCGGGTCAGGTATGTCCTCTCCGCCGGCCCGGGCGGCGCTGGTGGCGCGAATGACCCATCAAACCAGCCCTGACTGCCCGCGAAACCGGCCGGGACGGATCATCGAGCGCAGCCGCTGGCCAGGCCGCCGATGGTCACGACACCATGCCCAGCCCGCCTGGCCGGCTACCAGGCGTGCCAATCGCGTCAGCCGCAAATCCCGAGAGCAATGAGCGGCCGCACTAGCGTCCCTCGCCGCGCCCCGGACCGTACCCGCGTGGCGGTCGGTACCGCCCGCATACCGGACCCCGCGTGCAACCGCCCGCGGGCCCCACCGCACCCTAGTTTCGGGGCACTTGCGGCATCGTCCCGAAACCCTTTCGGGACGATTGCGGCATCGCCCCGAACTGACTGGGGTAAATGCGCAAGTGCCCCAATTGGTTCCTGGGGCGATTGCGGCGTCGCCCCGAACCGGGTTTGGTCTCCCTCGCTCAAATTGCGCGGAGATTACTGGAAACAGCTGGAAGATGCTACACTTTTCAGTGAAGGGTGGGTGATGTTCCGTGGGCGTCTTGGGGGATGTGCTCGTGGACCGGCGTGAGGACATGGTCCGGGATGATCCTCGGGTCCGCCAGGCGGAGAAGATCGCGGAGGCCGCGAAGCTGCGGCTGCTGACGGCCGTCAACGCGACCGACGTACGCGAATCGTGGCGGCTGATGGCGATCTTCGGCCGGGCGGTCGTCCTGCAAGGGGAGACCGAGGACGAGGTGCGCGTGCGCGTCGGCCTGCTGAGCCCGGACGAGGCTGCCCTGCGAAAGCTGGCGCGGCGGGACGATCTCGCGGATCCGGTCCGCGATCGACGGTCGGCCGGGCCGATGGTGCTGCTGCTGACGATGGCGGCGACCTGGCTCGTCGCGCTCGCCGCTCGCCGGGAAGCGCGCCGCAATGCCCGGACGTACTCGCGGCTGCGGTCCCGGCTGTACGCCCCGTCATACCCGCAGCCGCGCTACCCGAGGTGGGGCGGCTGACGGCACCGGCTGAGCGGCTGAGCTGCTCAGCGGGGCTTGGCCTTCGCACCGGTCACGGTGGTCGGCTTCGACGTCGGTGACCTTACTGGCGAGGACGTCGGCGCGCATAAGGCCAGGGCCCGCATCCGGGTTCGTGATGGCAGCGTGCACGTCGTGAGTTGCGCGGTGGAGGCACGGGGCGCCCCACCGGATCACCGCGGTGCGGACCCTGGCCTTGGTGCCGGAGTCCCTGACCCCGCGCCTGCCCACGGACTTCACCGGCCGCGCGCCACTGGCCAAAGCGGACGCCCGCGCGGAGGCCGGAGCGGGCGTCGGCGCGGAGGCCGGAGCGGGCGTCGGCGCGGAGGCCGGAGCGGGCGTCGGCGCGGGCGCCAGCCTCATCGTGTTCTCCGGGCTGCCCGGCACTGGCGAGAGCACGCTGGCCGACGCGACCGGACGCGAACTCGGCATCCCGGTATTCGCGGCGGACTGGCTGCTCGGGTCGCTGACGCCGTTCGGCGGGTACCACCTCGACGGCCTGCTGGACATCAGCGTCGAGATGCTGACCAAGCTCGCGCACCGGCAGCTCCGGCTCGGCCAGTCGGCGATCCTGGACCATCCGGCCGAGGACCTCGCGGCCCGGTTTCGGTGGCGGACGCACGCGGAGGCCGCGGGCGTGAAGTTCCGGGCCGTCGAATGCACCTGCTCGGACCCCGAGGTCCACCGGGCGCGGCTCGAGCGGCGAGCACGCGGAATCCCCGGCGCTGATCAGGAATCAGCTCGCCGCGGCGATCGCGGGCCACGCTGGCGGGGAGACCGCGCATCTGGTGTGCTGGACGCATGGGATCATCCAGCGGGGAAGTGGCGGAGGGCCTGGCCGCGGGCGCGCTGGACTGGCTGCTCGCCGCGGCGCGCGCCCCCGACACACGGCACCTGACCTGGGGAAGCACCGCGGCCGATGACGAGGTCAACCCCACGCTGTACAGCGGCGCGTCCGGTATCGTGCTCGCGCTCCTGGAGGCGCGGGCCCACTTCGGTGACGACCGGTACGGCGACGCGGCCATCCGCGGCGCGGCCGCCATCGCCGACGCCGTCGAGGAGATCGAGGACTGCTCGCTGTACTTCGGCCTGACTGGCCTGGCGGTCGCCCTCCAGTCGGTGCACACACTGCTCGGCGACGCCACGTCGGCCGCGGCGGCGCGCCGTGCCCTGGATCACGTGCGCGCCCGCTTCGACGGGGAACGCTGGGGCGAGATGTTCGAGCTGCTCGGCGGCAACGCCGGGATCGGGCTCGGCGCGCTGCACGCCGGCGACGCCGAGCTGGCCGTCCTCGCGGTGGAGCCCTATCTGCGCACCGCCGACCCGACAGCCGGCGGGGTCAACTGGGCGGTCCGCCCGAGCCCGCCGCGTTCCCACCACACCGCGCACGGCACGCTGGGGATCGTCTGCGCCCTGGCGGCGGTCGGCGCCGCCGCGGGCCGCGGCGACCTGATCGAGCTGGCACTCGCGGGCGCCGCCGACGTCGTGGCGCGGGACGAGGAAGGGCCAGCGGGCTTCCTCGTCCCGCATTCCGACCCGCCGCACCGCCCGGACCTGATCGAGCGGTACAGCTACGGGTGGTGCAACGGCCCGGCCGGCGATGCCCATGTGTTTCGGCTGCTCGGCGCGATCACCGGGGACAGCGCCTGGTCAGGTCTCGCCGACCGGTGCTGGCATACCGTGACCCACAGCGGCCTGCCGCGCCGGATCCGGCCCGGGTTCTGGGACAACAACGGCCGCTGCTGCGGGACGGCCGGGGTGCTGGCCCTGGCGTGCGACCGCTACGTCGAGCAGGGGCAGCCCCTCGACTTCGCCAGCGTGCTCGTCGCGGACCTCGCGGCGCGGGCGACCGTCGACGGCAACGGCGTGCGCTGGTCGAACGCCGAGCACCGGGCGGCGACCGGCGAGCTCGAGCCGCGGACGGGATGGTCGATGGGCAATGCCGGCATCACTCGCGAGCTGCTGCGGTTCGCCCGCGCGAGCACCGGCACTGGTGCCGACCCCGCCTACGCCGACCCCGCCTACGCCGTCTCGTGGCCGGATCACCCGAGGTCGTTAACGACCATCCGCCCCAGCCGTAGGTGCAGGTCTGTCGCGGCGCCGCCCTGGTCATGGCGCAGCGACCAGTCCACCTGCCGCAGGACCATGTGCGCCAGGTACACGGCCGCCGCCCCCGGCCCGGCCAGCTCGAGGAGCCGCCCGCGCAGTGCCGCGCGCAGGCCGTCGTGATCGTAGATGTAGAACAGCAAGGTCGCCAGGTCGAACGCCCGGTCACCGCTGATCACGGGCGGATTCATGTCGATGACCCCGGTGATCGAGGTCCCGTCGGACAGGATGTTCGCGGTGTTGAAGTCGTAGTGCACGTAGTCGCCGCCGTCCGGAATATCGGCGAGATGCCGGTCCGCCGTCGCCCGCACGACCGGGAGCATGCCGCGGGCACGCGGGTCGTCCCGGAGCGTGGCGTGCACGCAGTACCCGTCGCCGCCGACGGTCAGTGTGGTCCGCAGCAGGTCGGCCAGCCGGACCCGGCCCGTGCCCAGGCTCGCCTGCGCGTCGTTCAGCCGGAGCAGCTCAGGCAGCAGCCGCGCGATGAGCGCCAGGCGCGCCGTCCGCTCGCGGGCGTCGAACGGGGAACCGGGGAGCAGCTCCTGCACCCAGAAGGCGATCCCGTCGCCGTGCCCCGACTCGCGCAGGCGCGCCGCCGGGTATCCCCGTCCCCGCAGCGCGCGGGTGACCGCGTCGAGCTCGCGAACCACCCCGTCCCCCTCACGTCGCAGGCCATCCCCCGATTCCCCCGATCCCGGCATGATCTTGACGATGCTCACCAGGCCGCTGCGGTCCGTCACCGTGAACGCGTTCCCGGATTGCCCGCGATCGGTAGGGGACAGTGCGGCGATGTCCAGCCGGCTGTGCCGCCGCAGCATGCGCAGCACTTCCTCAGGCGACGATTTCATGCTCATAGTCTTCACGGCTTCGCCCGCGACGGGTATGGATGGTTCGTGACCGATGTGATGCGCGCGCTGGTGATCAACGGGCCGGGATCGGCCGCGGTGACCGAAGTCGAGGTCCCCGTCCCGGGCGAGGGCGAGGTCGTCGTGGACGTCCACCGGGTGGGGATCTGCGGGACCGACGCCGAGCTGTTCAGTGGCGAGCAGCCGTACTTCGCGCAGGGCAAGACGAGCTTCCCGCTGCGCCCCGGCCACGAGTGGTGCGGCGTCGTGACGGCGGTGGGGCCCGGTGCCGACGAGGAGTGGCTCGGGGTTCGCGTCACCGGGGACACGATGCTGGGGTGCGGACGGTGTCACCGGTGCCGCGCGGGAAGAGGTCACGTGTGCGCGGACCGGCGCGAGATCGGCATCATGGGCTGGCCCGGCGCGGTGGCCGACAAGCTGCCCGTGCCAGCCGTCGCGCTGCACCGGCTGCCGGCGGCCGTCGGGGACACGGCGGGCGCACTCGTTGAGCCGGGCGGCAACGCGCAGCGGGTGGTGGTGGCGGCGCAGGCCGGGCCGGGGAAGCGGGTGCTGGTGTGCGGGCCGGGCACGATCGGGCTGCTCACGGTCGCGTTCGCGGTCGCCGCGGGGGCGGAGGTGCACGTGCTCGGGGTGGACGGACAGCGGCGGGAACTAGCGGAGCGGCTCGGGGCGAGCTGGTACTGGGCGACCGACGACCCGCCGCTGGGCACGTATGACGCGGTCATCGACTGTACGAACGACGCGTCGGTGCCCGCGATGGCCCTGTCGCTGGTAGAGCCGGGCGGGCGGCTGGTCTGCATCGGCGTCTCCGCCACGGCGAGCCGCGTCGACAGCCGCGACCTAGTGCTCGGCGACATCACCGCCGTCGGCATCCTGGGCGCCTCGGCGGGACTGGGGCCGGCGATCGAGCACTACGCGGACGGCCGGGTCGTGCCGGATGCCCTCGCGCCCGTCGTCGTCGGCCTGGACCGCGCGGCCGAGGCGATCGCGGGCCGGATCAGCCCGGCGCCAGGCACGAAGGTGCACATCGACCCGCGCCTGTGAGGGGAGCGTCGGCGAGGGGGCGGGCGTGCCGGCGCGGGCGTGCGCGAATGCGCATTCCTGCTCGTTGGTTGACGAGCTCAAACGCGCAATTGAGCCGACTATAACGTGCTCGACTGCGCATTCGAGCCGGTAGAGGGGGGCGCGGGGTCGGGAGTCGCGTCGGCGGAGGGCTCGATCTGGGTCATGCGCTTGATCAGGGCCTTGCCCAGGGTCCGGGCGGTGCGGTCAGGCAGGCGCTCCCACTGCGGCGGGGACTCCTGTGCGTCGTGCCACCGGATGCCCGCCTGGCCGGCCAGGATCACGATCCGCTTCTCGGGGCGGTACCGGTTGACCGGTACGCCGGCCTCGGTCTCGCAGAACCGTGCCCACAGCTCGTATTCGTCGGCCTGGCTCCTGGCCGAGCGCCATTCGCTGCGCGCCGCCCAGATGCGGCTGCGCACTTGCTTGCCGAGGGCGGTTTTGCGGACGCTCCGCTTGACCTCCACGCCCGATCCCGCGCCCCAGCGGTCCGTCACGAACCAGCGCCCGCCGAATTCGTGGAACTCGACGATGGCACTCGAGGGCGCGATGCTCGGCAAGCCGATACGGCGAGAGGACATGCGTCTAGTATCCCAGCAATCAGGGACTGGCTGTCTCGGTCAGCGCCAAGGATCGCGCCGCGCCGAAAGGGTCTTCGAGCAAAGCGGCGACGAGATGCCGGTTAGTACCGGGATCGTCCTGATTGGCGAGGGTCGCGGGAGGCGGGCGGCATCCCGTTCGGGGGCATGACGGCGGTCGGGGGCGCGCCGGCTGGCGAAACTGCGGTCGGCGGCACCGGGCCGGGCGACACGGCGGTCGGGGGCATCGCGTTACGCTGACCGCCCTGCCCGCCGCGCGTTCTGGGGTCATAGCCCGGCATCCCAGGGTCGTAACCCTGCGTCCTGGGGTCGTAACCCTGCGTCCTGGGGTCGTAGCCTTGCGTCCTGGGGTCGGGCCCGCGCATGTCGCGCTGCGGGCCGCGCCCGCCGTGCTGCCCGCCGTGCGGGCCACGATCGGCGCCGCGCATCCCGCGATCCGGTCCGCGCATGTTCCGTTGTCCGGTGCGGGGGCCGCGATCGCCGCCACGCGGCGCTCCACGGCTGCCGCGGCGCGCTCCGCGCTCCGGGCGCTCGCGCGTGCCCCTGATGGCGTCGGTTACCCGTCCGAGGACGAAGCACACCACGATGACCGCCACCGTCACGATCACTGCCAGGACAATCGCGATCCCGGCGAAGATGCCCAGCATGCTCAGCACGCGGCTCGTCCCTCCTTCGGAAACACGAATCTACATTACTGTAGAAAATTCCATGTTCACCTGGATTCTAGAGGGCGCGATGCGGACGTTCGTCGATTTCTACCGGATTGCGACCGGGCACCGGCCTCCGGACTACCAGGTCCAGGCCGCGCGCGAGGGGCTGCCCGGCGAGGTCAGGGCGGGCGCGGACAGGCCCGGAATCATCCTCGCCTGGCTCTGGCGGCGGCTGCGCGACGAGCACCGCGAGGCTATACCGCGCCGTCTCGTGTACGCTCTCCCGCAGCGCGGCCTGGCCGAGCCGCTCGCGGGCGAGGTGCGCCGGTGGCTCGCCGCCCTCGGGCTAACCGACGAAATCGCCCTGTACGTGGCGGGAGGTGCGCGCGAGGAGAGCCACGGGGAGTGGCGCGAGGACATGCACCAGCCCGCCATCGTGATCGGGACGGCGGATGTCCTGGTTAGCAGGCTCTTGCTACGCGGCCTCGACCTGGGCATGACGATGCGGCCCATCGACTTCGCGCTGCTGGCCAACGGCGCGCACTGGATCGCCGACGAGACCCGGCCCGATCCGCAGACGACCGCCACGCTCCGCCAGGTCGTCGCGCTCGCCGCGCGCTGGGGCACCGCCGAGCCGCTCCGCCTCACCTCCATCGCAGGCCCTGATCCGTCACGAACGCTGGACCTCCCCACCGGCCTCCTCGCCTCGGTCGCTGTGCGCGAGCGGCACCAAACGGGAACGCGTACCGTCGTCACGCTGAACACCGTGGAGGACGCCCAGGATCTGTACCGGGACCTGCGCGGCGGCCCGGCCCCGTGCACGCTGCTGCACTCCCGGTTCCGGGGGATCGACCGGAAGCGCCTACTGGCGGAGATCGACGCCGGGCCGGCGGACCGGATCGTGGTGACGACGCACGCCGTGGAGGCGAGCCTCAGGCTGACCGCCGCCACGGTCATCGGCCAGACGGCCTCCCATGCCGAGTCCGAACGGCCTGTCCGGGTGATCGGGGAGAGTGAGCTGCTCGACTTGTTCGACACGGACGTGGCGGCGGATGTGTCGGTATATGTGCGAGACGAGGATGACCTGGACGCGGAGGTCGCGTGGGCGGCCTGGACGCCAGGAGAGGAGGGGGCGCCCGATCCGGAGGTGCGCGTGCCCGCGGCCGAGTTCCGCTGTCGTGTTCCGCTCGGCCTGATCCCGCGCCTGGCGGACGGCCGCGCGGTCTGGCGCTTCGACGGTGAGCGGTACGCGCGGATCACCGACGCTGGGCAGCCGCCGGTGCGCGCCGGTCAGGTGCTGCTGGTCAGCGCCGATGACGGCGGCTACGACCCGGAGACCGGGCTCGACCCGGCGTCGCGCGGCCCCGTGGCGGGCAGCCCGCGCCTGCGGACGCCGGCGGAACAGGAGGAACTCAACGCGGCCGAGGCGGTGCTTCCGGACGCCGAGACCGTGCCTCCGGAAGCGGAGGCGGCGACAGAACGCCAGTGGCAGTCCCTCGACGAGCACAGCGAGCGCGTCCGGGACCAGGCGGCGGCGCTGCTGGCGGTGCTGCACCCGGACCTTCCGCCGGAGGCCGGGCGCAGCGCGGTGGTCGCGGGCTACCTGCACGACCTGGGAAAGGCGCATCCGATCTGGCAGGACGCGCTCTGCGCGCATGCCGCCGAAGAGGACACGGGCATGGTCGCGGCCGGGCGCCCGTGGGCGAAGTCGGGCGGGAAGGGCGGTCGGCTGGAGTTCGCGGGCGGGGTTTCCTTCCGGCACGAACTGGCGTCGCTGCTGCTCATTGACGGGCCGTTTCGGCGCCTGCTGGCCGCCGCGCCGGACGAGAACCTGGCGCGGTACGGCGTCCTCGCCCACCACGGCATCTTCCGCGTCCGGGTGCGCGACAGGGTCGACAAGGACCAAGCAGACTCCCCGGACTGCGCTGGCTCCCTGGACTGCGCTGGCTCCCCGGACCGTGCTGGCTCCGCCGGACACGCGATCCGCGGCCTGGTGCACGGGACGACGATCGCGATCCCGTCGGCGCTAGGCCGGGCGGCCTCGTTCCTGACGGTCGACCTGGGCCAGTTCGGCGCGGATGGCGAGGGCGACGGCGCTGGTGGCGGGAACGGTGGTGCGTGGACCAAGTCCGTCCACGACCTGCTGGCGCGTTACGGCCCGTTCAGGCTCGCGTATCTGGAAACGCTGGTCCGGATGGCCGACTGGCGGGCGAGCGCGGGCGATGGACTGCCGCGCTAAAGGCCGGGTGTAGACCCGGGGTTTGAGTCGCGAGCCGGCGCGGGGTGTGCGGCCTGGTACCGGGGATCAGCCCGTGCTCCGACGCCCCCGCGGGGGCGTCACGGCGATAGTGGGGGATGTCAGGCCAACGCCGGGCGCGACCAGCGGCCCCGGCAGCTGAGAAAGGCGCAACCGTCATGTTCATGCTCGTCCAGAACCTGCACCTCACCGGCCCCCTCGCCGTCTTGCTGCCCATCGCGATGATCGGGCTTCGCCTGTTCCTCCGCCGTTCCGGCAGCAGCCGCGGCCGCCGCAGCTAGTTCGTGGCGGCCAGTCCGACGCACCTAAGCCGGCGCGACGGCGACCGGTCCCAGGCAACCCCAGCGGCCCGGGCATCAGCGGCCCGGGCGCCGGCGGCACGGGCGACCGCGTCCCGTACGTCACGCTGGGCGGGCGCCGGGCGACCCGCCTCGGCCGCCAGCTCGCGCAGCGACGTCATCTCGACATCGGGCAGGCCGCAGACCGTGAACTGCCGAAAGGCCGCCATATCAGGATCAATGTTGACGGCGAACCCGTGGCTCGTGATCCCGTCCCGGATCCGCATGCCGATCGAGCAGACTTTCCGGCCATCCCTGGTCCACACGCCGACCAGGGACGACGCCCCGGGCGGGGTATCGCGGCGGTCCGCCACCCACCGCTCCATCTGCTCAGTGGCTTCCCGGTACGGAATCTCGCCAAGATCGACGCGCTCAAGAGCCGGAGCCGGCCGTGTCTGTGAGTACACATTCGACCACCACCGCCATGATCGCCGGCCGTATTACGCCCGCCGCGGCTATTGGCTGTCGATAAGCTGGGCTCGCCGCTGAGTCCAGTAATCGTGAATACGGCGGTATTCAGCGCTGAACTCCGGGTCGCCGTCGCCCTTGCTGCTCGCGTCATAAGGGGCGGTGAGCCGGAATGAACTGCCCGAGGCACGCGTCACCGCTATCCAGGAATACCGCGTTTCCCGGCCGCGGGTCTTCACCACGTCAATAGAAGTTACGTCGGGCCACCGGCATGAATGCCAGCTGAAGATGAGCCGGTGCGTCCGTATGCCGTCTGGCGTCAGGACTGTACGGCCGGAGCCGAAGATGAGCGTCGCTATCGCGAGCACGAGCGCCACCCCGCCGGGCAGGATAAGGAGCCACGCCGCGCCGCCGATCACGACGGCGACAACGACGCACACAAGCACGACGGCCGACGAGATTCCCGAGATTCGCAAGAGCTTATGCCGCTGAGCTGACCGGAATATGACAGGGTCCACGCACCGAATTGTAGCGGCGGGTAGCGTTCGGGAAGATTCGGTCTACAGGCAGGCTGCCCTCAGTCCACCGCGACCTCGGCCTCGATTTCGACGGACAGGCCGAGCGGGAGTTCCGCGACGCCGATCGCGGAACGGGCGTGGGCGCCCGGCTCCGGCCCCCACAGGTCCAGGATCAGGTCGGAGAATCCGTTGATCACCGCGGGTGTCCCGGTGAAACCGGGCGCCACGTTGACCATGCCGAAGACGCGCAGCCACCCGCTCACGCGGTCCAGATCGCCGAGGGCGCGCTGCAGGCTGGACAGGATCGCCAGGCCCGTCAGCCGCGCCGCCTCGTAGGCGTCGGTCTCGGAGACCTCCGCCCCGACCTTGCCGATCAGTTCCTTCGGCAGTGACCCGTCGGTCAGCAGCGGGCCATGGCCGGACACGAACGCCCGGCCGGGCAGGTGCGCGGGCCAGAGCCGTACCCACGGAAACGGCAGCACCATTCCGGCCGGCGTCCGCATCGGCTCCGGCAGCACGAGCCCGCGCTCGGCGAGGCGCTGTTCAATTCGCATGCGCCCATCCTGGCAGGCGCCCGGCCCGGGCGCTCAGCTACCTGGCTGCCACAGGTGGAAGACCGTGCCCTGGTCGTCGGCGCACTCGGCGAGCAGCCCGTACTGCCTGCCGACGGGCTCTTCCGCGCGGCCCCCGGCGGCGCGGACCCGCTCGATCGCGGCCGCGATGTCGTCGACGCGGTAGGACAACCGCACCGCTGGCTCCGCGCCCGCCGCTGGCAGCAGGCCGATCGGCGGCGTGGTCTGGTCGGTGCGCCACGCACCGGGGTGACCAGCCTCGAACGGTACCTGCAGCACCGCCTCGTAAAAGTCCTTAGCCCGCCTCACGTCCCTGGTCATCATCGTCACGTGTGCGACGTCTCCCTGGCGCAGACGGGTGGCCCCGGCCGGCGGCCGCAGGAGAGTCCAGCGGTGCCCGAACGGGTCGACGATCACCGCGCCGCGACCGTAGAACTGATCAGTCGGCTCCCGCTCGACCGTGGCGCCGCCGCGCCGTGCGCGCTCGGTGGTCCCGTCCACGTCGTCGACCTGCAGGTGCAGGGTGTGGCTGAACGTGGCGGGGGAGTCGGGCGCGCGCACGGGCACGTCCGGCCACAGGCCGGAGGGTTCGGACAGCATCAGCACCCCGTCGTCGATGCCGACCTCGACGTGGCCGATGGTCCCGTCCGCGTTGACATGGGGCTCGCCGCGGCGCTGCGCGCCGAACACCTCGACGTACCAGTCCACGGCGCGCCGGGCGTCGGACACCATGATGTAGGGGGTGAGCGTCGGCGGCCAGGCGGGTTCGCGCTGGGCGGCGGCCTGCTGGGGGGCGCTGGTCTGCTGGGCTGGGGTGGCTGGCTGGGACATGGTTTCTCCTGCGGATGCGAAGATCTCCCGGGTCAGCCGCTGGCGCAGCCGCCCGGCGAAGCCGGGATCCGGGTCGATCGGCGTGACGGGCTCGCGCAGGGCCTCGAACGGATCGGTCATCGCGAGCCCTCCTCTCCCTCGTACAGTCGCCGGAACGCGGCCCGGGCCCGTACCAGCAGCGCCTCGGTCGCGTGCACCGTGCGATCCAGGTGGCGGGCCACCTCGGGCACCGGCAGCCCGTCGAGATAACGCAGCGTGAGCGCGGCCTGGTGATGCGCGCCGAGCCGGCCGAGCACCTCGCGGGCCCTGATCCGGTCGACCGTCGCGTCCCACGGGTCCTCGGCGCACGCCCGCTCGCTGTCGGTCAGGCCGAGCGCGAACAGCCCGCGCCGTTCCCGCTCGGCCCGCCGCCAGTGGTCGGCGAGCTTGTGCCGGGCGACCCCGATGAGCCACGGGATCGACGGATCGGGCGCGCCCGGCTCACGGACGGCGCGCACGGCGGCCAGGAACGCGTCGGCCGTGAGGTCCTCGGCCAGGCTGGCGTCGCCGCAGCGGGCCAGCAGGTAGCCGTAGACGTGCGGCAGCGCGTCGTCATAGAGGCTCAGCAGCCCGAGCGCCGGGTCGGGCCGCACCTGCGGGTGCGTCACACCCTTATCGTCGTCCGGGCGGCCGGTACTCCGACGGGCCGGCACCCGATTTTCTCGAAGGGGCTCACCAGGGGCGTTACGAGGGGGGTCACCTTCGACGTGATGGCTGGCGGGCCTGGTCGAGCGCACGGGCGGCCGCCCACGCGTCGCCGACCGGGCCTACGTGCCCGAGTTTGTCGGGGTTGCTCACCGACCGGATGGCCTGGATCTGCCCGTCGAGCACATCGAGCGTCATGATGAACGCCAGCTTGCCGTCGTTACCCCGGAAGATCGCGCCCGGCTGGCCGTTTACCTCGCTTGGCTCGAACGTGACGCCGATCCGGACGAGCTGGGGGAACATAAGCGCAAGGACCCGGGCCACCTTCTCCGCGCCGATGACGGTCCTGGCCAGCGCCGGAGTCTTGCCGCCGCTGTCCCCGGCCAGCTGAACATCGGCGGCGAGCAGCTCCCGCAGGCCGTCGATGTCACCTTCGCTGAGCGCCGCGAAAAAGCGTGCCGCCAGTTTCTTCCGCTCACCGCGGTCCGCCTCGAACCGTGGGCGACCCGCATCCACATGACGCCGGGCCCGCGCCGCGAGCTGGCGGCACGACGCCTCGGACCGTCCTACCGCCGACGCGATCTCGGCGAAGCTGAACCCGAACACCTCCCGCAGGACGAAGACGGCGCGCTCGAGCGGGGTCAAGCGCTCCAGCAGCAGCAAGGCCGCCATCGAGACCGAGTCGGCCAGCTCCGCCGAGCGCTCGGGGTCCGCGTAAGGGTCGGTGAGCAGCGGCTCCGGGAACCACGGCCCGGTGTACTCCTCCCGCCGGACACGGGCCGAGCGCAGCACGTCGATCGAGACCCGGGTGACGGCGGCCGCGAGGAATGCCTTGGGCGACATGGGCTGTACCGGGGATGCCTGGTAGCGCAGCCAGGTTTCCTGGACCGCGTCCTCGGCCTCGCTCACGCTGCCAAGGATCCGGTAGGCGATCGAGAACAGCAGCGGCCGCAGCTCCTCGAACTCTCCGGCCCTGCTCACGCGAGTTCCTCCTTGAAGCCCTGGCGCCACGACGGGTAGCGCGGCGTCCAGCCGAGCTCCCGCTTGGCCTTGGCGTTGGCGAAGCCGCTCCCCTCCGTCATCATGCCCACCACCATCTCGCCGGCCAGCAGCCGGGCCAGCCACACGGGCAGCCGTCGCGGCGGCTTCGCGCCCGCGCACCGGGCCAGGTAGGGCAGCCACTCGCTGACCGGGGCGGGCTCGTCGTCGACGATGTTCAAGACGCCCGTTGCCCGCTGCTCCACCGCCAGGACGGTCGCGCTCGCCGCGTCGTCGACGTGCACCCACGAGAAGTAGCCGGTGCCGGCCCCGACGAGCGGGAACCGCCGCCTGCGCACGAGCTTGACCTGATCATCGGTGGCGCCCGGCCCGTAGAGCGTGCCGTAGCGCAGGGCCGCGCCGCCCGCGCCGGTGACCGCGTCCTCAAGATGGCTGACCGCCTTCATCCCCGCCGCCAGCTTGCGCGCCATCCTGCCCGTCCCCAGCTCCAGGGGATCCTCCTCGGTCTTGACCTGCCCGCCCGCGCGGGTCACGTTGAACAGGGCGGCGCTCTGGGCGACGACGTGGCAGGAACCGGTCGCCGCGGCCGCGGCTAGCAGGTGGTCCGTCCCCTCGCTGCGCAGCCGGCTGGTAGTCGCGAAGAAGCGGTCGGGCTGCCGGAGGTTGAGCTTGCCTGCGTGCGGCTCGGACAGCGCCGTCATCTCGTGGACGATCACGTCCGGCCGGGCCGCCGCCACCGCCTCGCCGACCGCGGCCGCGTCCAGCCCGTCCAGCACGGCGCCGTCCGCGCCCAGCCGCTTCAGCAGGCCGAGCCTGGCGGCGTTCGTCGTCGTCGCCGTCACCTGGTGGCCGCGCGCCACCAGCTGCGGCACGAGCCGCCGCCCGATGACGCCCGTCCCGCCGGCCACGAATACCCGCATGACCATCACGCTCCTCAGTCCCGGAAATCGGCCTTCATCCCCGAGACGAGACAGCCCTGGCGGTCTGTGACATGGGCCGTGAGCGGTGATGGGAGGATCGGCGCTCGTGGGCGGCGGGCACCGTCGGTGCCTGGCTGGGCGCGGGCTGAGCGCCCTGCGCTTGGGGCGGCTTGCGTTCGGGGCGGGCGCGGCCGGTTAGACGCTCTCGGCCGGGCCGACGTTCGTGGCCCCTTCCCACCCGGCGGTCCGTTGCGGAGCCGTGCGGCCGCGGGGCGGCGACTGCGGATACATGGTGGTGGCGGCCGCGGCGGTGGCCACATCGACCGGGTACAGCCGCCTGGCCCCGTACAGGAACACCGCGCACGCGGCGAGCGGGGCCAGCATGACCACGAAGGTCCATTTCAGGCCGACGGTGCCGCCGCCGAATATGTAGTCGGAGACGGCGCCGAAGAGAATCGGGGCCAGCGCCTGCGCGGCGGTGCGCAGCAGCGTGCGCAGCCCCTCCGCGCGGCCCCACAGCCACGCCGGCATGATGTCCAGGCGGGCCGCGTCGATCGGCGGGTTCTGCGCGGTCAGCGCGGCGGCGGCGAAGACGATGTACGGCAGCGCGGCGAACGCGCTATGCGTGATCAGGGCCGGGATGAACAGCACGACCGTGGCCGTCGCGCCAACGGCGGGGACGGTCACCCGTGCGGACAGGTGGCCGCGGCGCAGCAGCGCGTCGCTGATGGGCCCGCTCGCGAGGACCCCGACGACCGCGCCGACGCCGACCACGAGCAGCAGCAGGTTCGCGAGGACCTGCCCGACGCGGTATTGGCCGCCGACGAACTCGGTGCCGAAGGTCTGCACGCCCGACATGAAGTAATAGCCGCAGGCCCCCGAGATGATCAGGGCGACGTTGGTCCGGACCGACATGATGTACCGAATGGCGCCCATGAACGTCATGCGCGTCGCGGCCTTCCGGAGGAGAGCCGGGTCCGGCTGGACGCCCAATTCGGCCGCTAGCACCTGCGGCTCGACCGGCTGGTGCGCGGGCGCCTGGGGCTTCGGCGGTCCGGCCCGTTTAGCCTTGGCCCTGCGTACCGTCGGGTCGGGTATCAGCGCGCCTTGACCGCCGCGGACCGGCTCGGGCAGCCGGAGGACCATCCAGGCCAGGAAGAACGCGGGCAGGGCGAGTATCACGAAGGCCGCTCGCCAGGACAGCGCGGCGATGTCGCCGGTGAACGCGAACCCGGCGCCCGCGCCGAGCAGTTCGCCGGTCAGGATGTACCCGTAGATCCGGCCCCGCTCGGACGCGGCGAACCAGTCACCGGTCAGCGAGGCAGTCACCGGCCCGGCCGCGGCGGTGATGGCGCCCAGGAGGAGCCTGGCCATCAGCAGCTGCCCGAACGAGGATGCCGTGGCGCTCCACAGCATCGCCGCGCCCCAGATGAGGAGGGCGAAGGCGAGCAGCCAGGTGCGGCGGACCCGGTCCGCCAGCATGCCGAACGGCATGGAGAACACCGCGCCGACAATCGCGGTCGCGGACACCAGCACCCCGATGTCGGTGTTGTTGATCCCCAGCGCCCGGCGCAGCTCGATCGCGGACGCGCCCACCGTGGCGGTGTCCGCGCTGGCCAGCGCCAGCACGCACGCCATCACGAGCACTACCCGGGTTCGCTCTGCCCCGCCGACGGCCACGACCACGTTGCGGCGAGCCGCCGCACTGCCCTTGCGCAACGTCCGGGCACCCGCGTCGAACAGTCCGCGCGCGCCCCGTCGTGAGCCCGGTCCAGGGGGTGGCTGGCCCGCGTTGAGCGCGCGTGGATGCCCCTCCGCGTCAGGACGTGTCATCGCTCATCGCCATAGTGTGCGCCGACCCCGCGGGGAGTGGCTAATTGTCATCTCGCCCCCCGCCGGACTCTCGTTACCTGAAAGAGCTTAACAGTCCCGGACCCCGGCCGTGTTCCGTCAACGGCCCGAGACTGACACCCGTGTACAGCGTGTGCGAAGGCGCA
>Ga0210389_10002051_pt1 | contig 16117 bp, 20 predicted proteins | sample IncBWH28OmetaG_FD_160127 | JGI IMG/M metagenome (GOLD analysis project Ga0210389, IMG submission 160127) | Forest soil microbial communities from Barre Woods Harvard Forest LTER site, Petersham, Massachusetts, United States - Inc-BW-H-28-O ...
AGCCACCATTGTCGTATCCGTGCCCGGAGCCCATACCCATTCCGCCGCTCAGGAGCGTCGGCCCATATCGGTGCATGGCGTAGTTGATAGCCGCTGCGACGTTCGCGAGTGGGTCATAGATATTGCCCGAGGTACCCGGAACGTGGAACGCCGAGAACGTAGCTCCGATTACCTGAAGCAGGCCTCGCGACGGATCGCCCATCTGAGCGTTGATGTCGGTAAGGTTAATCGCATTCGGATTGCCGCCGCTCTCCGTCTGCATCTGATAGAGGACCTGGCCCATTAGCGACATCGGGAGGTGGAGCATGCTCAGCGCCTGGAGGACCGTCCCGGCCCACTGGTTAACGCCTCCGCCACCACCGCCGAATATCTTGTGCCAGAGACTGCTCGCGATCCCTCCGGCCTTCCCCGCGATACCCTCTAGCGCATTCAGAGCCTTAGACGGTAGCTTAGCGACGTCTACAAGCGACTTGGATACGAGCGAGCCGAGAGCCTGCGGCCAGCCACCGAATATCTGCCCCACAAGCGAGCCGAGGTTAGCGCCGGACGTTAGCATGCCCTGAATGACGCCCTGCATGATATTCGCTCCGACCGGTACCATAACCGAGGCCGGTGAATGGATCCCAAAGAAATGCTTGACGGCGTTGATAATAGGATCGACAACGTGCGACTTGAGCCAGCTCCCGACCCCATGCATAGCGCTATCGATACCATTAAGCATTCCCTGGATAATGCTCTCGCCTATACCCACAAGCCAGGAGCCCGCCGACGAGAGCCGGTTTACGACTAGCCCACGGATAGTCCCGAACACATCCACGAGGTCGCGAACGCCTCGCTGTGCCCGGCCAATCGTATTGTTCCAGATCGAATTCCAGTAATTGTTTACGTCGGCCCCAGTCTGATTAACGCGAGCGGCGACCTGATGCCTCTGATCGTCAAATAGCGCCGCGATATCGTGAATGCCGCGCTGGGTCCGGCCGATCGTATTATTCCAGGTAATGTTCCAGGCCGACTCGATATCGTGACCGGACTGAATCCAGAAGTTGACGAAATGACCGACTGCCGGAATGAACCTCTGCTCCAGGTAATTCGCGAACCGGGTAAGCCAGGCAAGCGCGTCAATCAGCATAATGATTAGCTGGAAGAAGAAATTGAGGAAGTCCGCGAATGCCTTAGGGTTAGCCGAGATAGCGAGCGCGAGCCGGGATATGGCCTGTGCGAACGAGGTCGCTATACCCGGTATGTCTGGCGTGAATGCCTTCATCACAGCCGTGAATGCGACGGCAATATCCTGGATCGCCTTTTTCACTGCAGGCTGCATGAATGACTTGAGGATCGTATTCGCAAAGATCTGGAACGGCCCGGCTATCGTCGCAGCCGCAGCGCGGAATACCGGCGTTAGGTAACTGAGGACCCCCTGGGCTGTTCGCAAGATGGACTGCAGGACTGGTACAAAGGACGCGCCGATATCCTTGAGGTCATTACTGGCCGAAGTCTTGAATTCATCGAACTGCTTAGTGATCTTGCCGGTCATGATAGCGCCGACAACGCCGAGGCCGAGAATGGCCCCACCAAGAACAGCAGTAATAGCTCCGGCCGCTATCTGGGCTGCGAACGGAATCGCGGCGAGGCCAGCCACGATAGCGCCGGTAAGCACATAAGGATTAGTCAGTACGGCTCCGGCACCTCCAGCTCCGCCACCGCCCGAGGTCGATGGGCTGGCCGCCGCAGCGCCACCGCCGAATAGCCCGCCAATACCACCGAGGATTCCGCCGCTACCGCTTCCGCCCGATCCTTCCCGGCCGATATCGGCGCGAAGTAGCGCGAGCTGAGCCCTAGCCTCTTTGGTATCGAATGATAGCCGGATATCCTTTGCGTTCTTGCTGACATCCTTGAGAGCGGTATCGACCTTGATTAGCTCCCGGACGGCCTTGTCTCCGTCGATGATATCGGTATTGGCTAGCTCCTCAAGCTTAGCCCGGAGTTCAGCGATAGGTCCGGTAGCGTCAGCCGGCAAAGCATCGAGCGCGGCCTTGATCCGCTTCCGGAATGTATCCGAGAATGCGCCTCCGGACTTTGTTCCGGCATCGCCCATCTTCGCGGTAATCGACCGGCTCAGGGTAGAGCCGACCTCGTCACCGACTGCCGCTGCGGACGGAACCAGCTGTGCTCGAAGTTCCTGGTTCCATCCACGAGCGTCTGGGACTACGCCAACCGCGACTGAGCCAACATAAATGTCGGTCATAACGTCCTCCCGGTTAGCGCATTAAGCACATCCTGAACCTGATCGTCCGGGATATTCCGCATACGCGGATCGATCGCCTTAATCTCCTCAGCCGTCATCCGGTGCTTGCCGCGAGACCTACGGCCGGTAATGCCTGGCCGGCGGATAGGCTCCGGCCGCTTTATCGTCGCGTCCGAATGCGAGCTGGCGTACATCCAGGCCAGCTGCCTTACCTCGTCTATAAGCGAGGCAACGAGGCTTTCGAGCGGGCTCCACGGAGCATTTACTGGGTCACCGAAATTAGCCAGCACTTCATCCTCTGGCATATCATTCCGGATCGCAGTATTCAAGGTACTCTCCGGTGGCAGGTGCTCGATAAGCGCAAGCAGCTTGCGCCAGGATAGGCCGGAGCCCGGCACAAAGAACAGGCCGAGGTTAAGGCCGTAATACCGATGCAGATCTGCCTCTATTTCCTCCGGGAAGTTCTCCGTGAGCCAGACTGCCTTCTCGATTTTCCCATGTTGAGTCGCGCCTGCCGGCCACACTCGTTGAATACCGCTTCGATCTGGTAGTTGCGGAGGTCCGCGTCCATCCAGGCCTGGAATTCGGTGTCGTCAAAGATCGCCTCGCGTGCCCACGTCTCCCAGTCGCCGGTCGCGGCCGCACGCATGGCGCTGCTCGACCAGTCTCCGGCGTGGGAGACGTGAATGATCGTCCCGTCAATCCGGACGGTCGTGGACTCGCCTACGGCTTCCTTGCGGAGCGTATCGCTCAGGAGGTCAAGGTCAACATCGACCTCGATGTCATCATCGTCCGGCTCTACTTCGCGCAGTGGCTCTGTCATCGTAATCGCCCGTTCTACGTGAAGTAAGCGGCCATGGACTTGCCGTAATTGACTGTTCGCTGCAGCACGGCGTTCTGTACTGCGCCGATCGTTCCGGGGTAGCAGGTGATCGTCATGTCTGTCATGACGATGTCGCCCTGCTGAGCCTGGTCGTTACCGCGAGCGGTAACCTTCGCGAACGGAGCGTACAGCCGCTGCTGCTTGAGGCCGTCGATACTGTCGAAGATGAAGGCATACCGGTTATCGGCCGGTGGATCCGGAATGACGTACGTGACCGTGTTTGCCGGTAGCGCTGGCGGCGACGGGGTAGCTGCCGGCTTGAGCGGTGACGTAGCCACAGGGAAGACTGGCACGTCATCGTAGAGCGCGCGGACGTACGGGTTGACAGCCTCCAGCGAGACAAACTGGATGGTCTTGGAACCGCCCGTGAGGATGGAGCGAACCGGCGTCAGGACGCCTGCGGCCGGGATGTCCTTGATCGTCTCGTCCAGCTTGAAGATATAGCCGGAGGTATCGGCCCATCCCAGGCACTTGTAGATCCCAGAGCCGAGTGTCGATGGGTCTTCAATCCCTAGCGGCGGTTCGGCGTTGTTGGGCTGGCCGACCCACACAACGACGTCTCCGGCCGAGTAGAGGTTGGTGTTGTCCTTGTAGGTGCCGCTGGCCGGCGGAGTAAGACCGGTAAGCTGCTCGATAACGTCGTACGTGACGGCTCCTGGGTCGTCACCGGCGCGAGTGTGATCTGCCATTGTCATTCCTCTCAGGAATGTACGAGAATCTCATACGATGCTGAATAGCGGACTAGTGCTGGATTTGCCTCCGGTAGCTGTCGTGGGCCGATTACCGTTGTGGCGTGCTGAATTACTCCACTCCCATTCGCTAGAGCTATACCCATAAGCGAGAGAATCTGAGCCTGAATCGTCCGGGCTGCCTCGCTGGCGGCATTAACATCGGCACTGAAGCCGAATACATCAACATCAACAATAGGACGGTCAACAGCAATATTCCGGTTAGCGCCGGACGTCCGGTGTACCCGCGTGGTAATGAGCGGAAGGTCTCCGGCTGGCATAATGGTAACAAACCGGATATCGGGATTCAGCGGCACGAGGACGTACATCAGCATCAGCTCGATATCCGGGTATACCGGCACAAGAATTGGGATAGTCATCTGATCCTCACAAACGCAGCTCGCGCTAGGATATGCTCCGGCTCGTTACCCCATTGGCCCCATTCGACAAACGGAGCTTCCGGCGAGTCGTTATAGACCACAGCCTCAGCGCGGTCATAAGTCGCGCCTCCGTGATCGTGAACCCGCACATGCCAGCTCGCCCGGTAACGGCCCGGATGCGGCCCGTGAGTATCGATAGGCGAAGTCGCCTCCGCTCGTGCCCGGATTTCCTCCGCGATGACTAGCATTCCGTCCTGCATCATCTGCGAGTTAAGCATCTCGCCTACGCCGTTATGGTCCGGCCGGAATTCCGCTGTCATACTGACGCACCCGAGACCTTCCGCACCCTCATCTGGATAGGCGAGGTATGACCGGAGAACGGCGACACCCAGGAGCTAACATCACCCTGGACCTCGTACCGGTCGCCATTGATCTCGACAGCGTCAACGGCCTCGACATCGGTCCCATACGGCATGAATACAGTAAGGTCCGTCGCGACCTCGTCAGTCCACTGAATTGTTTCCGTAGAGCTAGCGGGCTGGACCACACACGGCGATATGTCGGTGGACGTCTCGCTATAGGTATCGTTGCCGTATGCATCAGTCCCGCTTACGACGCGGCTAATCAGCGTCACTGTCTGGCCGTACGGAAATGTCATCTGCCTGCCTCCCCTCCGGAAGCTCAACCGTGCACTGGCACGGATAGCGGATACCGCCGACCGTAACGGCCCCGGTAATTGTTACGGTCACGGAACGGTCGTGGTGAACGTTGCTGGGTCGGAGGTCGAAACGAACCCAGGAAGATCCGGGCACGCCGGTACGTCGTACACGACAGAGTCGGCCGGAGTCCCAGGCAGCGTCACCGCTGTGGAGACGTCGTATGCCGTTCCGCCGACAACGACACGGCCGGTGATCGTCGCGGAGGTCGGGTCGATGGGGTCGTTGCCGTCAACCGAATAGGTGACGGTGATAGTGTCACCGTGATCCGGCGCGGAAGGGCTCGCGTTAACGTCGCAGGAAACTGGCATTACAGCCTCACTTTCAGGGTACCGGTCATAGTCCGGTAGTCGGCTAGTACAGTCTTCATGCCCGCATCGAGAAGCGCCGCAGCGAGCCCAGCGCCGGACGTACGGCGCATCGCATAGCTATAGGCACCTATCGACTCGCTGGCGAGCGTAGCGGACATTGTAGGCGTGCTAAGCTCCGAGATGATAGCCGTACAGAGGACGGCCATGACGTCATCCGGAGTCTGCGGATATCCGTGCGATCCGGTAACCTGGAAACTTCCGCCATACCAGAAGGTCTCCTCATACCATTCCTCCGGAAGGTTAATGATCCCAGAGGCGCGCGGATTCATTACGGTGATCTCGTCAATGTCATCGAAGTGATACCAGGTGACTACGATATCCGGAATGCCTGGAGTACCGCTGAGCGCGAGGACTTCATCAATAGACGCTATCGGCCTCCAGGGAACCTTGATGATGCCGCCGTCACCAGCAATCTTGATAACGTCCGCGTCATACCAGACAAAGTCCTCGCGGCAGTATCGCCGGATTATCGCGGAGCCGTCCGCAATCATCGCATCGACGCGAGCCGACTCGACTGGGTTCAGGGCACGGCCCAGCCTCGCAACGATGTCCTCTTCCGTTGCGAGGCCGGGCAGCGTCGATGGTGTTGTCACGAACGCGAACGCCGCGCTCCGGCGCGCTCGCGGCCTTCCTTGTCGCCGGTGTCCGGCTCGCCTTCCTCTAGCTCCCTGGTGCGCTGCGCGCTTTCCTCTGCGGCCTGGTTCCGTGCTTTGAGTTCCTCGCGCTCCTGCTCGTGCCGCGCGTTCATCGCTTCCTCGTCCTCGACAGGAACGCCGTCTGCGGACAGGAGCGTACCACCGGGGTAGGTCGAAATGACGTTGATCGCGCCGGTCGCAGGCGGCGTGGTGCCGGTACCGAGGACGGTGCCGAACGGCCAGCGAGCCGTAATGGGCTTGCCGGGCTCCATGATCGTGACCGGGTTGACGGTCGCGTAGGCGAGGCGCATCGTCATCCGCATCGCAACGGAGTCCTGCTGCATGAGGTTCAGGATGACCTTGCCGGTGTCGTCGGACACGACGCCTTCCGAGAACATCTTGAAGCTGATGTCCTGGCGTATGCCGATAATCGACTTGGTGAAGTCTCCGGCGAGCATGAGCGCTCCGGCCGTTGGCATCTCCCAGGAGCCGTTGTTGACTTCCGAGAGGTTGTAGCCGTAGAGCGTTCCGCCCGGAGAGGCCTGCATGTTCGGCTGGTAGATCGGGATGCCCTGTTCCGATCGCATTCCGGTCAGCAGCCAGCTGATGCCGGGCATCGCGGCGAAGCCGTTGACCGTGTAGCCGCTCAGCGCCATCTCCTGGCCGAGAGCGGCGACGTCCTGGCCGAGGTCTACGCCGGTGCCCTGGATGACGGAGTGGCCGGACTTGGTAGCTCCGACGAACACCGACTCACCCCACGTCGCGGGCTTGTTGATGCCCCACAGCACAGCGGAGTCGATGAGCGCGCCGACCGCTTCTGTGATACGCGGCTGGACCTGAGCCCACAGCGGCACGTCCGCGTCGTCAAGGTACGCCTCCGGAATCGGCACGATGCACGCCAGTTCCTCAACGATCATGATGACGTTCTTCCACTGCTGCTGCGTGGTCTGCTTCATGCCCGTGTCCCCGCCGACCCAGTAGGCCATCGGGAGGACGTCAAGCACCGGCATGCGCTGGGTCTTGGAAGAGAGGGTTGTCCGGTTCATGAGGCTGAGAGCCGCGCTGGCTTTCGGAGCCTCCTGGATAATGTCCGCAGCGAGCGGCTGCGGCACAAGCGGGTCGGGCGTTCCCGATGAACGGAAAATGCCCTCATTGTAGATAGCAGCCATGCCTGAACGGCCTTTCCGCGCGCCGCGCGGTAAGTCGCTGCGAGCGCGCTTATCGTCCCTGGTTCAGCAGATTCCTAAACCATTCGTCAGTAGTCGTGGGCGTTCCGCCGCTTGACGGTGCTGATCCTGGCCTAAGTGACTCGATTGGGCGTGCGCCCATCTGCTGGCCGTTCCGGCCGCCTGCTAGCCTTTCTGTGACTAGCTGCTCCGCTATTGCTGCCGCCCGGTCGTTGATAACCTTGGCGAATAGCTCGGCCCTGTCATTGATCTCCTGGTCCGTTCCGGCTCCGAGGTGATCGATGAGTTCTACGGGAAGGTTGTGAGCTGCGGCCGCCATGACGCGAGCGTGGGTAGCGACGGCCGTTGCGGCCCGCTCTTCTGCGTCACGCTGCGCGTCCTGGGCCTTCTGTAGCTCCGACTTGTTGGCGTCCTCGATTACCTTGAGCTTGTCAGCAGCCTCAGAATTCGTCTTGGCGCGGCCTTCCCACTTCCGCGCCTCTTTCTTCCATTTATCAAGCTCAGTCGCGAGGGCTTCCGGATCGTTCGCGAGCATACCGGTAAGCAGTCCGGCAGATTCCTGGTCTTCTGGGGTCGTTCCCGTTCCGGGCGAGCCCCCATCCGTTGCCGGTGCCGGTGGCGCTCCTGTTGCAGGCGCGGTCCCCGCAGGATCTGCTGGCGCTGCTGGTGTGCTCATAGTTATCTCTCCTGGCGCGAACGGCCCTAGGCTCGCGCGGGTCTAGACGGGATAATAACCCCTTCACCGGCATAACGGAAGGCGTACCTAATGCTCAGCCTTTTTCGCCTCCGCTGCGGCCTCTTCGACACCAGGCGCATGACCGGGCCATCCACCGGTCGCGCGGTGATGTAGGTTTGCGCAGAGCCCCTTCACGATCTCCGGCCCGACATACTTGCCCAGCTCGACTAGGCAGCGGTCGAAGTCGCCTGGCACACCCCAGTTGATCTTTGCGCGGCCCGGACCATCTGCCCAGTAGCGCATCAGCCGCTCCGTTGAGGCTACGTCGGCCGGAGTAGCTTCCTTCCCAGCAACCATCACAGATCTCCGTTCATCGGTCGGCCCGAACCGGCCCGGCACGCCGTTCAGGTGGCTCGTACGGCCCCGGAGAGGGCTCCGGAGGACGCGAGCGAGCCGGACGCGACCGGAGCCGTTAGAATCGCTCCCTGCGGCTGTTACGCTGGGCCGAAATTGTCGAAGATGGCCGGATCGATCGCTACGATCAGCGAGACGCCCACGCGCTCGACAATCGGCCATCCAGAGTCGGTATCCTCCGCGAGGTACGTAACCTCTGCGCCGTCGTCAGGATCGCCCGGACGATCATAGATGAGCCGGTCTCCGTAGGTCGCCATTATGCGCCTCCAGTCTTGAGCGTGCCATCACTGTTCCAGGTATCCGGGATATCGTCGCCCCAGCCCTTAGAATTCGCTACCTTAATGATATACCTCCGGACTTTGGCGCGTTCCTCCGGCGTATTCGGCTTAGCCCGGCCGACTGCCTGAATAGCGGCTGATAGCGAGTTAGACGGCCCGGAGCGCGACTGTATCGGGAATCGGGGGTCATCGCTATCGTTGGCCGGCGAGGGCGGCATTGCCTGTCCCTGCTTTTGTAGGTTCTTGAGGGTTGCTGTCGATAGATTCGACATTCTTATCACTCCAGTACTGATCCCAGGCAGCAATAGCCGCGCTGCCTCTTTTACCGTTCGTTGCTTTAGCCCATTCGTCGGAGAGCCCGGTATTGACCGACGTCTGGCCCCGGAATACCGGCCGTGCCACGCAATGGCAGCGATCGTGAGCCCGGAAGTCAACTGTGCTTTCTTTGTATACGGCTCCGCGTCCGGCTAGCATAGCGCAGAAAGCGCAGGATTTGGGCTCAATAACCCGCTCCCAGCCCTCCGAGAATGTATCGTTGACGGCCGCATTCGTCACGGTCGCCCGGCCTCCATTCATAACGAGCCGCGCAGAAGCCCCACCAAGGTCATCACGAGCCATTGCGCCGGCTGCCTGCGCGTCATTATCATTATCAAGATGGCTAAAGAACGATCCAGGGCCCATTGCCTGCGTTACCTTATTGAGCTGATCGTCATCGAGAATTGCTCCGGCTATGGTAATAGGCCGGAATCCCTCAAGAGCGCGGGCATTCGCGTAGTATTCCGCCCCATGGGTAGCAGACGCATCGAAATAGCCGGTGATAATGGTCTTGATAAGGTCGCTCGCTACATCCCAGCCTTTCATGAAATGCTCGTAATCGATATAGTTATCCCAGGTATGGAATATTAGGTCAACGGCATGCTGCGCTATCGCCTGCTGAGATACCTGGTAATAGTTAAGCAGTATCTGGCCGTTCTGGCTTACCTGGAATTCGGTATGCGGAACGCCGAATGTAACAGTTCCGGCGTTATCGACAGCAATAGTCGTCCCAGGCAGGTGGAACGTCACGAGCCCGGCCGAATCGATATCGGCATGCCCTCGCATTCCCGGTATGTCGTAAAGCTCCGGCGCGGTAATCCGCTCTTCACCAGTCTTCCCGGTAAGAGCCTGCTGCCCTGCCTGGTAGTATGCCTGACCGACGTATGACTGAACGTCCTCGTGGTATTTCTCCGTCGCTTTCTCGCGGACCTCTGCGGCTCGTTCCTTCGCCCGGTCCTTAATCTGGTCGGCCATCAGCCTCCAGAAGTCCTCAAGCGTCCGGATCTTGGCGACGTCGACAAGACCGCCAAGACTCCGGACCTTAGCGAGGCTCTCAAGGCTAGCCATGCTAGGCTCCGGTAGCCGACTGCGGGAGGGCTGGCGGCGGTGCGGTCTGTGGGATCGCGGTCTGCTCGGTCGGCTGCGCCGTATTCGGCTGCATGTAGTTGGCTGGCTGCATGCCCGGAGCGAGCTTGGGCTGCGACTGTGCCGTAATCGCCTGCTGGACGAGAGCCTGGGCGCGCTCGCGCTGCGCCGCGAGCCGCCACGTCGCAACGTCATCGGCGGTAGCTCCGGGAATCCTCGCCCAAAGCTCTTCTGCCGGCACACCAAGCATCTGCGCGGCCTTGGTGAGCCCGTCGATGGTAGCAGCGAACGCACGAGCCGAGGTATCGCGCCATACGACTGTCCCAAAGAGATCGTTCCAGCCGTCCTTGTCCCCAGCGGCGAGCGCGTCTAGCCGGAACACGTTCCGCCACGGATCGGTTAGACCAGACTGTAGTTCTTCAATCTTCCGGTCCAGGCCATCCCTAGCCGCCGCGAGAGCTTCCGCGCTCATATTGGCTACCTGGCCGAGTAGGTGGTATGGCGGCACCTGGGAGATTGTCGACATGTGCCGTATGCCGTCCTCCCGGACAGCCGAGTACGGAGCTAGCCCGGTCTCCGCGAAGTCACCGAACTTGGTAGTGGCATCCTCCGAGGCCCATACCCGGTCTACGCCAGGCTTGAATGGCGCGTCCTCGCGGCCCTGCTCGTCTACCGGAGCCATTCCGGTAACCCACCGCTGCCGGAATGCGGCGAATTGCGTCGATATCATCAGGTTGAATGTGTCGAAGTTTATCTGGTCCTGTATCGGCATTAGCGGCTCGATTTCACCGCTACAGTCATCCTCCCCATCAAGGTCCGTCTCATAGAGGAAGCGGACAACGGGACAAATCCCCATTCCGTGCGTCGCTACCGGCGACTGTCCGTTGAGGTTCGGATCTCCGGCGTCCGCGAGCCGTAGGTTCATCTGCGACGCAGACGATACATTTGCGTCACCAACAAGGATATACCGCTTGTCCTCGTCATAGACCGCTACCTGGATCTGCGACTTGTTCCTGGGAAGGTTTATCACCTTCACCTCTATTGCGAACTGCGGCCATTCATCATCGACGTCGTCAGCGTAGAATCCAGTCATGCGGCGAGGGCTTACCGGCCGGATAACCGGAACGTCAGACGGCTGTTCCTCGTCGGTAGACATTCGGCCCGGCAGCGACACGACGTAAGCGGAGCCGAACTTGATTACCGATCGGTGAACGCCATGCTGCCTCGATATCATCCGGTTAGCCCGGAACGCCTCCCATTGCGGCTGCGGCACCTGCGGGCCAAGAGCCTGGTTCTCAATGTAGCCGGTCGGCCGGTAGCCGTCCACATGAAGGTTCTGCGATACAACCGAGATAATCAGCGGCAGGAAATTCCGCCTGGCCTTCCGCGCTATCCAGCGGTATTCCGCATTGACGCCTTTCGGCGTATACGGTGGGTCCTGCTTCCCACGGCAGTAGGCCGCTATCCGGTCTAGCCTGTGCTGTTCCCGGTACCTCGCGAGCATTGCCTGTGTGGTGATGTCTACAAGCTGATCCGGATCGATTATCATTAGCTGAAGCTCCAGACTTTGCCGCCGCTCTTTCCGGCCTTTGTTTTACGTTCCTTATAGGTCTTGCTAGCTAGCACGAGCCGCCGCGCATGCCGCGCTACAATCATGGCTACACAGCCGTCTATCTTGTTGTGACTCTTAGGGCTCTCTTTGCCGATACTAATTCCCCAGCGATTCGGACGGCGACGGGCATTAATGACGTGTCGGCCGAGCGAGCTATCACCGTCGTGGACGAATCCCTGCGGAATGCTATCTATTTCCGAGAGGACCATTTCACACGCCTGCGTGAATTCGCCTACATGGCTGCGCATATCCCACGCAACGGGCTGTGGGTCGCGGCCTCCGGGCACAGCCCAGACGTCTACCTCGTCCTCAAACCATTCACGCCAGGTAATCTTTGTCGACTGTTCCCATTCCTTGACATCCGCGAAGAAAGCGCAGACGTGGAACCGCTCTTTGACATCCTGAATTGCGGCGTGTACCTCGTCTGATGGGATATAGCGCGAGCCGCGCGGCTCCCAGATACCAAGCGTGAATACATAGCCAGTCTCGATATGGCATCCGACCAGCGCGGTCGCGTCCTCGACTCGCGAGCCGTCGAATGCGAGCGCGATATCGTCGCCATCCTTCATCCGGAATTGCGGGTCAGCCATCCTGGACCATTTCTGCTGCGTGGTCCAGGCATCCTCCGGGCTCTCCGGCCAGTTCAGGTAATAGCGCTTGCTAACGTCTAGCGGAGTCCGTGGGCTCAGAATACGGTTCTGTACTATTTCCTCGACATCGACCCAGTAGGCATCGCCATAGGCGAATTCGACGGCCTTGCGGATAGAGGCTGGATCATCCCAGTCGATATCCGGTGGCGCCTGCCGGCAGTCATAAAGGATACGGCCTTTGCCTTTCAGCCGGCCTTCCTCCTGCGCCACCCAGGCGTCGAATGTAGTCTCCGCAACGGATTCCTTACCGGGCTCCCACGCATTCGAGGTCTCGATAATCCGGCTGCCCGACTTGCCGACGTTCCGGTCCATTACCTCCGCGAGGTCTACACCGCCATTCGTCGGGTAAAAGCTCTCCGTCTGGTCCAGAATGGCGAATGTGGTGAGCGCGCCTTCCTCTGTCGTTGGGCTCGCGGTAATTACCATTAGCTGCCCGCCGCCAGGCACATGGAAAATAGTCTTTCCGGCCTCAACGTCGTAATCTTTGAGAATCCTCGAGTTTTTGGGCAGGAGCGCACGGACCATTCGCATCGTATTGATATTCGCCTGGTCGTGCGAGGTCGCGCCGATCTGTACCAGTGGCATCGAAACGCGACGGCCGATACACCCACCGGGCGCGTCCTCGTCAAAGCGCTCAAGGCGAACCGGCGCGAGTAGCTCGATCATAGACAGCACAGCCGCGAATGGTGATTTGCCATATCCCTTAGCGAACCGGCGCACGCCGTGATAGTAAACCCAGCGGCCTTCCGGCGTCAGCGCATACCACCAGAGTAGGAAGCGAACCTGCGACTCGATAAACTGCCATCGCTGGCCGGCGTTCGGGCCGTCCGGCTGCCGTAGGTATTTGGTCGCCCAGTGAATACCCTCCCAGCCGAGAGTAATGTCAGGAATGCCTTCAGGAATAGTGACGAGCCTATCCCTGGGAGCGGTTAGCATTCCCTGTACCATCGGCTACTCTATCGGCGGGAATGGGGCGACGAATTTCGCAGCAGAGCTGCCCGGACGGTTTGCCGGCACGAATGTAATCCCGTGTAGCCACAAGTACTGGATACTGCGTCCGTCCGGGAAGTCGCCCGGCTGCGACCATAGCGTGATCTGTGGGCCATTAACCAGAACATGGGCCGTCATGCGAGCCGACCCGATCGACATAACGACCTCGACTGGAACCGCGAACATCGCCGCATCGCAGTCAAATCCTGCCGGAAGATATCCGATACTGCTTGAAGTCGGCGGCAAATTCCCGGAGTAAGATATACAGCCGGTAAGCGTGCACCAGCCGTGGTGGTAGTACATTCGAGGCGTATTGCCTGGAATCATCGCATCAGTCCAGCCGAGGCCGAGGGATACCGGCATGCCGATCGGCGGAGTATCGACATCAGTCTCACCGCGCGGCCCCTGCGGCCCTTCCTGGCCTTCCGAGCCCTGCGGCCCCGGCTCGCCCTGTACGCCTGGTGGGCCCTGGATTCCCGGATCTCCCTGCGGCCCTGTAAGCCCAGGAACGCCTCGTGGGCCTTCTGGGCCTTCCGGGCCAGTCTCGCCCTGCGCTCCGGTAGCTCCGTCTGGTCCTGGTGGCCCCTGTGGGCCCTGCGGCCCCAGTATAGAGCCGATATCGACCCAGCCAGCTGGAGCTGTCAGCTGCGACACATAACCATAGAGGTCTCCATCGTTCGGATGATCCTCTTGATGGAACAGGAGCGCATCACCGATCCGGCACTGGTACTCCGGCGTACCCGGCCGGTCCCAGTCGGCGGGTATGAGTCCGGTCGGCGGTAGCTCGCCCGGTACGCGAGACGTGCCGAACTGCCCCACGATGATCGCGGCTGCGCCATCCTGCCCCGGTGGGCCCTGTACTCCGGTCTGCCCGGTGATGCCCTGGACGCCTTGCGGCCCGGCCGGTCCCATATCGCCACGGGCACCCTGCCCGCCAGGAATCCCCTGTAGTCCTTGCGGCCCCTGGAAGCCCATCTCACCACGAGCACCCTGCGGCCCCGGAGATCCCTGCGAACCCTGTGGGCCTGGCGGGCCAGACGGCCCGGTAGGTCCGGGAGGTGCCTGTAGCACGCCAGGATTGATCCACGGACCTCCTGGGCCGGTGTCCGCGACAAACGTCCAGAGGGAGCCGGTCGGCTCATGGATCACTGACCAGCCGATCTGAATTTGCGTGTCTCTCGCCGGATTGCCTAGCGAGTCCCAGTCAGCCGGTATTACGCCGTCTGCTGGTAGCTCGCCCGGCTCGCGGTTACGGAACGAGCCGACGATCAGCGTTGCCTGGCCGCCTGGACCTGGCGGACCTTCTGGGCCCTGTGCACCTGGCGGCCCGGATGGTCCCTGTGGACCTGGCATCCCGGCCTCGACATCGACCGCAGCCGGAGCCGCGACGGTAACGTCAATCTCAGTCATCTCGCGTCACATCCGGCTCTATAGTGACTGGTCCTCTGGTGAGCGTAGTTACCCGGCCGTCACTCCACGTCGCCCGGATATCATAACGTCCGGTCGGGACGTCTCTTGATACTGACGGGCTCATATGCGCCACGACGATATTCGGCAGGGTAACTTCGCAGGGAATGGTAATAGCTTCGCGATGTCCCGGAGTCCGGCGAGCCTGCATCTTGATATCAGAAACGCCGTCCAGGTCGAATGGAATTGTCTTGTCGCTATCGCTCCAGAACCGGAAGCGCCATGAACGGCTATCCCCACGGTAGGCGGCTAGCGGGTGTTCCTCCGGAAGATCAGCCATCTCGCACAACACCAAGCCTTCCCTGCCATTCGATAACGGTACTGTCTGCTGCTTCCTCGTCGGCGTCCGTCACGTCATCGTCGGCTAGCTCGATACGCGAGCGCTTCCGGTCTACCACAGTCACGCCCAGCCGCTCCGAGAGCCGGACGAACGAGCCGAGCACCGAAGCATTATGCGTCCGCAGGAAGATGTCATATGCCTGCGCAGCCGCGACGGCCGTGGCCCAGTCGCTCGCCTCATAGAAGTCGGCCTGCCCGGAAAGCCGGAGAGCCCGGAACCACGACTGGACGGATGGATCCCAGTTTGGTGACGGCTCCGGGATGGGGATGCCCTTCCGCCTCGCACGGCCCTGCGATACGGCGATGTAGCGCGGGTCATCGACCGCGCTAGTCGCACCCCCACCCCGCTGCCCCGGCTGTTTCCTCGCGACCATAAGTCACCGCTGCCGGGCTTGATAGGAGTCCCGTCCTCATTCATGACGCCGGAGCCCCAGCACTTGGTACAGACATGGTTGTCGACGCGGCCGGAGCCGTCGCACTTGTCGCATGCCTTCTCACCGTCGCCCGGCTCGCGGTGCTTCTGGATCCTGGGCGTGGGCGACGGGACGGCTGGCGGGCTCACCGTACCGGCCCTGTTGTGCCTATGGGCAGCGTCCACAGGAAGAGGCCGACCGCGAGCGCGGCAAGCCCGGCAGGCTCAAACCATACCGGGAGGCCGGACGCGGCTCCGGCGAGCTTGAGCGCAGCGAGGAAGAAAAACACGGCAGCTACTGCGAACAGCAGCCATGACAGGCGACTGGGAATCATCGGACCTCCCGGAGCGTTATACTTGTCGACAATCGCGAGAAAGGCGAGGTAATGAGGATTGGTATGTCGTGGCCGACCGGCCGTGGCCGGCGTATGTGGGTGAGCATGCCCATATGGGCCGTCCCGTTCGCGGCGGCTTTCTGGCTGGCGGCCTGGATCATAGCGCTGGTCATCTGGGGAATCGTCCAGTTGCTGCGCGGAATGTGGTGGCTAGTAGCTCTCGGCGCGACTTCGCTGTGGAGGCTGGCGGGCTCGCCATTCGAGCGGAGCCGTTCACGGGCTTCGCATACCCTGCTGTAGCCGGACGAGGCCTGTGCCTGAGTGGGCATGGGCCTCACAGCACATTTACGAGGGCTGCACATGAAACAGGCACAATTGGATGCACATGCCAGCAGCCT
>Ga0210389_10002052_pt1 | contig 16116 bp, 19 predicted proteins | sample IncBWH28OmetaG_FD_160127 | JGI IMG/M metagenome (GOLD analysis project Ga0210389, IMG submission 160127) | Forest soil microbial communities from Barre Woods Harvard Forest LTER site, Petersham, Massachusetts, United States - Inc-BW-H-28-O ...
CGGAGCGCTGACGCCGCCGCCAACTTTGAAGACACCGCCACCGATGCCACCGCCTTCGCCGGGACCGAAACCCCCGCCCTTACCCGAACCCAAACCGCCGCCGCTGCCGCTGCCCATGCCACCGCCGGAGCCGGGTCCGTTCGACATATTGGAAAGCTTCGCCAGCGGGTCACCCCAGTTCGGCAGGTTGTTCTGGGGAAGCACAACGTCCGGAGGGGCAATGATGGTTGGGGTCATCGGCAGCTTTGGCATCTCCTTGACGATCATTGGAGGAGTGAACTGCTTGAGCGAAGGCTTCGGCGCCTGACCTTTTGACACTGGAGGAATTTCCCGTGCACCGCCGCCACCGCCGCCTTGGGAGGCGTCCTTTTTGGGTGGAATATACGGTTTGATGTTCGGATCCAGGAGGTCGAAATTCTCGGCGATCTTTTTTTGAACCGTCTTGTTGGTAAACGTGACCATCAGTAGCGTGAAGACGACCGCCAATGCCGCCGAGGAAGAGTAGAACGACTTGGCCTTGGGCGCGTACAGGCCCCAGATGCTTTTCACCGCGACGGGCTTAGAGGTGATCTCAAGCGGTGGAAGCTTCTCGGGCTTGATCAGGTCGTGAATATTCTGATAAAGCGAGATCCACCACGGAATCTCCGCCTTGTCCGCGGCAAAGAGCCGATTCAGATGATCGTCGGCATCTGTGTAGAGCTTTACCGCACCGGTAGCGTCGTGTACGGCGGTATCAACAGTGTGGTGGTGCAGAACTTCAGGCATCTCGGTCGACCAGTACCGCGAGGAGCATCACTTCCGTTTTTCCCCTGGAGACGGAAGCAACCGGGGTTCCGTTTCCAAATCTGGAATGCGGCCGTGAGCCCACCGCTCTCGGTTGGATTTTAGCACAAAGCTGACGGTTCAACGTTTTCCCGCTAATTCTCGTCATAACCCAGCAAACGTATGCCCAGTCAGACGGAGAAGATCGCTGCCAGGTTCCGGAAAATGGTAGCTTTACGTATTGTTTACACAACGGCAACCAGAAGACAGGAGCTTCGGATTTTGGGTTATAAGTATCGGGCCAAGGCAGCCGTTTTCCAAATGTAACCGGCGGACGGAACGAAGCGGCTTGCGAGGGTCTAGCATCCTACAATGAAGACGATGCCCATGTCCCGCCGGCTGGTCCCGGCGATTCTCGCCATCCTATTGGGCCTCACGTCAACCTCCTGCCTTTTCACCCGGCGCGTTATTCTCCGGCACAACAAAAAGGTGGCTCCTGGGGCAGCCGCGCCTGTTCTTCTGAAGGCGACGCGGGACGAACTCAATATGCGCCTGGCGAATATTTACAATGCGATCAATTCGTTTCAGGCGAAAGTTCAACTCACCCCGTCGGTGGGGAGTGTTTACACCGGGCAGATAACGGAGATCCACGACGTAACTGCGTTCGTCCTGTTCCGCAAACCTGCGGATATCCGTATCGGGGGCAACACTCCGGTTATCGGCACCAGGCTCTTCGATATGGTGTCGAACGGTAACGAGTTCAAGTTGCAGCTTTACGAGAAAAGTCTTTTCATCATCGGAAGCAACGATGCGCCGCCCACGTCAAAAAGCAAACTGGAGAACCTGCGGCCTGAGGCGTTTCTCTCCTCCATGCTGATCCGGCCCGCGGATCCGCAAACCGAGTTTCCAATGATCGAGGACTTCACGGATGAGGATAACGCCTTCTACATCCTGAATTTCGCGAGAAGGGCGGCGGATGGTTCGCTCATTCTCTCCCGAACTGTTTGGTTTGACCGGGTGGAAGATCTCAACATCGTGCGCCAGATGGTTTTCGATCCCTCCGGCTCAGGCGATAAAGTCAGCGATACCCGCTATGCCAAATGGCAGTCCTTCAATGGCGTGATGTTCCCGACAAATATCGATATCAATCGGCCGCTGGATGGATACGGGCTGGTGCTTGAGATCCTCGATCCGAAAGATCCGAAAGAGATGAAGATGAACACCGAGCTGACTGACGACAAATTCGTTCTCAATCAGCCCGAGGGCTATAAAGTACAAACCATCGGAGCGCCAAAATAGCGTGAGATTCCGGCTGGTTTGGGAAAACATCCGGTTCCGGCCTGTCCGAACCCTGCTCAGCATGCTGCTGATCGCCGTGCCGGTCATGCTGATTCTTACGCTGGTGGGTCTGAGCCACGGGTTCTTCCAGGACTCGGAACGGCGCGCAAGGGGTGTTGGTGCAGACATCCTGTTCCGGCCGCCGGGCACTTCGATCATCGGCTCATTCAGCAGTATTACCCTGCCCGAGCGCTTTGTGGACAAGCTGGCGACGGAGCCGCATGTCACCGCGGTCACCGCGGTCGCGAACGAGCCGATTGGAGGCACTTTCGATACCGTTACAGGCATTGATCCGGCCTCCTTTGCCCGATTGAGCGGTCCGTTTGTCTATCTGGAGGGGCACGGGCTTCAAAAGCCGGATGACATTCTGCTGGACCAATACTATGCCAATCAGCGGGGTGTTCATGCCGCTCAGAAGATGAAAGTGCTCAATAGGGAATGGAACGTTGCTGGTGTCGTGGAGCCGGGCAAACTGGCGCACCTTTTTGTCTCGCTGCCGGTGCTGCAGGACCTGGCGAGTTCCTCGGGTAAGGTCAGCCAGATCTACATCAAGCTGGACAACCCTGCCAACACGCAGATGGTTATCGATCACTTCCGGGAGAAATACAAGGACTACCCTGTGTATTCAATGGCGGAACTGGCCAGCTACTATCAGGTCAGCAACATTCCGCTTCTGCAGGGTTTTATCGACGCTGTACTGGGCATGGGGGTTCTCTTCGGCTTCTTCGTAGTCGCATTGTCCATGTACATGGCTGTTCTACAGCGCACTCGCGAGTTTGGCATTCTGAAATCGCTCGGGGCATCGAAAGGCTTCGTGATCGGACTCATTCTCCTCGAAGCGTTCGGGCTCGGCCTGGGCGGTACATTCGTCGGAATCGGACTCAGCTTCTTCACCAAGTGGCTGATGCACCTCGTCATGCCGGCATCGCTTCCCCAGGCGATTGTGATCTCGTGGTGGCCGATTGCAGGCGCCGTGGCGATGGGCGCGGCGATCCTTGGCGCCGTTTACCCGGGCCTGATCGCCGTTCGTCAGGATCCAATCGAGGCTCTGGCGTATGAGTAGCGCTTCCGCGGCGCCGATCATTCACATCCGCGGATTGCGCAAAATCTACCGAACGGGCCGAGTGGATGTGGAAGCGCTGCGGGGGGTCGATCTGGACGTTCCGGCGGGAGAATTCCTTTCGATTGTTGGCCCTTCCGGATCGGGCAAGTCCACCCTGTTTCATATCATCGGCGGCCTGACCCCTCCGACCGAAGGCGAGGTCATTGTTGCAGGGCGCGATGTTTCGGCGGTCGGCGATGCTGGCCGCACCGAACTCAGGCGCAAATATGTCAGCTTCGTGTTTCAGAAATTCAATCTGCTGCCGAATCTGACGGCGCTCGACAATATCCGCACCGCGCTCTTTATCTCGGGGTTGCCAACCCGACCCTTCGATGATTCGTTCCGGAACATTTTGGAACTCCTGGGCATTTCAGACAGGCTCCGGCACAAACCGGCTGAAATGTCGGGCGGGGAACAGCAGAGAGTGGCGATCGCACGAGCTCTCGCCTCCCAGCCCTCCATCCTTCTGGCCGATGAACCGACAGGCAACCTCGACTCCCGTAACTCACTGGCAGTGTTAGAGATCTTGCGCGATCTAAACAGCCGTTTGAAGCAGACCATCCTGATGATTACCCACAACACCGACGCGGCTGCATTCGGCCATCGCAAGATGCACATGAGAGACGGCCGTATCGTTGAGACCCAGACCCTGAAGGCCAACTAACAGCCTCGGGTACCAGGACCTATAGACCTTCCGAAAGCTGGAATGTTGGGTAGGAATACCCTACATTGAAACTTCAACCACCAGCAGAAATGGTGGAAACGATACGGATGGTATCGCGGAGGAACTATGAACAGGTTCGTGTGGGCGGTTCTGGGTGGGGCATTACTCCTGGTTCTACCTGTGGGCGCGACGACGACCACATATCAGTTTGACTTCGCGGCCTGCGGGGACGCCGGAAATCCCAGCTGTACTTCCAACGTCAGCGCTTACGCGGTCTCCTCGAGCGGTGTAACAGCGACCGCAACAGCTTATTTTCTCGAAGGGAACAGCAACGCCTTCAACAGCGGCGCCGCTTTTCAAACCGGACAGGTGGGAGCCTACTCCGACGCTGGCCTGGGAATTTGTGAGACCCAAAGCGGCGGCAACTGCGGCGTACCTTATCACCAGATCGATAACTACAATAATCCGGGCGGAAACAGCTCGCCGGCGGATTTCGAATTCATGCTGATTCAGTTCAGCGCTGCCGTGAACCTGAGCTCGATTCAACTCGGGAACTGGGGTGTCGCTTCAGGCAACAACGATCCGTTTTATGCGACGTACCTGGTTTCGAGCAGCAGCAACGCGATCTCGCTCGCGGGGACGACTTACAGCCAACTCACCTCGGGCACGGACGGCTTCAGCGCTGCGGTGACCACCTCGTGTACGAGCGGTGTGACGCTCGAAGACGGCTCAAACGGCAGTGGCGGATCAACCACCTCGAATTGCGCCGTCAACGGCAACGCCGTCGACAACCTGAACGGTACGGGCGTTACTTATCTGCTCCTCGGCGCATCGACGACGCAGAATGTCAACGAAGATTTCTTCAAGATTCAGGACATCAACGCCAATCATGGCACTGGTGGTGGCCAGGGTCCGGCTCCGACCCCGGAACCCGCCACGTTCGCCCTTTTTGGTTTTGCGTTGATCGGCCTGGGAATTTTCGGTCGCAAAAGCAAGACAAACAAGTATGACCCCTCGTGTGGTGCCTCCTCGGCGGGCCGTAACTTCGGTTGCGGCCCGTTTTTTTTTGCACGACCAGATCTCTGAAACACGGCGCGACTCCGGATATAATCCCAACCATGCGTCTTGTATTGCCTGGACTCTTCCTTTCTCTTTCGGTGCTCGCATCAGCCGCGTCGGTCGACGGCGTCTCCATCCATTCGACCGTGCGGGGAAATGGGCCGAAAACAGTTGTATTCGTTCACGGCTGGACATGTGACGAGTCCTCCTGGAGCCAACAGGTCCCGTTCTTTGACAAGAACTATCGGGTCATCACGTTGGACCTGCCGGGGCATGGCAAGAGCGGTTCGCCCACGAACGGGCCGCTGACAATGGATCTTTTCGCCAAGGCAATCGAAGCCGTCCGGGTTGAGGCGAAGGCCGGAAAGATTGTGCTGGTTGGCCACAGCATGGGCACGCCGGTTATCCGTCAGTACGCGCGGCTGTACCCGGCAAACGTCGCCGGGATGGTTCCTGTTGATGGAGTCCTGCACCTTTCGGGAAGCCCCAACGCGCCCAACCCCGATCGAATGAAAGGGCCGGAAGGATTGAAGAATCGTGAGGCAATGATCCGCGGGATGTTCGGCAAGAACGCCACCCCTGCTATCCAGGAGCACATTCTGAAGATGATGCTGGCCGCGCCGGAGACCACCGCGAACCAGGCGATGGCGGCCACCTTTGCGGCGCCCAACTGGACCGACGACACGTTCAACGTTCCGGCGCTCGGCATCTATGCGGATCACTCTGCAGCGGACGATCCGGCATACTTCAAAAAGATTTTTCCAAAGGGGAGTACGGTCGAAGTGCCGGGTACCGGACATTTCGTGATGCTGGAGAAGCCGGCCGAGTTTAACAAACTTCTGGCGGACTTCCTCCCCAAAGCCAGCTTTTAAGCGGGCCGCCGATGAACGCTGATAGAAGCAGATCAGCCGAATTTCAATCCGCGAATCAGAGGAACAGTTCGACGCTGGCGCCGACCCGGGTGCCCAGCGCTGCAGCGGCGCTGCCCTGATTCATCGAAACCTCGAGGTAGCCCGCGCTGCCCCCAATGAGAAACAACTCTCCGGCTTTCATTTCTGCATAGTTTGAAGCCAGGTGAGAGACTGCCCTCCCACCGATCCGCATCTCGAATGGCTGTCGCTTGAGCCATTGCTCCGAGGCGAAATTCGTGATGACGTTGCCAAACCGATCGATCTTCAGAATGGCGCCAATAAACGCCTTCGGTCCTTTGCGGATCGGACGTCCGAAATCGAGGCGTACATAGTCCTCAATCCGTTTCCCGACGCGGATAGTAGACAGCCCGGAGGCCACATGTGCCGCCACAGGCGCGAAGATATCGCGGCCATGAAAGGTCCGGCTGACTGGCTTGCGGAAGTAGCGGACAGCCGTTATGTGCCGAACTTTGTGCTTCTCGGCCGCATCGAACACCATGGTCAAAACCCCGTTGTCGGGCGCGACAAACCGATGCCCGGCCGCTTCCAGCAGGATGGGCCGGCGCGCACTCCCCACGCCTGGATCGACCACGATCAGGTGTACGGTGCCCTTCGGAAAGCATTGCCATACCTGCGCCAGCGTGTAAGCGCCCTCGGGGATCGCATAGGGAGCGACCTCGTGCGAGACATCGACGAATTGCGCCGTGGGGCAGATACCAAGCATCACGCCTTTCATCGCGCCGACATAGTGATCCATCGAGCCGAAATCAGTGAGTAGTGTGATAACAGGCCGCTTCATACGTTCCTTCGTATCATGCCGCGTTTCCTGGCACAGGGTAGTACCTGAAAGGCGCGTTCCAGAAACCGGGTCGCGGACGTATAACGACTTCTGCCAAAATGATCCTTTCGGGTTGGCGCTCATGCTTTGAAGTTGTACTGGTTGGTCTTGTTTCACAAAGACCCCAATCAACCGACGTCTGAGAGACGCCCTCGGTGGGTGCCCGCTGAACTGAAGCCATTACGCCGAAAAAAAAGACGCTTTAATCGTGCGTAAACAACTTCAACGCTCCTTTCAGGCACTACCTGACACAGAGTGTCCGATAAGTTCTGGGTACACTAGAGTTAAATGCAGCACTATTATTTCGACCACAACGCGACGACCCCGGTCGCGCCGGAGGTGCTGCGTGACCTCACGGAAACGCTGGTCGAAGTGTGCGGTAACGCGTCCAGTATCCATCATTACGGGCAGGCGGCCAAAAAGCGGTTGGAGGATTCCCGCCGTGAAATCGCCGCGCGCATCGGTTCCGATCCAAAGGAGATTGTCTTTACCAGCGGCGGCACGGAATCGGATAACCTGGCGATCTTCGGCATTGCGCGGAAGTGTCTGGCCCAGGGTAGTGCAGGCGGGCGTGTGCGAAACCACGTCGTCACCAGCACGATCGAGCATCCAGCGGTCCTGAACGCGTGCTCGCAGCTGGAGCGCGAGGGCGCTGAGGTCACCTGGCTGCCCGTCGGCGCCGACGGAGTCGTGCGCGTGGAAGACGTCAAGCGGGCGCTGCGTTCGACCACGGCGCTTGTGACCATCATGCACGCGAATAACGAAACGGGAGCGATCCAGCCCGTGCGCGAGATTGCAACCCTGGCCCATGCAGCGGGCGCCGTTTTTCATTCCGACGGGGTTCAGGTCGCGGGCCGCTCTCAGATCAACGTGCGCGAACTAGGGGTGGATCTCTATTCCATCAGCGGGCACAAGTTCGGCGCGCCCAAGGGCATTGGCGCGCTTTATGTTCGCAAGGGAACGTTGCTCGATCCCATGATCGTTGGCGGTCATCACGAGCGCGATCGCCGCGCGGGCACTGAGAACGTTCCAGGGGCATCTGCGTTGGGGCGCGCTGCCAGGCTGGCGGCAGACTGGGACCAGATTGGGCCGCTGCGCGATCGTCTGGAGCAGGGCATTCTGAGCCGGGTGCCGGGCGCTACGGTGAACGGCTCGGTCGAGCACCGGCTTGCGAATACAACGAATATCCGTTTTGATGGCATCGAAGGCGAGGCCGTTGTGATCGCTCTCGATCTGCGCGGCTATGCGGTATCGAGCGGTTCCGCCTGTTCCAGCGGCGCGGTTGAACCGTCGCATGTTCTGCTGGCGATGGGGCTGAGCCCTGAAGAGGCCCGTTCCAGCGTGCGGTTCTCGCTGGGACCCGAGAACACCGAAAAGGAAGTCGACGGATTAATCGATGCGGTGGAGGCAAGCGCCGCCCATTTGAGGCGGATCTCACCCGCGACGGTGGTCGAACGTGCCTGATTTGATCGCTGTGGCGATGTCAGGCGGCGTCGACAGCTCCACGGTTGCCGCACTGCTCAAGCGCCAGGGCCACAAAATAACCGGTCTCACCATGCAGCTCTGGAATCAGCGGCGGCTGCCTGAAATTGCGACGGAAGCAGCGACCGGGCGATGTTGCTCGCTCGACGATGTGTACGATGCGCGGCGCGTGGCCGAGCACGTCGGCATACCGTATTACGTAGTCAATCTGGAGCGCCAGTTCGAACAGAGCGTGGTCGAACCGTTTGTTGACGAGTACCTCGCGGGCCGAACGCCGGTCCCCTGTACGCTCTGCAACACGTTCATCAAGTTCGATCGGTTTCTCGATCTGGCGGATTCGGTGGGCGCGCAAGGCGTCGCCACCGGCCATTACGCGCGGATCACGCGGGATGCCGAAAGCGGGCGCTACGAGATGCGTACCGCGGTCGATCGGTCGAAGGATCAAACCTATTTCCTTTGGGGTCTGACGCAGGATCAGCTTGCGCGTACCATGTTTCCGCTCGGTGAGATGACAAAGGCCGAAGTTCGCGCGCTTGCGGCCGAGTTCAATCTTCCCGTGGCCGCGAAGCACGAAAGCTACGAAATCTGCTTTGTGCCCAACGGAGACTACGCAGCGTTCATGGACGCTTATCTGCGAGAAAGGGGTATCGCACCGGCGGCCACCGAAGGCGCGATCGTCAACACGGAAGGAAGGGAACTGGGCCGGCATGCCGGCGCGCACCATTTCACCGTTGGCCAGCGCAGGGGTCTCGGCATCGCCGCCAGAGAACCGCTGTATGTGATCGCCACCGATCCGCAGTCGCAGAAGGTAACCGTGGGTTCGAATGACGATCTGCTGCGATCGGGTCTGATCGCGCGCGACATCCGTTGGCTGTCATGGCCCGGTCTGTCTGCGCCGGCGCGCGTGCGGGTTCGCATTCGCAATCGGCACATTCCCGCCGAAGCCACTTTGTATCCGCTTTCCGAAACGCGCGCTGAGGTGCGTTTCGATGAGCCGCAAAGAGCCGTGACGCCCGGGCAGGCTGCCGTGTTCTATTCCGGAGAGCTCGTCGCTGGTGGGGGCTGGATCGAATAGGTTGGGGAAACGGTCTGCGTTCCGCAACGTCGTCGAAGCAGGGATCGCGCGTTTACTTGTCGGATCGCTGGAACTTTCGCCGAAGCCCCTGGCTGAACGGCTTGGACTCGCCTACGCCCGCCTTCTGGATCGGGCCATTCCTCGCCTTCGCCGTATTGCCGAAAGGAATCTGACGCTTGCCTGGCCCGATCGCGACGCCGTCTGGCGGCGGCAGACAATCGACGGCGTCTTCGAATCGATCGGCCGGTTGCTGATCGGGTTCGCGCAGTTTCCCGAAATCACGAAAGCAAACGTAGACGACTGGATTGGCTATGAGGGCTTAGAACACTATCAGTGCGCAAAAGCCCGCGGAAAAGGTGTGCTTTTCGCAACCGCCCATCTTGGCAATTGGGAGTTGAGCGCCTATGCCCATGCTCTGCTCACTGAGCCAATGAACGTGGTAGTGCGGCCTCTGGATAACCCGTTGATGGACAAGATCGTCGAGAAGCGGCGCGCGCTCTCGGGAAACAAGCTGCTCTCGAAGCGCGATTTCGCCCGCTCGATCTTCCAGGCGTTACGCGCGAACGAGCCCGTGGGCATATTGGTGGATCAGAACAGCTCCGCGGAGAATGGCGCGTTCGTTCCGTTCTTCGGCATCCCTGCCTGCGCGAACCTGACATTCGCCAGGCTTGCGGCGCGCAGTGGAGCGGCCGTCATTCCGGGTTTTGCCATCTGGAACCGGATCAATCGTCGATACGTGCTGAAGTTCTATCCGGAGATCGAGATGACGGGCGACGCGGTCGAAGACACTCGCCGGATTCAGAGCGCCATCGAGGCGGCAATTCGCGAAGCGCCGGATCAGTGGCTATGGATTCACCGGCGCTGGAAGACCCGCCCGGAAGGCGAATCCAGCCTATACGATTAACAGAGGCAGAACCGCTTCCGGCGAGAGCGCGCGAACTTTGGAACCACGGAACCCCTTCGGGTCGCGGGTGACGATGAAATCGCACGACGCCCTGCGGGCTGCAGCTGCAGTAACCGCATCTTCGAAATCTCCCGCTCCTGAATCCAGCGCCTCCTGAATCGTCGGTCCATCGGTCGCGGCTACCGTAAATAAACGCATCAGCAATGCCAGACTTTGCCCGGCCGCTGCTTTGCCGTGGGCCTGCGCGAAGAGATAGTAGATGGTAGTCGCGGCGTGCCCGGAAACCAGGCCCTCCGCCTTTCCCAGTTCAATCGCCGCCCACAAAGTGGCGCTGGCTTGAAAATGGGGTTGACGGCGGAGAGCGACATCGAGAATGACGTTGATGTCAAACAGTAGCCTTTTCACAGATACTTCTTGCGGAGATGCTTACGATAATCCTCAGGATCACCCTTCTTGAGTATTCCCTGGAAGGCGCGCAGGACCGGTGGGAATTCCATCTCGCGCTCAGCCGGCGCGGTGACTGATGCAAGGTAAGCTTCCACCATTTGCGAAACGGAAATTCCTTGTTGTTTCGCGTAACGCTTCGCGCGCGCCACCACGGGCGGGCTGATGCTCAGAGTGAGCTTGGTCTGCACAATACGTATTCTATCAGGACTACAATACGTATTATGATCTTCGGAGCCCATGTCGTTCTATACAGCAAAGACGCCGGGGCCGACCGCGCCTTCCTGCGCGACGTGCTCGGCTTCTCCCATGTGGATGCCGGGCATGGCTGGCTGATCTTCGCATTGCCGCCGGCGGAGGTTGCGGTTCATCCCGCGGAAGAAAACGAACGGCCCGAGCTGTATCTCATGTGCGATGATCTGGCCGCGCAGGTCTCGGTGCTGCGGGCCCAGGACGTGAATTGCTCTGAAGTGCAGGAAGCCAGGTGGGGTTCGATTGTCAGGTTTCAGCTACCCGGCGGTGGCAAAATCGGCCTGTACCAGCCAAAGCACGCGACCGCGTTAAGCGCCGCGTAATTGCATCAGCAATCCGTCCAGCGCGATTGTCTTCTGGATATTCCGCCGCAGCAGCCCGGCAATTTCGTCCACGCCTTTCACCGCCTGAATGATCCAGCGCCGCGATACCTTCTGCGCCAGCGCGGTGAGGTCATTGCGCAGGTCGAAGTTGCGAATCGCCGTTCCACCTTCGCGCAGTACCATGAGATCCCGCAGCAGATCGTACAGTAACTTGAGATACAACTCGAGCTTCTCACTTCTGTTCCGGCTCAGAGCTTCCGAAACCGGCAACCATGCCGCATACGCGGATGCTCCTGCGCCCGTCTTCAGCAATACGAGCATCGCTGCCCGGCGTTTCTGATAAAGCTCAATATCAAGCGAAGCCGCCACGCCTGGGCTGCCGCCTGAAAGCGCGATGCGCCGTTCCGCATTGTCCAGCTTTCGCGCACCCGCGAAAGCCTCCATCTCGTCGTTCGGGAGCGGGGAGAAATTGAGAATCACTGAACGCGAACGAATCGTAGGCAGCAGATCGTATACGTTCTCGGCCGTCAGGATGAGGATCAGATGGTCGGGCGGTTCCTCGAGCGTCTTCAGCAGCGAGTTGGCAGCCTGTTCGCCCGCGCGGTCGGCCTGGTCGATCAGGAATATTCGACGATCTCCATGCAGCGGTTTGAACTGGGCGAATTCCTTCAGCAGCCGCATCTGCGGTATGCCGATCTGCCGCAGCGGCCCATCCGGCGCGAACGTCAGGAAATCAGGATGCGTGCCGAAGAACAGCGGTTCGTCATTTCGTTTTTCGGCAGGCAATTTCTCGCGCGCCGCGATCAGATTCACGTTCTCGGCGAGGCTGAGGTCGTCGTGCTCGATCTTCGCGGCCGATCCAATCAACCGCGCTCCGAACCGCCGGGCGAGCGTTGCTTTTCCGAGCCCTTCCAGACCAGCGAAAAGCATCGTTTGCGGGATCCGGCTCCGCTCGATCATGCTCTCCAGTGTGGTCTGGACGTGCAGATTGCCGAAGAAATCGTCAAACACGTACTTCCATTGCCTCCCGGATGCGAGCCGCGACTTCGCCGATCGCGCCGCGTCCATCGATCACTGCGAAGCGCCCGGGCTCGCTCTTCGCCAAAGCCAGATAGCCTTCGCGTACCCGCCCATGAAAAGCCGCGCTCTCTTCATCAATACGGGATTCTGAATTTCCGACTCTTTCATTACGCCGCTTTGCCCGCGCCAGGCTGGTTTCAAGGTCGATGTCGATCAGAAAGGTGAGATCGGGCTTCAAACCGCGACACGCGATGCGATCGAGATCCAGCATCACCTGCGAATCGATGCCGCGGCCGGCGCCCTGGTACACGAGTGTCGAATCCGTGAAGCGGTCGCACAGGACGATGCGGCTCGAATCGAGTCCCGGACGAATCACCTGTTCAACATTCTGCGCTCGGCTGGCGAAATACAGCAGCAACTCGGTGCGCGGTTGAATATCCGCATTCGCTGGATCCAACAGGATTTTGCGTATCTGCTGACCGATTGCCGTTCCGCCCGGCTCAACCGTTTCGATCACTCCCGCACCGCGTTCGCGCAGCCAATTGGCCAGCATCCGCATCTGGGTGGTTTTCCCAGATCCGTCGATGCCCTCGAAAGTAATGAAACGGCCGCGTTGCATCGGAAAAATCGGAAGAATTCCGATTTTCGCAAACCGTCAACGCAGCCAGCGGTCGTGAATTACTTCGGGTGCCTGCGGCACGGCGCCAAACCGGCGTTCACGCCGCGCGAATTCGTGAATCGTGCGCTCGAGGTCCAGGGGACTGAAGTCCGGCCACATCCGATTTGTGAACACCAGTTCCGCATAAGCGCACTCCCACAGCAGAAAATCACTGAGCCGCTGTTCGCCGCCCGTGCGAATCAGAATATCGATGGACTGTCCCTCCCCGAGCAGTTCTCCAAAACGCTCGCGTGTGATCCATTCGCCAGCGGCCTGACGGCTCGCGTTCAGAATGGCGTCGCGCGCTGAGTAGTCCAGCGCAATTCGCAGATGCAGCCGTGAGCCACGCCGCGTCTCGCGTTCGGCTGTGGCGATTGAATCGACCAGCGAGCCCGGCAGCCGGTCGCGCCGCCCGATGATCGTCATCCGCACGCCATTCGCGATGCAGCGAGGCACTTCGCTCTCAAGGTAGGCCGCAAAGAGCGCCATCAGAGCTTCAATTTCGAATGTCGGGCGCTTCCAGTTGTCCGAGGAGAACGCGTAAACCGTCAGCGATTCGATTCCGCATTCCGGCGCTGCCTCCACGATCCGGCGCAGAGTATCCGCACCGGCCTGGTGCCCGGCTACGCGAGGCAATCCCCGAGCTGTGGCCCACCTGCCATTACCGTCCATGATGATCGCGACTCGCAGATTACTTTGCAATGTAAAGTATTGGGACAAAAAATTTTCCTCCGCTTCTAACCCTGCCTGGTCGCGCGAATCAGCGCTTCCATGTGGGTCAGGTATTTTTCGAGGGCCATGCGCCCCACGTCAGTCAACTTGTATTCGGTTCGCGGCAGGCGCCCTTCGAATTTCTTCTCGCAGGCGATATAGCCTGCGTCTTCGAGCTTGCGCGCGTGCACGCTGAGATTGCCGTCGGTGGTGTCGAGAATCTTCTTGAGTTCGCGAAACGTCAGGCTGTCGTTCACCGACAACGCGCTGACGATTCCCAGGCGCAGACGTTCGTGGATGATCCGGTCGAGCCCCCGTGCCCCGGCGCCCGCGACGACGGCTGGCCCGGTGCTGTGAGCCTTGGCTGCGCTTTGTCTAGCCACCGTAACGCCTCGCGATCAGCCAGCCGAAGAAAATGTGGAATCCGCCGAATCCGAAGGCCAGCAGCGCATCGGCGAACCGCGCTGGCGCAATGGTTGCGACAGTGCCCAAGCCGAGGAAAGACATCCCCATCACTGGAACCACGCGAACCGAAAACGCGCCGCCAGACGTGATCCCGGCCCCGTAAAGCAGCAACCACATGGCGGGAATCAGTTGCTGAAGACCCCGGCGATAAAGAACGAAAGTGAGCAGCGCGCCCACAAAAACGGACGGCGCAGCGGCCAGAACAAATCGGCGAAACGGCTTCGAAAGCAGGGGCGTTGAGCTTCGGGTTGCCTTGCGGTGAGAAAACACCAGCCCGATCACGAAGGCCAGAACCGCCTCGCCCATCCATACCCCAAGCCAGGCTCGCGGGCTCGCGCTCAGATGCGCAGCAAAAGCCGCAAACAGCGCAGTGGCCCCCATTAAAATTCCGCCCTGTCCTGGAACCGCGGTGAACGACCCGGCGCTTTCCATCGTGCTGCGGATGAAGCGCAGGTTGTCCATCGCCTGCACGTGCAGGCCGAGTGGTTCCGCAGTCTCGGGACGAATCGGCCGTGCGGCTGCCATATCCGGATTATAGGGCGATCGCCGAGAGCTTTGCAACATAAAGTTTGAAGGTCATGGAAAATAGGGCATGCGGAAAATTCGTACGATCTCGCTTATTCCGGGTTTATTCTTCGCAGCCCTTTCGGTGTTTGGTCAGACAAGCACGCCTGCGACTGAAACGTCGACGACAAACCTGCCGGCGATAGGGCTGGCTTCCACCGAGACGGTCCAGGTGAACGTACTCAACACCATTCCAATATTCCCTTCGACCTCTCCAACTACCGCGCCCCCAGACTGTTCCGGCGCGATTGCCTTCTACGACGCGAACGGCAATATGATCGGAAGCGCAACGGATTTCAAAGTGGGGCACGGCCAGACGTCCTCGGCGAAATTGCCCTATGCTTCAGCGGCAGCGTCGGGAACCGCGCGGATTGTCGTCCGGGCAGCGATATCGGTAACAATGAGCACCGTCACGCCGCCCACGCCGATTACTGGTGGAGGCCCGGTCCTTCCGTTTTTCCCGCCAACCTGCTTTCTTACGTCATCTCTTGAAACCTACGACACGGCTACCGGCGTGACTCATACCTTTTATGCCGGCACTGCGCCACAGGCTGTTCCAGTCCTCCGCCTGGGGCAGTTCACCGCAGCCCTTCCGGCTAGATGAGCACGCTGGCGGATCGTGATGCTCTGGGCGTCTGTCTCGCGAGGTTGTCTCGTCTTGATCCTGACGCGCAAAGGCGATGGGGCAAAATGACACCGCACCAGATGGTTTGTCATCTGAACGATTCGTTCGACGTCGGGACCGGAATCCGGCACGCCAGCCCCGCGACCGGAATCTTTCAGCGGACGGTAATGCGATTTTTCGCACTGCACAGCCCCATTCCCTGGCCGCACGGAGTTTCGACACGGCCGGAAATCGAGCAGGGACGCGGCGGCACACCTCCGGTTGAGTGGGAGAAAGACCGTTCGGAACTGCGCCGTCGCATGGTTGAGTTTGCCGATCTTCAAAGTTTCGGTCAACATCCGATATTCGGTGCGATGAGCCGCGCCGATTGGCTCATCTGGGGATACCGGCATGTCGATCATCACTTCCGGCAATTCGGCGTGTAAGCCTTAAGATTGGCTCGCCATCGAACAGCAAACTCGTGATGGAACTTCCTGTGGCGCTGCGGCCACCAAACCAGATGAAGACGCCCCGCGGCAGATGTGGGGCGAGGGCTTCCGCCCTGCCGCCGAGCTTCCGCTCGGCGTTCTCGGCGGGGAGCGGTGCTCTCAACTCATTGCAAAATCGGGAGGTCGAAATAATTTGATGGCACAAACAAACTGCCCTGCGTCGTGCCTTCGGGTGCAATCGCCTTCAACTCACGATTCAACTGAGGCATGCTGATTTCTCCGTTGAGCGCGGACCGGAACAGCCGGGCAATATCTCGCAGCTGACGCCCGGATTCGTGCACGAATTCCAGCCGGAAATGCCGAATGCCGATTGAGCGCCAAAGATCGAGATGAGCGCTCGCCTCCTGCGCTTCCGCACCGAACACCGTATTGCGGCAGCCCACGTCCGCCATTACCGGATGCGAACGGCCGCCTTGGTCCCGCAACTCCAC
>Ga0210389_10002053_pt1 | contig 16103 bp, 24 predicted proteins | sample IncBWH28OmetaG_FD_160127 | JGI IMG/M metagenome (GOLD analysis project Ga0210389, IMG submission 160127) | Forest soil microbial communities from Barre Woods Harvard Forest LTER site, Petersham, Massachusetts, United States - Inc-BW-H-28-O ...
TGGATGCCGCAATCAAGTTGCTGGAGAAGGGTGACTTTGACAACGCTGAGAAGGCGTTAATTCACATCAACCACGTTCTCGACGGGCATGAGGAGGCGAAGTGAGTACAGACTTTATTGTGGTAAGCACAATAATCTATCATGGCGAGCCAAAGCCGGCCAAACACTTGTGTGAAGGCGAGCACATCCTGTTTGGCGGCAAGGTATGGATCGTGGCCGACGCCAACTTCAAGAAGGAAGCCAAGTATCCGAATGATTTGGAGATTAATCTATACTCCATAACCGCTAAGTTGGGTACAGCCAAGCAAACGATCATTGTCGATCGTGACTTCGAGATGCAACCACTAGTAGTCAGCGTTATCCCAAAAACAGGTCTTGAGAAAGATGAGGCTGAGGAGCCAGCAGTAGATGAACCGGCCCAAGGATGAGGACATCCACTTCCTCCAAAGTATAGGCAAGTGCGCCAGTGTTAGTGAGGACAACTTCCTTTGTACGCTTAATGCGAACCATTACGGTCGCATGCACAAAGCCCAGATAATGGGCGGCCAAGAGGATGGGAGAGTCCTAGCTCAGTGGCCGTGGTAATAAAGGAGGTGATGTAACGATCGGCCAACGATGGTCATGCTGGGAAGAGCCTATGTGACAAACGATCTAATAACAGCAATCATGAGATTGTAGCAAACCTTATGATTATCCCAGTATGGCCACCGCCCTCCAGGCTGAAGCGTGGCGGGTAAGGCAACAACGACGAGAGGAAACAATGACTGTAATTGAATCCGCAGACTATGGGAACACCCGCCAACGGCTAATGAAAGACCCGATAGTCATCGCAATGGCTGAGGAGATTGCTACTTTGGCTTCCGGTGTTCGAACAGAGATGGTCCACGAAGGTGGTAACCCTAAGTCTGACTTCATGATGGCCGCCAACAAGGAATACCGCAAGCGCGGCGGGACAGATGGTGGTCATATAGGGGCCATCGCAGAAGCAATATTTAGATTGGTTGATAGCAAATAATGTATGTCAAGTTACCGGGTGGCCGCGTCGCACCAGGCGGCTACATAGTCCCTTGTGAGGTGCATCACCTGGTAACGGACACAAGAGGTGGAGTGATGGGTGCATACATACGCCTATCCTCCGAAGATGGATCCTTGAGTTGGGTCCAGTACGTAAAGGTTGATCAGTTACTCAACGACGATGAGGCGGAACGTGGTTAAGTTTGATGATCCTCTACAAGAGGCTGCTCACAATCTTGGGGTGAGCAAAGGTGTAGCAATGGCGAAGATGGTCATTGATCATGCGACACCACCCAGGCAAGCGAAAATTCTCATCAATGGTTATTCCGAGAATAATGAAAAAGTTTTGGACGTATGCCCAAAGCCCCTAAATGGCGGTGATCCGACAGGAATCATTGATGAGATCGCTAGTTTAGCGAATGCTGAAAGCTTATTAAATGCTCCAAATATTGAAGCAGCAATAAACAGTGCAAGCAGTGTTCTTGAGATTTTTGAAGAGGGTTACAAACAAGGATTCTGGGCGGAGGCACTACGTCGCTCAAATGAGATACTGGAGGCGAATCCAGTTGACTAACGGAAAAGTCGTCAACCCTAGTGGATACCACTCCAAAGGCAAGACGATAAAGGACAAAGCAAATAACTTCGGCAAGTTCATCAAAGAGTTTGGATGGACAGGTAGTTGGAAAGAAGAACATGAAACTGGTGATGTTACATTGATTGCTACACGTGACAATGAGCGAATAGAGGTGTATTGGAACCCACCAATCCCTTGGCCAACTGAAGTGTTCTACTTTTTAGCGGGCAATCGACTAAAACTCAAGAATGTCAGTGCAGCTGCAAAGCTAGCTCAGGAATTCCCTGATGCGGAACGGGCGCGGCGGGGATTCCGTCGCCGATCGAACGGCATGAGCGCCCCGTTAAGCTCAGCCCCGGCAATCGCCCTTCTAGGCTATCTCGAAGACGCCTCTGAAGACGATATTGCAAGTGCATTAATAGGTGATACTATTACATGGACCAACAGCATTAGTGGCGAACCTGAGACAGACCTAATATTACCAAGACAATTTAAGGTTACAGCGAATAAGGATGGTAGAACAATCATACATTTCTGTGGGAACTTCGGCTTTCACTCTGTATATTTAGACGCAGTCGTGAACATATCATGATGGGCAAAATGCTTGTATACACGACGCTGGCGGGTGCAACGCTGGGTATATATACGGTGATATCATCGCCAACACACTTTAATAATACCCCACCACTGCACCCTATAAAACAACAGCAAACTGTAACAGTGACTGTTACGCCAACACCTAAACAGACAGTACCTTGGGGTAAACCTGGTGGACCGGTGGAACCACAATATCCATTCAATGAGCCGCCGTCAACACCAACACCAACCCGTTGGCCGGGGCAACACTATGGAGAGAAGCTTGTATGAGGTGGTATGATAGGCAAGCGACCATTGAAGACATAACATTAGTGGCTTGGCATCACATGATCAACGATCCTCTCATCAGCGTATATACATTCGAGAATGACCAAGAAAAGAGGCAGCTAATTAATCCAAATATAGCACCTAAGCCGAAATGGTATGAAGGAGCCTAATGAGTCGACAATGGCTAATGGGAATAGCCGACAATAAAATCTGGATGAAGACTGAATACGATCCAGATATGAACAAGGCGCTAAAGGCAAAGTTGCCTGGACCCGCCAGGTGGGATGGTACCAATAAGGTATGGTTATTTCCCCTTAGTTGGGATACATGCGTGAAGGCACGCGAAATGGCCAATAAGTTCGATGCCGTGATCAAGATCGCGCCTGACCTGAATGAATGGGCTAAGCAAGAAAAGGTCAGACAGGAGACAATTCCAGATGTCCGATCCACTGAACTTACGGACTTACCTAGAGTCCGCACTGACTACCCTGGAATATGGAAGGCAATTACTGAAAGACCGTTCCAATCTGTTGGAGCAGCCTTTGCAGCAAGAAACCGTAGTTGCTTGGTTGCGGATCAACCAGGACTTGGAAAGACAATCCAGTCGATTGCAGCAGTTATTGAGTCAGGTATTACGGGCCCAATACTTGTCGTTGCACCCAAGTCAGCCGCACAACTAACTTGGCCACAAGAGTTAGAAAAGTGGGTACCGTGGGATGAAGTTGTAACCATTGGCGCCCATCTTACGCCTGGCCGGCGCGAAGATAAGGTGCATGAAATAGAGGTATTCCAAAATAGCGCGCAAATGCGCGATGAGCGATTGTGGGTTATCACAAGCCCACACTACGTCCGTATCAGGGCCGAAGTTGATGAGTTTGGTAACTATGCCAAGAAGGATGGCCGAAAACAGATCAAGCTCGTTGGCGAGGCAATCGCTAGTTTCTTCAATATTAACTGGTCAGCGATTATCATCGATGAGTCGCATAAGATGATTGCTGGTGGGTCAGGCAATAAGAAGAAATGGTCTGCGCAGAAGCAAGGGCTTGGCGCTCTGTATCTCAAAGAGCATGGCTTGCGGCTCGCATTGTCTGGAACTCCATTCAGGGGCAAGGAAGAATACCTGTGGGGCCAACTCAACTGGCTTAAGCCCGAACTCTTCAGGAGCTACTGGCGATGGATTGATGAGCATTTCGATGCACACAATGATGGCTATGGTATGGTTATCGGTGGAATCATCGACAAAGACAAGATGTATAGAGAAGCCGCAACCGTAATGATTAGGCGGACAAAAGAAGAAGTTGCAGCCGATCTGCCGGCTAAAATCTACAATCACATATGGCTTGAGATGGAAGCCGAGCAAGCGAGGGCATATGAAGAGATGGAACGTAAAGCACAGACCGAGTTGGAAGGAGGCATCCTACAAACGACCGGGATACTGGCGGAACTTACAAGGCTTAAGCAATTCGCCGGTTCCTACGGGCGCATGGATGGAGATGTATTCCGTCCAGCCTTGCCAAGTAATAAATTCGAGTGGCTCACTGAGTTTCTTGATGAGCGAGGCATCGACAAGGAACTACATGGAGATAGTAGTGAGGAACGGGCCAAAGTTCCGAAGATTGTGGTTGCCAGTCAGTTCTCAAAGCTCATTGACACTTTTGCGGATGGCCTACGTGCGAAGGGAATTCTGAGCCACAAGTTCACCGGCGGCACTTCGGATAAGCAACGCGAGGATATCAAGGATGACTTCCAAAACAATCCTGGTAGTAATACAAGGGTGCTTTTACTTACTACCACCGCTGGCGGTGTATCTCTTACTCTTGACGCAGCCGATGAAATGGTCATCCTTGACGAAACGTGGAACACATCAGACCAAGAGCAAGTCGAAGACCGACTCCACCGGCTAAGCCGAATCCACCAGGTGACTATCTGGAAAGTCTTTAGCAGGGGCACGATTGAAGAGCACATCTTTAAAGCCAATGCTGACGCAGAGTTCAATATCAAGTCCGTCATGGACGGCGCTCGCGGAGTGGAGGTGATGAAACGTCTACTACAAACTTAGATAAACATTTACCATTTGGTTGGCCACCTTGGTGGTATCATCCCAATGCTAATTATGAAGGTAAGCATCGTGGTGACTACCAATTTTGGCCTGAAGACCATAACAAAGTAATACCATATGGCGTTAGGTCAGTAATGATACGACCATACATCGATGTGAATGGAGTAGCCGTTGGTACACTCAATTTTACTGGTCTTGATGGGGATGTCTCTTGGTATCGTCGTTGGGTTCTTTGGCTCAAGGCGTTTCCGCGACCAGCCAGGCGCCGAAGACATACGCAAATACATGAGCAGGATAGTCAATATGGAGTCCATTGAGGAGCGAGAACGACTTCTGAAATTGCGTATGGCCAGACAGGGATTGAAGTCAACTAGGCTTGATGGAGGTCCAAACGCCCAGATTACGCGGATGCGGATAAGGCCGCGACCGAAGAAAGGAAAGTGAATTAGGCATCCAACACAAGAAAATAAGTTTCAAATTTATTTTCGGAAAAGCCTAGATTTTCATGGGGCGCTAGAGTAGGATATGAGTTAGGTCCGAGAAAGACCCAATCAAATTAAGGAGATATGAAATGCCTGTTGAGGGACGTCGTTACAGTCCAGAAAACCCAAGCCCTGCGATGCGGGACTTCGCTCAGTACATCCGTGACCACGGCTACCCCGACGTCACAGATGAGGCTGTTGCAGCCACTTCCATGTTCCACAAGGAATGGCAGCCTCAGCACGCCGCACGGACTCGTGAGGAGAGCAAGGTCAAGAACGCAGAGCGCGAAAAGGAGCGTGAGGCCAAAGCTGAGAAGCGTGAGCAGGACAAAAAGGACCGCGCTGAGAAGAAGAAGGCAGACGAGGAAGCCAAAGAGAAGCGGCGCCAGGAGCGCGAGGACGCCAAAAAGGCCAAGGAAGATGCTGCGGCTGAAACCGGTGCTGATGGCGAAGACTCAGACTCTGCCGATGGCGAGGCCAGACAACCACGCAAGCGTCTGCGTACTCGCGACGAGGGCGAGCCAGTAGCGGCTGGAGTGAGCGAAGCCAGTTTCTAACCACTAGACCGGCGTGATGGTGCCGACTTTAAGTCCATCCCAGACCCCAGTACGGCTTTTTACCTGCCACGGTTTTCCCCGTACTGGGTGTTCTGGCGTCTGTAGGGAGTGTTGGGTGAAGGGGTTCTCTCCGCTCCCTACAGACACCAGTTCACCCAGTAACAACTAATGAGAGGTAGTTCTATGCCCGATGCTGAAGGCAAGTATCATGACTTCGAGCCAGAGCGAGTTTGTGAAGAGTGCGGCAATGACGAAGCAGATTGCATATGCGAAGAGGGCGATGAGGACTTACAAGACCAAGCTGAGTGTGCTGTTTGTGGCATGGATGAAGACGATGATGTACACCAGGAAGATGACGAGTGAATCCACAGGTATTCATTCCATCGCGAGGCCGAATTAGCCATGCTCGCAGGCTAACGGATGTTTGGCGCCAAGAAGGCTTTGATGTCCATTGGGTAGTCGAGCCGAATGAGTTTTTGGATTATGACTATGAAGTCGAGGGCGATAAGGCACATGCACTGCCGATACCAAATAACGGTATAGGCTATTCTCGTAACCATTGTGTTAATCTGGCTGCGAGTTTTGGCTATGAGTCTATCATCCTCGCTGACGATGACATCAAGCCAGGCAAGAACGCCAATATGGATATCCTGGTAGATTGGGCAGAACATCCTAAAGTTCTCGGGATCACTGCCAGGTACAGTTACCACGATCTATGTCTTGGACCTGATATCAAAGGCATGGATGAACTGATCCTGTTACCCACAGGTACATTCCGCTTAGTCGCTCTCAATGTAAACAATGTCCTCGATATCGGCAACTATGATCATACGTTAATTGGTCTTGAGGATAATGACTTATTCATGCGTGGGCTACAGGCCGGTTATCCGTGGATGATCCATTTAGGCACATACGCCGTATCAATGGGCAAACGATACCAGCCTGGCGGGATGGCTGATTTCATGAAGGATCACGGTATTCCAAGTGACGACATACCACCGTGGTATCAAGTAATGGCCGACCAATATCCAGCCTTTGTATCTGGCCACAAGAAGAATAGAATCAGATTTGCTTGGAAACAAGCTTATGATCACTATCTGCCAGAATGGCGTAAATGGTCAGCGCTACATGGTGGAGATTTGAGGAATTACTTTGGACACTGAACCGCTTCACCTACTCAGACAAAGTGAGCGCGCTGCGTTCAAACGATGTAACTGGGCGTGGTATCAACAATACGTTCTCGGTATCAGACCGATAGTTGAGGATAAGATCGCCGCCGAATTTGGTAGCTTGATCCATGTTGCACTAGCCGAGTATTACATACCAGGAATCATTCGTGGTCCTCACCCCGCCGACACCTTCGACAAAATCGCCAAAGATAAAGTCGCATCGGTTAGGACAGTAGAGTTCACCAATGACGAGCAAGTAGTCAAATGGGAAGACTTTCATGAGCTTGGTATTGACTTGATGGAAGAGTATGTCAAAACGTACCAAGGTGATCCTCATTGGGATATCCTTGACGCTGAACGTAGGTTTGATGTCGTTATACCTGATGTCCGGTACAAACCTCTCACGAGTGAACATGGACGTAAAGGTTATAGGCCCATGGTTATACTCGTTGGTACTTTTGATCTTTGCATTCGTGATCTTAATGATCACCAAGTAAAGATGGTTGACCATAAGACTTGCCAAGCAATTATTACGCACCACCTTACATTAGATGAACAAGCAAGTACATATATTGCGGTAGGAACGACTGCGCTCCGCCATCAAGGGTTGATAGGTCCGAAGGAATCCATCGTTGGTATGGAATACAACTTTATTCGCAAAGCTAGGGTGGACAAAAGGCCAATGGATGAAGATGGCCAACGCTTGAACTTGGATGGGTCGGTATCCAAGAAGCAGCCGTCACCGTTATTTGGCAGGCATTTTGTTCCACGTACAGCCAAGGAACGACAGCGGCAGATCATCCGTATCTCTGAAGAAGCCAGGGTGATGGATGATGTACGTACTGGTCGTATGCCAATACTTAAGACTCCACAAAGAGATTGCTACTTCTGCCAATACTTTGCCTTATGCGAATTGGATGAATCAGGAGGGGATACCGAGTACTTCATTGATTCAACTATGAAGAAGTTCGATCCATACGCCGACCACAGAGCAGGAGCAGATAACAGTAAGAAGGTGGGTGATGGTGGCGCGACTGAAGGATCGTGGTAGAGATGATCTTGCTACCTTCAGGGCTAGAGTATTACGATTGGCTGCACTTGGTAGAATATCCAAAAGTGATGCCGATCATATTGTTGAGAAAATAGATGAACTAGATGCGTTCATCATCAGGATGTCAGAAACGCCAGACACTAAGGAGCGATTACTATGGTAGAGTTGCCTGATAACATTATCGACTTACAGGATGAGGATGAGTACATTAATTTACTCGTTTATGCGGACAGCGGAGTGGGAAAGACGGTGTTTGCCGGATCAGACGATGATGTGTTATTTATTGCTCCTGAGGACAACGGAACAATATCCGCGAAACGTCTGGGATCGACTGCCAAGAAATGGCAAATCCACAATTGGACAGACATTCAAGCAGCCTACAAATGGCTAGAAAGCTTGGATACCATTCCGTTTAACTGGGTTGCGCTGGACTCATTGACCGAGATGCAGCAGATGTGCATGCGCTTCCTCCTCAATGAAGGTGTTCGCATGAATCCATCACGCGACCCCGACGTACCGCAACTCCAAGACTGGATTCCATACTTTGAAAAAGTTAGGAAAATGGTTAAGGCGTTCTGTTCTCTTGAAGTAAATGTTATCTTCACCGCACTACAGCAAGACGAAGAAGATGAGGATGGCAACAAGGTCGTGCTTCCTATGATGCAAGGTAGGGGCACGCAGTACGCAAAGCAAGTTGCTAGCTGGATGACTAGCTTCGGCCAAATGAAATTAGCCAGACGTAAGAATGGAACAAATGACGATGGTACGGATAAGTGGGAAGAGGTTCGCGTTATCACTTGGTCAAATACCAAGACGATAATGGCGAAAGACCGAACTCTATGTCTGGAACCTCGAACTATCAACTTGTCCTTAAAAGAGATTCGTGAACTGCTCGAATCTGGGCCCAAGCCAGTGCCAGAGCCGCGAGCAATCCCGAAGAACCCACAGCCGCAGCAAAAACTGAATACAAATGAAAGTGTTGAACTACTCAGTATTGGTATTGGTTCCGATGGAGAGGAAAATAACTAATGAAGTTAAAGTGGGACATATCGGGCAAAGGCGAGGAACCATGGGGTGCAGGGTTAACTCAGTACACCGGGGAAGTCCCGCCCAGGGGCAGTTATGTCGCTAAGATCAAGCGAATGACTGTGGGAAGTATCAAGAAGGAGGGTGATAACAAAGGCAAGCCTCGCATATCAATTCTTCTTGAGATCGTTGCCGGGGCTGGCTCGACTGGTCTCAAAGACACGAGCTATAAGTATTACGGTGCCCCAATTTGGGAAAGTCTGAACATCATCAAGTCGCAGGCCGGCAAGGTAAACGGCTTTCTTCATGCTCTGACTGATGGCAGTGATAATGCTAAGGCAGCCGTTGAGACGGCATTCTGGCCGCCGAATGGACCAGAAGCCAAAAAGGAAACTCGCAAGGACGGAACTGAAGAGATCCATATCAAGAGGATCGGTAAGTACCCAATCGAGTCACCGGCGGGTGAACATATCGTTCGCATTGTGACCAAGATGGGTAAAGACCTTGAACAAAATCCTCGTGCCGAGGTAAACCAGTTCATCCCATATACTGGTCCCAGACCAGAATCTTCAACCAACGGCAAAGTCGATGATGAATCCGGTATGGAAATCATCGATGACGAGGACAGCCAGATCGTTGACGCCGTTGAAGTGATTAGCAGTAACGCCTCCGCTGACATCATTGATTTAGATACTGTCGACGACGAACCACCATTCTGATAGACCGCTGATTATTCAGTCCGGCTGAGCAGCGGCTATTTGGTGGGGTGCGATTACCATCGGAATAACCGTGGATCACGCACACTAAACTTTGGAGTATTATGAAATCAGTAGCAATCCTAGGTTGCGGTCCCGCCGGGTTGATGGTGGCTCACGCGGCTGCATTGAGCAATTGGGACTTCCGTGTGTATAGCCGAAAGCAGAAGTCCACGCTATATGGTGCACAATATCTCCATCAGCCGATACCGAACATCGAGTGTGGCGGGCCGAGATTAGTTAGGTACAAACTCGAGGGCACGCCAGAGATGTACCGCGCTAAGGTGTACGGTGACTCCTGGGATGGTACGGTATCGCCAGAGGACTTCATGGAGTCTCATTCTGCCTGGGACCTGCGCGGAGCCTACAATGATTTATGGTTTATGTATGGCGATGAAGTTGAAGACATGGACTTCAAAGTACTTAATTCAGATAAAATGATGTACTATCCTATACCTTGGAGACAATGCGATATTGTAATATCGACAGTACCGCGTAAAATTTGGGCCGAACCATACGATAAATTCGAGAGCATGAAGGTCTGGGCATTAGGCGATACTGAACACGAACGTGTTCGCTTACATAGAGCACAGCCATTTACTGTGGAATGCGATGGCACAGAAGAGAATGACTGGTACCGCGTAAGTAACATATTTGGTTATTGTACTATGGAATGGCCATGGGATAATTACGATCTGGGCTTCAAGCCCCCGCCGGCCAGAGGCGTTAGCCTCGTGGAAAAGCCATTAAGGCATAACAGTAAAGCTGCTAGTGATTTTATTCACTTAGGCAGATATGGCGCTTGGGAAAAGGGCATATTGACTAGCGATGTGTTCTATCAGGCTATGAAGATATTCGCAAATGACCGCATATGACGTATTTATCTGGGTCTGTATTATTGTTGTATGGCCGCTAGTTGCAGTTATGGGTGTACTAGCGTGGGTAATGGTGATTAGGTTAATCATAGATATTATCAAGTATGGGTGGTTTTAATGGGCAGACTGGAAGACTGTGGCATAGTCAATTTGATATGGTCAGAGGAAGAAGATGGGACGCTCATAGCAGAAGGTTTGCAGGACTATGAGATTGATCCCAATAACGAGCTTGCTTATTTCCATGGCGATAAGTGCGTAAGAGTTCATAAGTGCGTAGATGTATATCACGCAGTAGCTATGGTCGAAGCCGGCGAAGGTGTATGCCGGTGGAATATCAAGAATGGTAAGACAGGTAATGGTCACAAGATTAATGAAAAGGGCTGGGATATTGGCGGGCGCGCCGTGTGAGCATCGCAAGGTTGCAGTGGCCTGCATAACTTGCAAACAAGTAAGGACCAAGCATTTCAAACCATGTTTATGCCAGGACTTCCGCAAGATTTGCCTTAAGTGTGGGATGCAGGTGTTGTGAAACATAACCATGATGGCCCAGTTGTAGCGATAGATATTGATGGAACATTAGGAGATTATCATGGACATTTTCTCCGCTTTGCGGAAGCATGGTATGGAAGGCCAATGCCCGATGCCAATGCTATCAATCCTGGATTGCCCTTACATAAATTTATGCAAACGTCGAAGTCAACGTATCGTCAATGCAAGCTTGCGTATCGACTCGGCGGCCTTGAACGATCCATGCCATGTTATCCTGGAGCCGATAAACTTACAAAAACCATTCGTGACGCCGGGGCCGAACTCTGGCTTTGCACCACAAGGCCATATCTAAAACTAGATTCACAAAGTGTAAATACTAGACATTGGCTAAGGCTCCACAAGATTCAGTATGATGCGCTTATTTACGGGGAGAGGAAATACCGCGACCTCGCCCGCATCGTCGGAGTAAGCCGCGTAGCCGCTGTATTAGACGACCTACCGGAGATGATAATTCAGGCCGATAGTTTAGGCATGTGGACCATGCTTAGGGATCAGCCGTATAACAAACACCTCAATTGGCATTATAGAGCAATGGACTTAGACCAAGCAAGAAGAACCATCCTACAAGAAGTAAGAACATGGAGGAAACCATGACAATATTACAGAATATGCTAATTGATAGGTCTTGGGAAGAAACAGGACGAGCAGAAGAGATACGCAAACTTATACCTGATGGTATTAATCAACTTCTTCCAAATGAGGAAGCTGATTTGAGGTTATTCTTGAATCAGCTGCCTGGGACATATGAAGTCCAGAAAAAGGGAACCACTTGGGAACAATGGCTAGAAAGAGAGGGATATAAGCCAAATCCATATCAAGAATATGATGAAATGACAGACCATATAAAAGCCCAATATGTTAAGGCAACTAGTCAGCAAGATGAGATACTAGCAAAGTCAAGAGACCCAGCCATGTATGGTATAACTAATACCAAAGCTATACTTGAAATAGACAGCAAGCCTGTTGTTTGGGCCGAGCAACTATCTGAACACACTGTGGAATACAGAGTTGAAAATATCCCTCATGCCCAAGCGATGCGAATCATAAAGGATATACTTCCAAAGGTAATCACGATATACTTAGAGAAGTCGAAGGATTACCCAGACTGGCCAAGCCTTGGTATGAGGGGTGAGTTCGTTGAGATATGGCGCAAAGCACATAAGCTCAAACGAGGGATATGGGACGGACAGCCAATGGCAAGTGAACCAGTAGAAGAAATCCTCATGGACATGGTCGCGCACTGTCTATTAGGGTTGGACGCAAGTCCTAATGCTGTGGTGTAGCCTACATCACCATTCAACTTTTAGCTACGGTGATGGCTTTGGCTTGCCAAAAGAACACGTAGCTCGTTGCGCTGAGCTTGGTATGACAGCGATGGCGCTCACCGAACATGGTAATTGCTCATCTGGCGTACAGCTTGAGAAGGCGTGTGAGCAGCATGGTATTAAGCCAATCTATGGCTGCGAAATCTACATAGCCCCGCCCGAGGAAATGCGCAAGTGCCACCAGATCGTACTCGCTATGGACCATATCGGCTTGGAGAATCTTAATCGACTGGTGAGTCAGTCCTGGCGGGACTTCTACAAGTGGCCAACTGTGTACTTGAAGTACTTGGAGAAATACAATGATGGACTTATCATCCTTAGTGGATGCGCAGACTCCCAGCTATCATCTACACTCCTGGGTGGAAAGTATTATGGTGACAAGCGGTTCTACTATACCAGGGAAGACTATGCTGCTGCCTGTCGGCTTGTTGAATGGTACAAAAGTGTATTTGGAGATAGATACTTCCTCGAAGTACAATGCTTCCCTGGGCTTGAGAGATGTCGCAAAATTAACCCGGCTCTTGAAGCGATATCCTGGGACTGCGGAGTCCCTCTTGTTGCAACGTGCGATTGCCATTATGTACATCCTAACGACTCAGAGATTCAAAAAATTCTCCATGCTAGCCATCGTGGTTCTTCTGTATCCCAAGTGGAGGCTTCGTGGGAATACGCAATCAAGCTCAGCATTCCCACAAGCGATGACGAGGTATGGGATCGCCTACTCAGAACCGGCCTTGAGGAGTACAGCGCTGTAGAAGCATTATTGAATACTGGGAGAATTGCTCAACGCTGTAATGTAGAATTACCAAAAGTAGAACCTCTTCGTTACCCAATAAGCGAGGCAGATTTAGAGCCATGGGTGAGATAGACGCTAAAGCAAAGGAAATCGCCAAGCTGGGCGGGTATTACTCGACCGGCCTGGAAGCTGCGTCACTAGCTAAGTCATCACCTGAAGCTATCAAACTTTTGCGAACCTGGCTGAACTTCGGCTGGGACTTCAGACTTCGGGTTACACGAAACGCAACTATGCGTAAGGAGCCCAAAGAGTATATCAAAAGAGTTGAGGCTGAGCTCGATGTCATCATATCAAAAGGGTTCACTGATTATTTCTTGGTCACAAGCGACCTTATCAGATGGGCAAAGGATCATAAAATTCCAGTCGGCCCTGCCCGTGGCTCAGCTGCAGCTTCGGTTGTTTGCTACCTTCTGCGAATTACCGAAGTCGACCCCGTTCAGCACCCCCATATGCTATTTGAGCGCTTCATTGATCCGACAAGAGAAGAAGCTCCAGACATTGACCTCGACTTCGATGATGAGAGACGATATGAAGTCTTTGAATACGCAGCCCGAAAATACGGTCCAGAAAACACTGGCAACATTGCGAACTTTACTCGGTATCGCGGGAAGAACAGCTTAGATGATGTCGCTCGTGCTCACAATATACCAAGCTGGGAAGTCGATAAGATAAAAAGTCTCATCATTGAACGATCGGGCGGTGACTCACGTATCAATGATTCGCTCGAAGATACGTTTGATACATTCCCGGTCGCAAGAGAAGTTCTTGATCGCTTCCCAGAGTTCAAGAATTCCATTAGACTCGAAGGTAACTACCGTTCTATGGGAGTCCACGCGGCGGGATTGGTTATTTCAAACAGGCCTATCAATCGTTATAGTGCTACCTATACCAGGACTGTGGCCGGTCGAGAAGCAACGGTGGTTGCCTACGACAAGAAGGACGCTGCATATCTCGGGATGCTTAAGCAGGATATTCTTGGTCTGACTACTATGGGGATGATCCGCCACGCGCTTGAGATAATTAACATGGACCTGGAGGACTTATATCGTGTCCCGCTTACAGATCAAAAAACGCTCGACGCTTTTCGCAAAAATGATGTTATTGGGATATTCCAATTTGAAGGACGGGCAACAAGGCTCGTCTGTCGTGATGTTGTACCAGACGTCTTCCAAGAGTTGGCTGATATCAACGCCTTATCGCGTCCCGGCCCCTTGTTCTCTGGAATGGCTCTCAACTATATTGACGTCAAGCACGGACGTAGGCCGCGTGAATCCTATCATCCCATCGTAGACACATACACAGATTGGACATATGGTCAGATAGTATATCAAGAACAAGTACTTAGAATCATACGCGAGCTTGGCGGGTTCCCAATGACTCGCGTACATGCCATCAGACAGATCATTTCTCAAAAGCTGGGGGAGGCTCAATTTGAGTCCATGTACCATGAATTTGAGGAAAACGCATGCGCTTTACACGGGTGTACCCCTGCCCAAGCTCGGAGGATTTGGCGCTTCATGGCTACAAGTGCCACCTACAGCTTCAATGTCGCACATTGCATTTCTTACTCAATGCTGGCTTTCTGGCAAATGTGGCTGAAAGTATACCATCCAACTGCATTCTACGCAGCCCAATTACGTAAGACAGGCGATGAAGTCAAACGAAACAGATTGCTGAAGGACGCTGAACGACATGGCATCAGCTTATCACCAATGGAAATCAGGTCTTGTGGTGAAACTTGGACCGCCCAGAGCGACGGTTCAATCATGGCCGGTTTTCTCCAAATCCCAAAAATCGGGCCAGTGCTTAGTCGGTCTATTGTGGACTGGATACGAGAACAATCAGATGACGTTGCTTGGGGAGATCTTATTCAGATCAAAGGAATTGGTGAAAAGACCTCTGATCGCATCAGTCAGTTTGCAAAAGACGCAGATCCATTTGATCTCCTGTACATAGGTCGAGTGATGGGAGAGATTCGCGAACAGCTGAAGCCTGGTAATCCGTGGTATTTACCAGTACCGACGCACACTAGCGACACTCTCCCGAAGAAAGGAACCCATCAAGTTACCTGGGTGGGTATCCCGATAACCAGGGAATATAAAGACATGGTGGAGGACGAAAGAGCAAGAACAGGTAAGAGCATCGAGGAGATTTTGGAAACTGTTAGGGATCCAGATTTGAAGAAAAGCTGTACACTTAAATGTATAGACGATGGCGACGAAGAAGTGTACTTACGTTTCGACCGCTGGCATTACCCGCAATTTGCAACTAAACTAGAAAGCATAAGACTAGGAGGCAAAGACGCAGTGATCGTGCAAGGCAGAAAGCGAGAGGGCTTTGGGACCTTTATTCAGACGAACGAAATGTGGGCAATTGAGCTGGACTAATGTACATTACTTGTAAAGGCTATGCTCATATTCACGAAGCCGTTCAACGAATATATGGACGAGCAAGTGAGTATCATTGCGTAGACTGTGACAAGCCGGCATATGATTGGTCACATATCCATGAAACTGATGAACGGGAATCAGAAAACTATTTACCACGTTGCCGTTCATGCCATAAGAAATATGATAGGAGTCGCCAACGGATAAGTGATGAGGATATAATTGAGATACGCAGATGGAGATATGAACTGGTTAAGACAACAGCTGAAATATCTGAAGCATTTGGTATCAGTTACAACTATGTAAATAAGATATTGCGAGGAGATGCAAGGATGTATCACACACCGTTAGTGACGAGCGATGGCTAATAACACCCGCCCGTTCCAGCAAGGTGGAACACCGACGCCAGAACAGTTTGAGGCTTTTGGTAAACTGGCCCAGATGCTCAAAGGCACAAGGCCTGAGCCAGAGTATATGCCTATTATGAAGGCATTAGAAGCCATCAATGTTGAGTATAGGGTCATCGATGTTATGCTCGGCGACATACCAACTGAATGTGTAGTGATTCCATTACAGGAACTAATGTACCGTGAATGGACTCACATGAGTGGCCGCAAGACC
>Ga0210389_10002055_pt1 | contig 16095 bp, 14 predicted proteins | sample IncBWH28OmetaG_FD_160127 | JGI IMG/M metagenome (GOLD analysis project Ga0210389, IMG submission 160127) | Forest soil microbial communities from Barre Woods Harvard Forest LTER site, Petersham, Massachusetts, United States - Inc-BW-H-28-O ...
GCGTTCGAAGCGGCCGGGGTGACGGTGTATGTCGGGTATTGCCCGCAGTGGTACTGGTCGGAGGTCGGCGAGGGCGACCTGTCCGGCATTCCAACGCTGATTTCGTCGGGCTACCCGGACGGTTCGGGTGACGCCCGCGTGGTCTACGCCGAGGCCGGCGGGGATTCGGGCGAGGGCTGGGACTCCTACGGGTATGCCATCCCGACGATCTGGCAGTTCACCGACAGCGCCGACATCCCGCCGTTCACCCGTATCGATTGCAACGCCTTCAAGGGCGCCGACCTGGCGGCGGCGTTCGGCCTCGCCGCACCAACCCCATCACCACAGGAGGACGGTTTCTTGAGCGGTTTGACACAAGCACAGCAGGAAGACATCTACAACCTGGTCGTGCTCAGCGCGCAGCAGCTCCTCGGTCTGCTGGAACCGCCGATGCCCCTGCTGCCCGGGTCGCCGACGGCGCTGGGCAGCGGGTGGGCGCAGCTCGGGCAGAACAGCGCGGGCCGGAACCTCACCCAGGTGGACGCCCTGAGCGTCACCGAGACGGGCAACCAGAGTTCGCTGGGCGCGACCGTCGAGGCGCTGCAGAAAGCGGTCGGCGCACCCAACCCGGACACCACCGGCATCCTCAACGAGGTCACCGCCGCCGGCGGGTCGGGGATTCTGGGCCTGCTGTCGGGCCTGATCCAGTCGCTGCCGACACTCAACGTCCCCCACGCCGGCACCACCACATAACCGGCGACGGGGTTGGTCTGCAGCAGTGTCGCGGGCGCACCCGCGGCGCTCGTCACCGAGGTCGGCAAGTTAAAGCCGGAGGCTAAGTTGGAAGGAGGATAAGGTTTTAACCGCGACGCGAAAGAATGCCTCAACACCGCCGCCGCCATGCTGCAGCAGGCCATCGGCCGCCAGCCGTCGGTCCCGCCCGACAGTGTGTAGCGAACAAGTGAACCTGAGCATCGGAACTTTAGATCAAAACGCCAACTAGGGAGGTATGAAATCTCATGACAAGCCCTAATGCGGGTGCCACCGCGCAATCCGTTTCCGACAAGCTCGACGGCATCAGCCCATCCGGCCCGCTGAGCTACCGCGAAGTGGATCAACTCGCCCCGATGGCGATCTTCGGCCTTGCCACCAGCGCGCCTTTTCCCGAAGGACCAAAGCAAACCACCACGTCTGTTCTCGACGTCACCACCACGCTCGGCAAGATCCACACCGCCACCTATGAAGCGTCGGACGGCAATACCTACAACGAGTTCGACGCTTTGATGACGATCCTCGAGTGGGTGCTGGCGCAGAAGAAGGCGGCTGGCTGACGTGGCAACAACATGGTCGGACGTTTCCGACAAGCTCGACGGGCTGTATTACCCGCCGCAATATTCGGGCACCCTGCCGATCATTCTGCTGACGTGGTCGGGCGCCGGTGTAAGCATGTGGGACACGACCCCGCCCCAGCCGGCGGCCGTCGGGTTAGCCGCAGCGACAGCGTTCCCGCAAGTTTTTTACTGGCAGCCGGTCGGCAACTACCCGGCATCGATAACAAACCCGCCGTTGGGTCAGTCGGTCGATGACGGTTACAACGAGGGTGTTCGGCTCGCGACCCAGGTGTGGACGGACAACCTGATCATCCCCCTCGGCTATTCGGAGGGGGCGATTTGTGGCAGCCACTGGTGGCGTGACTACATTCTGGCCAACAACCTGGCGAGCCGTGTGCCCGTCGGCTTGATGTGGGGAAACCCGTGCCGCTCGCCCGGTTTGGCGAACGGCAACGCCTACGCCGGCTGGGGGATGCCGGGACTGGTTGACGGTGTTCTGACCGGCGGTATCGCGGGACCAGACGACCTGACCCCTGACCAAACCCCGTCGAACTGGCTCGATTTCGTCTGGCTGGGCTCCGACGGCGGGGCGACAGAACTTTACAGCAGCTGTCCCGTTGGGCCGAACCCGTGGACCGCTGAAGCCCCGCCCGGCTACGTCGAAACCACGGTCTACAACGCCGTGTATGACCCCAGCCTCGGCACGATCGAAGAGGTCGCCGAGGATGTCGGCATGCCGATCGCCGACGCCGAGGCCATCGCCAACGGATTATATTTTCTTGGGGCTGGCGCCGCGGCTGATCATTACAATTACGACATCACCCCGATGGTCAATTACCTGACCAACGTCGTCGCGCCGATATTCGCATAGCCGAGCGGTGTTTTACCCAGCGAGGCCACCCAGCGCTGGCAGCACTGGGGCAAACAACCGCTGGGAGCGATTGCACATATCGGCGTGATCCGTTCAGACGGCCGCTAGTTTTGCCACCTGGTCATTAAAGACCTTCACCGCATCGTTTTCTCGATCTAGGCTAGAATTAGATTTGATAAACACGCCACGGTAAGCGCCGAAAACCGTGGCATTCCCGCTCATATCTACCGCCCCCGCCCAGCTAGGCACTCCGGCGACATCGAGCGGTTTTATATGCCAGGTTACTAAGGGGATTGTCGGGCCGGAGCCACTGACCGTGCCACAGTTGTTTAAGAGAGTCTGTATGTCGGGTGGATCCGAAGTCATGGTGAGGTGAACGTCCATTCCGCCCACCCCTACCACACTGGCATAGCCACTTTGCGGTGTGTTGTAACCCACCGCTAGAGGCGAGCATTCGGATGGAGAAACTTGGACATCTACCCTATTTCCGCTGATAGCGCGAACGAATTTTGAGCCCGGAATATCCGGAAATGAGGACTGGTCAACCAACATTGACTCGGTCAACTGTGTGACGTCGGGCGTTTGTGATGGCGGCGCTTCGATGCCCGGTAGGTCGCCAGGAAGCCCCTTGGCGGACGGGGCAGTTGAGCAGGCGACCATGACAGTAAGCACACCCACGGTTGTCACAGCGAATAGTTCTCGCGTAGCCGAACGGCGGCATTGCCCAGCGGGCATGATTCCTCCCTTGAAGCTGGCTAACGCCGCCAGTTCTGCTTGAACGCAGCTGAAGCGTTTGCGTGGCTTCACGAGTCTACGGAAATTTGCCCAACCGCTGGCACGGCAACGATGTGTGGTGCGGGAAGGCCGCTCGAACCTCGGCGTCAGCGGTTCTCTGTGCCGCCAATCGACGGTCTTGGCGATGCGTCGGCGTGCAGCGCGCGGCTGTCTTTGACTTTCCGGCGGGCTGCTAGTCGGCATACTCCGCAAGCACCCGGCACACCGTCGCACGGCTGAAACCCCGCGTCGCCGCGATAGTGCATGTTGATTCACCGCTCGCGTGCATCCGCTGCGCCAGAACGACTTTTGAGGCGTCGAGCATCTTGCGTCGCCCAATCGCATGCCCGCGTGCCCTACGCGCCTCGCGTGCTCCTGCGCGGCGTTCCCGGCTAAGTTCGAGTTCAAGCTCGGCCAGGCTGGCAAGCACGCCGGCGACCATGCGCCCCGTGGCATTCAATATGGAGACATAGGTTTCGACGCGACTTCTGTGGTGCGCGCGAGCCCAAGGGTTCCGACACAGTAATGGAAACTCGCGATCGGCACGCTACCGAGAAATCCCACGTCGGCGTCGTGATCCGACGACAAGACCGTCGACTTCCTACAACAGAAGAGGCTGCGCCCTCAGCACACGCCCGCTGCCCCGCATTCCTGGATCGTCTCCTCGATCAGCGAGAACAGCGCGCGAGTGGCCGCGCTGGGCGGACGCACCGCTGACATCGCGACGTACAAGCGCCAGCAAAGGTCGTAATCGGCGATCGGTACCGTCACCAACCCGGAATCACCGACCTCGTCGAGGATGAACCGGCTCAGGAAGCCGAGTCCCAGGCCGTTTCGGATGTGGGTCGCGGTGGTGGCGATGTCGGCAACCTCGAGGGCGATCGTGCGTTCGACCCCGGCGGCCGCGAACGCCCGGTCGACCACCATCCGGTTGCCGTATCCCGGCGGCCCGTCGACAAACGACATCCCGGCCAGCTCGGCCAGTGGCACCGACTCGCGCCCGGCGAGTGGGTGATCCGAGGGAACGACCAGCAGGAACGAGGACTCGGCGACGAGCCGGGTGTGCAGGTCGGCCGGGGGCCCGTCGGGGAAGACGACGAGCGCGATGTCGAGGTCGCCGTCGCGCAGTTGGCGAAGCAACCCCGCCGAACCGGCGCGGGCGGCGCGCAGGTGGACCAGCACGCCGGGGTGCCGGGCGTGCAAGTCGGCCAGCAACGTCGGCAGGTCGATCACATTGATCGAGGTCAACGTCCCCAGCGTGACGGTGCCCCGGATGGCCCCGTGGGTGGCGACGACGGCGTCTTTGGCGGCGCGGGCGGCGTCAATGGTGGCGCGCGCGTGGGGCGCCAGCTCCTGGCCCGCCGGGGTGAGCACCACCCCCGCCGGGCCCCGGAAGAACAATTGCGCACCGAGCTCGCGCTCCAGGGCCTTGATCGTCGCGGACACCCCGGATTGCACGACATGAAGCCTTCTGGCGGCTCGCGTGAAGCTGAGGTTGTCGGCGACGGCAAGGAAATATTCCAGCTGGCGAAGCTCCACCGAGCCATTATCACTGTCCGTGATGGCGATCATCAAAAAAACTCGTTGGCGCATCACCGGCCGGTCAATTTAGCGTTCGCCTCAACTGCCCCCCGCAGGGATCACACGGGATCGTCCCAATCCCCTCAACCCGTACGGTGCCCCATGAATCACCAAGCCCCCACCCTGACGCGGACCCGGACCCGCTGGTCTTCTGCGTCTACCGACGACCAGTTCGTCGTCTCGAATCCGTCGACAGGCCAGACCGTCACGGTGGTCCAGGGGGCCGGGCCCGAGGAGGTGGACCAGGCCGTGCGGGCGGCTCACGCCGCGCACCTGCAGTGGAAGCGGCGTACGGCGCGCGAACGTGGCCGGTTCCTGCGCCAGATCGCCGACGTCATCCGCGCCCACGCGGATGAGCTCGCCGCGCTCGAGTCGCTGGAAATGGGTAAGCCGATCACCCAGGCGCGCAACTTCGACGTGGAAGCCGCGATCGCCATCTTCGAGTACTTCGGCAGCCTGGTGGAGGTGCTGCCCAGCCAGGCGCGCGACTACGGCCCGGTCCTGGACGTCACCACGCTGGAGCCCTACGGGGTGATCGCCGGCATCGTGCCGTTCAACTGGCCGCCCATCCACACCGCCGGGAAGGTGGCGCCGGCACTGGCCGTCGGCAACGCCGTCGTGCTCAAACCACCGGAGCAGACGCCGTCGGTGGTACTGCGCATGGTGGAACTGATTCAGTCGGTCCTGGCGGAGCGGGTGGTGCACGCGCTGCCCGGCCGGGGCGAGGTGGGCGCCGCACTGGCCGGACACCGGTTGGTGGGCAAGGTGTCTTTCACCGGTTCACCGAGGACGGGTGCGGCCGTGCTGCGGACGGCGGCCGGCAATCTCACCCCGACGCTGATGGAACTGGGCGGAAAAAACCCGCTGGTGGTCTTCGATGACGCCAACCTGCACGAGGCGCTGCTGGCGGCCATCGACGGAGGCTTCTTCAACCAGGGCGAAGCGTGCACCGCTGCGTCGCGAATCCTGGTGCAGGACAACATCTATGCCGACTTTGAGGCGAAGCTGTGCGCCGCGGTGAGCCGGCTGCGGGTGGGCGATGGCGCCGACCCCGTCACCGACGTCGGACCGTTGGTCACCCGGCCGCAGCAGAAGCAGGTTCTGGACTACCTGCGCATCGGGGTGGCCGAAGGCGCCCGGATCGCCGCCCAGGCGCCGCTGCCCGAAGATCCCCGGTTGGCGGACGGGTTCTACGTCGCGCCCACCGTGTTGACCGACGTGACGCCGGGCATGCGGGTGGCCCGGGAGGAGATCTTCGGTCCGGTGGTCACCCTGATCCGGTTCACCGATGAGGACGAGGCGGTGCGGATCGCCAACGGGACGCCGTTCGGGCTCGTCGCGGCGGTGTTCAGCCAGAACGGCGATCGGGCGCTGCGGGTGGGCCGGCGGATCAAGGCCGGGACGGTCTTTGTCAACAACTACCACCGGATTTCCCTCGGCACCGGCTTCGGCGGGGTCGGCCGCAGCGGGTTCGGGCGGGAGCACGCCCAGGAGACGCTGGCGGAGTACGGGTACACCAAGACGATTCGGCTGGTTGCCAACCACGACGAGCTGCCGTACTGGAGCGCCGCCTCCAGAGTCCTGGCGGGCTAGGCGCGAGATACGGACGATGAGGGTATTAGCACTCGAAGAGCATTACGCCACAACGGAATTCCTGAACGGACCGGGCGGCTGGCTGGCTTCTCGCCCGGGAATCGTGGAACCCATCAGCGATCTGGGTGAGGGCCGGATCGCCGCGATGGACGACGCGGGCGTTGACCTGGCCGTGCTGTCGCTGGCCGCGCCCGGAGTGGAGCAGCTGGACGGGCCGCAGGCCGTTCCGCTGGCCCGTGACTGCAACGACGAGCTCGCGGCGGCGATCGACCGGCACCCGGATAGGTTGGCGGGTTTCGCCGCCCTGCCGATCAGCGCACCCGAGTCGGCGGCCGGTGAACTCGAGCGGGCGGTGCGCCACCACGGCTTTCTCGGCGCGGTGATCAACGGGCACAGCCAAGGCCGCTATTTGGACGATCCGTTCTTCGATCCCGTGCTGTCCCAGGCGGCCGCGCTGCAGGTCCCGATCTACTTGCACCCGACAATTCCGCCGGCGGCCGTCATCGAGTCCAGCTACGCCGGGTTTGCCGACAAGGTCACGTTCGCGCTGGCCACCGTGGGCTGGGGCTGGCACATCAACACCGCGACGCATGTGCTGCGGTTGATTCTCGGTGGCGTGTTCGACCGCTACCCGTCGCTGCAAATCATCATCGGGCACATGGGCGAAGCGACCTCGTTCATGCTGCCGCGGTTCGACGCCACGCTGAAGCCGGAACTGACCGGCCTGCGGCACCCCGTCAGCACCTACCTTCGCCAGAACATGCACTACACGTTCGCCAACTTCAACGACGAAGCGACCTACGCCAACCTCATCGCGCAGGTCGGCGTCGGCCGAGTGTGCTTCTCGGCCGACTACCCATTTGGGTCGATGCGCGCCGCCCGCGCCTTCCTGGACAATTTGCCGCTGAGCCGCGACGATCGCGCAAGCATCAGCCACCGCAACGCCGAACGGTTGCTGGGGCTCTGACTCCGGTTCGCTAACCGGCGAGCGTGGCGCGGGTCCATGGGATAGCCTGAGCCTTTCCGAAGCCCCGACGGCAGGACCTCGATGCCACCGCCAGACAACGCCGCCGCGCGGCTTTCGCGCGAAGACACGGGTTACCACAAAGGCCTGAAGAACCGCCAGATACAAATGATCGCGCTCGGCGGCGCCATCGGTACCGGGCTTTTCCTCGGTGCCGGTGGCCGGCTCGCATCGGCGGGGCCGGGGCTGTTCCTGGTCTACGGGATCTGCGGCGTCTTCGTCTTCTTGATACTGCGGGCGCTCGGCGAGCTGGTGCTGCACCGCCCGTCGTCGGGATCGTTCGTGTCCTACGCCCGCGAATTCTTCGGGGAGAAGCTGGCGTTCGTCGCCGGCTGGATGTACGTGCTGAACTGGGCGATGACGGGGATTGTGGACACCACCGCGATCGCGCACTACTGCCACTACTGGAAGGCGTTCCAGGTCGTCCCGCAGTGGACGCTCGCGCTGATCGCGCTGGTCGTGGTGTTGTCGATGAACCTGATCTCGGTCAAGCTCTTCGGTGAGCTGGAGTTCTGGGCCTCGCTGATCAAGGTGCTCGCGCTGGTGACGTTCCTCGTCGTCGGAACGGTCTTTTTGGTCGGGCGTTTCAAGGTCGACGGTCATGAAACCGGTACCGGGCTGTGGGATAGCCATGGCGGGCTATTACCTACAGGTCTGCTGCCGTTGGTGCTCGTCACATCCGGGGTGGTGTTTGCCTACGCCGCCGTCGAACTGGTCGGCATCGCGGCCGGAGAGACGGAAAACCCGGAGAAGATCATGCCCCGCGCGATCAACTCGGTGGTTTTCCGCATCGCGGTCTTCTACATCGGGTCCACCGTCCTGCTGGGCCTGCTGCTGCCCTACACCGCCTACAAAGACCACGTCAGTCCGTTCGTGACCTTCTTCTCCAAAATGGGCTACAGCGGCGCGGGCAGCCTGATGAACGTGGTGGTTCTCACCGCCGCGCTGTCGAGTTTGAATGCGGGACTGTATTCCACGGGCCGCATCCTGCGGTCGATGGCGATCAACGGCAGCGGCCCGAAGTTCACCGCCCCGATGTCCAAGAACGGTGTGCCCTACGGCGGGATCCTGCTCACGAGTGCGGTTGGCCTGCTGGGCATCGTGCTCAACGCCGTCAAACCGAGCCAAGCGTTCGAGATCGTGCTCCACATCGCCGCGGTGGGCATCGTGTTCGCCTGGGGGACGATTGTGGCGAGCCAGCTGCGGCTCTATCACTGGGCAAAGGCCGGCAGGTTGGAGCGGCCGAATTTCCGGATGCCGCTGGCCCCGTACAGCGGCTATCTCACGCTGGCTTTCCTGGTCAGCGTCGTGGTCCTGATGTTGTTCGACAAGGTCCAGGGACCGTACCTGCTTGGCGCGATGATCGTCGGCATACCCGCACTCATCGGTGGCTGGTTTCTGGTCCGGCATCGGGTGCAGGCCGCCGCACAGGACGCCGCAGTGCCGGCCGCACCCACCTCCGACCCGCCTATGGTGGCCTAGGGCGCATCAATCGCGCACGCCGGCGCCCCCGGCACGATGCGCGGGTCGGTCACGCGGCGGTAAACCTGCGCCATCGGGTCTGCATCGATAAGCGCCTGACTGCGGTAACTTTCGCTGCCGCGTGCGTAATCTAACCCTGATATCCGAGACTTTTCGGGAGCGGCGCGTGCACTTATCGCAAAGGGCAAGGCGGAGCCTGGCCGGCGGCTCGCTGCTGCTTTCGGCCATGCTGGCCAGCCCCCTGTTGGTTTCGGGCTGCAGCTCCCCGATCGAGGGCAAGCCCGTGGCCATTCCGGGGACCGGGCCCACCGAGCCCACCTTTCCCACGCCGCAGCCGAGCACGACCACACCGGCACCGTCGACAATTCCCACAAGTCCGACACCCGGCGCACCGACCGCCCCGGCAAGCCCGACCGCGCCGGCCGGCGCCGTCCCGCTCCAGCCCGACAAGAACGGTTACGTGTTCATCGAAACCAAGTCCGGCATGACCCGCTGCCAGATCAACAACGACACCGTCGGGTGCGAGGCCCCGTTCACCAACTCCCCGCTGCAGGACGGCGAGCACGCCAATGGCGTCAGTGTCACCTCCAGCGGTTCCGTCCAGTGGGTGCTGGGCAACCTGGGCGCGATCCCGACCGTCACCATCGATTACAAAACCTATGCGGCGCAGGGCTGGACCATACAGGCCGCCGCCGACGGCACCCGATTCACCAACGACCAAACCCGCCACGGCATGTTCGTGAGCATCGACAAGGTCAACACGTTCTGAGCGCCTGAAAGCGCAGGTCGGATGGTCACTGCCCCGACTTCGTCCGCAATGGGTCCGCAGCAGATTTGATCGCCGCGTCCAGGCGCACGGCGACGCCGTCGAGGTCGTCATCGAAAAGGTCCGCATACACGTCCAGCGTCATCGAGGCCTTGGCGTGCCCGAGCATCACCGAGCAGAAGGAACGCCTCCTCGCACGCTGAAATGTACTGAATGTCAACATTTCGCTGACCACAGACTCGTGTCACGGGCCTATGCGAAAGTTGAGCTTTACGTCCTGCCTGGATAGGCGGCCGCCCGTATGGTTGATCCGTCAGGATCGACACACTCCGCCTGCAACCACGATCAATTCGACGAGAAGAATTATTGGGGTGTATCGGTACCATCCGGAAGGACTCTTCGGGCGACTCCCTCCATCGCGCGTCATAAGAACGGCGTACGTCAAGACGCTGAATCCCAAAAACGCGCCGAGGTAGATGTCGCGGAAGAGGTTGTCTCTCATTAAAGACAACCACACACCGATCACTGCTGTGCAGAGGGGCATCCCTAGAGAGAACGTCCAAAAGACGGCGGAATGTTTACGCATTGCGGGGAAGCCAAATAACGAGAGCATTACAGTAATAGCCGCGAATCCTAAGGCCAATTGGACTGACAATCCCGGCGGAGAGCCTTTCACGCTCTGCACAATGGTAGCACAAGCCGCAATCAATATTCCGGTGGCGCCAATAAATCCAACAAGAATCAGGTGAAGGACGTTCCATAATTGGTGAACGTGACGTAGCGAGACTCCTACAATTTCGGATTCCCATTGCGGGTCGCGATGAGCAACATCGAGTTTCATGCCCGGATACTCGTCTACTTGCTGTGAATACACGAAGGCGAGTGTGATTACCACGGCAATCGGCAATGCGATGTTCAGCGCGGCTTGCTCGCTCAATTTGATTGGCTGGGCAGCCAGCCATAGTTTCTGGGTATGAGCTGCGTAAAGAAATAAAATTGCAACAGCCGCTCCTGCGAGGTTTGTGACTAAGTGCCAGAAGAACCGGCTCCTCTCGAAGATCTTCGGATTGTTGTGCAATCGTGCTTCGATAAGTCCGCTAATCGGGGCCCCTGCGGCAACGAATAGCAAAAGTCCGCTTATCATTGACAAAGGTTTCGTCAAGATGAAGTTAAAGATTGAAAAATTACTAGCGGTCGCCACGATAGAGAGCGATCCGACGGTAGCCGATATTCTGTCCCTATACTTAGTCGGCTCCGCCTTTGGCAAGAAATTCGGAAAAAATAGTGGAAAAATCTGAAATACCGTGCTCAAAATTCGGATTAACATCATTCTCCGGTTCAACAATTATGGACGTCGGCCTATGAACTTTAACGGAGACGGGATAGCTACGCCGCGCGGATCGCCGAACTCAAGCAATGCGTGTCACTGGAGCAGCGATTCGAGGGGGCGTGGCGGGCCGCGCTCGTCGCCGGTCATCGACGTAAGTTCACGCTTAATACGCGCGCGACGTTGCAATGGCCCGTTCTGTGAGGTGTGCGGAACCTCGGCGACATGCATGTCAGTCGAGTTCTGCAATATGCCCGCCTACACCCGCACGCGTAACATTCCCGCATGAGAGCGCTGATCGTTGTCCGCCTATCGCGGGTCACCGACGCAACCACCAGTCCTGAGCGTCAGATCGCAGCCTGCGAAGAGTTGTGCCGGCCACGCGGGTACGAGGTCGTTGGAATCGCACAGGACCTCGACGTGTCCGCGGCCAAGACCACACCGTTCGATCGCCCGCAGTTGGGTAAGTGGCTGGACGATCCCACACGCTATGACGTCATCGTCTTCTTTCGAGTCGACCGAATTGTGCGGCGACTCGTCCGCCAATTTGCTGCAATTTTGCTCCCTGGCTGCAGTGGCAGAGATGATAATGATGACCTGCCGGGTTGATTTGAACGCACCGGAAGGACCTGTCCAATGACGACGCCCGATCATCCTGAATCGAATCTGCCACCCGGACGCGAGCTGCCGCCTCCGCCGGGGCACGAGTACACGGACATGTATTCCGGCAATTCCGGAGGCAGCCCGTCTCTTCCGGATCGGCCCAGCTCGGGCTCTCAGCCGATTGGCCGTCGCTCGAAACCGAAGCGTGGAATTTGGGCCGCAGTGATCGTCGTCGTGTTAGCCGTCGCCGGGGTGTTGGCCTACAACCATTTCTTCTCCGAGCGTTCCGACGACGGCATCAGATCCGTGATGAAAGCATTCACCGACGACTGGAACAAGCCCGATGTCGTCGGGATCAGGCAGCTGTGGTGTTCGAGCGGCGTGCCCGACTCGAACACATTGAGTAGGCAAGTCGACCGGTTCGGCCACATCGAAACTTCGGTAAGGAACATCAATATGTCGGGTGACAACGCCACCGCCGAGGTCGCCGTCAACTCGTCCAACGCCGGAGGGGAAATAGACACCTGGTCATTTTTCAACGAGGGCGGCAGCTGGAAAGTATGCAAAACGAATTTTATCTGGGATCGAGTTCCTGGCCGCTGATGCCAAAGTAGTTGTTCCCAAACATAATTCGGGAACATGCAGTGCCAATGATACCGACTAGGTGATCCTCCGTCGCCGCCAACGCCGACAAGCCGCTTGTAGTCAAGCCGACAACTTTGCAAATTTCACTTAGAGACCCAATTTTCTGGCGCTCTCAGCGCGCTACGATTCCAAAGCATGAATACTTCTTCGCCCGGGCCGGGTTGGTGGTTGGCATCAGACGGCCAGTGGTATCCGCAACAATGGGACTGCCTCTCTATAGCGACGGACACATTTGATACACCGAGTCGAGCGATGGACTCTGCGGCACGTAAGGCGCAGCAACTGGGCCGCGAGGGTTGGGAAATGGTTGCGTGCACAGTGCAGCCGTATGACGAGAAAGCCATGAGCTACGGCGACGGCCGCACCGGAGGCGCCAACATCTACAACCTCCATCTCAGGGGTGAGGGATGGTTCGCCACGGGTCTACTGAAGCGGCCTATCGCGCCACAGCAGTGACGAAACACGCCACCGTCGAAAACACCGATGACCAAGACAGGCGTGACAGGCTAATCGATTGCATCCTGACAATTCCACCGCTGACGGAGTGGCCAGCAGACTGGCCTGGACCAGCTGCGGGACGCCTGCAAGTTCACTTCCAGTTGCGCCCATGAACTCCGACGAACGAACGCGACTCGTAGCGGCGGTGGAAATTAACAGCTTGGTGTACCGCAGCGGTGCTGACCAGAGCACGAGTAGTGGAGTGACGTGCCCTCGCACAAGCAACTATGAACGGCTGCGGAAGGCAGTCACGAGTGCGAATGACTTTTGAGACTCTCGAAACTCGTCTATTTCGAGACAGAGCCACATTGCCAAATATCGGGGATCACAGTGGGGATCATTTAGGATGACTGTCCTGAGCAGCTCGATCGGGGGGGTCGCTCACGCCACTGCCTTTCCCCCGCCCGGAGTCGTAGCAGGTTGGCCCGAGGGGGTAAGGATGAGGGGAAAGATCGGTTGCCTCACCGTCATTTTTGCCTTCGTAGCGTTTGTGGCAGTCTTAGCTTTTTGGCTTTCATTTCAGACGCACGCGCCGAACCCGAACCCTCCCCATCAGCCGCCCACGACGTCCTCAACGCCGTAGGTCTCCATGGAGGACGCGCGGGAAGGATCGGTCCATCCACGGGCCCGTGCAGCACTGGAGGCAGTTGCGCCTTCCTTGACCATTTCCGGCCTGGTGTTATTCCTGATTCTGCGGATCTATTACAACCGCTTCTACGGTGCCCTCGGGATCGATCCCTCCAGCCTGGGATTGTCATACGGCAATACCCTCGCCACGTCTTTGGGCTTGATGGTATGGCTGCTCGTGGCGGCGCTCGTGTTTCCAGTGGCCCTCAGCGGGTCCATCTACGTCGCCATTCGGCTACTGTCCTACGAACCTGCCTCATTCGCATCTCTCGCACGTCGAGGGGTTAGCGACTTGCGGCGCTGGCTTCCAAAAGCCAGCCGGACGATCTTTCCAATCGCTACCTTTTTGGCGCTGATTGTCTGTGCGACGTACCTGTGGCATAAGGCGGATGTGTACGCCGAGGCAGTGAGGGAAGGGCGACCGATCAAGTTCGGTAACCTCTTCGTCGCATCTTTCAATGTCAGAGCAACTCCAGTCGATCTGGCAAAAGTCGAGTCACCGAATGCCCCCGAACATCTGCCCACATCGTTGCCGCTCAGGGTCGCAGACGTGCTGTACCTAGGCCGGGCGGACGGCAGATTGGTGCTATACGACTTCGTTAGGCAAGAAGTCGTTTACTTAGATGACAAAATATTCGTAGTCAAGTTGGCTAATTGCGAATTGAAACGGCCCTCCGAACCGCGTTGCGAAAAGGCTGTTCATTAACCTGCGCCGTTGACTATGTCAGGTGGTTCAGACTCGGTTCCCGGATGGCGCAACCACTAACTTCTTCAGGGTGAATTGGTTGAGGTCGTTGTAGCCCATTCGGAACATGTCGGCGCAGCCGCTCAGGTATTTCATATAGCGCTCGTAGACCTCTTCGGACTGAATCTCGATGGCCTTACTCTTCTTTGCCTTCAGGGCCTCAGCCCATATGTCGAGGGTCCTGGCGTAGTGCAACTGCAGCGACTGGCGGCGGGTCAACGTGAACCCCGCCTTTGCCGAATGCTCCTTCACCATCTCGACTGTCGGCGTCTGACCCCCCGGAAAGATCTCAGTCACGATGAACTTGTGGAACCGAACGAGTTCAAACGTAATCGGCAAGTCGAGGAGGTTCATCTCCCTTTCCGTCAAGTTGGTGATGGTGTGCAGCAGCATCACGCCGTCAGCGGGCAAGATGCTGTAGACCCGAGCGAAGAAGTCGTCGTAGCGATCTTGACCGAAGTGCTCGAACGCACCGATCGAAACGATGCGGTCGACGGGCTCCTCGAACTGTTCCCACCCATTGAGCAACACCCGCCTGCGCCGCGGGCTGTCCATCTCGTCGAACGACCTCTGAACGTGGGCGGCCTGGTTCCTCGACAACGTTAGGCCCACGACGTTGACGTCGTACTTCTCGATGGCCCGACGCATGGTGGCACCCCACCCGCAACCGATGTCGAGCAATGTCATGCCCGACTGCAGGCCCAGCTTGCCTAAGGCCAGGTCGATCTTGGCCAGCTGCGCCTCTTCCAGCGTCATGTCTCCACGCTTGAAGTAGGCGCAACTGTAGGTCTGGGTGGGGTCCAGAAATAGGCGGAAGAAGTCGTCGGACAGGTCGTAGTGCGCCTGCACATCAGCGAAGTGAGGCGTCAGCTTGTCGTCCATAAATCTCGTTCCCTTCCGATCCCACCGCCCCCTGTGGGCGGACATGGGACCCCCGAGATTCCCTACACGCGCAGGTCTTCCCCTTACACGCTCAGGCGAAACGCTTCGTTCAACGTCGCACCACAAAATCCCTCGCAGCCATTCTTCCAGGTCAGGGGCCGGGTGAGGCGAAGTCTTCTCAATGGGAATGTCTCTTGTGGACATTTGAGGTTCGCGCGATACTTTTGCCGTCCCGATGGGTCCGATAGCGCGGTGGGAAGGCAGAAATGTCGAGTGTGATAGCGGCACCGGAGCTGATCACCACGGCGGCAACGGATTTGGCGAACATCGGTTCGACGCTGGGCGTGGCGCACACGACCGCCGCGGCCTCGACCATCACGGTGCTGCCCGCCGCCGCTGATGAGGTATCGGCGAGTATCGCGCACATGTTCGCCGCGCACGCGCAGGACTATCAGATAGTGGCCGGGCACGCGGCGGCATTTCATCAGCAGTTCATGCAGAACTTGACTGCCGGCGCGGGAGCGTATGCCAGCGCCGAGACCGCCAACGCCGCGGTGTTGCGGCCTTTGAATGCAATCGCGGGCTCGGTTGCCAGCGCTGCGGCGCCCATAAACCCACTGACGCCATTGACGGAGTGGTATGACGCCGTCATGAGCCAATTGCAGAACGCAATCGGCGGCTTGCTCTTCTTTTTGTTGTCACCAATCCTGACCCCAATTATCGACGCAATAGCCAAGGCTCTTGTCGACGCATTTATTCAAGCACTGCTCGGCCAATCGTCAACTACCTGAGCGGCCCGGGCACACGCGGCGTTGACCCCCGCCAACGTCCGCCGGCACCGACGCGTTCGACGCGCCCCGAGCTCACAACCAGGTGACGTCAGTACCATCGGTGCCGTGGCACGCACTGGCCCGCCGGACGAGTTCCACCACCCGCAGACGCAATATCCCAACTACGGGATGGGCGGGTATCCGCCGCCGGCTGTACCCCCGGGGCCCCCTCCCGGGCCTCCGCCAGAGCGGCAAGAGCCACCCGACTATCTCGATCCGCTCGACCAGCTCGACCAGGAAGTCGAGCCCACCCCGTGGTACCGCAAGCCCGCGGGGCTCATCTCGTGGCTTGTCGCCGTTCTGATCCTGATCGGCCTCATCGTCTACGGCATCATCGAGCTCATTCAGGGCGAGGGGGGCGGGTATACGCCGGGCACCAGCACGACCACGACGCCGGCCACGGTAACTTCCACGGCGCCCTCCCCGACGCCACCGACCAGTAGTGCGACGACCACGACGCCTACTGCGCCGCCCACCAGCAGCGCGGTCGAGCAGCCGACGCGTCAGCCAACCCAGCAGCAGCAGACGCACCGGCAT
>Ga0210389_10002056_pt1 | contig 16095 bp, 15 predicted proteins | sample IncBWH28OmetaG_FD_160127 | JGI IMG/M metagenome (GOLD analysis project Ga0210389, IMG submission 160127) | Forest soil microbial communities from Barre Woods Harvard Forest LTER site, Petersham, Massachusetts, United States - Inc-BW-H-28-O ...
GTCGTCCACCACGAGAACACGGATTAAGGGAGTAGCCAAGAAGCCTCCGTCAATCTAGTTGAACCTCGAATTCATTGAGAGGTTCCTAAATCCAAAACTGGAGAGTTTGGCACACCCTTCGTTGCTCAAGCGCAATCTCGCGCTTGGGCGAAGCTACGAGTTGATATGGAAAACGATCCACGAGGGCCATAGGCGGAAAAGGACGTTCCGCTTAAAAGGTGTGAAGGAAGAGTTTTTCGAGTGAGCGCAAAAGGATTCTTCCGCGGTGTTTGCGAACCGCACCGGTTCTGTGCCATTCGCTGACTACGCGACTCGTCGTGTAGGGAGTGATATTGGCTGCGTTGGCCAACTCTTCGTTGGTCACGTCGAGTTCAATGCCTCCCGAGACTTTTTGGCCGATGCTCGGAGCGTATCCCAAAAGGACATGGGCAAGCCTCTCCCGAGCACTCTGCGAAGCCAAGGCCGCGTGGGTGCCAACATACCAAGAAAGATAATCGATGGTGGTGTGGAATGCATTTATCATAAGCCGAGGGAACCGTCGGGCGAGGGTGCGAATAGTTGAGCCATCCCAAATGAGCACCATACTGTTCCGCACTGCTTCGGCGCTGGCGAGATAAGTGGACGGTGGGAGTGCCAGCGCAGCTGCACCGAAGATGTGGCCTGGGGTAATCCATATCAGGATGAGCTTTTTCCCATTGGGTGTGTCAACGAAATAACGCGCCCGGCCCTTCCACAGCAAAAACAGTTGGTCGGCAGGGTCGCCTTGATGAGTTATCACAGATGACGCGCGGAAGCGACGGAGTCTTGCCGCCGCTAAGATCACATCAATTTCCTGTCGTTCTAAGCCCCGCAGCAGTTCGGTGCTACGGGGAACATCGACAGCGCGAATTTCTAAAGCAGTCATATTCTCTCGGTACGGGCATCCGGTAGCTCAGTTAACCGTAGTCCTTGTCGTTTCAGCGAGAACCAGATCACATTCTGCCGGCAGCAGGGCTCAGCCCTACGTCAAACCTTGCGGATTGGTCGCATCGGAGCCTGTCCCTCTTCGTGATTGCATTGGTGACTATTGAATCTTTGCCAAAGATTGCCTTCGGCCTCTGCTGGCAGGTAGGTTAGCTCTCGCGGAGTGAAAAACTTAAAGCGGCATCGCTCACACATCCCCAGAATAGGGGTTTTGCCTAGACACTTAAGGATTGTCAATCGCCGCTCTGCCATTGCCTTTTTACGGTGTTTTCATCGTTCCTGGCAGGTTGTCGTAGAGCCGTCTAACCAAGCCCTCAGACTCAAAACCAGCGTTGCAAGAGTCATCCTAGATGCCAAAAAAACGTTGGCGGAGGCCACAAAAAGGGGGGCGTCGGTTCGCCCCGCAAGTCGTATATATGTCTTCCGATTTGAGTTTCCGCGCCGAGCCGCTTAGGCCGCGAGCTTCTGGCCCAGAAATTCCTTTGCTTTCGCCGCCTCAGCATCCCACTTAGTAAGTTGCTCGGGCGTCAGGAAACCGATCAGACGCTGACGAATCGTCGCCCGGTTGTCGGCTACTTTCCGGATCAGGTCTTCTCTTGAAGCGTTGGGGTTTTGTTGTTTGTATTCCTGCAGTTTCTCAGAGGCCTCTGACAGAAAACCCTGTAGCTTCTGCTTCTGGTCTTCGGAGAGACTCAGGTCTGTGGCAAACCGCTTTAGTTCATCCACGACCATGCTGCGTTGTTCCTCAGTGAGAGGCATGATTTGCTCCTTTGCCATTAGGGTTAGAAGCGCGTTGAAGGTTTCGGACCAAGATGGAGTCTCTGGAACTCATCTAGGTTCGTTCATCAGTTTACTGAATCGCAGTAGACCATTGCGAGAGTGAGTCTGTTAGCGAACGTTCCAAAAGTGGAACACCGAATTCTAAGAATCGGCTTGTCTTTTGAAACACTCCAACAACACTGTAGTTTCCGTCCTACGTCTGCACAACTAGGGAAATCCCTAACTAAAGGGCCCGGGGTGCATCAGAGCTATGCTGCTTCAGTTCTGGCGACGTGACAAATTTCCGCAATTCACCATCCTAGGGATTTCCCTAGTGGCAAGGTGCCGAGCATTGCATTTGAATAATTGTGTGAGCTAGCTAGCTCGTCCTTTCGGGTGGCGGAGACCTTCCCTCTCTCACGGGTTGTTCGTGCGCCACATCCTTTCTCCCGAGTTGTTGGTTTGATACAGGAGGAGGTATGGAGGTCATCAAAGCTTTCCTCGAGCAACAGCCAATGATGGCACTGTTTCTGACCATCGCGCTGGGCTATCTGCTCGGTGAGATCAACATCAAGGGTTTTTCCCTCGGTGTAGGCGCAGTTTTGTTCGTTGCACTTTTTATGGGCTGGTTCGCGCCTAAGTCGGTGCCTGCGGCGATGGTCGGAACGCTGGGACTCGCCCTGTTCCTGTATGCCGTGGGCATTCAGTATGGCAAGCAATTTTTCAGTGGCTTGACGAGCCCCCACGGCCGACGTGCAAACCTGATGGCTCTTATCGGCGTGCTGCTGGCGGGCTTAGTGAGTCTTGTGTTTGTGAAGATGATAGGGGTCAAGCTCGGAGTTGGACTCGGGTTATTCGCGGGATCAGGAACCAGCACACCAACGCTGCAGGCGGCTATCGAGGCTCTACGTAACGATGATCCCGCCGTGGGCTATTCGGTATCTTATCCGTTCGGCGTGGCTGGACCAATCTTGTTTCTCTACTTAGCCTTCTTAATCCTCAGGCCGAAGCTGAAGACGTCTGCAGGTGCCGGACTCGAGTTGCGGGAGATTTTGGTTCGCAATAAAGCGATATCCGGGAGAACTCTCGGCGAGGTGATGACCACGTTGTCAAATGGCGTGCAGATTGTAGCTCTGCGCAGGGACGGCCGTAATGAGCCAGCTTCCTCCACCTCGGTCCTGACCCTGAATGACGTCGTGCTTGCCGTCGCGGAGAACACGGAGGCACTCGATCATGCAAGCCAAAATCTCGGCGAGGAGGCGGCCGATCATCTGGTAAAGGATCGCGCGGATCTCGACTATCTTCGTGTGTTTGCCTCTCGTCCCAGTGTAGTAGGCAGGGCGCTCGGAGATCTCGAGCTTCCGGGACAGAATGAATCAGTTGTGCTTCACGTTCGCCGCGGCGACACGGATCTCATGGCACGGCCGGATCTCGTGCTCGAGTTCGGCGACCGAATCGGTTTGTTGGCCAATCGCAAGCGCTTCGCGGGCTTGCAAAAGTTTTTCGGCGATTCGATCAAGGGCACTGCCGAGTTCAGCTATATCTCCATCGGTCTCGGCATGGCGGCCGGATTCTTACTCGGTGCAATTCCTATACCGCTTCCTGGTCTGGGCAAGCTCGTCTTGGGGCTAGCGGGCGTGCTGATCGTAGCACTGGTCCTGGGAAAGCTGCGCCGCACGAGCGGCATGAACTGGACCATCCCGCTATCCGCCAATCTTGTCTTGCGCAATTTCGGACTCACATTGTTTCTGGCGCAGGTTGGAATGTCTTCAGGGCCGAAGTTCGCGGCAGCAGTGACGGAGACGGGCTTGCTGATGCTTGGCCTAGGTGCGGCGGTGCTGACCGCGCTCGTGCTCCCAGTTATGATCATGGGTCTTTTTGTATACAGGATGCCATTCGATGATGTCGCCGGCATCGTGGCAGGCGCGTGCGGTAATGCGGGGATTCTCGCCTACACAAACCGGCTCGCGCCCACCGATGGTCCGGACCTTGGCTACGCGATGATATTTCCGGGTATGACCATCGTAAAGATTTTTTTCGTTGTCATCATCGCGAAACTGTTTTGATGGCAGGGATTATCCACGGTGCTAGTGGAACACTTCCACTGAAAAGGTCCCGGGTGGGTATAACACCATCCTTCCTCTTACTCAGTTCTAGGACTTCGAGAATGCGCTTAATTGGCAGTGTTAGAAAACCGCTTCACTCGGAACCGATACCGATGTTCCCACACAGTACGGTTTCTGGCTTTGCCGGAAGAAGGAGGAAGTATGTCTAGAGTCACAGTGGCGCTACCATCTATGATTATCGGATTACTGCTTGGCTTGTCCCTCTCAGGTAGTCAGACCCTTACGGTATTGCACGCCGAAGACCAGCGATGCAATTTAACGGGCAGCTCAGGCATTCCACCAGTTATTTCGCCAGTGGCTTGCCATTTCAATAACCAACACATCGCCGATACTTTTGGCCTAGCGCCCATAATTCTCGACGGCAAGTCTCTCGTCGGTGGTGCTATTACCAATGCCGTGTTCGCGTACAACGGAGGAGCTGTTGAACTAAACAACGTTAAAATCGACAAGGGCTCTGTTAGATTGGAATTCGGGGGCGCCGCCGCAAATACAGTGCGGTTCATGGCTGCATGGGAGCAATTACAGCATCCGACTGCCCCGTTCAGCCCCAACGCTCCAGTTGTAAGGACAATTAGACTAAAGGAACCGACAACACTGAACTTGACAGCCCAGTAGAACCAAACATGGTACGGGTGTCCAGACACCACCTAGCAAGAGCAGCAAGAGATCTGAGTCGATTTCGGCTGGCCGGTCGGCTCTGTCGAGTTTGACAGGTAACTGTTGCAACCAGGTCAGCATGGACGAGAACCTTGGTTTGATAGGGCACCAAACCCTTTGAAATCAGCGGCCCTCGTAGCCACGAGGTAGGTCTTTTGGCTACGTTTGGCTCAGATTGAGTAACAGGATAAGTAGCAGAGACCTTAGGCCAACGCTCCAGTCTAGGGTCCGTGAGATCAGGCGTCGGTGCAGATTGGGGATGAGAATGCAACGGGACGGAATATGCACCCCCTGGCGCGATCGGGCTCACCCGGCTGTCGGGATTTCCCGACGACTACCCGCAGCTGAATGAAAATCGAGACAATCTTCTGGCCCTTCGGTTGAGGCAGAAGTTTTTTTCTTGACATCCCTTTTTACATTGACTCCTTAGTACCTCTATACACAGATCTTTGCTGTTTCTGGCAAGACATTTTTCGTGGGTGGTGATTCAACCAATGTTTATGCTGGTTCAGAGGCGTTTTGAAAACGTCCAACTTCCTGTTTTTGGTTCCGGCTCCGCCGGGTTAGGAAGGTGGTTTTGAGTTCGCATGGGCCTGCTAGGATGAAAGTGCATTGCTAAGGTTCATTGATTCCAAACAGGTTACTCGCGAATTTCAAGGGAGTGTAAATGGCCTTGGCTTCGTTTGTCGGTCGACAGTACCCAGCCTGAGAACTGAGAGTTTTAGTAGTTGGATCGATCCGCTTCCGCTGATAGTGCTATCGTAACTGATACTCCTGTTAGCTGTTGGTCCCGATCAATAAACAAACGCTGGAGGTTCGTGGTGCCGCGTTATCTGGAAGAGCGGATCGCTGGCCGGTCTTGGGGCGTCGGTCGGTGCCATCCCGGTGAATCCCACTTCTCGGAATCCGTGAGAGCGGCGGGGCGCACGCTCATCCTTTCTGTTATTGCTGTGGCCTTGCTGGTGTCGCGGTCAACCGCAGTGTCGCCAATGATGGAAGTCCGGCGAGTGCTCATTATTAACGACATCGACATTATCTCGTCACCCGGCTTCGCTGAAGTCGATCAGGCAGTCCTCACTGCTCTACAAAAATCTCCGTACCGGATCGAGCTCAATGAGGAGAGCCTTGATGTCGCCCTGTTCCCGGACCGAGTTTCCCAAGACACGTTTCGAGAACAGATTGTTCAAAAATACTCAGCCCGCAAGCCCGACGTGATCATTGCCGTCGGGCCAGCGTCCCTGAAGTTCATCGCCGAGCTGTACGACAAGTTCCAGGGTACCCCAATTATTTTCTGCGCAATTTGGGGCGGAATTCCGGACCAGTTAAGGCACGCCATGCCCTTTACTGGTGTTTTGGCCCAGTTACACCCCGAGGAAACCCTAAATGTGGCGTTGCAGTTGCTGCCCAGCACCAAGCACGTGGTAGTCGTCGGTGGAGTGGGTAAGCTTGACGAAGGATTCGAAGCCATCGCTAAGCAGAGTTTCCACAACTACGAATCGCAGCTTGAATTCCAATATCTTTTCGACTTGACCATGCCTGCACTGCTTGAGAGGCTCAAGCATCTACCCAGCGATACGATTGTTTATCACACTGCAATCTCGCAAGATGCAGCGGGAGAGCGCTTTATCGATTCAGCTCAATCGATACCGATGGTGGCCAGTGCAGCGAATGCTCCTGTCTTTGTAATGGACGATGTGGATCTTAGGGCAGGAACAGTGGGTGGCGATCTGGTGAACTGGGCGGACGACGGTCGCATCGCGGGAGAGATGGCTGCGCAGGTTCTCAACGGCGAGAAGCCCCAGGATATCCCCGTCGTCACGAGCAACCACGTTTACATGTTCGACTGGCGGGCGCTCAAGCGCTGGGGGATGAACGAAAAGAACCTGCCCCCCGGCAGCATCGTGCTCCATCGGCAGCCGAGCTTCTGGGAGTTATATAAGCAGTACGTTGTCGCCGCTATTTTTCTTATATTGTTGCAGTCCGCGGCCATTCTTGGACTCCTCTGGCAACGAGCCCGACGAAGAAAAACAGAGGCAGCGCTAATAAGATCGGAGGAAAAATTCTCCAAATCCTTTCGACAGAGTCCTCTTGCTATCAGCATAGCCAGTACGAAGGATGGTTGCTACATTGACGTCAATGAGACTTTCGAACAGCAAACTGGTTGGTGCCGCGACGAAGTCATCGGCCAGAGCCCGTCAGAAATCAACCTTTGGGTAGATCCCCATCAAAGATCGCTGTTCATTAAACAGCTTCTCGCTGAAGGCAATGTGAGAGACGTGGAGGTTAAGATTCGCAGAAAAGATGGTCAGATTCGGACAACTCTCGGTTCAGCAGAATTGATTGAGGTCAATGGTAAGCCGTGCGCTCTTTCCGTGTTCGCTGACGTCACGGAGCGTAAGTGGGCAGAGGAGGCCCTTGCCAGTTTGAGCGGTCGTTTGATCGAGACACAAGACGAAGAGCGCAAGCGAATCGCCCGTGAGATTCATGACGACTACAGCCAACGTGTAGCGATGCTGGCACTTGACCTGGAACAGTTGGCTGAAGATGTCGGGGACTCTTCAGGCGAAACAAGCCAAAAATTCCATGAACTTTTTGATCTCGTCAGCGAGCTCGGTGCAGATCTGCACTCCTTATCACACCGCTTGCATTCTTCTACTTTGGAGAGTCTAGGGCTGCTCGCTGGCCTAGAAGCGTTCTGCAAGGAGTTCGCGGAACAACAGGGAATGCAGGTCGATTTTGCGCATGAGGATGTTCGCCGTAGTGTCCCAGCAGACGCCGCGCTGTGTATGTTCCGCATTACCCAGGAGGCTCTGCGGAACATAAAGAAGCACAGCGGTGCCAACCGGGCCGAGGTTCGCCTAGAACAGCTAGGCGGGAGGCTGCACTTGTCGGTTTCCGATTGTGGAAGGGGTTTTAATTCGAACAAGCCGCCAGCGGAGCGCGGAATTGGTATTCACAGCATGGAGGAACGCCTGCGACTTCTGGGAGGGAAATTGGAAATTCAATCGCGGCCCATGGAAGGCACTAGAATTGACGCATGGCTACCACTCAAGATGGCTAGCGCGGCGTGAGGGCTAGATCGAAAGCACGATGCACCCTAACCTGGGAAGGCGACCATCAAAGCCAACATCGCTATTCGTTTCATGGCTCTGCGCCTTCGGAGACTCGTGCATCTGAAGCTCCAACGAAATCATGACCAGAAAGTCTCCTACTGACAAACTGCTCGCCCCGAAGAACGGCGTCCACAGCCGTCATTAGCTTACGTCTCGCATCCGTCTTCGCGACGTAACCCTTTGCTCCCTCGGCAAGGGCTCCTCGCACAACATGTACAGAGTTTTCTTGACTCACAAAGAGGATTCTGGACTGGGGGGAGAGCTCGCGGATACGTTGAGCGGCTTCGACTCCGCCGAGCGTTGGCAGGCCTATATCTAACAGAATCAAGTCAGGTAGTAGTTCTTCGGCCTTTTGAACCGCTTCCAATCCGTCTGCGACTTCACCGACGATATGCAAATCGGTTCTTTTCCCCAGCTTCGAACAGACATATTGCCGGAAAGGCTCGTAATCCTCCACTACGAGAACGCTGACCGATGACATGTAGCACCAACCTCTGGCTCCGTTTGATCCGCTGCGACTGGCACGAAGAAGGAAGCTTTATTCTTCCTCTATTATCACCCGCGTTATATCATTTCTGTCAACTGTAAAATCGCGTGGCTGTTGAAAAAGTCCAATTTTCTCCCAAACCAAATGTCTGAAAAAAACTAAGAAGGTCGTTTGTAGGGCATCCTAGCGCAATTTTTTTTTCGACCAGTTTGAGAGATTGAGTTTTTCAACAGCCACTCGCGATTACACTCATTATCGGATTGCCTTAGCTTTCTTATCACGGAGCATAAGGTCTCGCAATTGACTTGAGGAAGCCTGTGCTCAGCAAGAACTACAATGCAAAGTTCCAATTGTCTGGTCTGCAGGCTATGGCGCAAACTGGATGGAGGCTCACTGATGTCAAGGAAGCGTGAGGCAACAGTCTCAGGACCGTGGATGACGGGAATCAGGAAGGCTCTTCCTGGTTCTCAGGTCATCAAGCATGCAGATCGCTCCTTCATAGGGATGGGCGACTGCTCCATTACCTGGCAGCAGACTATCTCGTGGGTGGAGTTCAAGTGCTGGATTCCTGGCAAGACATGGAATGGCGGGGACGTGCCAGTCGAGAAGATCGCGGCTGAGTCAGAGAAGCAGTTGGAGTTCATGCAGAAGATGAGTCGTGAGGCTCACCTCTCAGCCTACATCGTCCGGACTGTTCGACGCTGGGGAAAAGACCCGAATTACAAATCGTTGGAGACATTTCAGATGGGCTAGAAGCGGTTCAGAAAGCCGAAGAACTGCAACCGGACTTAATCGTGCTCGACGTCGGGCTTCCAACACTGAGTGGAATCGAAGCGGCTCGACGAATCCGCAAGCTCTCCCCTGAGTCCAGAATACTCTTTGTGAGTCAAGAAACCTCGGTGCATGTAGTGCGGGGAGCCCTAGCCGAGGGAGCAAAGGGTTACGTTGTTAAGACGGATGCGAGACGCGAGCTACTGAAGGCTGTGGACGCCGTTCTTCGGGGCAGGCAATATCTCAGTAGGGGACTGTCGGCTCACAACTTCCCCAACGCGACGAATTCGGAAACCCTCGACCGCCTCTGCCGCAACGAGGCTACCCCGTCGCTTGCATTGGAAAAAGTGGAGATCACTCGCAGCCACGAGGTTACATTCTATTCTGATGATGCAGCTTTTGTATTTGGCTTTACTGGTTTCGTGGAAGCCACTCTGCAGGCCGGTAATGCCGTTATCGTGGTCGCGACCGAGTCACATCGGAATCGTCTTCTTCAGAGATTGCAGAAACATGGCGTGGATATTGCCGCCGCCATTGAACAGGGGCGCCATGTCTCTTCGGATGTTGCCGAAACGCTCTCGACGTTCATTGGTGAATGATCTGCCTGACCCGACTCGATGCCTCAAGGTCGCGGGCGATCTCGTGGTGGAAGCCGCGAAGGCGGCACAAGGGGAGCCTCCACGTGTTGCAGTCTGTGGTGAAATTGCGCCTAGTTTGTGGGCGCAAGGAAAGGCGGATGCGTCAATTCAGGTCGAACACCTATGGGACAAGATCACCAAGTCATACGACGTAGATATTCTGTGCGGGTATCCGAGCACCGTTCAGTGCGGGATGGACAGCCAGATCTTCCAACGAATCTGTGCCGAGCATTCTGCCGTTTATTGCCGGTAACTATTCCTACCCTGCCGCCCATCCAGAATGGCTGCTTGAATCGCAAGGAACGCGAGCGTGAATCGTGGTGTCACCCTTCGGTTTCGAGTGGATTGAAAGCTCTCCATGGACTAACCACAGGCGCTCTTGCATGCGTGAGGCCAAGCCCAGTGCTCTTGATTGCGGTTTCTGTATCAAAAACGCGTGCTTTCAGCCGTCTCGCATTTGAGCACCTCACAGTCACGACAATGAATGGAAACCCATCGGCCGCATTCCAGTAATTGGGTCGCGTATCCCCGGAATAGCCAGACTGGCCAGTTCTTGGAGGAAGCGAAAGCGGAGTACGCGAAGCTCCAATGAAAGCAGCCAAAAGCCCCCACCCCCCACCAAGAACTCTGGCAAGGGTGGGGCGAATGCGAAAGCATGGACGAAGCTAAACGTATCCCCGAGAACCGGTTCATTCAACTGCCAAACTGCTTCGAATCGCGACGCCCATCGCTTGGTTCATTCGACTTCATAGCGAACGAGTCGAAATCGTTTGCTATCCAGCCAGACCCTTATTGACCAGCACCTTGATGTTTACGCGCCGGTTTTCGGCTCGGCCCGATGCCGACTCGTTGCTCGCCATGGGATCAGCCTTGCCCATCGCTCCCGGTGCCACAATGTGTCGCACGGGAATGTTGCAGTTCTCGGTTAGGTAGACAATCACTGCTTGGGCGCGATCCATGCTCAACTTCTGGTCCATGGCAGCGGTGCCCGAGGAGTCAGCGAAACCCTTCACCTGGATGATGTAGCCAGTCATTTTGACCGCATCGTGCGCCAAATTGGATAACGCGGCTTTGCCGTCCGCCGAGATGATTGATTTCCCGACAGCGAAGTCGACGTTCAGATCAACTTTGGTATCGTACTCAGTCAGCTCAGAGAACCTCTTGGTGGTTGCTTCGATCTGTTGCTGGTTGGCCGCAATCGCCTGTTGGTTGGCCTGATTGGCCGCCTTATTCGCAGCAATATCTTGCGAGTTGCTTTGAATCGCTTGCGAATTGGCCTGAGTCGCTTGTTTGTTCGCCGCGATATTCTGAGTGTTGGCCTCAACGGCGTGCTTGGTGGGAGTCAGCCCAGCCTGAATGGCTTCAGCCGTTTCCAGATCGTCCGCGTCGAACGTAATGGACTTGGCCACCACTCTGTTCTGTTCGTCGCCAACACCTTCGGCTGTAATCCTGAGGCCCGGGATCAAAACCGTGATCGACATCTGTTTCTTCCGCAGGCCGAGTCCCTTTGGCTGTTGCACCTTTGTGTCATCGGACAGAACCACCGTGACGTTTTGGCCCTCAGAGTTCATTATCAGGGTCTCTCCGGTTCGAGTAGCAATCACGCCCTTGACCTTGGCCTTTTCGCCGTTCGACACGCCGAACCCCAACCCTACCAACAGACAGCACATCAGTGCGCTGTATACCACCATCGATCTTGATATTCGCATCATGTTGTTCCTCACTTCCATCAGTTTGTGCGCGGCTAGCCGGAGCGAAACTCTGCCCGCCGCGTTCCCACCCTTTCGATTTGAGTTAAGTTGGTTGATTGACCGTTGCGGGTGAATGAATGCGGGTGAAACTTGGATCTGAATGCTTAACCTAGGACAGCCTTCTTACATCCGCTATGCAATCTCTCATCCGTATTCTTAGCGACCCTTGCTTTGCGCCTCAGGTTTGTGTTTTTGTCGATTCCGACCTGCTCTGCGCGCTAGCCGCCGAGTCCTGGCGAAGGAATTGCTTCCACCGTGGGAAAAGGCTCACTTCTAAAGACAACCCTAAGGTTGACTCGAGGTCTACGCAACTAGGGAAATCCCTAACTGAGTATTAGTCCCCCTGCCAGAATTTCTGCTAATTTATACAGGCACGTGCGCAACAGCCTGAATTCCGGAACATGCGATTATGAATGCAACGAGCAACTAGACTCTCAGAGTCGGGTTTGGACGTTCTAAAGGGGTCAAATTGGAAACATCATCAAGCCGGGTTCTTGTGGTCGAGGATTCTGAGCCTTTTCGGAAATTCGTTTGTTCGATACTTGGGAAAAGACCGGAGTTGCAGATCGTCGGCGAGGTCTCAGACGGATTAGAAGCGGTTCAGAAAGCCGAAGAACTTCAGCCGGACTTGATTTTGTTGGATATCGGGCTGCCAACGCTCGGCGGAATCGAAGCCGCTCGACGAATCCGCGAGCTCTCCCCTCAGTCCAGAATCCTCTTTGTGAGTCAAGACAGCTCTGTTCATGTAGTGCAAGGAGCCCTTGCCGAGGGAGCAAAGGGTTACGTTGTTAAGACGGATGCGAGACGCGAGCTACTGACGGCTGTGGACGCCGTTCTTCGGGGCGAGCAGTTTGTCAGTAGGAGATTGTCTGGTCATGATTTCGTTGGAACTTCAGATGCACGAGTCTCCGAAGGCGACCCAAGCAAGTAATTTCCCGCTCCAGCATTCTGCCGTTTATTCCCGGTAAAAGTCCTTGTGAACTTGGCGGCGAACCGCTATTCCTACCCTGCCGCCCGTGCAGAATGGCTGCTTGAATCGAAAGGAACGCGAGCGTGGATCGTAGTACCGCCCCTCGGTTGCGAGTTGATTGAGAGCTCTCCATGCACTAACCGCAGGCGCTCCTGCATGCTCGTGAGGCCAAGCCCAGTGCTCTTCATTGCGGTTTCTGTATCAAAACCTGCACCAAGATCGCAGATGGTGAGGTGAATCTCTCCACTGCTTCCCCACAATCGTACTTCGAAGCGTTTTACCCCACTATACTTCGTGGCATTGCGCAGGGCTTCTTGTAGAACTCGGAATAGAGAAAGAGAAAGTTCGGTTGGCAAGGCAGTAGGTACATCGTGACTCTGGAAATCAACTTCCACTTTCTGGCGCTCACTAAACTCTTTGCAGAAGTTCTTCGCCGCTCCAACGATGCCCAAGTATTCCAGTTTTGACGAGTGCAATTCATGCGATAACAATTGAACATCGTCCGTTACGCGCATGGTTTCGGTTTGTAGTGTTCCGATTCGGGTGCGGAGTTCCGATGCCACGTCAGGGATATCTTCCTGGACTCCTTCTAGTTCTAGCGAGAGAAGCGCTAGTCGTTGGACAACGTCGTCGTGAAGCTCACGTGCAATCCGGTGACGTTCTTGCTCCTGTGCCTCGATGAGGCTACCACTGATCCGACGCAAGGAGTCTTGCGCGCGTCGCGCCTCGGCCAGGACGGCCGAGAGGAACATCAGTGGCACAGCAATCACACATAATAGAATCTGCAAGGACAGGACGTTTTGTGCCATGGATACGTACGGGAACGGCTCTCGCCCGTGCATGGTGTACCCGATCGAGATCAGCGCGACGGATAAGAGAGAGAAGCTCAATCCACCCAAACCAAAGCGGGCTGCAGCCCATAACAAAAACGGTAGAGGAAGGTACAGAAGTGCGGGAGTTGTAGACGGCGACAAAAGCTGAAAGCCGAATACCAAAGCCACAACCAGTACTGTGCCAACGGCGAGCAGGGCTGCTTCCAAATATTGAGCTACCCTGGCCTTCTTAAGCCAAGAAATGCCGTTTGAACTCCAGAGTACTATCGCTGGAACCAGTGTTAGCTCCGCCAACGCATTAGTCCAAAATCGTTCTACCCCGAGTGGCCATAAAGTTCGGCCCCAGCCTGTGATCACAACTGCAGCAGCATCCAGGAATGAAGTTGCCAACGGGGCAAGCACGACGCCAAACACTACAAAAGTGAATACCCCACGCACGTTGTCGAGCGTGTTTTTTGGATGAGTAAACCGCGCGATGCAAAACGCTCCAATCAATGCTTCGCTCGTGTTGGTTATGAACCAACCGAAAGCTGTCCACACCGGCACTCCGGCAAGTAGTTGAGCAAGCATGTGAGTCGGCAGCACCGCCAGGAGGAGGGTCCACCATGTTCGCGGTGGGGTCAATAAAAGGGCCGACAGAAAAATCGCGTTGGCGGGCCAAAAAGTCGAATTCGGCTGCCCGATCGGGGTCCAGGCAAAACCTATCCGCGTCCCGACATAGTAGCTGATTGCCACCAGCAGCGCGGGTCTCACGGTCCGGAGGATTCGCTTCGCCACAACAGAAGATTCAACGATTCCAGGGGAATTATCACGTGCAGCACTGATTTTTGAGAGTGAAGAGAGCAACGTGCTAGTCACCACAGGTCACCTCCTCGGCTCGTAACTAAGCCCGAGCGGTTTGCAGAGACTTTGCCCAAACGATCCGCATCTTCAAGTAGAGGATCCTATCTTGTCTACACGTCGTAGTTGGTTCCAATGCCTTGTGCGCGGAGAACGCTCGCTCATTATGCACGAATCTCAGTGCACTTTGAAAGCGAATAATGTTTTTAGTTCTGATTTCCGTAACAAAGAAGCTCATGCCTGTTCCCCGACGGAAGCGAAGCCCCAACGGAAGCGTCGGGTGGAGGCGGCAGATGAAAGCTGTTGCTCTCTTCGATTTGTCCGTAGCGAACACTCAGCCATATTTGATGTATCCGCGACGCGGTGCCGCGCCTCCCCGGAGCCCGGAGGAACGGGTGGGGTAACTTTAGGGGGATATAATGCTCACCCCGTCAGTGAGCGGCGTAGCTGAAGGGGCTGGGGCACGGAGAAACCAACCCGGCGGTTCTAGCCGCTGTGACCAATAGGAAATTGCGTGCCACACCGACGCAGTTGTGCGACCCGCTCGGAGCCTGCACGACGCTCAATGCAATCTACCGCCAGCCGTTGAAGATGACGCTAGAGGAGTTGCAATTGCTCGAACAGCAGGTCGGCCGACTGGACACAGCATCGCTTTTCCCGTTGCTGATATGCTTGGCGCAGTAGGACGAAGTCTAGACCCTGGAGAGGTAAAATCACAGTTACAAGTGCAGACTCCAATCGGACGAGAGTGGCCATCCACCAAGCCATGCAGACTTGTATGTTGATGAACAAGCGAACAATCAGAATTGTGGACGGACCGTCTTGAGTACAGTTGTGATATGCGGGTGAGCTTTAGCCTCCTTACCGATTCGCAGGACGACGGGGCCAACCCATGGGATGCCATGTATCGTCTCCTGATGTACGCGGCCGAAGATGGGAGCAAACGTCATCCGCTTGGTCGGAGCACTGCCGATGAAGTTCTTGTTGGGGTCCCGGAATTCAATCGTTCCTGAGTCCTGACTCAACACGGCGTTGATATTGACAGACAGACGATCGTAGCCCGTGCGATCGGGGAAGAATCTCATCGACGACTCGGTCTGGCCCTGATTTTGCTTGAAGGTTAAATGAAATACTTTGTGGGTGAGATGCAGATGTGTTTGGACCTCCGAAGGGGTATCAGGAAGTGAGACAGCGCTCTCCTCTCGTGTCAATGTTCCCTGCGCCCACAGGAGGTGTGTGGAAAGCACCAAGAGACTGACCAAGAGGGGCGGAGAAAGATGCGAAAGCGAGAGAAGTAAGCCCCGCATGGGATTTCCTACTCTAAGGCACTGGGGTGGGCCAGCGTGGTGGTTTTTGTGGTCTGATTAGTCATTCGGGCCGGACCTCGATTCAAGGAAACGCACGCCGATCCGCACAATTGCTGGCAGGTCGGCGCGACTCAATTCACTTCAATTCACTAGATATGCGAAAGCTTTGCTAGGCGGCTCTCTCAACCATCTGCTTAGCCACTTTGGCCTGGATGAAGTTGCGAATCAGGCGCCGCGTTCGTTCCACAAACGCAAGTTTGTCCGCCAGGCAACTTTCAAGCAGCACCCCGACGCCATAGTGGCCCGTTACATCCGCCGCCGCCACCAACGCTGCGTATTCTGCAATGCGAAGATGGGTCAGATGGATGGCCTTCATGAGAATGAAGAGGTGCTTTGCTGCTGGGTTTTGTATCTCGGCGAGTTCCTTGCGAAACTCCTCCACAAAGATGTCATGGAGGCGCGAGCTGACCCGTGTGGGCTGTTCGCCGATGAGCTTGAAGCACTGGTCTAGGGTGGCAAGGACTTTCGCTGAAACGAAAGCCCGCGCTTCCAGAGCTTCCTTTACGTCCGGATCCTCGGCGAACTTGCTAATTTCCTGATAGACCTTTGTACTTCGCTCTGTGCCCTGGCGGAGGCCGCTAAGCAACTGGACAAAGAGTTTTTTTGGGTTGTTAACTGGCATGGCCTAGTCTCCTTTTTGGTGATTTGAGTTACGTTGGTTGATTTGACCGTTGCGGGTGAATGAATGCGGGTGAACTTTGGATCTGAATGCTTAACCTAGGACAATCTTCTTTACATCCGCTAGGGAATCTCTCATCCGGCACTCCTAGCGGGCGTTAGCTTTGCGCTTCACGTTTGCTTCTATCGATTCTGACCTGCT
>Ga0210389_10002057_pt1 | contig 16093 bp, 6 predicted proteins | sample IncBWH28OmetaG_FD_160127 | JGI IMG/M metagenome (GOLD analysis project Ga0210389, IMG submission 160127) | Forest soil microbial communities from Barre Woods Harvard Forest LTER site, Petersham, Massachusetts, United States - Inc-BW-H-28-O ...
CGGTTCGATACAGATCTATGACCGCGCTGCCGAGGCGGACTACGGCATTGACCAGCTTTCACTTCGACAACAGCAGTTGCTCGCGGCAAAAGATATGAATCAGGCGCAGGTGGACATCACCAATTCAGTTGTTGCGCTGCGCCAGGCCCGAGCCCGTTACGAGGCGGCCGTGCAGAGCCGGATTCTGCAACAGCAATTGCTGGACGCGGAGGAGAAGAAGTTCAATTTCGGCGCGTCGACCCCATACAATGTTGTGGTGGAACAGCGGGATCTCGCAGCCGCTCAGTCAGCCGAACTCTCCTCCCTGGCGACCTACCAGAGTGCTCGCATCAGCCTGGATCAGACGACGGGTGCGACGCTCGAAGCCAATCATATTTCGCTGGTGGAAGCAGAAAAAGGGAGGCTCTCCGAGCCGTCGTCGATCCGGGAGCCGTTGCCTTCGACGCCTTCACGCAACTAGCGCTCCGTTCCAGGAATATTCTGCGCGGAGTCCGTTCCGATTCGAGACTGACGTATCGTTTTCGACTGAGAAGCGGGACAGGGGACAGTTGCCGCATTGATTCCAAAAGCTTTTCGGTTTGGCGAATCCATTGCAGTAAGAGGAGGCGTGAATTGCTTGAAAAAGGCTCAAGTGCGGCGGGAAAAACCCCTTCCATAGAAGTTCTTCTTTGACTACCCCTCTGCTGACCATAAACTCCCTCAAATACCCTCACCGCTGCCTTGAGCCTGTTGCTTCCCGCGCCACCCGGCCAGCCGCAATATTCACTTCGGGATTGATCAACGTTCGGGCAGAGCAGTACTAGTCCTCCACAAACGCAACACTCGTGCAAAGACGCTTATCAGCCGGCAGGTGCGCGGTACAATCAATTTTTATTCAGAAGCAAATATTCGACAATTCAAATGATGAGAGGTGCGGAATGAAGCGCGTTCTGGTGGGTGGCGCGGGAGGATTCATCGGGGGGCATCTGGTCCGTCGTCTGAAGACCGAGGGATTTTGGGTACGCGGTGTGGACCTGAAGCATCCGGAGTTTGCGGCCACCGCAGCAGATGAATTTATTGTTGGGGACTTGCGGGATTCACGAGTTGCCATGGCTTCTGTAGCGGGCGTGGACGATGTCTATCAACTCGCCGCTGATATGGGGGGCGCCGGATATATTTTTACCGGCGAACATGATGCCTGCGTCATGCACAATTCGGCGATGTGCAATCTGAATGTCCTCGAACAGGGCCGACTGGCTGGCGTCAAACGCTTCATGTACTCTTCATCGGCGTGTATCTATCCGGAGTTTAACCAACTCGATCCGGACAATCCCGTGTGCTCGGAGGACTCGGCGTATCCCGCGAAGCCGGATAGCGAATACGGCTGGGAAAAGCTATTCAGCGAGCGCCTGTATTTGTCATACATGCGGAACTACAAGATCGAAGTCCACATCGCCAGATTTCACAATATTTTCGGACCTGAGGGCACATGGGAGGGCGGACGCGAGAAAGCCCCGGCAGCGATCTGCAGGAAGGTAGCCTCGACGCCGGACGGCGGTGAGATCGAGATCTGGGGCGATGGCAAACAGACCCGATCGTTCCTTTTTATCGATGAATGTCTTGAAGGCGTACGACGCTTGATGGAATCTGATTTTGCTGGCCCTGTCAATATCGGATCAGAGGAAATGGTCACGATCAACGGGTTGGCGGAGATGGTCGCGGGGATCGCCGGCAAGCGAATAAGATTGCGCCACATTCCGGGACCGCTCGGAGTGCGGGGCAGAAACTCCGACAATCGTCTGGTCCACGAAAAGCTTGGTTGGGCACCTTCCCGCCCGTTACTGGAAGGCATGGCGACCACCTATACCTGGGTGGAAGAGCAGGTAGCAGCCAGCATGATGGTTGCGGCCTGACACAAACAACCCTGAAGGCCATTGGGCGATACAGTACGTGTCGCCTGTTTCAATCTCAAAAATTCAGCGGCTCTCTGTAACAGGGAAGCGTGCTGCCGTAACAGTGTACAAAGGCAGACTGAGTACCGGTACGTTTACATATCAAGTTGTTGTTGACATCACGATGGCGGGCACGCAATCATGCAAATTACACGGCAGGCGATCCATAACGATATTTACGACACTGATCGCGGAGGATTGGTTGACGATCAGGTTATGAAAAGTGGCGCATGTACGCACTTCTAGCAGCAGCGGTCGCCTCAGTCGTGGCGGCTTTAGTACTCACCCCGATCTGCCGAGACCTTGCCATCCGCTGGGGCGTACTGGATCGTCCCGATAGCAAACGCAAGACCCACACCAAACCCGTACCTCGGGTCGGCGGCATTCCGATTTTCATCGCTTATCTGGGCACATTCGGTCTTCTAATGCTGCTTCGTTTCCAGGCCGGGATCATGATCCGGAACAACCTCGACCTGATCTGGCGGATCTTTCCCGCCGCGGCTCTCATCTTTGCGATCGGTCTTATCGATGACATATACGACCTGCGTCCATGGCAGAAACTTCTTGGACAGGTCGCCGCCGCCACAATGGCTTTTCTCTCCGGCCTGCGGCTCACGGATATTTCCGGCTTTCACTTCGGCATCTGGCTCACCCTACCCGTGACCGTAATCTGGTTGATCGGCTGCACCAACGCATTCAATCTCATCGACGGTGTCGACGGGCTGGCAGCTGGAGTGGGATTCTTCGCCACGATCACAACCGTAATCGAAGCCCTTCTCCGGTCAAATGTTCCTCTCGCTCTGGCGACTCTGCCGCTGGCCGGCGCCCTGCTCGGCTTCCTCCGCTACAATTCCAATCCTGCCACAATTTACCTCGGGGATTCAGGAAGCCTGCTGATCGGTTTTCTCCTCGGCTCGTACTCCATTGTCTGGAGTGGAAAGTCGGCGACGGCCCTTGGGATGACGGCTCCATTAATGGTCCTTGCGCTTCCTCTGCTGGACACGGTGCTGGCGATCACCCGCCGCTACCTTCGGCACAAGCCCGTTTTCGGACCGGACCGTGGGCACATCCACCACAAGCTACTCGCGCGCGGATTCACACCGCGACGCGTGGTCTATGTGATGTACGCAATTTCCGGTATTGGGGCGTGTTTCTCCCTGCTTCAGAGCGCTTTCCATGACCGCTATGGAGGACTGATCATTCTGCTCTTCTGCGGTGGCGTTTGCCTTGTCGTTCGGTACCTCGGATACACGGAATTTGAGGCGGCGCGTCGCATCGTGTTTGGTGGCGCTGTGAGGAAGCTCCTGAATGCCGAGCTCGAGCTGATTGCGCTCCGGGATAGTCTCATCAGCGCTCTCACCGCAGACGAGTGCTGGAGTATATTACGGGTGGCTTACAGTGATTTCGGCTTCAGCGAGGTAAGACTTAAGCTGACTAACAGGATCTACTCAGCTTCGTCAAGCAACTCGCTCAACCCAAAAGCCTTCACAATTCGGATCGAACTGTCCGAAACGGAATACCTGAATCTTTCAAGCAACTCCGGCAAGGAGGTTCTGGCCAATTCCGCCGCATTTGCCGACGCGATCGGCACCGTGCTTCGTGCTAAAGTCAGCCAGCTTCGAAGAACTCCTGCGATAGCCCACGCCCATGAGCTACCGGTAGCCCACGCTACACACGCACAGGCCCAAGCAGCATCAGTCAAAGTGGCTGGCTGAGTCCCCGCCTTATTCCAACAACCTCAGGAGTATAACCAAGGTATATCTTTGGTTAAAAAAAATTAGCAGGACATAATCATCCACCTGGTAATCGTGAGAAACATAACCAACGCCAGGATTATTATCCGAGACAGATCATGCTAAAAAGTACACACAGCCATGACGTACGTGGGCGCTGTGTTGTCGTCCACTCAAGGCTGAACTTGAAGGATTTGAACACGAATCCCGTTAAGGAAGCCGAGCCATTTGATTCCAAATCCGCGCAAAGACCCAAGTCTGTGCCATGTACGCGCGGGGTGGCTGCTTCTGATGGCTGTGCTGCCGCCCGGCACATTGAACGCCCAATCTTTGGCATTTGCCCCTAACACGGGGCAAGACGCGCCAGAAGTTGTCTTCTCCGCCCACGGCGCAAATTACGGTATCGCCCTGGAGTCCACAAAAACCATCGTTTCGTTACGCGATTGCGAGACGTCGATGAAGTTTGTAGGCACCAATTCGAATCCTGAGATCAGCGGGATCGACGCACAACCCGGCCACAGCAACTATTTCCTGGGAAACGATCCCTCAAAGTGGCGCGCGGATGTCCCGAACTACGCACGTGTACGCTATCACGACCTTTACCGGGGTATCGACCTGATCTATTACGGCAATCAAAATCACTTGGAATACGACCTTGTCGTGTCCCCTGGAGCCAGTTCCGAGAAGATTCGATTCCAATTTGAGGGAGCCAGACAAATCCGTCTCAACGCGAACGGTGATCTGCTTGTCAAAGCGGGTTCAGCTGAACTCCGCCTGGTAAAGCCTCGGATCTACCAGGAAATCGATGGCGTCACGCACGACATTGACGGGCACTACGTTTTGCGAGGAGGACGGCAGGTAGGATTCAAGATAGCGCCCTATAATCGCAACCGACGGCTCGTGATCGATCCGATTCTAAGTTATGCGTCATACCTGGGCGGCAATTCGGATGACGTAGCCTACGCCGTGGCAATGGACGGAGCCGGAAATAGTTACACTGCCGGATACACGCTCTCGGCCAATTTCCCGGCTACCGCCGGAGCATACAAGAGCACAGCGCCGGGCGGCTCGTCCGATGTGTTCGTTGCCAAATACACGTCCGCTGGCGCACTCGTCTTTTCGACGTACCTTGGGGGCGGCGGCGCCGACGTTGCGTACGGGATCGCAGTGGATAGCGCGGGTGTGTATGTAACTGGATCCACAACTTCCGCCGATTTCCCGACATCTGCGGGCGTCTGGCAAACTTCGCTGAAAGGATCTCCCAACGCCTTCGTCGCCAGCCTGAATGCCGCCGGCAGCGCGTTGTTGTACTCGACCTACCTCGGGGGGACTGGGACGGAAATCGCATTCGGAATAGCCGTGGATGGGTCCCATGAAGCGACGGTTACGGGAACGACCAGTTCAGCGAATTACCCGACTACGACGGGAGCCTGGCAAACAAGCTTCGGCGGCGGAAATACAGATGTGTTTCTGACCCGGCTGAACGCGGCGGGAACTGCGCTGGTTTATTCGACGCTGATCGGAGGCTCTGGGGACGAAACAGGCAGTGGGATCGCCGTGGACTCTCTAGGTAACTCATACATCGCCGGCTACACCGGGTCGGCGAACTTTCCAGTCACTGCAGGCGCCGCGCAGCCGACGTCAGCTGGGGATTACGACGCTTTTGCGACCGCGGTCAACACAGCGGGCACGGCGCCGATCTACTCCACGTTTCTGGGAGGCACCCTCGAAGACTACGGCTACGGCATCGCTGTTGACGCTAACCAGAACGCATATATTACAGGCGTCTCCGCATCGACGAACTACCCTGTAACGCCAGGCGTGATCCAGCAGACCGAGGGGGGCGGATATGACGCCGTGGTTACAAAGCTCACTGCGGCTGGAGCGATCGCATGGTCCACGTACATCGGTGGAAGCGGCGACGACTTCGGCCGCGCGATCGCTGTTGATTCGCATGGCAACAGTTACATTACGGGTGACACGTCTTCCACCAATTTTCCGCTGACTCCGGATGCGACTCAGACGACCAACTCCGCAGATTTCACCACGTTTGTCACGCAATTGAACTCCACCGGGACGGCGCTTGGGTATTCGACGTACCTTGGCGGAAGCGGGTTTGAGACGGGCTCGGGCATTGCATTGGACTCAACCGCTGCAGCATGGGTGGTCGGGTATACGGTATCGCCGGACTTTCCGAACACCTCAGCCACCGCCGCCCAGACAGCGCTCGGCGGCGGTAGTGATGCATTTTTAGCCAAGGTTATCGGCTGCGGATTCACTCTTAATTCATCCAGCATGTCATTCACGCCTGCGGGAGGCTTTGGGTCAGTTGGGGTAACTGGATTCAACGCCTGTCCGTGGGCAGCGACCAGTAATGCAGCCTGGCTGACCATAACTGCCGGGGCCTCGGGACGAGGAAATGGGAGTGTGAATTTTTCAGTCGCCGCAAATATGGGCACGACACCGCTGTTGGCAGTTTTGACCATTGCCGGTCAGCAGTTCACAGTGACCGAAGCTGCCAATCAGACAATCACAATCGCACCGCTGAGCAATACGGCGCTGAGTGCCGGTTCGGTTACACTCACCGCGACGTCGACCTCCAACCTTGCAATCAGTTTCGGATCGACAACCCAAAGCGTTTGCACAGTCGCAGGGAACACGATCACGCTCCTCAGCTTCGGCCTGTGCACCATCACAGCCGACCAGCCGGGTAATACCCAGTACACCGCGGCCACGGAAGTGGGGCAGAGCTTCAATGTGACTTCGCAGACCCAGACAATCACATTCACTCAAGGGAATGTCCAGATCAGCCCGGCACCGCTCGCTCTCAGCGCAACTGCAAATTCGGGCCTGACTGTCACCTTCTCTTCGACAACGCCGTCTGTCTGCACGGTCTCGAGTAGCGCTGTCACACTCGTTTCGACAGGGACGTGCACAGTAACCGCCAGCCAGGCAGGCAACGTGACATATGCGGCAGCTCCGCCAGTTGTTCGGAGTTTTCAAGTAAGCCCAAGCGCGCAGACGATTACGTTCGGGGCGCTTTCCAATGCGAGTTTCAGCCCAGGAACGATCACTCTCACGGCGACTGCAAGTTCCGGGCTACCTGTGAATTACGCCTCCACCACCCAGGCGGTTTGCACGGCGTCCGGAAACGCAATCACACTCGTAGCAACTGGTACGTGTTCAATCACGGCAAGTCAATCGGGGAACAACAACTACGCGCCCGCGGCACCGGTGAGTCAGAGCTTCACCGTGAATCGGGGATCTCAGGCGATTACGTTCGGAGCCCTCGCAAATGTCGGCTTCAGCTCCAGTACGATCACGCTTACCGCGACGGCGAATTCCGGCCTGCCCGTCGGCTATTCCTCCACGACTCAGCCGGTCTGCACGGTGGCGGGAAATGCAATCACGCTGGTGACGCTCGGCACGTGCTCGATTTCCGCCAGCCAATCGGGGAGCTCGAACTATAATGCGGCGACCAGCGTAACCCAGAGTTTTACGGTGACCCAGGGATCCCAGGCGATAACATTCGGACCTCTTACTAACATCACGTTGCCAGGCTCGTCGGTCTCTATAACGGCCACGGCGAGTTCGGGCCTACCGGTTACCCTCACCTCCACAACCACGAGCGTCTGCACGGTTGGCGGGACGAGTGTAACACCGGTAACAGCGGGTACCTGCACGATCAAAGCAACGCAGACGGGCAGTGCAAACTATGCTGCCGCATCTCCAGTGACGCAATCCTTCACGATCAATCCGGCGACCTCGGGGGGCGGAGTTGGCACCGGAGGGGGTGGGGGCGGTGGGGGTGGGGGCGGTGGCGGTGGTGGAAGTTCTGCCGGGACACTGACAGCTTCTCCCGAGGCAGTCACTTTGAACATCGCGCCCGGCGCTCCCGCGACGCAAACGGTGACTTTGAATTACTCTGCTTCGCTCACTGGCGCGCCGAATTTCACCACCGTTGTCACCACCAGTGATCCGCCCGGGGTCAAACCGTGGTTGAGTATTTCCCCCAGTTCGGGAACCATGACAGCCATTCCCGGCACAACCATACCCCACATATCCACTGCGACACTGACGATCACGGCCGACCCCAGCAGATTTGCGGCCGGCGCCAGCGTCACGGGAACCGTTACATTCATTGCGAACTCGGTCAGTTCCGACACAACCGCGGTCACCTTGAACGTCACGAGCGCGGCAAAGTTCAGCGTTGCGCCACAATCGCTCACTTTCAACTACACGCAGGGCAGCACGAGCTTGCCTACTGCGCAGAACCTCGCAGTTGCCAGTCAGCCCTCGGGCTCCGGCTTCACCGCGTCGGCTTCGAGCAGCGGCAACTGGCTTTCGGCTTCTGTCACGGCCGGGACGGCGCCGGGCTCGGTAGCCGTGTCGGTCGATGTCAGTAAGCTGCAGCCCGGAACGTACAATGGCGCGGTAACGATCTCTCCCACAGGCACTTCCGCGGGGAACAACAATAACGCCAGCGTGCCGGTATCGCTCACGATTGCGGCAACCAGTCCCCCACAACTATCGCTCTCGCCGTCAATCGATTCCCTGACCGCGGCTCAAGGCAGCTCTCCGGCAGCCGGACAGATCACGGTTTCGAATACAGGCGCCGGCACTCTGCAGTTCACGGCTCAGGCGGCGGCTGATCAGGGGAATTGGCTCTCGTTGATGAGCCCGAACTCGGGTTCTGCGACTCCGTCGTCTCCTGTCCCACTGATGTTTGCAGCGGACCCGACGGGACTAAGTCCCGGGCTTTACATTGGGCACATCACTGTCAGTGATGCGAACTCATCGAATTCCGGGACGGTGAACATCATATTCACTGTCACCAGTTCAGGCCAAGCGATACAAATCTCGGGAACCGGCATTACGCTGACGGCGGTCGCCGGCGGAGCGCAACCGCAACCGCAATCCTTTATGGTGTCCAACGCCGGAACGGGAGCGATGAATTGGTCGGCACAGATTCACCAGATATCGAATCCCTTGTCCGACGCAGCGTGGCTTCAGATCAGTACTGGTTCAGGAACGGCTATTGGCGGACAAACCGGCACGCCCGTCTCCGTTTCAGCTAACACGGTGGGGTTACCCATTGGTGTGTATTATGGGTCCGTCGATATCACCTCGATTGGTGCGGGCAATAATCCACAGACAGTCACCGTGGTACTCGCGGTGTTGGCAGGCGGTGCGAGTCCCGGAGTGACGGTTTCAACGGGGGGAATACTCTTTTCAGGCGCGGCCGGGAGCACAACTGCTCAGCAGCAAAATGTGACCATCTTCAATCCAACGTCCGCTTCGACCACTTATACGGTGAATACCACAACCACGAATGGCGCCCCATGGTTTGCGGTGTCACCCGCTTCCGGCGCTGCAAGTCCGGGCGCTAACACTCTCACGGTCAGCGCAAACCTGAGCACCCTGACCGCGGGCGTACAAACCGGGGCACTGCAGTTGACATTTGGAGACGGCAGTAGCGTGACGATACAGGTGATCCTTGTTGCTACCGGGAGCGGAGCGACCGGCTCCGCCCGACCCATGACAAGTCCGAGGGCAGTGATGGCGTGTCCGGGAGGCAAGCCGAGTTTCCTGATTCCGGTCTTCCGCGAACCAATCAGTCTATCCACCGTTCAGGTGGCAGCACCACAGTCCGTTGAGGCACAGGTCATTGACGATTGCGGCAACGCGGTGACGGCAAAAAATGGGGGCGTTGTTCAGATCAGTTTCGGCAACAAAGACCCCGGCCTCAATCTATACGATGTGGGCGGAGGCGTTTGGGAAGCAACGTGGACACCCGTGAACGCGGCGAACCAGGTGGCTCTGCAGTTAGGGGCATCGGAACTGAGCCTTGGCGTGAATCCGGCACTGACTGTGGGAACAACCGTGACTGTAACGGTGAAAGCAGCTGACGCAAATTCAGCGGCACAGCCAACGGGCATCGCCAACGCAGCGAGCGCGAGCCAGGCCGTTCCAGGCGTGGTTGCCCCAGGCAGTTACATCGCGATTTACGGGACGGGTCTGGCCGGAAGCGGTGGCGCTGGAGCGAACACACTGCCTTTGCCGACCACGCTCAACGGAACGCAACTGCTCCTGGGCGGAATACCCATGCCATTGATTTATGCGGGCGCCGGGCAGGTTAACGCCATCGTCCCGCAGGAACTTGCCCCAAACGCGTCGTATCCGCTGGTGGTCGTGAGAGGGTCAACGCAATCGGTGCCGGTTTCTTTGACAGTAGCGGAATTGCAGCCGGGCGTCTACACCGCCGACACCTCGGGATCCGGGGAGGGAATCGTAACGAATGCCGCGACTGGACTGCTCATCAACCCTTCTAATCCGGCCCACGCAGGGGACTATCTGACCATCTACAGCACAGGTCTGGGCACCCTCGCCGGGCCGAATGGCGAGACTGAACCTGGAGATGGCATGGCAGCACCTACCACCGTCATTTTCGAAACAACCGCGAATGTAACCGCGACGATTGGCGGAACCCCGGCCCAAGTCACATTTGCCGGTTTAACCCCGACGCTGGCCGCTCTTTACCAAGTCAATGTCCAGGTTCCGACAGGTGTGTCTCCTGGCGTTGCCGTGCCGCTGGTGGTTACAGCGACCGATCCGCAAAGCAGAGTATCTGCGCAGTCCAATACGGTCACCATCGCCGTTCAGTGATCGGAACTGCCCTTTATATCGAAAAGGTTATACAGGTACTGGAACTGGCCCTGGCAACCAGCCTCTCTGCTCGGTGCTAAGATATTGAGAACAGCCTCTTTAGTGTTAACACCCATCGGACTTCAGCTCCGATGTGTCGCCTCGAGAAACCGAAATGAGCAAACGTAAAGCTCTCATCATCGGAGCGGGCCCGGCCGGGCTAACTGCGGCCTTTGAACTCCTCAAACGCACCGACATCAAGCCAATCGTTCTGGAGAAAACCGACGCGATAGGAGGTATTTCCCGGACGGTGCGGTACAAGAACAATCGAATGGATATCGGAGGCCATCGGTTCTTCTCGAAATCCGACCGGGTGATGAACTGGTGGATGTCGGTCATGCCCGTCGAGAACTCGTCGAATGGCAACCATAACATCACTTACCACCGGCAAACGCGAACCGTAGACGCATTGAATGGCGACTGCCCGGATCCGGTTCGCGAAGACCGCGTGATGCTCATTCGAAGCCGAAAATCACGAATCTATTTCCTGCGGCAATTCTTCGAATATCCGATCCAACTGAGCGCTGCCACAATCAAGGGACTAGGTTTGGCCCGAACCGCCCGAATCGGCGTCAGCTATGCCAAAAGCGTAGTAAGCCAGGTGAAGCCAGAACGGACCCTTGAGGAGTTTCTGATCAACCGCTTCGGCAAGGAGCTCTACAACACGTTCTTCAAGTCTTATACGGAGAAAGTCTGGGGCGTTCCCTGCGATCAGATAAGCGCCGAATGGGGCGCGCAGCGGATCAAAGGCTTGTCGATCACCAAGGCGCTCGGGCATTTCATCAAGCAGAGGCTGGCCCGAAGGTCGAATGGCGATCTCTCCCAAAAGAAGACCGAGACTTCACTGATTGAGAAGTTCATGTACCCGAAGTTCGGGCCAGGTCAGTTATGGGAATACGTGTCCGAGGACGTCAAGGCCAAAGGCGGAACCGTTCGAACGGGCTGGGGTGTAGAAAAACTCTATACCGACGGTTCTCGCATCACGGCAGCAGAAGCCATCAATACGGCAACTGGCGAGCGCGAGACCATCGCTGCGGACTATTTCTTCTCGACGATGCCGATCAAGGAATTGATGCATTCGCTGGACGCCCCGGTTCCTGCCAACGTGGTCGAGGTCGGGGATGGCCTCGTGTATCGGGATTTCATCACCGTCGGTGTCCTGCTTAAGAAACTCAAGCTGAAAGATAATACGGCCAACGGCGCCAAACTTCTTTCCGACAATTGGATTTATATTCAGGAGCCAGATGTGCTCGTCGGACGCCTCCAGATCTTCAACAACTGGAGTCCATATCTGGTCGACAACCCGGACAACGTGTGGATAGGCCTTGAATACTTCTGCTATGAGACCGATGATCTATGGAAAAAGTCCGATGCGGATATGATCGAGTTCGCGAAGATGGAAGTCGAGAAGATCGGCATCATCGACAAAGCGGACGTCCTGGACGCCTGCGTCATCCGGATGCCTAAGACCTACCCTGCTTACTTTGGCACCTATGACCGTTTCGATGAAATCAAGAATTACGTGAATCGGTTCGAGAACCTTTTCCTGGTCGGCCGCAATGGAATGCACAAATACAACAACCAGGATCACTCCATGCTCACTGCAATGACCGCCGTCGATAACATCATCGAAGGGCGCACAGACAAGGACAACATCTGGGCTCTGAACACAGAGATGGAGTATCACGAGAGCAAAGACGGAAAATAAACGGTGATGACTGAAGGGAAACCGCTGATTACAGCGTTATGGTTGCGGTTTTTGCGGCGGCAGCAATGGGTCGACTCTGCGCCCGAAGGCATTGCTTCGGCTGATAACGCAGCCTCTTTAGTAACATCTGTTCGAGATGGTGGCGAGCTTTTCATCGATCTTTTCAGACCACGTGCTATCCCAGTGAGCATCACGAATGAAATATAGTCTTTAATGGTCTGATCTTTGTTGCCGCAGTGAAATCAGGGAAATCATTCAGGAACGGGATGCCGCGTCGCCTCTAGAATTCTTCTCGATACACCACCAGAATTGAGTGCAAATCCCGGGCCCGTATCCGCTCACGCGACGGATAAACGGCCTTCCGTAGCTTCAGGTCAGACTCTGACAAAAGAACAAGAAATGGTCGAACTCCGCGCTTCGAGTGGCCTTGGTCGCTGACTGGAGAGTTCAGAACTGCCAGGAAGATCAGATCACAAAGGAGGAAATAAGATCACGGAACCAAACAAGATCCGAGGGACACCATTCCGCCGTCAACTCGACTCGGCCGCCTATATCTTCTGCGACACGCTTTTGCTGTCGCCCGCCTACACTTCACTGTCTTCTCTCCGGACCGGTTTTGCAAAAAATGACATTTGAATCCGCTTCAGTAGTTCTAGTACCGACGGTACCCTGAGGTTCGATGAAACATGTGACGATGTAATTGTCAGGGTATTTTAAATTCTCCCGTATTAATTCGCACTCATGCCGAGCCTCAGGGTACGGGAATCCGGAGAATCTCAGGCTTTATTTACCATGTTCATTCGACGCCCAATTTTGGCTATTTGCTCCCTGCTGATCCTCCAATCCTGCATCCATGATGCCGAGAAAACCAGACGGACAGCGATGGAGCGGGGGTACCAGTTCTACCAAAAAGGTCTCTTCCGGGATGCTGAAGTCCAATATCGACGGGCGCTTCAGGTAGCTCCTCGATCCGGAGAAGTCTATCTTGAGCTGGGGAAGACTGAGGAAAGACTCGGAAAGTATTCCGAAGCTCTTGCGGCGCTCGCACAGGCCGTTCAATTGATTCCCGGCCAGGACGCCCCCAAAATCGAACTGGCGAATTTCATGTTGGTTGCGTACATTGGAAATCCCAAACGGCCAGCCGAATTATACCGGGACATCGAGACGATTTCCGACGAACTTATGGCCAAGAATATCGATTCTTTTGACGGCGCCCGTCTGAAAGGTTATCTCGCCGTCGCGGATAAAAGGCCGTCCGTGGCCGTTGCGTTCTTCGAGAAGGCCAACCGTATTCGGCACAACGAACCGGATGTGATCACCGCGCTGGTCGAGAGCCTCACGCTGGATGGAAAAGAACAAAAAGCAGAAGCACTTGCGCTCACATTCCTGCACGAAAAGCCCGCTTATGGTCCGATGTACACATTTCTTTACCAGCAATATATGCAAGCAGCGCGGCAGGAAGAAGCCGAATCAATCCTCAGAAGCAAGGTGGGCCATAACCCGAAAGAAGGACTCTACCGCATCGAACTGGCAAGACACTATGCGCGAATTCGCAGGAACAACGCGATGTCAGACGTCCTGAATCAGCTTCTTGCCGATCCGAAGGACTTTCCGCGAGCTCATCTGTTGGTCGGAGATTTTTATGTGGAGAGCCGAAACTGGGCGCAGGCTCGTCAGCAGTACGAAGAGGGCCTGCGGGATGACTCCAAATCGAGGACAGTCTATCTGAAACGTCTGGTGCAGACGGATCTTGCCACGAACGATAGCCCGGCGGCCCGGCGGGATCTGGAACAGATCCTGAAGGGTGCTCCGCAAGATTCCGAAGCGCGTGCTTCCAGAGCGGCGCTGCGCATGGCCGGCAACGATCCTGCGGAGAAGCGCCAAGCCGCAGCAGAATTCAAGGAACTGGTTAACGAATCGCCGCAAAACGTTAATTATCGGAACCAGTATGCGAGCGCTCTGAGGGCTACAGGCGACCGGGAAGCGGCGCGTGAGCAATACCGGTTGATTGTTGAGCGACAACCGGGGAATCTGGGGGCTCTTCAATCCATGGCCGATCTCAGCATACAGGGACGACATATTGATGATGCATTGACGTTTTCGGGCCGGGTTCTCGCGATCGAGCCCGGAAATGTCGATGCCGCCCTTGTTCGGTCCGCAGCTTTGGCAACGCGGAAGCAGTATAACGAAACACGTTCGATCCTGACCCGCCTGGCGAACATCCACCCCGGACTCCGCGAAGTGCAATTGCAACTCGCGTTGCTGGACGTTGCCCAAGGCCACTATCTGGAAGCCGAGAAACGGTTCCGCCAGTACTACGAGCCTGGAAACGGGGATGTGCGGTCGCTTGAGGGTCTGGTCGAAGTGTACAGAGCGCAGAATCAGTTGGGCAAGGCGGTCACCTTGATCAAGGAAGATTTGAAAAAGGGATCCCAGGAGAGCCCGGTGCGCGGTTTATTGGCGCGCACGGCCGAGGAAGCCGGAGAATACGATCTCGCCGTTGAGCAGTACGCGCAACTGGCGCAAGCGGATCCGGCCTCGCCGGGAATTGGGATGCAACTTGGCATGGCACTCCTTTCGAAGGGAAACCCGGTCCGCGCAATCGACGAATTCAGGAGAACCGAGAAGCTGGCTCCCGGAAATGCGGCAGTTTTGGCGTACCTCGGAAGAGCGCTCGATGAGGCGGGGCGGCGTGCAGAAGCGATCGACGCTTATCGCCAGAGCCTGAATTTGGATAGCCGCAATCCGTGGGTGATGAACAATATGGCGTACCTGCTCGCCGAAACCGGCGGGGACCTCAACGAAGCTCTGAGACTGGCGACGGAGGCCGTTCGGAACGACCCGAACAACGCTGCCTTCAGTGATACTTTGGGCTGGATTTACTTCAAACGACGCAATTTTCCGAGCGCAATTCAGATTTTCGAATCGGCGCGCGACAAGAACCCAAAACAAGTCGAGTTTCGAATCCATCTGGGGCAAGCGCTGCTGGCTGCGGGTAATCGCTATCAGAGCTATTTGGAACTGAAGGCAGCGCTGGGACTACCATGCACACCCGAGGAGCGCGACAGAATCAAGCGACTCCTCCCGAATGAAGCCCAAACAAGCAGCAGTTAAATTACTAGTACTTTAGATAATTAATAGGACCAATATTCCAGTACTATGTTTATTTCAGTACTTGATAGTGCAGGCATGGATGATAGCCTTAATACAGGGAGACCAGTTATGTATCGAACGGCACTGATATCGATCCTTACGATGACTAGCGGCGTGGTCGCATTCGCACTGCCTACGTGGCCCACGTCACCCCTCCCCCAGAGCTACTCGTCACCTGAATATATCTATAATTTCAATTATCCCGCGCAAAATCTGATCTGCCCTCCCGGTGCCGATGGGTGCGGCGGGGGATTCCAGGCCAATATTGCCAACAATCCGAATGGACCCGGTGCGGTAAACACTTTGACCACGGTGTGGTGCGTCGATTATCAATTGGATGTGACTTATGGTTCGCAGTACACGGCCTCTATCACGAATCTCGCGAACATCACGACTGCGACGGACAACTCAGTGCGATATGGCAATCTTACGAGCCTCGGCAGCCCGGGCAATCCGGGCGCGCCTGGCTGGGCTCACGTCTTGACCGATCCCACCGGGATTGATGGCAACCTCACGAATAGCGCAGCCTACCGGTACACCTTGGCGGCGGCGTTGGTTTCGCAGTATGAAGGTCCGAGCCCGTCAAGCTTCACCAATCCGAGCTCGTTCGATACGATTGCGGACGTTTACGGCTCTTCCTCCGGTCAATCGGCTGCGTATGCCGTGAATACGGCTATTCAAGAGGCCGTCTGGTACATTACCTACAACTACGACTACTCGCCGCGCACGGCGTTCCCATCTTTCATCTCCACAGCCGCGTGTCCTGGTTCCGGCAGCGCGCTTCCGACGGGCAGCAACGCGGATAATCCCATGTGCTGGGTGCAGTATGCCGAAGACAATGCGAAAACGGTTAAGACCGGCGA
>Ga0210389_10002058_pt1 | contig 16092 bp, 10 predicted proteins | sample IncBWH28OmetaG_FD_160127 | JGI IMG/M metagenome (GOLD analysis project Ga0210389, IMG submission 160127) | Forest soil microbial communities from Barre Woods Harvard Forest LTER site, Petersham, Massachusetts, United States - Inc-BW-H-28-O ...
GCTTGATGAGCAGCAGGGGCGCATTGTTGAGCTGCGCTTTTTCGGTGGGCTTACGATTGAGGACACTTCCGAAGTGCTGGGAATTTCTCCTGCGACGGTGAAGAGAGAGTGGGTTACGGCGCGGGCCTGGTTGTTCCGCGCCATGACGGGAGAGGCGCAGCCTTGAGCCGGGATCAAGAGCGATGGCAACGCGCCAAGCAGGTACTTGACGAGGCAATTGCCGTTGAGTCCGGCGAGCGGGCTTCCGTTCTCGATCGCGCCTGTGATGGAGATCCCGAGTTGCGGCGCGAAGTGGAATCTTTGCTGTCCGCGCATGAGCAAGCGGGCTCGACCTTTTTGAAGACTGCGGCCGTGGGCCTGAAGGCGCCTTCGTCACCTTCGCGCGCAGGGCTTCGCATCGGCGTTTACCAGATCATTAAGGAAATCGGGCACGGGGGCATGGGCGAGGTATATCGCGCGGCGCGTGCCGATGGGCAGTACACGAAGGAAGTTGCCATCAAGCTGGTACGCGGGGGATTCGACTCGCGGTTTGTGCTGGAACGCTTCTTGACCGAGCGGCAGATTCTGGCTTCGCTTGACCATCCGAATATTGCGCGCTTGCTGGATGGGGGATCGACCGACGACGGCGTGCCGTATCTCGTGATGGAACTGATCGAGGGCACGCCGCTGGACGAGCATTGCGACAACAATCGCCTGAACGTTACCGAGCGGCTCAAACTTTTTGTGCAGGTTTGTTCGGCTGTGCAATATGCGCACCAGCGGCTGGTGATTCATCGCGATATCAAGCCGGGCAATATTCTGGTCACGAAAGAGGGCGTGCCAAAGCTGCTGGATTTTGGGATTGCTAAGATTCTTGATCCGACGGATGGTTCGAAGACAACGCTGGATCGGCCTTTTACGCCGGAATATGCCAGCCCGGAGCAGATTCGCGGGGAGCCGATTACCACCGCGAGCGATGTGTATTCGCTGGGCGTGGTGTTGTATCAGCTGTTGACTGGGCGGTCGCCGTATCCAGGAAAGACTTCTACGGCTCATGAATTGGCGCGCGCGATCTGTGAGACTGATCCCGGTCGTCCGAGCTCGGTTGTAATCAGACAATTGATCGCGCGGTCGGGCGAGACACGACCTGCTCCCAGCTTGTCTGAGATCAGTGCTCCTCGGGAGGGCTCTCCTGCTCGGCTGCGACGGCGGCTGGCGGGGGATCTCGACAATATTGTGCTAAAGGCGCTGCGGAAGGAACCGCAGTTTCGCTATTCGTCGGTTGAGCAGCTGGCTTTGGACATCCGCGCTCACCTTGACGGGCGGCCGGTTGCGGCGACGAAGGGATCGTGGAGCTATCGCGCGCGCAAGTTTGTAGTCCGGAACAAAGTTGGGGTCGCGGCTTCGGCGGCGGTGGCCCTGGCGATCGCGACTGGAGTCGGGCTGACGGTTCGCGAGGCGCGCATCGCACGGCATCAGGCAGAGATTGCCAGCATTCAGAAGGCGCGCGCTGAAAAACGTTTTGACGATGTACGCAAACTTTCCGACTCTTTGATTTTTGAAGTACACGACGCCATTCAAAATTTGCCGGGTGCGACGCCGGCACGGAAGCTTTTGCTTGATCGGGCGCTGGATTATCTGGATAGCGTCTCGAAGGATGCCGACGGCGACGCGGACCTGGAGCGCGAACTGGCCTGGGGCTATCAGCGCATTGCAGTGGTGCAGGGCAACGCGACAGAATCGAACTTGGGCGACATCAACGCCAGCCTCGCGAGCGATCGCAAGGCTCTGGCGCTGTTCGAAGCGGTAGCCAAGGCAAATTCTGAGGACGCAATCGATCACCTGAACGTCGCCATGATGCATCGCATCCTCTCTTATTCGTCGTTGACCGAAACTAGCGGTCGCCACGATCTTGAGCGGGCCATGGCGATCAGCGAAAGACTTCTTAAACAGGATCCAACTAATCCGAAGATCAAGAGCGAACGGTCGATTGAATATCAGAATCTTGGGTTGATGCGGGACTTTCAGGGGGATCGTCCGGGGGCGATTGAGGCGTTTCGCGCCTGCCGGGACCTCAAACTGGACATTCTGAAAACCACTCCCTCTTACCGCAGGATCCGGTCCGGCGTGGGGATGGCTGACGCACTATATGGGATGGCATTGGCGCGGATGGGATCGCGCGAGCAGGGCTTGAAAGAGTTGGAGGAGGGGATCCGCTATTTTGAGTCGATGCCGAAGGGCGAAGACGAAATTAACGTGTCGCGCAACCTCGCCATCGCGCGCCAGAAACGCGCCGACATTCTTCTGATGAATGGTGACACAGCCGGGGCACTGAAGAGCTATCGCGAAACTCGCAGTTTTTTAGAGCCGATGTCCAAAGCTGACCCGCAAAATACCATGCTCGTTTCCGATGTTGCCACGATGGACTATCACGAGGGCCGAGTGCTTGCGACCGAAGGGCATTATCGTGAGGCGCTCTCGAGTTTGCAGCGGGCGGCGAAGGTTTTCAAGAACCTGCATACTCTCGGGCGTCCGATGGACGACGCAGTGCACGGGCCATCGGACGTCGACATCTGGCTGGGGGATACGTATGCGGGACTGGCAGATTTGCAGAGCGCCTTGCAGTATTACCGGGAAGCGGGCGCGGACCTTGAAGATACTAATCCTGGTGAAACGAAGGTAAGTGAGAAAGACAAGTCGTCGATGGACGACGACACCCGCTGCGAACTGGGAACCGTATACGTAAGGACGGGACGCGCGCTCATGCGGCTCGGTGAACTACCGGAGGCAAGGGTCATGGTTCAAAAAGCGTTGGATGTTTCCAGGGCGTCTTCGGCAACGGAACGACGCGACGTGGCAGCTTTGTATGTAGTCGCCGATGCTCAGGCGGCTCTGGGAGATATTGCAGTCGCTCAGACGCACGATGCCGTCGGCGAAGAACGCGCACGTCTCAAGAAGGAAGCAAGCGCCTCTTACGAAGCCAGCACAGAGACATGGCGGCAGATTCCGAATCCATCCGTTATCAGCCCTGGTGGCTTCCTATCGCACAGCCGTTCACGCGCGCGCTAGGCAAGGTGTTTACGCGTGTGGGGAAGGGGAATGTTCTGTTCAGGGTGAATCGACCACCCTGGCATTTCCTTGAATTGTTTTTTATTGCCCCCGGGGGCTAAAGCCGGGATTGAAACAAAGGGGTCATCGCAGCGGTGAACCGCTGCGCCACCCAAAGTCAAATGCAATATGCGTTCTTCTGCAGTCTGCAAAGCCACACCCTATCCTGCCCAACCCTTACCACTAAAAACACCCGAGTGTATGAAACACGGGTGCATAAGTTGAGGGCAAGATGCTCGGCCAGAACCTTTTAACCAGCGGCAATGATGGCCCAGCAAACGATGGCGCTGCACACCGAACTCCAACGACCGAAACCTTTGTAGATTTGTGCCGCGGTCTGCGCCTGTTGTTGGATAGTTCCTTCGGCCTTTATCTGTGGGTCGGAAACGTTCCGTACAGCGACCCACGGTGGAGCGCTGCTACCCATGTCTTTGGCGACCAAGCCGAGGACGGCATCGCCCATTTCTGAAACTGCGCCCAGACCTTTAAGACCGTAGTGGTTGTCCGAGGTATCGAAACCAAAAAAGTCGGTGGTCAATACTTCTTGCGACGGGCTCTTACTTTGGACGATGCGAGGGGCGCGGGTGTTATCTTTCGGCAATTGCCCGGAGTTTGCTTTGAACAGTGTCTTGGCGGTAGCAAAGTACTTGGAGCTGGGCGCGGCATCCTGGTAGACGGCGTTGTGATAGGGCTCGCTCTTCAACCACTTCAAGCAGTCGAAGCGGATAATCGGACTCACAATCACATCGCCCACTTCACAGTCCTTACCGATGCCGCCTGCTGTGCCCGTAGTGATGACGAGCTTCGGCTGCACTTCGGTGATGATCTGTTTCCACACATCCTGGTTAGGTAGCGTGTCATTCGCCGCGGGAAGTTTTTTGGTGTCCTGCGAGAGGTGAGAATCGGATTTGAAGACGACGGCTTTTTTCTTACCGATGGTCGTCGTCCAGTACGCGCCGAGACGCTTGGCCTCAAGCGCGGGAGAGCCTTTGCGCATCTTGCTCGCGATCTTGGCGAAGTTGTGGGTGTAGGAACGATAGTCATTATGCGAGTCCTTGCCCGGAGTGAGGACACGACTCAAGGCGTGGCCCTCGTCGACCGTCCAGGTGACGACTAATACGTCGGCACGCGGCAGCGGACTGCTGGGTGATCCAGGGGCCGGGCCGGTCTTAGGAACCAGCGCTTTGGGCCACGGAATGTCCGTGAAGCGAGAGAGGCCGGTTGCGGTCGAGAAGGCAAAGAACGCCATGCCTGCGGGTGACTCGGAATCGAAATCGATAATCTCCCGCTCAATATCCTCATGGGCAGGAGATTTGACGGCGGCCGCCGGGACTTGGAACGTATTGGCTGGGGCTGGAGTTGCAATGGGGTCAAAACCGAGGTTGCGCGCGACCCAGGCTCGATCAACAGTCATAAAACTCCTCTCAGACCAGGTGACTTAGTCACCCGAGTTATGTGGCCAATTCAATTGTAGGTACAGGGTCCCCGGGAAAATCCCACACGACTGCGCCGGCCTCTAACATCGAGGCACAGAGTTACACTTAAGTTCCGGGAAGGCGGTAAGGAGAAGTTGCTTCGAATTCGAAACCTAGTCCAAGTTTCAAATCCTCGGTTCACCGCTAGGTCGGTAAGGTAGTACCAAAATGGAGGGATGTCAAGACTTGTTTCAGCTCGACTAGTTTCAGTTCAACACACGAACTCTTATTCGGAATTTGTAACGGTGTTCACACCCACCGACGAGTGTCGAACGGAAAGGCGTTTGGATTTTAGGCCAATGGGGTTCTTGGGAAACTGTCAGAGCGCCGGTGGCCTATAGAGAGGTTGTTTACGGCTTTAATACATAGCGCAGGAATGAACTAGTGGGACATTGACAGGGCATCCATTCGGAAATAAGGTGCTAGTCAATTTTCAAACCATCCGTCCTGTGTGGGAGATGGCTCCATTCCTCGGAGTCTCTCGGACGCAAGGGCCAATCTTCATGCGCGAGTAGGACGACGGCAGCTTGCCAGATCCTGCTCCGGCACCCTCGTCTTTCAACCTAACGGCAAGAGCCGTAGTGTATCTGGCCAACTAAGGAGAGTTAAATGAGACGCAATGCAATCAGGATAGGTCTGTTCGCAGTGTGGATAACCACTGGAGCCTGGGCCCAGCAAGACCCTGGTCCACGGGCTGGAGCTGCGGGAGCGGGTAGCGCTTACTCGACATTGAACGCTAACGAGCTATCGTTTTTTACTCAGGCGATGGCCCGATTTCAAACCATGGACTCAGTGCAGGGCACGATTGAGCCTGGTTCAGGATTAGGACCGGGATATAACGGGAACAGTTGTTCAATGTGCCATTCGCAGCCGGCCATTGGAGGGAGCAGCCCGGGACTTATAAGTCCACAGAACCCGATGGCAAATCCGCAGGTAGCAGCGGCAACGTTTGATGGTGCAACCAACACGGTGCCCACTTTTATTACTTCGAGCGGGCCGGTGCGCGAGGCGCGGTTCGTTCGCAACAGCGACGGGTCGCTCGACGGCGGAGTGCATGATCTCTATACGATTGCCGGACGGAGCGACGCACCCGGATGTGAGATGGCGCAGCCGCCCTTCGCACAAGAACTAGGCGCGAACAACGTAATCTTCCGCATCCCGACTCCGACCTTTGGATTGGGCCTGGTGGAAAGCACGCCCGATTCGGCCCTGCTGGCGAACCTGGCTTCAACGCAGCAGACAAGAGCGCGTCTTGGTATCGGCGGCACGTTTAACACCAGCGGAAACGATGGAACGATCACTCGCTTTGGATGGAAAGCTCAGAATAGTTCACTGTTGATGTTTGCCGGTGAAGCTTACAACGTCGAAATTGGGACGTCGAACGAAATCTTCACGAGCGAGCGAAACGCGGTTGCCGGATGCGTATTCAACGGATCGCCGGAAGACGCGACGAACCTCCTGAACCAGAACCCCAACAGCCCAAACTACCATTCGACGATCGGCACAGCATCAGAGATGTCGTCGGACGTGGTGAACTTCGCGGCGTTCTCGCGTTTGTCGGCGCCACCAGCGCCGGCGGCCCCAACGCAATCAACAGAGAACGGGCAAAAAATGTTTGAAAGACTCGGCTGTGCGCTGTGCCACTCGGAGTCGTTGACATCGGGCCCGTCGCCCTATACGGGTATGGGATCCGTTGTCTACCATCCGTACTCGGACTTCGCTTTACACCACATGGGCGACGGGTTGGCCGACGGGATTGTGCAAGGGGGAGCGGGCGGAGATCAATTCAGGACCGCGCCGCTGTGGGGCGTGGGACAGCGCTTGTTCTTTTTACACGACGGGAGGACATCCGACCTGTTGCAAACCATCCGGGACCACGGCAGTTCGAAAGATTGCCAGGACCGGAGAAATTGCCGGTCCGAGGCGGACGCTGTGATTCAGAGCATGAGAACGCTTACTCCGACGCAGGTTCAGGATCTACTGAATTTTCTTCGATCTCTGTGACGCATTCTGGGTGAGCACGAACAAGCAGCGCCGAATTACTCGGCGCTGCTTTCTTTCATGCGAGAGAACGCCAACAACTTCAAAATATGAGAGACCCACTCCCGTAGACAAAGGTCGGATAAGTGGGACATACAGTAACGACCGGTGCAACTGTGCTACACACGGACGTGGGAGCAGCGACCCCGCTACCGGCGTTGGTGATCGCGGCATTCGTCCCAGCGGGATTGAACTGTCCAAGTCCTGTCGGATTGTTGACTGTAAAGTCGCCCGGCGCGTTGGCGGAAGTACCTGACGTCGGGAAGCTCGGATTGTTGGTGGCCGGGTTGACGTTGGCGCTTCCTCCCGTGTCCTCATCCATCGGCACGGGAACATTGCCGGTCTGCCATTCGCTGAATGACAGGTTATCGAGGGGGCCATTGCTACAAACATAAGGGGGACCGCTTGTAGGCAGATACACTCCACCCGTCCCCGATCCCTGATTCTGAAGAACCTGGAATGCGTTCGGAATGGTCCCGAATGCTTCCGCATTGCTCCAGTAGGCATTCCCCTGGAATAACTGGTAGTCGCTATAAGAAGCGGCGCCGGTGGAAGCGATACAAGAGTCTTTGCAGCCCGAGATCGCGGTAAATCCGCCCGATCCTCTGCCGGTTTGTACTTGTCCGGTCTTTATGTCGAAGACGAAGAGGTTGTCAATGAGCTCGACCTGTTGGATTTGGCCGCCTGGACCGGGGCAACCTTGCAGCCAAGGATTGCCCTGAGTGAACATCGAGGCGTTGCCAAAAGCGAAGATATTGCTCTTGAATGTGTTGTATCTTTCCGACTGCGACACCAAGCCCGCTGTGAGGTGGATGGCATTGCCATCGAGATTGAAGACGACGTTATTTTCTACATCTACATCGGCTGTCTCCGCGTCCAGGTAAATACCCTCGCCACCATAGCCGCTCCCGGCCACTCGGGTGGTGCCCAATACGTCGATGATGAACGAGTCCGTCGTATCGTGGACGACGTTGCCAAAGGCCTCATCGCCGGTGGCCGAGTTGTAAGAGCCACCGACATTGAAATAAAGGGATCCGCCGTCGGAGGTGATACCTTGCATGAGATTCGAAATCAGGTTGTTGTTCACTGAGATGTTGTTGCCGTCGTGGGTGGAATTCGGGACATCATGACCGCAGGATTTGAAGCAGATCGAGATTCCCGCGTGATAGCCGTCGGTTACGGTGTTGTTGAGAATCAGGTGATCGTACCCGTTCGCGGTCGTGATTCCCTCGCCGTCGGCCAGCGTGCGAGAGAAACCCTGCACGCGATTGTTCTGCACCAGGACGTCCTGCACAACGGCAGTTGTGTCTGAGCTTGAGGGGTAGTGACCCACGCGGATTCCGCTGTCACCGATGTCATAGAACAGCGAGTTTTCGATCAGGTCGCAGAATGACGACGTCGTTGGCTGCGCGCCGGTCGAGCATGGGGTAGTTACCGCGCTGGCGCCCGCCAGAACTCCCGATGCCGAGGTGTGCCGGACCGTTACGCCATTGAATGTCACGAACTGACAGTTCTCACAATCGACGGCTTGTGGCACTGGCATTTCACCATTGACATCGTTGTTGAAGCCGGTGGTTAAGGACGGATAGAAGTTATCGACCTCAAACGTGATTCCACTGAAAGTTACATATTCGAGACCAGTGGCCGAGATCAGACTGCCACCGATGTAGTCGTTTAATTCATTGCCACCCGACATCAGCGGAAATTGCCCACCGGCTGGGAACTGGCTTCCCGTCTGCGGCAGTTGCGGAATGACGATATAGTCGATCGCCGGACTCTCTGGAGGATTTGCATTTGGGTTCGCGATGTAATTCAGAACCCAGTTCCCTGCCCCGTTACTCCGGTCCAGGAACCAAATGCCAACCTGCCCCGCATTCGCGGCGGCTGTAAATGCATCGTAGCTGTTTTCAACCACGAAGCGATGGCCTTGCGATGGACCCATGAAATTGAAGTTGTTCCCATCGCCCTCTTTTGTGGCGCTCGCAAGGTACATCACGGGGAAGGGGGTGTTGCTCGAGTTCACACAGTTAACTCTGACTTCATCGACTGTCCAGGCGCCGAATAGAGTGAATTCGACGTCACCCGCGGGATACCTGCTGGTGGCAGAACACGGTTGGCTTGCAACGTTTGCGGACGTTAAGTTAGTCCAATTGTCGATCGTATCGGCACCGGTGCCAGTCGATTGCACAAAATAGAAACGATCCAGACACTTCTTATTGCCGCTGTTGTCGGTCGCGTAAGGGCAATTGTTGCTGCCGACATGGCCCAAGGGATCCGAAGGTGCAATTGTGCCCTCCACGCGTAAGAATGATCCCAGGTTGCAGGAGGCGAGATTGGTGGGAAACTCGGCGCCCGACCAGGTGCCGATTGCAGAACAGGTATTAAGAGCGCTCATGTAGTAACCGGCGCTGTATGTTGTCCCGAAGCTGCTGTTGTTTCCGGTATCGTGCAAACGCGACCGGAAGCGGCGTTCACCGTTGTAGTAGAGGCTCTCGAAGGGCTCTACCGGAACGGTGCTAGGGTTGCCATTGCTCAGGGGAAGGTATTGCGGCAAGGTTGCCGTGTACCAATTCCCGGTATTGTTCCAGCGCAACTTGAGTCCTACGCCGGAATTTGGATCGCTGTTTGCAGGCACTCCTCCGCTGATGACAGCCGGCCCGGTGCTAACGTCGGCTGGAAATTCCGTCCACGTGACCTGAGCGCCTGAAGACGTACCCGAATCTGCCGAGCTAAGTATCAGAGTTCCGGGGTAAGTGACATAAGCGCCTGTAGCTGAGGGTGTCAAGGCTGGATAGTACGTTCCGGCTCGCAGGTACACGGTCGCCGGCTTGGCGGCGTGCTGTACCGCATATTGTGCGCGCGAGGGGGAAGCGAAGGGACCGTCGGTATTCCCAAGATTTGGCGCCGAAATTGTTCCGGACCAGGAATCGTTCCCGCTGGGCGCGACGAAGAACGTATTCGCCGCGTCAACCGTGAGCGAACTGGTGCCCTGAATGGAATTCAGCGCGGCGGTGATTGTCGTTGAACCGGCGCTGACTGGGGTTTCCGTTCCGCCGGAACTGATCGTGGCAACGCTGGTATTGCTCGACGCCCACGTCACCGAGTTCGTAATATTTTGCTGCGAACCGTCGTTGTAGTGACCTTCGGCGGAGTAGGGTTGCGGTGCACTACCGACGGCAACCGCAAGGCCCTGTGGAGTTACGGTAATCGATTGAAGAACTGCCTTCACAACTTGGACTACGGTGTTTGAGGTGCTGGTGCTATAGTCTGTGACCCCGCTGTAAGTGGCGGAGACTGAGTCTGACCCCACTGGCAAGCTTGATGTGAGACATGTCTCTATGCCGGTGGTGATGTTCACAGTCACGGTGCATAGTGGCGAACCGTTAAAGTTGAACGAGACTGAGCCCCCGTTCGGGACCGGCGATACTGTGGCGGTAAACGTAACCTGCTGCAAATAATTGGAGGGATTTGGCGACGAGGTAAGCGTGGTGGTAGTCGCGATCGGGTTCACGGTTTGAATCCTACTGCCGCTGCTGCCTAAATTGTTGCTGTCACCGGTGTAGGTAGCAATTATGGTGTCCGAACCCACTGGCAGAGAAGTGGTCGAACAGGTCGCCGTTCCAGTCATCAGCGTCGAGGTCGGGCAGAGCGCTCCTCCGTTAAAAGAAAAGTTCACAGAGCCAGTGACTGCGCCACCGTACTGGCTGATGACGGTCGCAGTGAATGTGACTGGTTGATCAAAAGTCGACGGATTTGGGGCCGAGGTCACCGTCGTGACGGTCGTCGCCTTATTCACCACTTGATTGAGCACGGGAGAGGTGCTGCCATTGTAATTGCTGTCTCCGCTATAGGTCGCGGTGATGGGATAGGTGCCGGCATTCGGCGCAAGAGTCAGGGTCGCCTTTCCACCACTGAGCGCCTTGGTCGTATGGTTCGAACCGTTCGTAAACGTAACACTGCCGGTCGGAATACCGGTACCAGTGACCGGCAACACGGTGGCTGTGAGCGTCACTGACTGGCCATAGGTTGAGGGGTTGAGGGAGGAGGTCAAGCTGGTAGCCGTGTTGGTCTTGGCCTGCGCTCGGGGCGCCGTAGTAAGTCCCAGGAACAACAGGGAGAACACAACTAGAGTGGTCGTGCGGGAGCTATGGAAACGCATTGCCACTTACCTCCAAATAGTTAGATTGTTCGGGTACACTCCACGGCCAGATTGGGCGGAACTTATACCCCCACTAACCCAGTGGCGCGACAGTCGTGATGTAGAGGTTACGAAAAAAGGACAAGCGGAGGCTGGTCGGGTCTTTACGTCGGCTGGCCATGTTGCAACTAATGTGTCAGCCACGATAGCCAACGCTCTTGGATAGAGAGGACTTATCCAGGCCGCGGCGAAATTGAAATGACTCGCATAGAAATCCCCTACCCGCAGTTGCGATGAGTCGGTCTATGGCTATGCGCAGACCACTATTTGTTCTGATTTCGTAACAGCTTGCACGGAAAGGAACGGGGCATACCTTTCACGGCTGGGACATGAACGCCGATAAGGTAAGGTCTGCAAACCCGGTGAGCACCGGGCGAATTGAAAATGACCAAATGTGGGTGCACGAATTTAGCAAGAATGTGACCTTTCCGTGACAAGTCCATCGGATCGCCAGCGGTAAGGTGGCGGCAGCTTGAGTCGACGGCAGCCGCAAACCTGAACATGTCAGATCTTCAAGCCAGACAAATTGAGCGGGTGGCGCAGTTCGGAGAGATTTCTCTGGATTTCGAAAAGATGGAGTTGTGCCGCGGGGGCCAGCCTGTCGAAATCACGGCGCGAGAGTTCAAAGTGCTGAAGTTTTTGATTTCCAGACCGGAAGTTGTTGTGTCTCGGCAAAAGTTAATCAGTTCTGCTTTTCCTAAGCGGCACCGGGCCAGTAATCGCACGGTCGACAATTGCATTGCCCGATTGCGACAGAAAATCGAGAGCGATCCGGGCCAACCTCTCTTTATTCGAACTGTACACGGGGTGGGATACAAGTTTGTTCCTCGGGAGGACGCGTACTCCTCTGACCGAGATTTGCCGAAAAGGGCGGAGTGAGCATGAAAGTCGCAACCTTGAAGAGAATTGTCATGCAGTTGCTGGGGCTGGTTCTGCTAGCAGGCATACAACCGGCCTATGGCATCCCCGCCTTCGCGCGAAAGTTTGGGCTGCCGTGCTCGGCCTGCCATGAGGCGTGGCCGATGCTTAACAATTTCGGACAGACGTTTAAAGACAATGGATACCAGCTCGGCAACGATCGAGACGCCCCTATTTACCAGGAGCCCGGTTACTGGCCGATCATGTTTCGCACGACGCCGGTGTGGCATCGCGAGAGCAATAACCGACAAGCGGTCGACCGGGTGCCAGGCGATCCGGGCAGCGGTTTGGTCGAGTCGAGCGTAAGCACTGCTGGTTTCGACCTCGGCGGAGTCGATGCGATTACGGCTGGGACACTGTACAAAAACATTTCTTTCTTAGTTCAGCCATTTTTCGGTAACAACAGCGTAACGATTGCGCAGGCGTGGGCACGTTTCGACAATCTTTTGGGATCGCACTGGCTGAACGTCAAGATGGGCAAGTTTGAACTTGATGAGCCTCTCTCGCAGGAGCGACTGCTTACGCTCAACAACACCGGCGGTCTTTACTACAACTATTTTTTCACTCCCCCCGGAGACAACAATTTTTTTCAGGGAATTGGCTTTCCGCAACTGGGAGTTGAGGTGCAGGGACACTCGGACAACGATTACACGCGGTATTCAGTCGCCGTCGTGACCAATAGCAACGGCCAGACCGGACTGCCATCGAGCAACACGTATGACTTGTATGCCAATTTCAACAAGTCCTTCGAGGCGCGGTGGTTTGGCAGGCAGGAGGCCGGCGTTTACGGTTATTTCGGCGAATCGCCAACCTACTTCCTGACGCAGAATGGGAATCCAATTGCCGGTTCGGGGCAGGGAAACCGCGGTTTTTACCGCATCGGCGCATACGGACATTGGTACGTGAACAAGTTCGACTTTTATACGTTCTACATGCACGGACAGGACAATGTATTTCTTGGCAATGCGGTCCCGTCCAACCATCCTGAGTTGCTGCCGCCGGGCGCGGTGGCACCGACCTGGAATGGCGGATTTGTCGAGGGCCATTACAACCCTACACCGCGATGGATTGTACTCGGACGGTATGAGTTGACTCGGATGTCACGAGAGGCAAATCCGGGGATACGTGACAATGCAGGAAATCTGGATACCTGGACGGTGGGGTATCGCTGGTATCCGATTATGAGTCCCCGGGCCGGCCTCGCCTGGACGCAAGAGTTTTCGCGCATCACCAACGCCGGGACTGCGCCTCTGTCGGGGCAGGACGACATCCGCAATAGCCTTTCTATGGGCTTCGATTTCGATTTCTGAGGAGGCACAGTGCGTACAAAAATTGGGCTGAGACGCGCGGCGATTCTTGTCTCCTTATTACTGTGCGCTGTCGCCGCCTTTGCGCAAGAGAGTCATGTCGGCAAACTTACCGGCAATGCCAAACGTGGCAAGGCGCTTTACGTGCGCTACTGCATTTTTTGTCATGGGCCGGAGGGGGACGGCCGAGGTGAGAGCGCGCCTTATCTCGATCCGAAACCGCGCAACTTTACCAAGGCGGTGTTCAAATGCCGCTCCACGCCGAACGGGAGCTTGCCGCTCGACAGCGATCTCTATGACACGATCAGCCGCGGAATTCATGCCAGCGGCATGCCTTCGTGGAAGCCGCTGCTACGTCAGGAGCGGGTGGATCTGGTGGCTTACATAAAAACATTCTCTTCCGCGTTTCAGGAAGAGAAGCCGGGGGCGCCGGTCGTGATTCCGCCCGAACCGGCTGATTCTCCAGAGGCTGTGCGGCGGGGCGCGGAGCTGTTTCAGAGCATGAATTGCTGGTCTTGTCATGGGAAGGACGGACGAGGGCACGGGCCATCGGCGGCTACGCTCACCGACAGTAATGGTTATCCGATTACGCCGTTCGACTTTACCAGCGGGACGCGGTTCAAGTGCGGGCAGACGGATCAGGACATGTTTCGCGATCTGGTGACCGGACTGGATGGCACGCCGATGCCGTCGTTCGAAGCTGCCATGACTGCGGACCAGAGATGGGACGTGGTGCATTACATCCGATCTTTGAGTGCCTCGAAATCGAGTGCCGCGAAATCGCACTCGAAGCTGAAGGCTGAGGTCAAGGCACCGTGAGCGGTGACATCCAACGATTAAAAGAAAGCAGGTTTTCATGAAATCGAGGTTCGCGTTCATCTCATGTGCTCTCGTAGCGTTTGCGCTATGTGTCGCGATACTGCCGGGTCCGGCTGGCGCTGCGGACGCATCCGCATCAGTAAAGGGGGCGGTGAAGTTCACGGGCGCTACGCCGAAGCTGTCGCGCATCGATATGTCGCAAGATCCGGTGTGCGCTAAAGCGCATCCGACGCCGGTGACAACGGAAGAGGTCGAGGTCGGCTCCGGTGGAGGCCTTGCGAATGTGGTCGTTTATGTTTCAGACGGACTTACTTCCCACGATTTTCAACCTCCGCAACAGCCGGCCGCGCTTGAGCAAAAAGGCTGCCAGTACAAGCCGCACGTGCTCGCAATGCAAGCCGGTCAGAAGCTCGACGTGGTGAACAGCGACGAGACTACGCATAATATTCATCCGATCCCCAACAACAATCGCGAGTGGAACATGACGCAACCTCACGGCATGGCTCTGGAACAGACATTTGCGCGTGAAGAGGTTGCGGTTCCGGTCAAGTGCAACATTCATCCCTGGATGAAGGGCTACATTGCTGTGTTCAAACATCCGTATTTTGCGGTGAGCGACAAGAATGGCGACTTCGAATTGAAGGGCCTGCCACCGGGAACGTACACGATTACGGCCTGGCAGGAAAAGCTCGGGACACAAATGCAGAAGATTACAGTGGGTGCCGGGGAAACTAAGACGGCTGACTTTGCGTTCAAGCAGTAGTCCGCGGTCCTTGATCGGTGGCCTCGTGTTGACGGGGGATGTACAGGGAGCACACGCATCTCCGGCAGACTTCGTTGTTTGCAACATCCAGGGTTGCCCGAAATTGCTGCGCCTGTGGGCTGTTCACGATTTCTGCTAATGGCTGGCGATAAATATTTCCCATCACTGGATGGAAAAAACAGGGTCGAACATCGCCTGATGCTTCGATCACAGTTGAGACCCAGGGCGCGTTGCAGCGCGGCGCCACAGGCTCAGTCTGGTGCGCATGAACGCGAAAGTGTTGGACGATGCGCCGTAACTTCTGAGCGTTCTCAACCACAAAACTGGATTTCAGATCAGTGTGCTGCTCGTCTATGAGCCGTTCAATTTCGGATTCCAACGCATCGATCTCCGCGGGCGTGAGGGCGACTCGATCGGCGCGATCCGGCAACCAGCCCTTGGGCCGGTTGAATGCGCTGGAGGTAAGATCGGCCGCCAGGAACGAAATCGAGCTCAGGCCGATCTGCTTCGCGGACCGCACAACCGAGCGCAGGGAACGATGATTCGCTTTCTGTACCGTGCAACGCGCTCCGATCAGAATATCGGGACGGACGTGACGTAGTGCACTGACGCCCCGCGCCAGTTGCTCAAACGCATTCTCGATTCGACGAATGTTGTTGTGGACTGAGGGAGGACCATCCAGTGAGACGATTACATCGTCGACGCTGTCGGCAACTGCGTGGGCCTCAGATTCCAGTAAAAGTCCGGCGGTAAGCAACGTGACGCGGCACCCTGCCGAGCGAAGCATCCGCGCAAGGTAACTCCACTTCTCATTCAGTTGCGGCTCGCCGCCGGAGAAGACGACCCAGCGCACGCCCAGCTTGCGGAAGGAATCGAGATGCTGTTCGAGATCTGCCGGTGTGATTTCCTTTGCCTGACGGATCCGCCAGATGTCGCACATGACGCAGCGACAGTTGCATTGATTGTGCGGGAAAATTACGACGACGGGCAGGGAGTGGATTTGGTGTGCGGCGGCGGCATCGCCCAAAACCGAACTCGGCGCGGTGATGGATACCAGGGTGCTCATGGCTCACGTTCCAACCGTACGAGAAGGTGGTCGCCGAGCGATCGAATCCCTGGACATCGAGCTGTCCACGAATCAACTCGCTCGCAAAGTTTGAGGAGGCTGGGATGACGCTGAGCCCATGGTTCGAGGTAACTGGGTGGGACGGCGACTCCGACTCCCTGGATCGACTTCAGCCGAAATTCCGGGGCGAACGTGGCCACCAGCAATTTCACAGAAGGATAATGCACATGCAGAAATGATCCGTCGGCAATTCTTGCGTCGACTCCCTGCCGGCTCAGACGCCGGAATGCCTTATCGCGATTCCCTCGCGCGAAGTACCAGATTATTTCCCACGCACAGTATGGGCCCATCCAACACAGTAAGACGCTTGCTCCGGGCTTGAGCATGCGCGCGAGATCGCGAGCTACTTGGCTTAGATT
>Ga0210389_10002060_pt1 | contig 16089 bp, 11 predicted proteins | sample IncBWH28OmetaG_FD_160127 | JGI IMG/M metagenome (GOLD analysis project Ga0210389, IMG submission 160127) | Forest soil microbial communities from Barre Woods Harvard Forest LTER site, Petersham, Massachusetts, United States - Inc-BW-H-28-O ...
TGGTGCGCACATCCGTACGCTCGTGCTCACGCTGCTGTTCCGTGAGATGAAGGAGCTGATCGAGGAAGGCTACGTCTACATCGCCAAGCCGCCCCTATACAAGCTCAAGCAGGGCAGCCGCGAGCGCTACATCGAGAAGGACTCCGAACTAGAGGAGATCCTGCTCTCGGACAAGTGGGAGAAGCTCGAAGTCTTCGACCGACACGCGACCCAGTTCAAACTCACCGAGGCACGCTGGCAGCGTTTCACCAGGCTGCTCAAGCAGTACGAGGGGTGGTCCTCCTCGCTGAAGGCCGCCCACGGGCACGACGTCGTCCAGTTCCTGGAGGAGTCCGCCCTGCTGGGCGAGCAGGCGCTTACCGCCGATGCCGCGATCGAGGTGCTCGAGCGCGGCGACGTCACGGGCGATGTACACACCACCGAGCTGCTCGCATCCGATCCTCTGGCCCTGCGCATCAGGGCGGTTGAAGCCAAGACCGGTTTCGCCCGCATCCACACGATCAAGCGCAGTCTGTTCGACTCGCAGGAGTACCGGCAGCTGGCTCGAGTCCACACTCAGCTGGTCGAGCTCGCCGGTGTTCCCGCATTCGAAGTTCGTCTCGGCGACACCCGCGAGCTTGCCCCTTCCTTCGAGGATCTACACCCAGCCGTAATGGCCGTCGCACAGAAGGGCATCAAACTCCAGCGCTTCAAGGGACTAGGCGAGATGAACGCGGAGCAGCTCGGCGAAACGACGATGGCCCAGGAGACGCGCACGCTCGCCCAGGTGACGCTCGAGGACGCCTTCGCCGCCGATCGCATCTTCTCGATGCTGATGGGCGATCAGGTGGAGCCCCGCCGCGCCTTCATCGAGGAGAACGCCAGAGCCGTCGTCAACCTGGACGTCTGAGGAGCGAACGCAGAGATGCGCCGATCATGAGGAGACATAGTGGCATCAGCTGACGTGATCAGCGGAGGAAACATCGAACCGCGCTCGCTCGAGGAGGAGATGCGCACCGCGTACCTCGACTACGCGATGTCGGTGATCGTCGGGCGTGCGCTGCCCGACGTACGCGACGGCCTGAAGCCCGTCCACCGCCGCGTGCTCTACGCGATGAACGAGCTGGGCCTCGGCCCGACTCGCTCCTACGCCAAGTGCGCCAAGATCGTCGGCGAGGTGATGGGCAACTATCACCCCCACGGCGACAGCGCGATCTACGACACGCTCGTACGCATGGCCCAGGAGTTCTCGATGCGCAACGAGCTCGTCGACGGCCAGGGCAACTTCGGCTCGCTCGACGACGACCCGGCTGCTGCTATGCGGTACTGCGTCGCGGGCGACACCCGGGTTCGCACTACCGCCGGTAGCGTGCGTATCGACTCGCTCGTCCCGAGCGCGCGTCCCAACTCGGACAGCCCGGTCGATATCGAGGTACTCGACCGGCTGGGACGTCCCGTGCACGCGTCCGTGCTCTTTCACTCCGGTGAGCATCCCACACTGCGCCTGCGCACGAACGAGGGCTATGAGTTGACCGGGACGGCCAACCACCCCGTTCTGTGCCTACTCGACATGGCTGGAGTGCCACTGCTGATGTGGAAGCTGCTCGAGGAGATCGGTCCTGGCGAGCGAGTACTGCTCCACCGCGGCCACCGCCCACTCGATCGGGCAATGGATGCTACGGACCACTCGCTGGGCGTCCTGGCCGGAGCCTTCGTGTCGGAGGGGTGGTTCAGCGCCAACCGCGCCGGCTTCAACAACCTCGACAAGGACTTCTTCGATGCCGTGATTCGAGCCTACGACGACGTCGTCGGCGGACGGCGCTACGTCTACTCGCGCACGATCAGATCCGGCAGTCGTTGCCACGAGCTGGATATCCAGAACCTGGACGCGCTCCGTTCCAGCCCGCTCGCGGAGATGGAAGGTCTCACCAGTGAGTTGAAGCGTGTGCCTGAGTTCGTCTGGTCGGGCAGCCCTGGTCTCAAGCGCGTATTCCTTCAGAGCCTGTTCGAGGGCGATGGGTCCTGCTCGACCCTCCCGCGCAACACAATTCAGGTCTCCTATTCGACCCGCAGCCCCGTCCTTGCGCAGGATGTCCAGCAGCTCTTGCTGGAGTTCGGCATTGTTGCGCGCCTCAGCGTGTCAGCTCGAGGCGAGATCAAGGTGGTTCTCACCAACCGCCGCGATGCTCGCCTGTTCGCCGACCGTGTCGGGTTCTTCGGCGCGAAGCAGTTGAAGCTCGAACACTCGCTAGCGGGCATACCGCTCGCCAGTCGCGCGCTTAGCCATGATCACGTCCCACACATCGCCGGCTACATACGCGCGGAGGGCGCTGACACCGATGCCAAGCGCGACTGGCTAAAGCGACATAACGTAGATCGAGTCGAGCGCTGGGAGCAGGGGTCCACGGCGATACTCGAGCGGATCTCATCGGCGGAGGTACGCAACGTCATCGCACCGCTCGTCAGCGGCGACTACTACTACGCCGAGGTCGCGTCGGTCGACCCGGCAGGCGTACAGCCCGTCTACTCGCTGCGCGTCGACACCGACGATCACTCGTTCCTCACCAACGGGTTCGTCAGCCACAACACCGAGGCCCGCCTCGCGCGCATCGCCACGGAGATGCTGCGCGACCTGGACATGGACACGGTGGACTTCGTGGCCAACTACGACGGCTCGCGCCGAGAACCGCTGGTCCTGCCGGCACGCTTCCCGAACCTGCTGGTCAACGGCTCGTCGGGAATTGCGGTTGGGATGGCCACGAACATCCCGCCCCACAACCTGCGCGAGGTGATCGACGCGACGATCGCCTACATCGACGACCCGAGCATCGACACGATCGGCCTGATGCAGCACATCAAAGGCCCGGACTTCCCCACCGGCGGAATCATCCTTGGCCACGCGGGTATCAAAGACGCGTACGAGACGGGCCGCGGACGCGTACGCGTCCAGGCGCGAGCGCACATCGAGCCGCTCAGCCACGGCAAAGAGGCGATCGTCGTGACCGAGCTGCCGTTCATGGTCAAGAAGGGCGGCGAAGGCAACCTCATGACCAAGATCGCGGAACTCGTCAACGACAAGCGGATTCCCGAGATCTCCGACCTGATCGACCAGTCTGACAAGCGCGGCATGCGCCTGGTGATCGAGCTGAAGCGCGACGCGCTCCCCAAGGTGGTGCTCAACAAGCTCTACAAGCACACGCCGATGCAGACCACCTTCGGCGTGAACATGGTGGCGCTCGTGGACAACGTCCCACGGACGCTGAACCTGCTCGAAGTGATCGAGAACTACGTTCGCCACCAGCGCGAGGTGATCGTGCGCCGCACCAAGCACGAGCTGGCCGAGAAGGAGGCGCGCGCACATATCCTCGAGGGGCTCCTGACGGCGCTCGAGCACCTCGACGAAATCATCGAGCTGATTCGTGCCTCGCGCGACCGCGAAGACGCCCGCGAGCAGCTGGTCGCGCGCTTCGCGCTGACCGCGATCCAGGCGAGCGCGATCCTCGACCTGCGCCTCTCGCAGCTCACCGCCCTTGAGGCCGACTCGATCAAACAGGAGCACGCCGACGTCACCGAGAGGATCGCCGAGCTACGCGCGATCCTCGGCGACGAGAACCGTGTGTTGGCCGTCATCAAGGAGGAGTTGACGGAGATCTCCGAGCGCTTCGGTGACGAGCGGCGTACCGAGATCAGCCACTCCGAGGACGAGATCGACATCGAGGACTTGATCGCCGACCAGCAGATGGTGATCACGATCACGCAGAGTGGCTACGTCAAGTCGCTGCCGCTGGCCACCTACCGCCAGCAGCAGCGCGGCGGACGCGGTGTGACCGGCATGGACATGAAGGACGGCGACTTCATCGAGCACCTGTTCGTGTGCTCCTCGCACGACTACCTGCTGTTTTTCTCCAATCGCGGCAAGGTGTACCGATCGAAGGTCTACGAACTACCCGAGGCGCAGCGCACCGCCAAGGGCCGCGCGCTCGTGAACATTCTGCCGCTGCGCGAAGGGGAGCGCATCCAGGCGGTGCTCTCCACACGCGACTTCACCGAGACTGAGTTCCTAGTGTTCGCCACCCGTAACGGCACCGTCAAGAAGACCGAGCTCGCCGCCTACAACACGCCGATCAAAGCCGACGGCATCATCGCCATCAACATCCGCGACGACGACGAGCTGCTGGCCGTGCGCGCCGTCGACCCCGACGACGAGATCATCATGGTGTCTCGCGCCGGGCTGACGGTGCGCTTCGCCGAGTCCGACGTGCGCTCCATGGGCCGCGACACGACCGGCGTACGCGGCATGGACGTCTCCAGTCGGAACTCCGCCCAGCCAAACAGCGTGATCGCGATGGACGTCGCCCGCGACGACATGGACCTGCTGGTGGTGACCGAGAACGGCTACGGCAAGCGCACGCAGATCGGCCAGTACCGCAAGACCAACCGTGGGGCCAAAGGCGTCAAGACGATCGGCCTGACCGAGCAGAAGGGCGCGCTCGCCGGCGCGCTCGTCGTGCGTGAGCACCAGGAGTTGGTGTTCATCAGCGTCGGGGGGATGGTCCAGCGCACCGCCGCCGGAGGCATCTCCCAGCAGGGCCGCTCGGCGACCGGCGTGCGTGTCATGAACCTCAAGGACGAGGACATCGTCAGCGCGGTTGCGCTGGTGGTCGACACCGGCGAGCCGGCCGAGGCCGTCGGCACGCAGGACGGGGCGCCCGCTCAGGACGGGCCGCTCGCCGCAGACGATCAGTAGTCGCGCGTAGCGCCGGTACCCGCGAGGCCCGGGGGCGCCCGCCGGTCAATCGCCAGTTAACTTCTCGCGATTTCGGCCGAGCTACTTCAACCTGTCCAGATTCGGACCCGCGCACTCAGCCAGACTCGGTGAGCATCCGAAACGCTAAGGGTGCCCGCCCCCCACAAGCTCACCGCCACCGCCCTCACGATCCTCAGCTGCAGCGCCCTCGCCGGCCTCACCGCCGGGACAGCCGCCGCCTCGCGCTCCTCCTCGCCGCACTCTCCCATCGCCCACATCGCACAGCAGCGGTGTGCCAAGGAATCTTCGACCGCCAGCGTCCCTCGTCGGCACCGCACAGGCCGCACGTGCCGCACGCACGCGCCCAAGACCCACGCCAAAGCACTGAAAGTGCGCCCGGCGCGCCTGCCCAAGACCCATCGCACCCAGCAAAGCTCAGCGGCGGGCGTCGCCGCGAGCGAAGCGCCCCCCGCTCCCACAGCCCAGACGGCCGCGACGGCGCACGCGGCCACGATCGCCTCGGTCCTGTCCACCCCCTGCCAGAACACCGAACTCACGCCCGAAGCGGGAAACATCGCCCTCGTGCGCGCCTCGGTGCTGTGCCTGATCAACCGCAAGCGCGCAGAAAACGGCGAGCTGCCGCTGATCGCCAACGCGCACCTCGAAGAAGCCGCCGAAGGCCACTGCCAGGAACTGATCGCCGACGACTACTTCGCGCATGTCTCGCCCAGCGGCGAGACGCCCGTCGACCGCATCCGCGAAACAGGCTACATCCCGAACGCAAACGTCGGCTACGTGATCGGCGAGAACCTCGCCTGGGGTACCTACCAGCTCTCGACTCCGCAGTCGATCGTCGCCGCCTGGATCGCTTCGCCCGGCCACCTCGCGAACATCCTCGAATCCCAATATGTTGAAACCGGTATCGGTATCACGCCAGCGGTCCCCGCCTCGCTCGCCAATGGCTCGCCCGGCGCCACCTACGCGCAGGAGTTCGGCGTCATCGTCGAATGAGCGCCCCGGGCTGAACGTCCGACCCCGCGCGGCCCGCGCGTCATCTCCTTTCGCTACTCTGGCTAGACCAGAGAAAGGAGGTGGTCCAAACGTTGAGTGACAGTTTTTACGGGACCCTGGAGGTGACCGGCCGTTAGGTCGGTAGGCTGGTCCGCCTAGCGGAATCCAACCCGGGACACCCCGAGACGACCGCCGGCTCTGGTCCCTCCGGCCGCCGTTCCGTCGCTCTCGGTCTTTCCAGTCAAAGACGCAGCAAGCAGTACGCGAAGGGCGCCCTCGGGCGCTCTTCGTCGTTCAGGCTGCTTGAGGCAGATAAGCCAGCCATGCCGCCGGAATCGTCGGGCTGGCGACGTGGATGAAGATCTCGGCGCGCGGGGTGCGCGGAGTACGGCGCGGGTGCATGCCCGCCTGGCGCGGCAGGCGATCTCCCTTGCGCCGGTTGCACGGCGCGCACGAGGCGACGATGTTCTCCCAGTTCGAGGATCCGCCCTTGGAGCGCGGGATCACGTGGTCGACGGTCAGGTTGGAGCGCGAGCCGCAGTACTGGCACGTCCAGCTGTCCCTGGCGAACACCGCCCGGCGGGTGATCTTGCGCCGATGGGCGTCATGTGGGACGCGTACGTAGGACACCAGCCGGATCACCACGGGACGCGCAAGCGTGGCGCTCTCGGAGTGCAGCTGCCGGGCGCCGTGCTCGAGCAGCTCGGCCTTCTCCTTCAGCAGCAGCACCACCGCGCGGCGCACTGTGCACACGTTGATCGGCTCATACGTGGCGTTCAAGACGAGCACCCGTCCGCCCATCGCCGCCGTCGGCGATGCGCCGGGTCCATGCCGCTGGGGCTCCGATGGCGACACAGACCCCACCGGCTCGGGTGGGACAGTGCACTCCATGTCAGGCTCGCAGTCTAGCGGCGGCGTGCCCGATCTGCGCCACGATGCCGGTCGGGCACGGCTCAGGCCCGCGACGCGGGCACCGTCCCGGCGCTGGCGTACGAGCCGAGCACCCGCACCCGCTCGCACATCCCCGCCAGGCCGTCGATCGCCTCGGAGACCCGGCGGTCATCCGCCCGTCCGGCCAGGTCGGCGAAGAACATGTAGCTGCCGAGCCACTCTCGTCGTGGGCGTGACTCGATCTTCGTGAGGTTGATCTCCCGGCGCGCGAACTCGTCCAGGCAGCGCACGAGCCAGCCCGGACGCTCCGCGCCGGCACCCCAGAAGACGATCGAGGTTTTGTGCTCCCCGGTCGTTGGACGCAACGGGGCGGTCTCGGCGGCGGACGCTCCGGCGGGCGTCTCCGTCTCGCGCGCGAGCCACACAAAGCGCGTCTCGTTGTCCTCGCTATCCGCGACCCGCTCGCGCACGATCGTGCCGCCGTAGATGCTGGCCGCCAGCACCGTCCCGATCGCCGCCTGCCCGGGCTCGGCCGCGGCTACCACCGTTCGCACAGCCTCGGCGGTCGAGCTCGCAGCAAGCACTCGCGCTCGCGCCAACTCGCCGCGCAGCAGGCGCGTGCACTGCCCCGGGACCTGCGGATGGGTGAGGACGGTGTCGATCAGCTCGAGCGGTGTGTCGGCGGCGCAGATCAGCGCGTGGGAGACGCGCAGCACCGCCTCGCCCACGATCCGCACCCCGCTGTCTTGGTCGGCGAGCAGGTCGAGCGTTACGCTGATCGAGCCGTCGAGCGAGTTCTCGATGGGCACGATCGCGAAGTCGACCTCGCCGCCGCGCACCGCCATGACGGTGTCGTAGATGCTGGCTAGCCCGACCGGCTCGACCGCGTCGGGTTGCGCGCTGGCCAGCAGCGCCTCCTCGCTGAAGGTCCCCTCCGGTCCGAGATAGCCCACGCGCACGCGTCCCCCGTGCCCAGCGCCATGCTCGGGCGGTGTCTTAGCCGGCGGCCTGTTCATCGGCGTGCGCCGCGGCGCCCTGGGCGCTTGCGCCGGCGAGCGCCAGGCGCACCGCCTCGGCCTCCTCGGGGGAGAGCTCGAGCTCGCCGCGGCCGCCGTGCACCTGCTTGCCGTATACGCGCGCCTGGTCGCGGTGGTGGATACACGACAGCACGATGCCGGAGCGTTCGTCGTCGAGCAGCGCGATCGACATCGACTGCTGCCCGGACAGCTCGTTGTAGGCGTCGTAGCGCACCAGCGCGCGATGGGCGATGCGTCCACGCAATGCGCTCTCGACGCCTGCCAGGCGCGCGTCCAGATGCGTGGCGGTGTCGCCCACGTAGGAGTGCAACTGGGCGAAAGCCTCCTGCATGGCGGCCGCATGTGCGACCACGTCCTGCTGGCCGTGCTCGCCCAGTACCAACCGCTGGGCGCTGCGCAACCGACGTACGCTTACGCTCAACACCGCGCATGCCGCGATCGCGGCGATCGCCAGAGCGGCGGCGGCGATCGCGATGATGCCCTGGGTGTCCGTGATCGTTGCGGCCACGCTCACAAGTTAGCCGCTGGGGTCCAGATGCGGGTCTAGCGGAGCTATTCGCCGAGAACCGCCAGGTAGGAGGCCTTGTTGTTTTCCACGTTGGTCTCGCCCTGGACCGGTACGACGTACGCTTCGACCTTCGCCGGCGCGCCCAGCGGGACCCCGTGGACGGTGACTTCCGCGTTGTACTTGGTCCCGGCCTGGGTCGAGGCGACCGTGTTCGAGGCCTTGTACTGCTTGCCGCCGGCGGTCACCGTCACTTCCACCTTGACGTTCGTCTCGGGGTTTTCGCCGGAGTCTTCGAAGTTGACCGTGAACGTCGGGCTGGCGCCGGCGCTCAGGTGGTTGACGGCCGGTTCGGCTTCGAGCGCCGTGCTGCCCACGCTCACGCCGAGCAGGGCGCTGCCGTGCGTGCCTGCCGCGAGCGCGCCCGAGGTGCCGCTGGAGCTCGATGACTGCCCGGTCAAGCGCGAGAGCAGGCTCTGGGTTTCCAGCCAGCCGACGTTCGGCAGGAAGCGTGTCTGCGTCGTGCCCAGGCCCTGGATGCCGTTGGCTTCAAGCGTTTGCTGGATCAGCGGCGCGACCCGTTGGGAGTAGATCACGTCGGAGGCCAGGAACACCTCCATGTCGCCGGCGAGCTTCGAGCCGAGCTGCTTGGACTGCCCGCCGAGCGCCGCTGGCAGTAGTTCGGTCAGCTTGTCCATGCCTTCCACGCGCAGGTCGAAGCTCAGCAGCAGGTTCTGCTGCGCGGCCGCCATTTCCCCCGGCACGCTCAGCGATTTGGCGCGCGAGGCAAGCGACTGCGCCTGATTGCGCAGTTCGTTGACCTGTTGCTCGACGTCCTGCGCGGACTTGCCACCGGCGCCTGCGAGTGCCTTGAACAGCGGTGTGGACACGTTCGCGTCGGATTCCTCCGCGAGCGTGCCGACTTCGTGGTTGTAGTTCTTCAGCGACTGCTGCTTTTCATTTTTGACGAGGCTCGAGATCAGCAGCACGATCAGGATCAGCACGAGGATCGCCGCGCCGGCCGCCACACCACGGCGCACCATCAACGTGTGCTGGTCGGCCGCCGCCGTGCCGCTGCGCTGGGGGCGTCGCGGGCTCACCCCGCGGGGCATTGATGGGCGCCGTGGCTGTCCGCCCGACGCCGGCCGGCCGTCGCTCGCAGGGCGCCGCGGCGCCCTGGGTGACGGCCGAGGCGCAGTCTCCTCGTCATCGTCGAAGAACGACAAAAGCCAACCGCTCCTTTGCAGGGACTTTAGGGGACGCTCAGTATGACCGTCGCCTCGCCCTCTCGCCTGCTTGCAACTTCTCGCTCAACCTGTGTTTTCCTTGTTGGCGGGGCAGGGACAGGAACGATCGGTGGCGAACGCGGGACCCGGTGGAGTCCTCAGACACCCTTGTGCAGCCGCGTTTGGAAGAGCTCGTGCTCGAGCGCTACCGCGTGCTCGAAGAGCTCGGCAGCGGCGGCTTCGGTGTGGTGTGGCGCGCCCACGACGAACTGCTGCACCGCGATGTCGCGCTCAAGCGCGTGTCGCTGGGGGTGGGCGGGGGCGCGGTCGACAGTGAGCGTGCCAGCCGCGAGGCGCACGCCGCGGCACGCCTGTCGCACCCGGCGATCGTGGCGCTGCACGAGGCGTGTGTGCGCGACGGCGCCTTCTATCTGATCTCCGAGCTGGTCGAGGGTGACACGCTCGCGCGGCTGATCGCCGCTGACGCGCTCGCGGACGAGGAGGTGCTGGAGATTGGGCTGGCGCTGGCGAGCGCGCTCGTTCACGCTCACGAGCGCGGGGTCATCCACCGCGACGTCAAGCCGCAGAACGTGCTTGTGCCCGACCCGCCGATCGACGGCGCGCTGGGCGGGCGCTCATCGCCGGCCGCGGCCAAGCTCACCGACTTCGGTGGCGCCAGCCTGCTCGACGGAGAGGCGCTCACGCACACCGGCGACGTGCTCGGCACGCTCGCGTACATGTCGCCCGAGCAGAGCGAAGGCCACGAGGCCGGGCCACAGTCGGACCTGTACTCGCTGGCGCTCGTCATCTACGAGGCGCTGAGCGGCGTCAACCCCGTACGCGGGGCCACCCCGGCGGCCACCGTGCGTCGCATCGGTGGCTCGCTGCCGTTGCTCTCCCACGCGCGCCGCGACCTTCCGCCACGGCTGACTGGCGCGATCGACCGCGCACTGACGAGCGCCCCGCGGGAGCGCGGCACGCTCGAGGAGCTGCGCGGCGCGCTCGAGCAGGCGCTCGCACACGGGCCGGAATCCACCCGCACCCGCATTCGTGCCCGCGCGCTCGCCGGCCCGGCCCGTCTCGCCGGTCCAGCCCGTGCTCCCCGTGCGCCCGCGGCGCGCCACGATTCGCGCACGGACACGGCCGAGCAGCTGCACGCCGAGCAGGCTCCGCAGCGGCGCTGGCTACCGGAGGTGCCGCGCGGTGCGTGGTTTGCGCTCGCGCTCGGGCTCGCGCTGTGGCAGACGCTCGCCGGCCGCGCGGGCGTGGCGCTGCTGGTGCTTGTTGCGCTCGCGCCGCTGCTGGTCGTAGGCGGCCGCGGCGGCGCTTCGCGCGCGGGCTTGGCGTGGCTTGGATGCGCGCTCGCGGCGGCGCTCGGATACGTGGGTCTCGCCGGGGCCTTCCCGGCGCTGGCCGGGCAGGCGTCGCGCTGGCGCGAGCGCGCAGCGCTGGCAGCCGTCGGCTACTGGTGGCTGCGGCTGGCCGAGCCGCTGCTGGGACGCACGCTGTGGCTGGGCGCTGCTCCCGGGACGCCCGCCCGCGGCGCGTGGGAGGGCTCGCCGGGGGCGACGGTCGACCACGTGATCGCGCCGCTCTTGGTCGTGGGAGTGCTGCTGGGGGCGTTGCTGTGGGCGCTCGCGGCGGCGCTGTTGCCGTTGCTGGTGCGCGGGCGCAACGCCGCCAGCGACGCGCTCGCAGCAGGTGTATGGTCGGCCGCGCTGGTGCTCGCCGAGCCGCTGTTCGACGCCGGCCTGCGCGCGCACGCGAGCCACCCGGATCCGCGCGGGGCGGTCCTCGGAGCGGCGCTCGGAGGCCTCGCCGCGGTCGCCGCCAGAGCGGTGCGCGGCCCGGTTTAGAGCCCAGTCCGAGCGCCCCGCCGACCAGGCCGGCGGCAAGGGTGCGTAGCATGGCTCGCGTCGCCCGCCGATCCGCCGGGATCTGCCGCGAACGTCCTTGCGATGAATCCCCTGAAGAGCGTCGAGACCATGATCGCCAACCTCGTCGAGGGCACCTTCGGCCGCGTGTTCCGCGCCGAGGTGCGCCCGATGGAGCTGGCGCGCAAGCTCGCCCGTGAGATGGACGCCCACCGCACGGTGTCGCTGTCACGCGTGTACGTGCCCAACGAGTACGCGGTGTGGCTCTCGCCGCGCGACCGCGAGCGCTACGAAGGCGTCGAGCACGAGGTGATCGACGAACTGTGCTCCTACCTGCTCGAGCACGCCCGCCGCGAGCAGCTGATCATGGCCTCCTCGCCGCACATCTCCTTTCACACCGACGAGCGTCTTTCGCTCGGTGAATTCGGGATCCAGGCGAGCCTGGTGCGCAGCGACGCCGAGGAGCAGCCGCCGCGCACGCCCGCCGCGCACGAGCAGCACGAGCAGCAGCGAGGCCACACGATGATTTACAGCTCCGCCGACGCCGAGCAGGATCAGCCCGCCCGGGAGCCGGTCGCGCCGCGGGCGGCCCGCGCGCTGCTCGCATACGGGGGGCGGCGGCTGATCGTGCCGCCGGGCGGGGCGACGATCGGGCGCAGCCGCGAGTGCGACGTGGTGCTCGACGACGCTGGGATCTCGCGTCGGCACGCCCAGCTGACACCCGGGCCACAGGGCTGGCTGGTCGAAGACCTCGGCTCGACCAATGGGGTGCGCGTCAACGGCGAGCCGCTGCGCGGTCGCCGCGCGTTGACGCCGGGCGACCGCGTGGAGCTCGGCTCGACCGAGGTCGTGTTCGAAGTCTCATGAGCACGCTCGCCCCCGTGTCGGTCGCGCTGAAGTTCGGCTTTCTGGCGGTCCTGTACGTGTTTCTGCTGTGGATCGCGCGCAGCGCCCGTCGCGATCTGCGCGGCAGCAGCGCGGCGCCCACCGGCCATGCGCCGGCACACGGCGGCGGGACGCTGGCGCCGGATGCGACCGGCATGTACTCCGCATCGACGCTCGGCAGTGTCGACCTCGTGCGCCGTGCGCCGCGACTGGTGATCGAGCGTGCGCCCGGCCACGAACCGGGCATGATCTACGACCTCGACGGCGACCTGGTACTCGGCCGCGGCGAGCGCGCGGCGATCCGGCTGGAGGATCCGTTCGCGTCGTCCAGCCACGCGCGCGTGTACGAGCAGGGCAACAGCGTGGTGATCGAAGACCTGGGCTCGACCAACGGCACGTATCTCAACGAGGAGCTGCTGGAGACGCCGCGGCCGCTGCACCCCGGCGATCACGTGCGCATCGGCGACAGCGAGTTCACGTTCGAGGTCGACTGACGATGAGCGGACCCCTCCATCCCTGACATGCTCAGAGTCGCCGAACAGTACGCCGCGAGCGACACCGGACGCCAGCGGCCGGCCAACGAGGACTCGCTGCTGGCGCGCGCGCCGCTGTACGTGGTCGCCGACGGGATGGGCGGCGCGCAGGCGGGCGAGGTCGCGTCGCGCATCGCGGTCGAGTCCTTCGAGTCGGGCGTGTCCGACGCCACCCACCCCGAGCTGGCGCTGGCGGCGCTCGCGCAGGCGGCCAACGCGCGCATCCACGAGCTCTCGCGCGCCAACGCCGAGCAGGCCGGCATGGGCACGACGCTCACCGCTGTGTACGTGGGCGAGCACGAGGTCGCGATCGCGCACGTGGGCGACAGCCGCGCGTACTGCCTGCGCGACGGCGAGCTGCTGCGCCTGACCGACGACCACTCGCTGGTCGACGAGCTGTTGCGCCAAGGACGGCTCACCCCGGAGGAAGCGGTCGAGCACCCGCAGCGCTCGGTGATCACGCGCGCGCTCGGTCCCGAGGGCGCGGTGGAGGTCGACACGCGCTCCTTCCAGGCGCGCGACGGCGACGTGTACCTGCTGTGCAGCGACGGCCTGACGACGATGATCTCCGAGGAGGAGATCGCGGCGCTGCTGCGCGCCCACCCGCGCCTGCCCGAAGCCGGCGAGGCGCTGATTGCGGCCGCCAACGACGCGGGCGGGCGCGACAACATCACGGTCGTGCTGGCGCGCGTCGAGGAGTTCGAGCTGGGCCGCGCCCGCGTGGCCGACCGCGACACGGGCGCGATCCACGACGGCAGCACGACGCACGACGCGACCGTGGTCGGCCTGCCGGCCGTCGCTCCCGTCCAGTCCCCCGCACAGCCGCTCGCGTCCCCCTCCCCCGCGCCGTCCCCCCCGCCGCGCCGCAGGCCGCGCTCGGCCCCGGCGGGCGCCACTGCGCCGCGCCGTCGCCGTCGTCTGCGCATCCCCCACGCGGGTGCGCTGGCGTTCACGCTGACGGTGCTGGGCGTGCTCGCGGCGGCAGGCTACCTGGCCTTCCAGAACGTGTACTTCATCGCCACCAACAATCGCGGGCTGGTGACGATGTACGAGGGCCTGCCATACAAGCTGCCGGGCGGCGTGCAGCTGTACACCAGCGAGTACGTGTCGGGGGTGAGCGCCTCGACGTTCACGCCCGAACAGCGCCACAAGCTGCTCAGCCACACGCTGCGCTCGGAAACGAACGCGGGGGCGCTGATCCGCAGCATCGAACTGGAACAGGTCGAATGAGAGCGGCGCACCCCATGAAGGGGCACCCGTCATATCGGGGGGCAGGCAGGCTGTGAACCGCCCGATCGTCCGCCTGTACGGCCTCGTGGCGGTGCTGTTCGCGCTGCTGGTGGCGTTCACCTCGCGCTGGACAGTGTTCGATGCGTCGTCGCTGCGTGAAAGCCCGCTGAACGCGCGCCGGGTGCTCGAGCAGGAGCGGGTGGAGCGCGGCCCGATCGTGGCGGCGAACGGCACGGTGCTGGCGCGTAGCGTGCAAGGCGCCGAGGGCACCTACCGGCGCACGTACCCGACCGGCGAACTGTTCGCCACGCCCGTCGGCTACGACTTCATCGAACCGGATCTCGGCAACACGGGGATCGAGAAGTCCCGCAACAACCAGCTCAACGGCCGCGGTGGGACGAACCTGCAGAGCGTGCTCGACGAGCTGCAGGGCAAGGAACCGCAGGGCGAGAAGGTGGTCACGACGCTGGTGCCGGCGGCGCAACGCGCGGCGCTGGCGGCGCTCGGGGAACACCGCGGCGCGGTCGTGGCGCTGGAACCGCGTAGCGGCGCGGTGACGGTGATGGCCTCGAGCCCGGGCTATGACCCCAACGCGCTCGGCTCGCGGCGCTACCGCGAAGCGCTGAGCGCGGGCGACGGGCACTCGCTGGACAACCGCGCGACCCAGTTCGGCTACGCGCCCGGGTCGACGTTCAAGATCGTGACGGCCACGGCGGCGATCGACACCGGCGCGTACACGCCGGAATCGCTGGTGGCGGGGCCCGACGGCATCCTCGTGTCGGGCCTGGCGCTGCACAATGACAACGACGCGAGCTACGGGCCGGTCACGCTGAAGTACGCGCTGGCGCACTCGATCAACACCGTGTACGCGCAGGTGGCCGAGCACGTGGGCAAGGCGACGCTCGCCCGCTACATGGAACGCTTCGGCTTCGACCGCAAGCCGCAGCTGGACTTCCCGGCCGAAGAGATGACGGCCAGCGGCGAGCACGAAGGCGAAGCGATTGTGGCGCCGACCAGTCCCAAGGTGGATGTCGGGCGCCTGGGCATCGGCCAGGACAAACTCGAGGTGACGCCGCTGCAGATGGCCGAGGTGGCGGCGGCGGTGGCCAACCACGGCACGCTGATGGTCCCGCACCTGACCTCCCGTCTGGTCGACGCCGAAGGCGCCGTACAGCAGGTCGAACCACGGGTGCAGTCGGTCGTGATGAAGCCCTCGACGGCCGGCGCGGTGCGCACGATGATGGAAGCGGTGGTCCAGGAAGGTACCGGCGTCGCGGCCCAGATCCCGGGTATTCAGGTGGCGGGCAAGACGGGCACCGCCCAGACACAGTTCGGCCACGCGATCAACAACGTGTGGTTCATCGCGTTCGCCCCGGCGGCTGACCCGCGGGTGGCGCTGGCGGTGACGCTCGAAGCGGTCCCGGGCGAAGGCGCGACATACGCGGCCCCTGTAGCGAGAGCCGTGATTGAAAGCCTGCTCAAGTGATCGAGCCGGAGACGATCATCGACGGGCGCTACCGGGTGCTCTCGCGCCTGGGCTCGGGCGGCATGGCCGACGTGTACCTGGCGCAGGACACGCTGCTCGGCAGGCAGGTGGCGGTGAAGGTGCTACACCACCACTTCGCCGAAGACCAGGAGTTCGTCGAGCGCTTCCGCCGGGAGGCGTCCAGCGCGGCGGCGCTGTCGCACCCGAACATCGTGGCGATCTTCGACCGCGGCGAGTGGAACGGCACCTACTACATCGCCATGGAGTACGTGGCCGGGCGTTCGTTGAAGGAGATCGTGCGCGCGCACGGCGCGCTCGAGCCGGCGGTGGCGATCGACATCGTCGTGCAGATCCTGCGGGCGGCGCGCTTCGCGCACAAGCGCGGCGTGATCCACCGCGACCTCAAGCCGCACAACGTGATCATCGACGAGGAGGGACGGGCGCGCGTGACCGACTTCGGGATCGCGCGGGCGGGCGCTTCGGACATGACGCTGACCGGCTCGATCATGGGCACGGCGCAGTACCTGTCCCCCGAGCAGGCCCAGGGCCTGGTGGTGAGCGGTGCCTCCGACCTGTACTCGGTCGGGGTGATCCTGTACGAGCTGCTGACCGGGACGGTTCCGTTCGAGGGCGAGACGGCGGTGGCGATCGCCTTCAAGCAGGTGTCGGCCGAACCGCTGGCGCC
>Ga0210389_10002061_pt1 | contig 16087 bp, 6 predicted proteins | sample IncBWH28OmetaG_FD_160127 | JGI IMG/M metagenome (GOLD analysis project Ga0210389, IMG submission 160127) | Forest soil microbial communities from Barre Woods Harvard Forest LTER site, Petersham, Massachusetts, United States - Inc-BW-H-28-O ...
ACTCGCCTCGTTCCACGTGATTGGTGATCAACTGCCCGGCGGCCACAATCCGATTCGGATCCAGCTCAATCGCCTTTTCATAGGCTTTGCTCGAGCGCTGGAACATCGCCTCGCCGCCATCCGAATAATCCGCGTCGTAATAGCACCGCAGCCCAAGCTGCTCCCAAGCCGGCGCGTAAGTGGGATCGACCTCGACCACGTGCTCCAGCACCGCGATCGCATCCTTATTAGGTCCGGGATCGTGCGGCAAAGCCAGGCTGTGCAGATAGAGATCGTAGGCCTCGGCGCTCTGCGGCCGCGTGCTCGTATCCAGGAACCCGCCCGCAACCCCGAGCGCAGGCAGCAACCCCTGCCGTATCTGCGCGGAGATTTGGGACTGGAGGGTGATCAGGTCGTCGGCGGTCGCGGTCAAATTGGTCTGCCACAACAGACGGTTGCCGCTGACCTGAATCGCCTCGAGAGTAATCAGCAGCCGGTCGCCCTGCTTCAGGAAATGTCCCGTAATGACGGTCGCAACATGAAGTTCGCGGCCGGCGGCTGCCGGATCGATGTCGTTGCCCACAAACTTCCGCGTCATGGCCGATGGCCGGACATCCAGGCTTCGCATGTACGTCAACGTATTGGCAATTTCGTCTGCGAAAGCGAAACGCAGAAACTCCACGCTGATGTCCCCGTTCATGTTCTGCAACGGCAGCACGGCGATCGTATTCTTGGGCGCGCTCGCAGTCGTCGCGCCCCGGTGCTTGTACCACCACGCGCCCATCGCCACCAGCGCGGTCAGCAGCAACGCGGTAACTCCGAGCAGAATATAAGTTGACCACCGTGTAGTCGCCTGGAACGTCGAGGTCGCGAGGCGATAGGGAAGCATCGGCCGGCGAAGCCCCGATTTGGTCATCCCCGTTTCCGTCTCGCGCCGCAGCGACTGCATGTCACCCTTCATCGCCAGCGCATTCGGATAGCGATGCCCGCGCTCCTTCTCCATCGCGCGTCCGATGATGCCTTCCAGATCCGGCGGAAGTTTGGGATTGAGCTGCAGAGGTGAAACCGGCTTCTGGTTCAGCACGGCATCGAGTGTCGTGATCACATTGCCGGTAGCAAACGGTTTCTTGCCCGTGGACATTTCATAGAGCACGACCCCGAGCGAGAACAGATCGCTGCGCGCATCCAGTTCCTCGCCGCGCGCCTGCTCCGGAGACATATAAACGGCCGTTCCCGGAATTACGCCCATAGCCGTGAGCGAATCCTCCATCGCGGCCTCGCTCGAATTTGGATCGTGCACCATTTTGGCCAGTCCAAAGTCGAGAATTTTAGTCTGCCCGTTTTGCGCTACAAAAATATTGGCGGGCTTGATGTCGCGATGAATAATTCCCTTGGCGTGCGAAGCCGACAGCGCATCCGCCACCTGAATTCCGATGTCCAGGATTTCGTCAACTTCCATCCTCCGGCTGCGGATCAGGTCTTTCAGGCTTGTGCCCTCAAGCTTCTCCATGACGATGAAGGGATGGCCCTCGTTGTCGTCGATGTCATGGATTGTGCAGATTCCGGGATGGTTAAGTTGCGAGGCGGCGCGAGCTTCGCGCACGAAACGGTCAAGAGACTTCTTGTCCTTGGCCATTTCTTCAGGAATGAACTTCAGGGCAACATGCCGTGTAAGCCGCGTATCTTCAGCCTCATAGACCACGCCCATGCCGCCACCACCGAGCTTTCCGACGATCCGGTAGTGGGAGACTGTCTGGCCGATCATGCATGAGGCCTCATGTTTGCCGTCGGCGCTATGTTAGGCCCGCCCACGCAGGCAGGTCAAGACGGCGCGCGCGCCGCCAGTGCCTGCACGCAAATTTCTTCTCTACGGATTCACACGGAAGCCGAGAGCAGCACCGATCCGCGAAAGTCCGTGTAAATTTGGAGCGAAGAGGTTAGGAGACAGGACAAGTGACTGCTCGCGATGCCGATCCTTCTGAAAGCAAGTCCTCCTGCAAACCGCTTTCCCCTCCGCGAACAGCCAGCGCGCTACAATAGGCCGTCGATTCAAAGTCAGACGGAAGCGCTGCTACGCGCGGAGAGCAATGCCCGAATCCATTGATTGGCCGCCACCAAGGCGGATGCCACAACTGCCACGTCGTCGCTTTCTTCTCATCATCGCCCTGCTGGCCCTGCTCCTCTTTAGCAGCCGCACCACCCTGTCCTATTACGTTCAGCTTCTGTGGTTCGGCTCACTCGGCTACGAAGATGTCTTCCGCAAGACACTCCGTTTGCAGTGGGAAGTCTTCGCGGCATTTTCCGGCGCCACGTTCGTCATTCTCTATGGATGGTTTCTCATCTTGCGGCGCGCCTATCAAGCGGACCTGTTGAGCGGCAGCGTGATTTTCATCGGCGGGCATCCGCTCAAGCTCCCGGTTGAACGCATCCTGCGCCTGATCGTGATGGCCGTGTCGCTGCTGATCGCGGTGACCACGGGCGCGGGCATGATGGCGGAGTGGCCTACGCTCGCGTTCTACTGGTACTCCGGGCAGACGACCGCAACGCAGACGACTGCACCCCAGACGCCTGCCGCGGTATTCGATCCCATCTTCGGCCGCCCCCTGCACTTCTACCTGTTCACGCTGCCCGCATGGCAGCTCGTAACGGGCTGGCTTCTGACCTTGGCCGTCATCGCCTGCGGCATTGCCTTCTTCTTCATTCTGATAACCGGCAGCACGCGCGTATTTGCCGGACGACGCGGCACCTCAATCCCGCTGCCCTGGCGCGGATTCTCGGTGGCCTTTGCCTTCTTGTTGCTGATTCTAGCCATGCGCGTCTACATCAGCCGCTTCGAAGCATTGTTCGAAGAGCACACTGTTTTTTCAGGCGTGAACTACACCGACGCCCACATCACACTGATAGGCCTGCTGGTCGTTTGCGCGGCGCTCATCGCGGGCGCAGCCATCGCGCTCATCAATGTCGTATCACCGCCGCGCGTTCGCTGGCTGGCAGCGGCGGTCGTTCCGGCGTTGGTTTGCTACTTAGGGCTTCAAATCGTTGGCTGGTATGTGGGCAACTTTATTGTCAAGCCGAACGAACTGGTTCGTGAAACTCCCTTCATCGCCCACAACATCGAGATGACCCGCCAGGCCTATGGACTGGACCGCATTTCTCAGCGTAAGTTCCCCGCGGACACAACCGTCGAAGCCGCCGACCCGGCCAATAACCAGCCGACGCTCCAAAATATCCGACTGTGGGATTGGCATGCCTTGCAGGACACGCTACGCCAGATTCAGGAGATTCGAACCTATTACGACTTTCCCGACATTGACATCGATCGATATGAGATCGACGGCAACATGCGCCAGGTGATGCTAGCCTCCCGCGAACTCAACGTCGAGAAGCTCCCGGAAAGCAGCCGCAACTGGATCAACGAGAAGCTGATCTACACGCACGGCTATGGCATCACCATGAACCCGGTGAATGGCTTCACGTCTGAAGGCCTGCCGACTCTGGTTCTGAGCAACATGCCCGTGCAAAGCACCGTGAAAAGCATCAACGTGACTCGCCCCGAAATCTATTTCGGCGAACTAACCAACACTGACGTCTACGTGAAAACGCGCCAGCAGGAGTTCAATTATCCGCAAGGCGAGACCAACAACCTCACGTCCTATCAGGGAACCGGCGGCATTCCGATCGGCGGATTTTTCCGCCGCCTCCTCATCGCCTTTGATCAGGACGATCTAGCCAAGCTGCCCTTCAGCGACGATATCAATTCCGAAAGCCGCCTGTTGATGCGCCGCAATGTGCGCGACCGCGTGGCAGAACTGGCTCCCCTCCTGACCTTCGACGCCGATCCCTACATCGTAGTGGGCGACGACGGCCGCCTGTCCTGGATGATGGATGGATTTACGACTTCCGACAGCTACCCCTATTCCAGCCACTATCAGCTCAACGGCAATCCGATTAATTACATGCGAAACAGCGTCAAGGCAGTAGTCGATGCCTATGACGGCACGACGACGTTCTACGTCTTTGACGCGCAGGACCCGATCATCGCCGCCTATCGCGCGATATTTCCATCCTTATTTAAAGACGCCGCGGCCATGCCCGCCGACCTTCGCAAGCACGTGCGATATCCCGAGTTGCTGCTCAAACTACAGGCGTCCGTCTACGGGCTTTATCACATGACCGAGCCGGAAGTCTTTTATAACCGCGAAGACCTGTGGGCCATTGCTTCGGAAGTCGGCATGGGCCAGGGCGGTGAGCAGAAGACGCAAGGCATGGATCCAAACTTCGTGCTCATGAAACTACCCGGCGAGTCCGCCGTCGAGTTCGTCGAGATCTTGCCGTTCACGCCAGCCAACCGAAACAATCTCATCGGCTGGATCGCCGGCCGCAGCGACGGCGCGAACTACGGCACGTCGGTGGTCTATGACTTTCCAAAACCAAAATTAGTGGACGGCCCGCTCCAAGTCGAAGCGCGTATTGACCAGAACGCGCAGCTCTCAGGCCAATTGACCCTATGGAATCAGCAGGGCTCCCACGTGCGCCGCGGAACGCTGCTGGTGATCCCGTGCGGCCGCGCTCTTCTGTACGCCGAGCCGATATATCTGCAAGCCGAGCGCAGCCCTATGCCGGAGTTGCGTCTGGTGGTTCTTGCACTTCAAGACCGCCTGGCCTATGGTCCAACATTTGAATCCGCACTGCGATCTTTGTTTGAAGGAGAGACCTCGTCACTGACCTCCGGAGCAACGTCCTCCGGAGCAACGACCGCCGGAGCCACGTCAGCCGAATCGCAGCATGCAGCCAGCGGAGCCCAGGCGTCTCCATCACAGTCGACGGCCGCAACGAAGCCGACCGACTTGAACGATCTGATCACTGGAGCTGCCAAAGACTTGTCCGATTATCAGCGCCTGACATCCGAAGGCAAGCTAGGCGAGGCAGGGCAAAAGCTGGAGCAACTCAAGCGCAAACTCGACGAATTGAACGCGCGCAAAAAGTAGTGCTCTATCGTAGAGACGGGGCCTGCCCCATCTCGCGATCTTCGAAACCTTCGCCTGCTACCATCAATTCCCCGCGGCTGATTTAACCTCGTGCGGGTTAATGTCGAACTCGTGATGCGGAACCCCCATCAACCATTTGTCAAACCATCCCACGATGTAATCAAGCCGCTCAACCCGGTGCCACGGCTCTCCCGACCGCGAAAGTTCATGCGTCTCACGCGGGAACATGACCATTGCAGCCGGGCGCTTCAGATACTTGAGCGCGCGGAATAACTGCTCTCCGCCCGAGTCCGGCGGCGTGCGCGAATCGGATTCGCCCAGCACGAACAACATGGGCGTGTGAATCTTGGTGACGAAAGTGATCGCCGAGCGGTTGGCATAATCCTTCGGATCTTCAAACGGCGGAGCCTTGAACCACCGTGGCTGGAACATCGTGAAATCGGCGGTATACCACCACGATGCCCAGTCAGAAATATCGCGCTGCGAAACCGCCGCTGCAAAACGATCGGTTTGCGTCACCGTCCAGTCAGTAAGAACGCCTCCACCACTTCCGCCCGTGACAGCAAGTTTCTTCTCGTCGACGTAACCGCGCTTCAAGAGCTCATCTACCCCGACCATGAGATCGCGATAGTCGTCGCCCGGATAACGATACTGAATGATGTTGGCAAAATCCTGGCCGTAGCTAGTCGAACCGCGCGGGTTGACGTAAAGGACAACATAGCCCTTGGCCGCCATCCACTGAAATTCATGATCGAAGACCCAGCCATACGCAGCATGCGGCCCGCCATGAATGTCGAGAATCACCGGATATTTCTTTTTCGGATCAAAGTCGGGCGGCTTTTGAATCCATCCCTGAATACTTTTGCCATCGAAGCTCTTGTAGTTAATCTCGTCCGGCTCAGTGAGATTCAGCTGCGACCAAAGCTTGCGATTGAAATCCGTGAGCCGCGTTTGCGTCCCATCCGGCGCAATCGCAAACAGATCGCCGATCGCAACCGGAGTAGAGATGAGCGCGACCATGGTGCGCGTGTCCGGCGTAACCGAAAAATCCATAACCGCCTCGTCGCCACGAGTAATCTCGGTCACGGCGCCAGATTGCGCGTCCACGCGAATAATGGGCGAACGGCCCTGTTTTTCGACCTTGTCGTAAAGTGCTCTCCCATCGGGCGACCAGTGCAGAGTTGAGCCGTTGCCGCCACGCGGCGCAGCATTGTCGCCGAATACGCTGCTACCCACGTCATAGTCGTAGTTTGCAGTCAGATTGCCCGGCCGCGCCTCGGGACTTAGATCCATCACCCACAGATCGGGCTGCGAGTAGGAGCGCACCGGCAGCTCAATCGATCCATGGAAGGCAACGCGCCGTCCGTCCGGACTAAGCGAGAAATCGCCGATGCCCATCGGAATCGTGGCGAATTTTGTAGCCACGCCGCCTGTAGCCGCCACCGAATAGATCTCGGTGGTAGGCAGCTCGTAATAAGGTTCGTCAACGTGCGAGGTCAGAAAGTAAATGCGCGAACTGTCGTTGGCCCAGCGAACTTCGCCTTCATCATAGTCTCCGCTGGTGAGTTGTACCGGCTTCGGCTGATCCTCAACGCCGGCAGGCACATCAATCACCCAGATATGGTCATGCCGTTTGAAATCGAGAAATCCTTCGTCATTGGAGCGATAAACCGCCTGGCTGATTACATGGACGTCGGACTCACGGTCGCTCTCGGATTCGGGCCGTGCTTTCTTGTGCGCCGCTTTCTCAATATCTTCGGGCGTGGTGGAACTCGAGAAAGCAATCCGCTTTCCATCGGGTGACCAAACCGGTCCGCTTGCGCCCTTCGCCAGATCGGTAATAATGCGGGCCTCGCCGCCCGAGAGCGAGAGCAGCGCGATCTGCGCCGGTTTCGGTTTGCCGGCGTCATCCTTGTCTCCGCCCCGAATAAAAGCAATCCGCTTTCCATCCGGCGACCAGCGCGGCTGCGCGTCATGCTTGCCATTCGTCAGCCGAACGGGCGTATCGCCGCCAGTAGTCGAAACCATCCATACCGAAGTTTCGTAGCCAGTTCGCTTCTCATCGACATTGACGCGCGTAAAGGCGACAACGGATCCATCGGGCGAAACCTGCGGATTCGCCACCCAGACGAAGTCGAAAATGTCCTTGTCGGTGATCGATCGCCGGGCCGGCGACGCTGAAGTTTGAGCCTGAGCGGACAGACTGACGGACAGACCGGCGGACAGACCAATGAACAGCGAGCTGAAGACGATGGTACCGATAGTCATGGTGCCGATGATCGCGGAAACACGAACTTTCATACGCATCCTCACGGAAGAGCTTTGCCGTCGGCAGCTTTCGCAACCGCATCGGCGGGCGGAGTCGCCATTGTGCAATGCGGGAATCGCCCAGGTCAAATCTGGATAAGGCGCCCGGCTCGAGACCTGCGAAGAATCAGAGTGGGTTAGTCGATCATCATATATCGTGATACGATATAAACATGTCGCGACACGATGTACTAGTGACACGATGCGCGTAAAGGTCGCGACCGTCGCCATGAGAAAGTCACAAAAATCGGCAGATTATGAATCCCTGGCGGAAGTGCGTTACCAGTTGCGCCGGTTTCTGCACTTCAGTGAAAAGGCGGCTCGCGATGCTGGCCTCGAGCCGCAGCAGCACCAGTTGATGCTCGCGTTAAAGGGTTTGCCCGGCGGGACGCGGCCGCGCGTCGGCGAACTCGCCGAACGCCTTCAGATCAAGCCCCACAGCACGGTCGAACTGATCAACCGGCTCGCCTCTTCTGGTCGCGTCAGGAGGCATCGCGGAGGCGACGACCGCAGAGAAGTATTGCTTGAGCTGACTCCAAAGGGAGAGCGGATCTTGCAGGAGCTATCACTGCACCATTGGGCCGAACTTCGCAAACGTGGCCCCGCGCTGATCATTGCCCTGAAACGCGCGATGGCAACGGCGAACGGGAATGGCGGGTCAGTTGCAGCCGCGCGAACGAACGAAAAGAAAGTCGAGAAAAAAGCAAAGCGTGCCTGAAATAAGCAAGAACACCGTGAAAAACCAAAACAGCAGCAGCACCAGCGTCGGCACCAGCAGCCGCACGAGCAAAACTTCGCCCCCCGCTACTCTTGCCGCAACCGGGGCCCAAGTTGCCCACATCGCGATTGCCGAACCCGCTCAGTTCCGCATGGTCCTGATGTCGTTCCTCGCCGGAGGCATCGGTCTGCTTGCCGGTGGCATCGCCTATTTGCTTTGCAAGCTCATCGGTTTGTTCACCAACTTTTTCTTCTACCATCGGTTCTCTGCCGATTTTGTAAGCGCACAGCACACGCAACTTGGCGCGTGGGTGATTGTCATCCCAGTGATCGGCGGAATAATCGTCGGCTTCATGGCGAAGTACGGCACGTCGAAGATCAAGGGCCACGGTATTCCTGAGGCGATGGAGGCAGTGCTCGTGAACCGCAGCCGCATCGAGCCGCGAGTCGCCATTCTGAAACCAATCTCGGCGGCGATCGCAATTGGCACCGGCGGCCCGTTCGGCGCGGAAGGTCCGATCATTCAAACCGGCGGTGCGCTCGGCTCTCTCGTCGGACAGGTCTTTCACACCACCGCCTCAGAACGTAAGGTCCTGCTCGCATGCGGCGCAGCTGCCGGAATGTCGGCAACCTTCAATACTCCGATTGCGGGCGTGATCCTGGCCATCGAGCTTCTTCTATTTGAGTTCAAAGCGCGCTCATTTATTCCCCTCGTCATAGCCAGCACGCTAGCCACCGCAGTCCATATGCAACTTCTCGGAGCTGGTCCCATGTTCAAAGTCACGGCCATGGACTTTGGCATCCCGCACACTCTTCCGTTTTATCTGTTGCTCGGAATCGTCTGCGGCCTCGCGGCAGTCGGGTTCAGCAAATTTCTGTACTGGACCGAAGACCAATTCGAAAAACTACCCATCGACGAACTCTGGTGGCCCGCCATAGGCGCTTTGGGCCTGGGCATCATCGGCTATTTTGTGCCCCGCGTTTTCGGCGTGGGATACGACACGATCGGCGACATTCTGAATGCGAGTCTCGCCTGGAAGTTGCTTCTCCTGGTGATGGTTGCCAAAGCCGCGGCCCTCGTCGTCTCGCTTGGTTCGGGAACGTCGGGAGGGTTGCTGGCGCCGATGTTCATGTCCAGCGCGGCACTCGGCGGAGTTTTCGCTCTCGGCATCGACAAAATTTATCCGGCAGCCAACCTCTCGGCGGGCGCGTTTGCTCTTGTAGCGATGGGTGCTGTGTTCGGAGCAGCCTCACGCGCCACCTTCACCTTCATTATTTTTGCCTTCGAAATCACGCGCGATTACAACTCCGTCTTGCCGTTGATGCTGGTCAGCGTGATCGCCGACGGCGTCGCCATGCTACTGATGCCGAAAGCTTCGATCATGACCGAAAAGCTGGCGCGGCGCGGGCTGCACATTCACCAGGAATATGAAACCGACGTCCTGCAACAAGTCCGGGTTTCGGAGACGATGGATCCGGAAGTCCCGAAACTCCCGCAGGAATTGAAGGTACGCGACCTTGCCGACCGCATCGCGCGCGGAGACCCGGACGTACGCAAGCATCAGGGCATGTTCGTAATGGATTCCAAGGACAAACTCGCGGGAGTCATTACTCGCGGCGACGTAATGCGCGCACTCGATCAAGATCCCGCAGGCGCGATGACCGTGCTCGACGCGAGCACTCGGAGAATCGTGGTCACCTACCCCGACGAACTGCTGCACGACGCATCCGCCAAGATGTTACGCAGCGATATCGGCCGCCTGCCGGTCGTCGATCGCAACGATCCTGGGCGGGTGGTTGGTTATCTGGGACGCTCCGGGATTATGGCGGCTCGCTTGCGCAGGCTGGACGAAGAGCACGTTCGCGAACCAGGCTGGATCAAGCACTTCGAGCGAAATTCAGAGACCTTGCCCTAGCAAAGCGGAGCCTCCGAGGATCTCAAAACAAAAGACCGCAAAAGAAAAGATCGCAAACAAGAATGGTCTGCCCGAATGGATCGGAACCATCGACCTCCTCCATGTCAAGGTTCCCTTATAACCATACTTCCATACCATACTTCCAATCACTTCGACATTCACCCCTACCTTGCTGACGACCGGTAAATACATTCACGACGTGCCGATCACGGGCTGATTTGCTGATTGCGCGGGGTGGCCGTTTCGAAGGGAAGGCCGAAACGTAGTTGCCAGTCCAGAAGAAGGCCGGAAGAATTGAAGCAATGATGGCTGCGTATGTTCGAGATAGAACGTTCAGTTAGTCCGTGCTAGAATCAAACCGCCAATTCACCCAATCGCAAATACTAATCAATCCCTCCAGGAGAAACTCTGTGCGGATGAGGATATCTTTCTGCAGAAGTCTTCTTACAATAGCCTCCCTTTTGGTTATTCATTCTCCCGCCTTCGCACAAACTAAGTTAAGTCCGGCAAGTTTACCTTTTGGCAAAATTGCGGTGGGTGAAACGAGCGGCACCAAGACCGCCATTTTCAAGAACCTCCAGAAAACGTCGGTGATCATCAATAGCATTGTGATCTCCGGCGGAAATTCGCCACTTGATTACTCCTGGAGTGGAAACTGTCCGCTCAGCCCGAACACGCTCGCGCCGGCGTTGACATGCAATATTAACGTCACATTCACGCCCTCAGCTCTCGGTAATCGCATAGCGGCTCTGACGGTTGCCAGCAACTCTTCCTCAGGTTCGCAGTCGGTCGCTCTGTCGGGCACAGGTGTGGTTCCGGTGAGTGTCGCCCCGGCCAGCGCGATATTTCCCAGCAGACTTGTGGGCACGACGAGCCCGGCTAAAATTATCACCTTCACAAATCATCTCAATACGGCATTGGCCATGTCATCTGTGGCCGCCAGCGGAGATTTCGCTGTCGCCAGTAATAGCTGCGGTTCTAAGCTGAATGCGGGATCTGAATGCACCATTGGCGTGACCTTCACGCCATCTGGTATTGGTGCGCGAACAGGCAGCCTCGCCATTAACTATGGAGCGTTCGGAAGTCCCGCTCTGGTTGCGCTGAGCGGAACGGGCAACGATACGGGACTGACTTCAATCACCGTGACGCCCGCCAATCCTTCGATTGCGAAGGGTACGACCCAGCAATTTGCTGCCACGGGACACTTCAAGACTGGCAGCACGGAGAATCTGACGGCATTTGTCGCCTGGAACTCCTCGAAGACCACTGTTGCTACCATCACCTCGGGAGGCATCGCCACGGGTGTGACGGCCGGCACATCCAGTATCGTGGCGAGCCTCGGTGCCGTGAACGGCTCGACCACACTGACAGTGACGCAACCAATATTGGTTTCGATCGCGGTGACGCCGGCAAGCCCTTCGATCGCAAAGGGCGCGACCCTGCAACTCACAGCCACCGGCACCTACAGCGATGGCTCGGCCAACGATTTGACTGCGAGCGCTTCGTGGAGTTCTTCCAACCTGACGGTAGCGTCGGTCAGTGCGACGGGTCTGGCGAGCGGCGTGGCCACCGGGGCAACAACGGTGGCTGCCAGCGTGAACTCGATCACTGGGTCGACGCTGCTCACAGTGAATCCGGCTGCGCTTATCTCGATCTCGGTGACTCCGGCATCAGTGTTTGTTGGAGTGGGTAGCAATAAGCAATACACGGCAACCGGCCTTTTCAGCGACGGCTCAAGCGCGGACCTCACCAGGACAGCGACATGGAGTTCGAGCAGTTCCCTGATCGCTACCATCAGCACCACCGGCCTCGCCACCTCCACCGGCGGAGGCGCAGCGACCCTGACCGCGAGCCAGGCAGCACTAAGCGGGTCCGCCACGATGAACGGCGTGCCGGGCGGCTTTGTCTCCTGCGATGCTCAAATCGTGGACATGAAGATACTGGTGGTAACGAACGGCCAAACAGAAGCGGACTTTCCCGCCATTACGCAAGCGCTCGGCTACATCGGCACACCGTATTCGGTGCTCGACATCAGCCAGACGGCAACAATCCCTGCGGGATATTTGTCGGACGGTGGATGTCACGGCTACTTTCAGGGAGTGATCTTCGGCTTTGGTAACAACATCTACGTGATCTCAAACGTCAGCGACCTCTACCTCTACGAGTCGCAGTTCAACGTACGGCAGGTTAACTGGTATGTATTCCCCGATCCAAATTTTGGTTTGGCGTCGCCGAGCGGCAGCGTTGCCTCAAGTCCCACGCCGTACAACTTCCATTACACGACAGCGGCCGGCACAATCTTCCCCTATGCCAATGTCGCCAATCCCGTCGGCATAGCGAACGCATTCATTTACCTTTCCGGTGCGGCGAATGGTTCGACGCCCATTCTGACCGACGACTCCGGTAATGTGCTGGGGGCTGTCTACAACACTCCCTTTGCCGGGCCTTACCTGTCGCTTACATTCGACAGTAACCCGTCTCTGCTGCACGATCAGGTCCTTGCCTATGGACTGGTCAATTGGGTGACACAGGGAATCTTCCTCGGCGACTATCACATTTATTCGAGCGCGCAGGTGGATGATTTCTTTATCGACGATAGCGAATGGATCCCCGGAACGGCATGCCAGGATCCCATCACGCACGACCGCACGAAGCCCGATGCTTCCAACCTGCCGGTTTCCCGAGTTAATGCAGCGGACATGGCGCAACTGACAGCGTGGCAAAGTGGAATACAGGCAGATCCATCGGGGCTATTTGCGAATTTCCAGTTGACCATGGCATTCAACGGAGTTGGCACCGCGGGGAATGGCGACTGGACCGGACTTGCGGCACCGATCACGGCAACTTCAGCAAATAGCGACTTGGTAACGTTCACAACCACCGACTTCTCGGGACTTCCGGGGGCGCTAGTCAACGTGACTGGGACCACCAACGATGGCGGAGTACTGAACGGAACCTGGGCCATCCTCTCAATCGCTTCGGACAGTTCTACAACGCCCGCGACTACGCGATTTACCGCTACGGTCACCGGCGCGGGAACAGTCGCGCAACAGGCGGAAACTGGGGCGACGGCAACCGTCGCGGACGACCTGGTAGTGAATCTTCAGAGCTACCAGGGACCTTTCCATTGGATCAGCCACACTTACGATCATCCGACCACTCTGAACGGTTTATGCCAGAGCACGCCGACCGGAACGGGTTGCGGTGACGTTTATGACAACCCGCCGACCGATGACATTGACCTGGAAGTGCTCACGAACCTTTGGGTGGCTTCGAGTCCAAACGGCGCGAATCTGGACAATGATCCGAGTGACGCCGCGCTTGCTCAACTCATCTTTACCGACTTTAACCCGGCCAATATGGTCACCCCGGGCGTGACCGGCCTGAATGATCCAAGCGTCCCGGGTTATTTGTATGCGGACGGCATCCGGAATGTGGTGACCGACACCTCGATCATCGGCCAACCCAACAACGGCCCCAATCCGTCACCAAACGTAGGCATCGTCAACAGTTACGCCCCCGGAATCTACGAGGTGCCGCGGCATCCCAATGACATCTACTACAATGCCGCGAACTGGAATGACGATCAGGCGGAGTTCGACTGCATCTATTCGTATCCGACCGAGGTTCCACCGTTCAACACCTATACGGCAGCGCAGATTTTGAATTTTGTCAGTTCGAGCTTCTTGAGCAACATGCTGATCGGCGACATGGATCCGGAAATGTTCCATCAACCCGACTTGCACTTCTCCATCAATACCGCGCCGGGCATGCCTTCGACCAACCTCATCTCGTCGCTTCTCACCGACACCTACAACCAAACCTTTAGCTCGTACAAACAGGTGTACAACCTTCCGGTTCTCAGCCCAACTCTCGATCAGCTCGGACAAGCGATGCAGAATCGCAATGCCTTCAACCTGTCGACCGTAACGGCCAGCATCATCCGCGGGCAGAACCCGACGATCAGCGTAACCATGCCATCGGGCGCGTCTGTGCCCACCGCCATCATTCCAATCACCGGCCTGAATAGCGCGGGCGCTGAGATGTATGGCGGACAATACATCTCTCACATCTCGATCACTTCGGGACAGACGATCACCCTGCCCCTGCAATAGAAGAGAGAGAAGGCAGAGATGAAGTACTCGCAAAAGGAGTGCAGCCCGGAAAAGAGCTTCCACGGATCGATATGCGTGAATTCAGGGAAAGGCCGATGAGGGTCGCAACTGTAATCGCAGCATGAAACGGTGGCCGAATCTGTCATTCGTCTCCTGAAACCCCACGACGGCAGAGTTGACGCCACCAACTTGCAGGATAACCGCCCTTTCTGGACGATCGAGGTCGGGGGTGGAGTACGCGAGCTGAACTCTTGGACGGACGGGCCTCCAGAAGTGCTCTTGGGACCAGTTCGCGGAGCCACGGACCAGAGAATTTTGGCGATTCTCTGTATCCCTTGGAAATTATGGTAGGCCCGAATGGACTCGACCATCGGCAATGGCGCTTCGTGAGAAACGAACTAATTTATTGAGGATTACAGACGCTCACAAAGACGAGAACGCCTTCTCGGGCCTTAGTAGTGAACCTCAGAGCTTGAGTTTTCAGGAATGTATGTACTTACGTTACTCGCGCCTGAGATCCCGATGGTGGACAACGAACATTGTTCCGTCGATGGATTGCCTTGACTTTGCATTGCGGACCACTAGGGTGTGAATCCCGAATTCCTTAGGGGCTTTGATTTGGGTCGTGAAAAAACCGCTGTGGTCCGCCTTGGCCCTCCCAATAGAACGCCCATCCAAAAGTATTTCAAGAGCTTCTCCGCTAGGCACTCTTTCGCTTGTCACCGTCAACGGATCGTCCGGTTCGATGTCATCTATCTGCTTGTCTTTGCCCGTTACTGACACTGAAACGTAGGGTTTCGATAGAGTACGAGAAGTGTTCTGCCGCAGTATGGAGCGAGCCTCCACAGTTTTTACGCTGTGTTGCTTTTGGGATTTTCCGGAGAGCGGAATTCTCACGGTTGTGTAAAGTGCGCCGAACAGTCCACCGCGTTTGTCGAGCGCGAGCCCGGTCAAGAACCTGTTACCCTGCTGCTCAAAAGTCTTGTCGGCTGGAAGCCCTTTAAGTCCTTCACTTTTGGTTGAGTACCTGATGCTTAATTTTACGGGAGTACCGACAAATCCAATCGAGGTCTGCGGCGTGATTGACAATTCGCGTAAAACGCCTTCCTCGACGCGGGCGCCCATGATCTCGCCGTCGAAAACGATAATGCCGCGCTCGAAACGCTCTGGCGCTGGATCACCTTTTTCTATGTACCTGAGAAGGCAGGATTGGACAACGCAAAGCTGCGGCACGCTCCTAACGATCGGGCTACCGGTCAGCTTCCAGAGGCCACGGCCCAAGGTCGAGACAAAGGCCTCTGTCGCTGACATCCACTCGACCGACGTGATGGCAGTAGCGCGTTCTGAACGGGGCACCTTCATCCAACTCGCGCCCCGGTCCCTCGAGACGAAGAGGCCATTCTGTTCGGTGCCAATGGCAACGCTGTTGGGATCATCGCTGAAGAATGAAACGTGGGAAGCGAACGGAAATACCCAGTTCGACTGGAATCGGCCTCCATCGGTTATGAGCGATGTAAGCCCTGCAATTTCACTCCAGTTGTCGCCGCCGTCATGCGATTCCCGTATCGTTCCATCGAAGGCGTCCGGCGCGATGAGATGCTGGCTGTCCTGAGGATCAACTCCAAAGATGTGATACCACATCCACGGATCAGGTGGGGTGATGCCGATGCTTCCAAATCCGTTCATTTCCGGATAGTACACGCTTGCGGTTGTGCCATTAGGATTCGCCGTTAACCTCACGAGATCCACAATCTCGAAATTTCGGTTGGCATCGAATCCTGTCTTGATGGCTTGGTATTGCACTGGCACAACCACGTTTCCGGGTGGGATGGTAGTTTTGCTGAGCTTTGGAATGTCTCGGAGGTCTTCCGGGACAAGGGCGTATCGGGGCGTCCAACTCGAGGCGAGATTATGAGTGACTGAGAATCCTTGGTATGGAACTGGGGGACCAGGCGGAAGTCGGTGGAAGATGGCGGCTTGGTCGTGAAACGCCTCGGAGACGATGGTCGGGTGTCCAACGACTGAACCGGGAGGATTGGGCCAGGGCTGTATTCCGTCAAACTGT
>Ga0210389_10002066_pt1 | contig 16058 bp, 13 predicted proteins | sample IncBWH28OmetaG_FD_160127 | JGI IMG/M metagenome (GOLD analysis project Ga0210389, IMG submission 160127) | Forest soil microbial communities from Barre Woods Harvard Forest LTER site, Petersham, Massachusetts, United States - Inc-BW-H-28-O ...
GAATACCGCCTGGATCAGCAGCGGGTTGATAATGCCGATCGTCGAGGTCACCACGATGAGGACGATGACGGCGGTGACCTGGAGCCGGTAGGGGCGGAACAGCGGCACTATCCGCCCGGCGCTGCTACGGCCGGCGCTGTTACGGCCGGCGCTGTTACGGCCGGCCTGGGCAGGCGTCCTTGTCACCATGAGGCGATTATCCGGCGACGTGCTCCACGCTGGCGAGATGTGCCGACAGGAGCTGTCCGGCGCGGTCCAGTGCGGCCGTCGCCTCGTCGAGGAGGGCGTGGAAGGTCTGGAAGACGTGCGGCACCCCAGCAGTGATGTCGAGGGTGACCTCGACGTCGGCGGTGGCGGCCTGCCGGGCGAGGCGGATCGCGTCGTCGAGGAGAACCTCATGGGTTCCGGCCTGGATGATCAGGGGCGGCAGCCCGGTCAGGTCGGCGAATATGGGGCTGATGAGGCCGAGGGCGGCGTCTTGCCCCGACGTGTAGTCGGGGACCCTGGCGGCGAGGCTCTCCAGGCTGAGCAGCGGGTCGGCCTCTCGCTTGGTTTCCAGCGTCGCCCCGGCCAGGGTGAGGTCGGCATACGGTGACATGACGAACGCCGCGGCCGGCCGGGGAAGCCCGTGATCGCGGGCGTTGACCAGGGTGGCGATGGCGAGCCCGCCACCCGCGGACTCTCCCGCGAAGGCGATGTCCGACGGGGCCGTGCCGCCGTCCAGGAGGGCCTGGTAGGCCGCCAGGGCGTCGTCGACGGCCGCCGGAAACGGGTGCTCGGGGGCGAGCCGGTAGTCGACGGAGAAGACCCTGGCAGCAGTCCGGCGGCCGACCTGCGCGGCCAGGTCAGCGGCCTGGAAGGCATCCCCCAGCACGTACACGCCGCCATGGAAGTACAAGACGACATGACGAGGCTCGATTCCGGCAATGGTGATCTCGGCGACCGGGACGCCGCCCAGCGTGGCCGCGGTCACGGTCACATCGGCGGGCAGTGGCTGCCCCGCTACCAGTTCGCGGAGCAGGCGCCGCTGCTCGCTGATGTCAATGCCGGCGGGGAAGGCTCCCTGCCGCAGGCCTGCCTCGAGGGCTGCGCGCTGTTCTGCGCTCATGACGGATCTCCCTTCGGTTGGGTCGGTTGGGCACCGGAGCTAGCAGAACCGGCAAGGACGGGCCGCCTTGGCGAGGGCGGCTCGTTCCTCATGTGGCCGCGCAGTCCCGGACTGCGGACCCGCGGGTGCCGATGCCACGGGTGCCGATGCCGCGGATTGCGATGCCGCGGATTGCGATGCCGCGGATTGCGATGCCGCGGGCTGTGGTTCCGCCACGTGCGGCTCGGGCGCGGCACCGGCCAGTTCCTGGCGGCGAACCCGGATGGTGGCGATCGCGATGAGCAGGGCGAGCAGCCCGATCCCCGCGGCAACCTCGAACGCACGGGAAAAGCCGACCGTCAGGGCGTGATCGGCGATGGACGCGGGCGGGGGTGCGCCTGGCTTCGGCAGTGGCCGGCCCGCCTTCGCGGCGGCCGCGGCCGCGTGCGCGAGCTGAGTCCTGGCGCTGTCCGCGACGGCGGTCCAGGCGACGGTGCCGAGCACTGCAAGCCCGATCGCGCCGCCGACCTGCTGGGCGGTGTTGAGCAGGCTGGCGGCGACACCGGAGTCCCGCTCGGCCACGCCACGCAGGGAGACCAGGGACAGCGGGACGAACACCAGGCCGAGCCCGAGCGAGCTGACGAGCTGCGGGCCGAGCAGCGCGCTGGCGTAGCCGGAGTGCTCGGTCAGCCTGGAGAACCAGAACATCCCGCCCGCGATCATGGCGGCGCCGGTCACGATCAGCGGCCGCGGGCCGATCCGCGCCACCAGCGGCGAGGCCAGCGTGGAGCCGGTCACGACCCCGACGGCGAACGGCAGGTAGGCGATGCCCGACCGGATCGCGCTGTAGCCAAGGACGGTCTGGATGAAGAGGGTGAGGAAGAAGAACAGGCCGAAAAGCCCGGTGGCGACGCACAGCATGATCAGGTAGGTACCCGACCTATTGCGGTCGGCGAGTACCCGCATCGGGAGCAGCGGGTGCGGGCTGCGCATTTCGACCAGCACGAACGACGCGAGCAGCACTACCGACGCGGTCAGCGATGCCAGCACCTGCGCGTCGCCCCAGTGCGATATGCCGTCAGCCCCGGTGGCAGCCTTGGACAGGCCATAGACGAGCAGCGCGATGCCGCCGGTGGCGGTGATCGCGCCGGCCACGTCGATGCGGCCTGGCCTGCGGGGCGATTCGGCCAGCACGCGCGGCGCCGCGGCCGCTACTGCGATCCCGATCGGGACGTTGACGAACATTACCCACCGCCATGACGCGTAGGTGGTCAGCACGCCGCCCAGCAGCAGGCCCACCGCGCTGCCGGCGCCTGCCATCGCCGCGTAGACGCCAAACGCCCGGTTGCGTTCCCCGCCTTCGGGAAAGTTGGTGGTGATCAGCGCCAGCGCGGTCGGCGCGATCACCGCGCCGCCGGCTCCCTGTACCGCCCTCGCGGCGAGCAGCCACCACTGGCTGGTGGCAAACCCGCCGAGCAGGGACGCCGTGGAGAACAGCAGCAGACCGAAGACGAACACCCGCCGCCGGCCAAGGATGTCACCGGCGCGGCCGCCGAGCAGGAGCAGCCCGCCGAAGGTGACCGCGTAGGCGTTCACCACCCACTCCAGGCCACTGCCGGAAAAGCCGAGCGCGCGCTGCACATGCGGCAGCGCCACGTTGACGATGGTGGAGTCGAGCACGACCATGAGCTGGGCGGTGGCAATGACCAGCAGAGCCAGGTCCAGGCGGCGGTTGCCGCCGCCGGCCGGGGCACCGGGTGAAGCCGCGCGCCCGGTCACGGACCGCGTGCCCGGCGCCGGCCGCGGAATGGGCACGTCGGGGGCCTTGCCTGCGCCGGGGGCTGGTGATGTCACGGTGTCTCCCTGAGATCTTGGGGCACGTCCCCTGGCGGCCGTGCGAGCTTTCGCGACGGCCTCAGGCTCGCCGCCAGGAAGGTGAGAGGTCGTCACCGGATCCCGGTGATTCACCGCGGCCTGCTCAGCCCGGCTTGATCGTTGCGGTGGACCCCGGGCCCTGCTGATGCCGGGGCCGGACCTTGCAGACCTCGCCGAGGTCGAGGCCGAGGGCCCGGTGCTCCGGCTCACGCCGGGCGACTGGCACCGGTTCACCACATCACTGAGGTAGTAAGGCAGCAGCAGAGGGGCAGCCATCGTCGGCACTTCGCATCGTTTTTGCATGGACATAACAGGGCAAACAGGGCGCTGGAACCAGCAAAAGTGATGCGAAGTCGGGAACGGGAGGCGAGATCCAGTAGTCGCCCAGCATCGACTATCACGGCACGGCCGCAGCCTCCGGCGACGGACACCACTGGCTCCCGCCACCACCATCACCCACCCGCACCACCACGCCATCCCAGCAATAAGCCAGCAGGGCCCTGGAGGCGTCGGAGCGGACGTCACGTGGCGCGGGGTGCCGTGAAGGATGTGACCAGAGTTGCCAGTCGCGCGCTGCGCCGGCACGGCGTTTGGCGGCACTGCCGGGGGTAGTGCCCAGGCCGAGGGAAAGCCGAGGGAAAGGAGCCAAGCTCATGCCCACGCCCCAGATCAAGGACGAGCGGACCTACCAGGCCCTGCGGCGGGAAGGCAACAGCGAGGAGAAGTCGGCCCGGATTGCGAACGCCGCCGCGGGCAGCTCGCGCAGAAAGGTCGCAGCCCGCGGCGGGCACAGCCCCCGCTATGAGGACTGGATGAAGAAAGACCTGGTCCAGCGTGCCCGGGAAATCGGGATCAGGGGCCGCTCCACGATGACCAAGCAGCAGCTCATAGCCGCCCTTCGCAATCACTGACCACAGACGCGCCGTGCTGGCGCGTGGCCTGCCGTCAGCGGCCGCGGCCTGCCGTCAGCGGCCGCCGGGTACCCTCATGGCAGCCGGCCGACCACGCGCCCCTCATGCCGCCTGGCTGGGAAGGGTCACGCGACGCGGCGGGCGGCCTGGGAGCGCGGCGCGGGGTCGTCGTCCAGGAGCCGGCTCCGCAGCTGGCCGAGGGCGCGTGCCTGGAGCCGGGAGACGTGCATCTGGGAGATGCCGAGCCGCCCGGCGATCTGCTCCTGGGTCATGTTGCCGTAGAACCGCATGACCAGGATGCGCTGCTCGCGCTGCGGCAGCTCGTCCCAGTGCCGGGCCACCGCCCCCATGTCCATGGCCTGGCCGATCGCCGCGTCCTCCTCCCCGAGCAGGCTGCCCAGCTCGCCGGGATCGTCCGACCCGCCCACCGGGGCGTCCAGGGACAGGGCGCCGAACCCCGCCTCGCGGGCCTGGCGGGCCTCGCCCACTTCCTCCGCGGTCACCCCGAGCCGCCCGGCAAGCTCCGCGTCCGACGGCTGCCGGCCCAGCTCGTGGGTGAGCTTCTCCGCCGCGCCGCGCATGTCCAGCAGCAGCTCCTGGACCGGCCGGGAGACCCGCACCTGCCACCGCTTATCGCGGAAGTGCTTCTTGATCTCCCCGCCGATGCACGGCAGCGCGTAAGCCCGCAGGCCCCGGCCGAACGCGGGATCGAAGTTGTTGATCGCCTTCATCAAGCCGACATAGCCCACCTGCATCAGGTCCTCGGCCGGCTCCGGGCTCCCCTGGTACTGGCGCACCAGCCCGCGCACCGCCGGCGCATACCGCCGCACCAGCACCTCACGCGCCGCCGCCCGCTCGCGGCTGCCGTCCGGGAACTGCCGGCACAACGCCAGCAGGTCCTCATCCGGCAGCCCTGCCAGGCCGGCCGTGCCGCTAGGGGGGAAGTGGACACGGGTCATAATGGCCTCCTGGCCTCGGGGTCACGCAGGTGCAAGTGTGCCCACCCAGCGGAAGCTAAACATCGGCCGTGCGGGCGCCTGCTCCTGTCATCCCGATCCCTGCTCGCCGCGGCACCGCTATGGTTGAGTGGTGCGCCGACGCGACGAGCTACGCCTGGCAGGGGTGTGCGCCGGGACCCTGCTCCTGGTTGCGGCATGCGGAACGCTGCATGTGACGTCCTCGCCCGCCGTCGCAGGGCCGTCTGCCGCAGGGCCGTCTGCCGCAGGGGAGTCGAAGCAACCCCTCGAGGGCGTGTGCCCGCAGGCTGTCGCGGCTGTTACAGCGTCGCCATGCGTTTCGGTTGGCGTGCAGCAGAACCAGCGGGACAACCAGTCGTTCAATGACCGCATCCCGCTGTCGGCGGCGGACGTGGCTGAGTCGGCACCCGTAACGCAGCAGATCAGGGATTCGCTAGCGCGGCTCACCCCGGCTCAGCGGCTACAGGCCTCTGCCGTCCGGTCCGCTCTGCTCGCAGGCGGGATGCTCAGCGCGGACCTTGTCGTGTCCGCCGGGTGGACGCAGGCTCCGCCTCACATCGGCGTCGCGTTCGGCGGGTATGAACGGCTCAACGTCCGCACAGCAGTCTGCGCCTGGGGCACGGTCACCGTGAAAGCCGTCATCGTCGACTCTGGTGGCATCACGCGCGAAGGAGCCTGCCTCCCTACCGCCGGAGGCCACTGACAGCCACCGCCGGCTGCCCCGCGATGACCGATGGCCTGGGATGGCGGCGGATTGCCGGAGTCGTTCGGTCCCCTTGATACCGAACGACTCCGCTCAACCCGCCCGAACTATTTGACGATCCCCTGCGTTCCCTTCATGAGACCCCCGCCGGGGGACAAACAGGAAGGCTAGACGTGAGCAGCCCTTACACTCCTTTCCCGCAAGGCGGCGACCAGGGCGGGTACGGTCAGCCGTACCCGCAGGGCGGCGGCTGGGGGCCGGGCACGCCGCAGGGTTACCTGCAGGGCGGGCCGGTCGGCTTCGGCGAGGCGATCTCGCAGGCGTTCAAGAACATCCTCATCTTCAACGGCCGCGCCTCGCGGTCGGCGTACTGGTGGTTCGCCCTACTCACCTTCATCATCGCGCTTGCCGTGGACATCGCCGGCGCCGTCGGCGGCGTCAAGGTCATCTCGTACATCGTCGCCGTGGTGATTTTCCTGGTGACCCTCGCTTTGCAGGTCCGGCGGCTGCACGACATCGACCGCAGCGGGTTCTGGTGGTTCATCGGCCTCATCCCGATCGTGGGGTCAATCGTCTTGCTCGTGTTCGACTGCCTGCCTGGCACGCCCGGCCCCAACAAGTTCGGGTGACCCCGGCCGCGCCGAGCTAGACGCCGCCCTGGCGGCGGAAAGCTCCGGATAGGCGCGGTCAGGCCTGTTGCCCCTGGCCAGGATGGGGCCTCCGGGAAGCAGGGGCGATCTGCGGGACCCGGAGGCGGGGGGTGGCGTCGTCACCGGGTGGCGTCGTCACCGGGGCGGCTGGTCAGGAGGCGGCCACGAGGCGGGGAGCCAGGAGGGTGACCCGCCGGCCGAGCTCGGCCAGGGCCGCGTCGAAGCTGGCATCGTCGCCGGCCGGGGCCGGGTCCGGAACCGACCAGTGCACGCTGAGCAGCCGCCCCCGGCCGGCGATCTCCTCGTGCGCCAGGTCACACACGGTGATCACCAGGTCTCCGTCCTCCTGCACGTCGGCGATGTGGCGGGGCCGCAGCCGGCGCATCGGCAGGCCGTGCCGTCGCGCGGCGTTGATCGCGCCCGGGTCGATGGAGTCGGCCGGGTGGGTGCCGGCTGAGGTAGCGGGGACCTTGCTGGCCCGCCGCCATAGCGCGGCGGCCAGGTGGGAACGGGCGGAGTTGGCGGTGCAGACGAACAGCACCCGCCGCGCGGCCCGCGAGCGGGATCCGGCCAGCGCCCCCAGGGCACCCGGGACCAGGCGCAGGTACGCGCGCCTCCTGTCGCCCTCGGACCGGTGGCGGCTCACCAGGCCCGCCTCTTCCAGCACGCGCAGGTGATGCGCGAGCAGGTTCGACGGCATCGCCAGGACCGCGGCGAGCTCGGAGGGCGAGGCGTCCCCGTCCGCCAGCATGTCGGTGATGGCCAGCCGCGCCGGGTCGGCCAGCGCAGCGTGCATGGCCGCGCGCCTGGCCAGGTCACCGCTTTCCAGGTTCCTATTTGCCTCAGTATTCATTGACTCAAGTTTGACTGAGCTATCTTGCTCATGTCAAGATGGCCGCGTGACCACCGCACCCGTCCAGCTGGCACGCCGCCTGGCCGCCGAGTTCCTCGGCAGCGCGTTCCTCGCCGCGATCGTGATCGGCTCCGGCATCGCCGCCCAGCGCCTGTCCCCGTCCGATGCCGGCCTGCAACTGCTGGAGAACTCGGCCGCGACGGCCGCCGGGCTGTTCGCGATCATCTTGATGTTCGGGCCGGTGTCCGGCGCTCACTTCAACCCGGTGGTGTCCTTCGCCGACGCCGCGTTCGGCGGGCTGTCCTGGCGGGAGGCCGCCGCCTACCTGCCGGCCCAGGTCGCCGGCTGCGTGACCGGGGCGGTCGCCGCGAACCTGATGTTCGGGGATGCCGCTGTCTCCATCTCGGGCAAGCACCGGGCCAGCGGGGCGCACGCGCTGTCGGAGGTGATCGCCACCGCCGGGCTGGTGCTGGTCATCTTCGCGCTGGCCCGGTCCGGCCGGCTGGGCAGCGCCCCGGCGGCGGTCGGCGCCTACATCGGGGCGGCCTACTGGTTCACCGCCTCCACCAGCTTCGCCAACCCGGCGATCACCATCGGCCGGATGTTCTCCAACACGTTCGCCGGGATCGCGCCGTCGTCGGCGCCGGCGTTCATCGCCGCCCAGATCGGCGGCGGCATCGCCGGGGTGCTCATCATCAGGTTCCTGTACCCCGCGCTGACGCAAGCCCAGGCCGCCGGCGTCGTCGTCCCGCACGAGGCCGGCGACCGCCGGGGCGCCGCCAGCCAGGAGCCGGCCAGCCGGCAGTAGCCGGCCAGGAGGCAGTAGCCGGCCACCTCGATGATGACCGAGCCAGCCACCAGGAACAGGAGAAAGCCAGCATGCACATTGTCGCCGTCGGGGGCAGCGACGCGGGCATCAGCGCCGCGCTGCGGGCGCGCGAGGTGGACCCGGGCGTGGAGTTCACCGTGGTCGCGGCCGACGCCTACCCCAACTTCTCCATCTGCGGCATCCCTTACTACGTCTCCGGCGAGGTGACGCACTGGCGCAACCTCGCGCACCGCACCTACGCCGACCTGGAGGCGGCGGGGATGGCGCTGCGGCTGGACACCACCGCGCGGCGGATCGACGTGAGCGCCCGCAAGCTGCACGTCACCGGCCCTGGCGGAGCCGAGGACGTGATCTCCTACGACCAGCTCGTCATTGGGACGGGCGCGGCGCCGGCGCGCCCGCCCATCGCCGGCCTGGACGGCCTCGGCCCCGCCGACGGCGTGCACCTGCTGCACTCCATGGACGACACGTTCGCGATCATGCGCACCCTGGAAGAGGCCGCGCCCGACAGCGCGGTCATTGTCGGGGCGGGCTACATCGGGCTGGAGATGGCCGAGGCGCTCAGCGCCCGGGGCCTGGCTGTCACCCAGGTCGAGCAGCTTCCTGAGGTGCTGCCCACCGTCGACCCGGAGCTCGGCGCGCTGGTCCGCGCCCAACTGGAGGGCCACGGCGTGACCGTGCTGCCCGGCACCACGGTCCGGGAGATCGCCCGCGCTGGTGCGGGGGGGCCGGGCCCGCTGCGGGTCACCGCCGGCACCGCCGGCGGGGACCCGGTCACCCTGCACGCCGGCCTGGTCCTCGTCGTCACCGGGGTCCGCCCGGAGACCGCCCTGGCCGTCAGCGCGGGCGCCCGCCTCGGCGCGCGCGGCGCGATCGCCGTCGACACGGCGATGCGCACCGGGGTCCCCGGCGTCTACGCCGCCGGGGACTGCGTCATCACCCACCACCGGCTGCTCGGCGAGACCTACCTGCCGCTCGGCACCACCGCGCACAAGCAGGGCCGGATCGCCGGGGAGAACGCCACCGGGCGCGGGGCCAGGGAGTTCGCCGGCAGCCTCGGCACCCAGGTCGTCAAGGTCTTCGACCACGCCGCCGCGCGCACCGGCCTGAAGGACTCCGAAGCCCGCGCGGCCGGGTACGACCCGGTGACCGTCGCGTTCGAGGCCGACGACCACAAGGCCTACTACCCCGGCAGCCACCGCATCGCGATGCGGTTCACCGGCGACCGGGTGACCGGCCGGCTGCTGGGCGTCCAGCTGTTCGGCCACAAGCACGCCGAGGTCGCCAAGCGCATCGACATCGCCGCCACCGCCCTCTACCACGGCATGACCATCGACGAGATGAGCGACCTCGACCTGTCCTACACTCCCCCGCTCGGCTCCCCCTGGGACGCCATCCAGATAGGCGCCCAGGCCTGGGCCCGCCACATGAGAGCGACCGCTACCAGGACGGGCTGTTGATCGCCGCGATCGCGGTGATCTCCTCGGCGTCGGCCGCCAGCAGGAACCCGGCCGCCACGGCCCTCGCGGTGGCCTCCTCGAACTGCTCCAGGTACGCCGCCGGGGTCGGGTAGCGCGCGCGGAGGGCACCGGTGCCCAGCGCGGTCGTCGTGCCGGCCAGGAACGCGACCGGGCCGCCGCTGTTGCCAAGGCCCGACAGCACGGCAACGGGCACGTCCACGTGCGGGGTCCGGACGCCGCCGAGGACGTTTCCGGCCTCGTCGGTGACGAACTGGCCCTCCCGCATCTGCAGGCGCGACGCGGCCGGGGGACGCGCGCCGCCCCGGGCCCACCGGTCAAGCCACGACAGCGCGGCGTTGAGCACGTAGTGCTGCGCGCCGGCGTTCACCGGCTTGTCGACCTTCCCGGCCCGCAGGTCGGTCACTGGACGCCACAGGGGCGCCAGCTCCGCTGCCGGCAGCCGGCCGGTGTCGACCATGCCGGCCATCAAGGTGTAGACGTCAGCGTGCGAGGTGCCCGCGACCTCCCACGTCACGAGCCGCTCCGCGTCATCGCGGCGGGCGCCGCGGTACCCCAGCACGACGAGGTCCGTCTCCGCCTCCACGCACAGCACGGGCACGCGCGGATCATCGCGGAACGGGACGGGATCGCCTTCCCGCGGGCTGCGGGAGCCCTCGCCATCGAGCGGGGCGATGGATCCGCCGCGCGCGTGCACCAGGAACCCGTCATACACCGCGGCGGCCGCGTCGACCTCGTTGACGTAGGCGCTGAGCCGGAACGCTGACTGCGACTCGCCCATCGCCAAGACCCGCTCGACGGCCAGGTCCTCCATGATCGTGCCCGTGCCGCGCCGCACCGCGTCGCCGGCCTGCGAGAAGATGTCGTAGCTGAAGCGGTCCCCCGGATGATGGAGGCCGCCGTAGCGCTCCGGGTCGACGCCGGCCAGGCCGGGGCTTGTGAAGCCCATCAGGCCGGTGCCGCCTGATACCCCAAGCTGCTGCGCGGAGACGCCGACCCACGCCGCCCCGCTGCGAATCAGCTCAGTGTGCGCCATCAGCCACTCGGCCGCGGCGTCCGCTCCGCCGCTGACGTTCAGCCATTCCACCCAGACCGTGCCGTTGAACGCCGCGGCGTCCGCTGGCCGGCGGACGAGCAGGCGCGTGCTGAACTCGGCCCGCCCGGCTGCCCTGACGCCGCTGCCGCTGCGCTCGTACGCGCTGGCGACCCCGGATAGCGCGTACTCCGCCTCGGTGTAGCCCAGGGGTGACAGCTCGAACGTGGTGCCGAGGATGAAGGGCGGGTTCTGTCCGGTGATCTGCCTGGTAACAGTCAACGTCATCTCCAGACGATGGATGAGGATGGTCGCGGCGATGAAACCATCCAGACGGTAGCGTCTCATGTCCGGCACCGGCAATGGCTGCTGGCCTTCGCCCCGGTCAGGAACGAAGACGGCACGCCCCAGCTAGCTGGGGACGGGCAGGCCCGCATGAACGGCGAGGAAGGAGAGGATCGCCGTGGCCATGTCGAGTTCCTGCGAGATGGAGTTGGTGCCGTGGCCCGCCCCGTCGACCATGTACAGCAGGGTGGGCCCACCGCCGGGATCGGCGTGCTGCAGCATGGCGCACAGCTTCCTGGAGTGCATCGGATCGACGCGGGTGTCGTTGGCGCCGCTCACCAGGAGCATCGGCGGGTAGCTGCGGCCGCCGCGCACGTTGTGGTACGGCGAGTAGCGCAGGAGCCAGCGCAGTTGTTCCGGATCCCGCGCGGTGCCGTACTCGGCGGTCCAGGCCGGGCCGAGCCCGGAGCGCTCGTAGCGGGCCATGTCGGTGAGCGGCGCGATCGCGGCTCCCGCGGCGTAGCGGTGCGGGCTGGCGACGATGGCGGCCGTGACCAGCAGGCCGCCGTTGCTTCCGCCGAGCAGGGCCAGCTGATGGTGATGGGCCCGGCCGGCGCGGGCCAGCCAGTCGGCTGCGGCGTGCAGGTCGTCAATGGCCTGCTGCTTGCGGTCGAGGCAGCCGTCGCGGTGCCAGCGCAGGCCGAGGCCACCGCTGCCCCGAACCTGCGCGATCGCCAAGGCGCCGCCAGCGCGGACCCAGGTCAGGGCATCGGGCTGGAAGCTCGGCCGGATCGGCACCCCGAAGCCGCCGTACACGGTCAGCAACGTTGGCAGCGGCCCGTCCTGGCCGGCTGGAGTGAGCAGGGTCAGCGGGACGGCTGCGCCGTCGGTCGATGGATAGCGCAGTTGCTCGCTGCGCACGCCGGCCGCCGGCGGCTGGGCACCCAGTGGTCGCAGCGACCGCGTTGAGGTGCTCAGCGAGTACCTGGTGGGCGGCGTGATCCAGTCGGTGTAGGTGATCGTGGCGCCGGTTCCCTCGCGGTCGGCGTCCAGGGCGGTAACGGTCCCAGCCCATGGCAACGGCGCGGTGTACAGGCGGGCGCCGGTGCGGGAGTCGTGAATCGCGACCTCGCAGATGTTGTCCGAGGATCGCACCACGGCGAGTTGCTCCCGCGGTGAGGCACCAATGACCGCCGCCCCGCGGATCACGGCCGCTCCTTCCGGCACCAGGACGCGCCAGTGCGCGCGGTCTGGAGTCGGCGTGTCCAGCGTCATGATCCGTCGCCGGTCGGCGTCCAGCGAGGTGAGCAGGATGAGCCGGCCGTCCTGGCAGACGAGGGCGCTTGTCTGCGCGTCGGGGCGGTCCTGGATCACGCGTGCCTGCCACGGTGGCGCGGCGGGCGAGACGTCGATGAGCCACAGCGTGTTGTGGACGGCGGCGCCGTTGCGCACCGAGATGGTGACCCACCGCCCGTGCCACAGCCGGTGCCTGATCCGCGCCTGCGGCGCGGGAACGGCGAACACGATCTCGCTCTTGCCCGAGCTGACGCGGTGGCGGCGCAGGCCATCGCGCGCAACGTACAGAAAGGTGTCGTCGTCGATCCACTCCACGTCGCTGTGCCGCACGTCAGGAAGCGCTCCGGCCTGTTCACCGGTAGCCGTGCGGATCAGCTGCAGTGGAGTCGTGGTCTCAGCACCGCTCACGATGAACTGGACGGCCACGCATGCCCCGCTCGGCGAGGGGTCCCAGCGGGTGAGTACCGCCCCGCCGTCCTGGTGTGCCAGCGCCGCGTCGACGACCGTCCGCCACTGGTCCTTCCCGCGGCGCGCGAGGATGACCCCGCCAGGCCTGCCTGCGTCACGGCTCAGCCGGAGGCTCCAGTCACCGCACTGCCGGACCTGGCCTGGCGAGCGGCTCGCCGCGGCGAGCGCGTCCCGGATCCATGCCTGGCCGGGGAGCTGCCTCAGCTCGGCGTCGGCGATCTGGCGCTGTCGCCGCAGCCACTGCTGGGTCGCGGGCAGGTCCGGGTCTTCCAGCCACCGGAACGGGTCGCGCACCGGGTCCGGCTCCGTGGTCATCGCCGCCTGCCAGGCCGGGTGTGCCTGCTTCCGCGGCGCATCAGTGCCTGCTTCCGCGGCGCATCAGGGGGCGCAGCAAGGCGACGCCGGCCAGCCCAATCGCGGCGCATATCCACAGGGCGCCACGCACGGTCACCAGGTCCGCGGCCAGCCCGCCCAGCAGCGAGCCCACCGTCGCCGCAGCAGTGGCGGTGACCATCGCCGCGGCGATCGCCCGGCCCAGGACGCTTTCCGGGATTTCCTCCGAGAACAGCGCGACCACCGCGATGTTGGCCGCCGCGTAGCACATCACCGGCACGGCGATGCCGACACAGACCATGATGACCTTGACGCTGAACGACCCCGTGGCCGCCGGCACGATCATGACGCCAGCGGCGCCGCAGGCCCACCACCCCGCCGCGACCCGGCCGGGAGACCAGCCGGCTTGCAGCGCGCGGCTGGTGAGTATCGACCCGAGAGCCGCGAGCCCGGCCGCGCAGAACCCGGGCAGGCTGTAGAGGTACAGCGGGATGCGCAGCGTCTGGAGGAGGAACAGCGCCTTGAGGGCCCCTATGCCGGCGAAGGCGGACTGGGCAACCAGCGCGTAGGCCATCACCGGTCGCAGGCGGCCGCGGAACAGGATCCGGAAGCCGTCGATGATGTCGCGGTAGAACGGGCCGGCGGCCTTGCCCGGTTCCAGCGCCGGGTTACGGTCGGGCGCGGCGATGGCGCGCAGGGCGCCGGCGCTGCCCAGGTAGCAGACCGCGTCCGCGGTCAGGGCGACCGCCGGGCCCACCGCGCTGATGACCGGCCCGACTGCCGCATTGGCCGACAGGCTGGACAGGTAGGACACCGTCTGCATGCGGGCGCGGGTGACCGGCAGGCTCTGGGTCCGCAGGCTGTTCAGGTGGGTCAGCAGGAGAGTCTGGCTGATGGCGCTGAGCGAGCCCAGCGCGATGACCAGGGCCAGCAGCCAGCCGAAGCTGGCGGCGCCGATCGCCACGGCTAGCGCGCAGCCGCCGACTACCGTGGCGGAGGCTAGGTCCGATGCGATGAGGATCCGCCGCGGCCGGGCCATCCGCTCGGCGGCCAGCCCGGCGACGGGGGCCACCGCCAGCGCCGGCAGCGCGGACCCCGCGGCGAGCACGCCCGCCTGCCCGCCCGTGACGTGGAACAGGTTCACGGCGAGCGCCGAGACGGCCACCCCGGTGAACGCCGTGCCGAACGTCGCGCTGCCATAGCCGGACAGGTAGCAACGGAAGTCACGACGGTCTCTCGCGGACAGCCCCGCCTCTGCCCCGGGCGCGGTCGCGGAGGCCGCCGCGATGTCGGTCATGATCGTTTCGTCTTCCCAGGAGATCGCTTGCATGGACGGCGAACGGTCCCGCGGGCGGGCAGCAGGGCCGCTGCCCGCCCGCGGGGTGATCCGCTAGTTGGTGATGAGGCTGCAGATAATGCTCCAGTTGCTGTGGTCTGCGGCCTCGCTGGCGCAGTCGCCTTCCACGTCGGAGAGCGTCTGCAGTGCCAGGACATCGGACATTTCGGTTCCTTTCGTTGTGGCGAGCGGTGTCGCCATGGCGAGCGGTGTCGCCGTTACCTTGTGGTTAACCCGGAGATTCCCGGGACCTCTATGGGCTGCCGAGCAGCATGCCGACGCCGGCGGTCGTGGTGGTGTTCGCGGCATCGCAGGTGAGCGAGTCAGGACTGAGCGAGTCAAGGGTGAAGAGCGCGTCCGGCCGCGCCGTGCTCAGGTGGTCGAGGAACAGCGCCACCCCGGCGCCTCCGCTGGCGAGATCCGCGGCGATGCGCCGTCCCGCGCTGAGTACGCAGATGCCGCCGTCGCGTGGGACGACGTACTTGAACAGGGCGCGTGCTGATCGCAAGGCGGCCACGCGGAGGTCGTCGTCGTGGGTAAGCGCGGCGAGGTCCGACAGGACCAGCCCCATTCCAGACAGGCCCTCGAACAGAGCGGGCAGCAGCGGCAGCTTCATGGCACTCAGTGACCGCAGGCAACGGCGGTATGCGTCCGCCACGGTGGCCGACGCCCGGCCCGATGCCACGTAACGGCCAGCTACCAGCGCGAATCCGGCCGACCCGCACGCGAGGTATGGCTCGACTCGCCGGTCAGTCCGGGAGACCCGGAACTGCATGCCGTCCCCGTCCGGATATGCCTGCTCGAGCTCGGCGAGCAGCAGCCGATGGCCGCGATCGGCGGCGGCATCGTCGCCGGTGACCTGGGCCAGGTAGTGCAACGCCATCGAGATCCCGGGCCGGCCGGCACGCCAGCCGGTAGCGTCCCCGGAGCCGATCAACGGCGCCAGGCCGTCCCCGTCCGGTATGGCGCGCAGCAGGCCGGCGGCGGCGGTGAGGTGCGCTTGGTCCCTGTCGTGCCGGTACAGCGCCAGGTGCGCCAGTGCCACGCCAGCGCTGCCGTGCGCAAGGGTGGCATCCCGGCCGGTGATCGGATGGCGGTCAGCGTAGGCGAGCAGTTCGCGTGCGGCGTCGACGTGCTTCAGGTCAGCGAGTACCCAGGCAATGCCGGCGGTACCGACGAACAGCCCCGGCGGCAGGTCCTGGCGGTCCCTTGCGGTGCCGTCCAGGAGCCAGCCGACAGTTCGCGGCGCGAGGGGCCGCCCGGCGCGGTGCAGCGCATAGGCGATGCCCGCCATTCCGTACGCGAGGTTGTAGGGGTTGGTCGCGTGGCTTTGCGGGGTGACGGGGAACGGCGGCGCCGCGCCCGCGTCGATCATCGACTCAAGCCCGTCGCACACGCGCTCGCGCAGCCAGCTGGCCCACCGCTCGGGCTCTTCGGCGACCTGGCCGGGACTGGGCAGCCGTGCCACTCGGGTGGGATGGTGGATGCGGCCGGCGCGCTGCCACAGGCCTGCCGGATAGACCGGGATGTCGGCCGCCAGGTGCGCGGCTGCCTCCGGGTTGCGGCTCAGCACCGCGTGCAATGGGTGCAGCATGAACTGCGCTATCGCGCCAAGAGCGTACTCGTCGTAGTAGCGGGCGTCGCTGGTGGCGGCGGAATCCGACAGGGCCTGAGGTGGCAGGTAGCCCTCCGCGCCGTGCGGGGGCCGGGGCTGGTCGATCCTGCGGGCCTCCTCGAAGTCGATCAGCCGAGGACGGTCCTGGTCGTCGACCAGGATGTTGCGCGGGTTCAGGTCGACGAAGACGTATCCCGCCGCGTGCAGCCGGCCGATCTGCTCGTGCAGCGCGTCGAGCAGCCGGCGGCAGCGGTCGTAGTAGGCAAGGCACACAGCCAGGTCGCCCTCGGTGCGCAGCAGCGGGTTCTCCTGCACGCCCCAGGACCACA
>Ga0210389_10002067_pt1 | contig 16055 bp, 13 predicted proteins | sample IncBWH28OmetaG_FD_160127 | JGI IMG/M metagenome (GOLD analysis project Ga0210389, IMG submission 160127) | Forest soil microbial communities from Barre Woods Harvard Forest LTER site, Petersham, Massachusetts, United States - Inc-BW-H-28-O ...
CGCACGGCTATTCTCTTCTCTCCCATATGGAATGGGGGTATAAAAGAGGAGAAGAGTATCAAGTGAGACCCTATGTTTCTTTGGATTATCTCTATCTTTTCCGGAAGGGTTTCACTGAAGAGGGAGAAGACAGTATCGATTTAGTCGTAGAGGGCCACCAGGCCGACCTTCTCCGGTATGAGACAGGAGTAGAGCTTCTTCGCTGCATGCCCCGGGCTTTGTCTCCTTATTTGACAGTGGGAGGCTTCTATGAACAGAGATTCATGGGAAAAACAGAGACAGGACATTTCACCTCGCTCGACTGTCCAATGACAGTTAGCGGCATGTTCCCAAATAGAGCGATCGGCTTTCTTCAAGCAGGATTTATTGCGCAAATACTGCATGACCACCTTGCGATCAGCGCAGATTATCGAGGGGAGTGGGGAAAACGGGTTAACAATCAAAGCTGGTCAGCTCAAATTAAATGTGCTTGGTAAGGAGAAATTATGATATCGATCATTCTGGGTGCTGCATTTTCTTTGCACCATCCCAAAGTTGTCGGAGATGAGATGAACAATGCGGTTGCAACATGGAGTGAAGTCGATGGAACGCATTATACGGTTCGAGAAGCTTCGCTGACTTCAGGGACGACATGGAGCTCTCCTGTGACTCTATCTAACCCCTCGGAGCATTCTATTACCCCTATAGCGGCTATCAACCCGTCCGATAACCTTCTTTATCTCTGGGTCGCTCAAAGCGGCAGCGTCTTTGAGATTTTTGGTGCCTCGACTCTTTTTGGAAATGCTCCGAGTAGCTTGACACAGCTCTCCAGTACGAATAGCTCGTTTCCTCGGCTCGCTATCGATAATAATGGAAACGGAGTTGGAGTCTGGCAACAGATGGACGCTTCGGGCTATTCAGTCTATGGAGCTTCTTATTACAACTCGATTGGTTGGGGTTCAACCGTGCAAATAGCTGCATCTTCTCCCTTTCTTAGCGCTCCCGTCGTCGCAGTTCAGGCGAGCACAGGAGCTGTCGTCACTCTATGGCAAATGGAACAAGATTCTGTTTTAGCCATCCAAGCTTCGACTCTCTCTTTAGGAGCAGGAAACTGGACAACACCGCAAACCCTCTCTTCTCCCACTGTCAGCGCTACAAACCCCCAAATTGTCTATAACACCCTGGGAGAAGCTTTAGGAGTTTGGCAAGTTTCCGTTGGCAGTCAAATAGGTTTGCAAACCTCTTCTTATAACGGCTCTAGTTGGAGCGATCCTATCACTTTTCCTGCTGCCGGCAATCTGACCAATCCACGCGTTGCTCTCAATAACATTGGAGAAGCCGTGATCGTCTCTGAGATGGTTGTAGATGGAAACACTTCTATTGTTGCCATCGCACGCAGTTCTATGAAGACTTGGGGAAGCGTGACTACAATTTCAGGAAGTGATGCGCAAGCAGCAGCACCCAAAGTCGTGCTCAACGACTCTCATCAAGCCGTCGTCGTATGGCAAAATGCTCTTTCAGGGGCCAATACCGTTCGTTCGGTCCGTGCTTCCAACCTATCCAACTGGGGGTCCGTTACCTCTCTTTCCAACACCACTTCACTCAACACAAACCCTGACGTCTGGGTGAATGGATCTGGGTTTGCTGTGGCGGTTTGGAAAAAGCAAGACGGCACCCAAATCTCTTTTCAGGCTGCAACTTACACGAGCGGAATGTGGAACGCCCCTCAAACCATCTCTGATTAAAACGTGAAGGCGACGGTTCCCTGGGCATAAGGGGCCGACTCGAAGTGGTAGTATTTGCCGTGATTTTTATTTTCATCTTCGACAAAAATCCAGCCACCCCAATTCCATCCTGCACCTAAGTTGATCTGAAAGAGGTGGTCGAATTTGTAGCGGAGGTTGAGGTCGGCGCCGCGCGAGTAGGTCATGAAGATCGGATCGTGAAATCCGTTGATCCCTTCGTGAGCCCTGCGAGGATATTTGTACGGCCCTCCAAAGCCAGAGTAGGCGGCTTCGAGCGACCAGTGGTCGTTGAATGCATAGTTTAAAGAGAAGTCGAGAGGGAAAATGGCGGCAAGCGTCCAGTCGTGCCAAAACTTCCAGTCAAAGCCGATGATCGGCAGCGCGTAGCCATTTTTCACACCGTACCAACCCAAAACACCAACGTGAACACGGCAACATTCGGCAATATTATACCGGCCCCATAACATGCCGTGATAGACGGCCGAAGGACCAAAGTCAAAATTGTTGGCATCGACAGAAAAGCCTCCATTGACAATCCAACGCCACTTCTCAACGGCAGTCGAGACGTAGCCTAAAGAAGCAACGGCATAGTTAAAGTTCTTTTCGCGAAATCTAGGGTTTCTCTCCCAGCCGAGCTTTAAGTAGTCGTAGCCGACTCCCCACGAAAGCGAGTTGTCTTCATTAAGAAAATGAGTGTAAAAGAGGGCGCCATAAGCATCGGCATAATTCAAGTGACCACGGTGGTGGGTGCGAAAATCGGCGCGGCCGATCTGTCGGTACCGTCCTGCCAAATGGATAGGTCTATCGGGATCAACAAACGGATAGCCTAAGAAGCCGTACTCATGAGCTAAAAGAGCTGAAGAGGCAAGACAGAGAGTTAAAATTTTATTCATATTGGGTGATTATGTGAGAAAGGAGAATTTTAAGACAAGATTTCTTGTGTGGTTTTAAAGTGGAGCTTGGCTACTTCTGAGAGAGCATCTCTTCCGTGCTGGGCGATGAACTTTTTTCCGGTCTCTGTGATTTGGTGGTTAGCTCCTTTGGGCAGAGGGATGCCAAACTGCTCTGAGAGACGCTCGAGCCCCTCCAAAAAGGCAGCCCGGGCTAAAATCGATGCGGCCGCAACAACGGGATCTTCTTCGGCGCGAGGACGCTGGGTGAGCTGGGCTGTAATATTTTTCTTCTTTAAAGCGTTTTCTACCAAACTTTCCGAGGCAAATTGGTCGATAAGAACAGTTTTGCACGCTGTTTTTTCTATCAACTCGCTAATGGCTGTCGCATGTCCCCAAGCAAGAAGGTGATTTAAGTTGTGGAAGCTGGTGTAAAGCTCGTTATATTTTTTAGGAGGGAGGCGAACGATGGCATGGGGCGCGTGAGTTTTGATTTTTTTTGCCATGTCGAGCACAGTTTTGTCCGACATTCTCTTGCTGTCGCGCACGCCCAGTTTGAGCAGTTGATGGATGCCGGCTTCGTCGGCAAAAACACCGCTGATACAGAGGGGGCCAAAGTAATCGCCCTTGCCGGCCTCATCGACGCCGATACGAGCAGTCATGTCGATGCCGACTTCGGGGTAGGTGTAGGCGACGGTTTTTAAGATTTCGGGCTCAAGGTAGTAGGCGATAAAATCGTCTTTATCTTTTCCTTGGACGGTGAGTTTCCCTGACGTGTAGAGGGTGCAGGAGACTCCCTTTTTGAGGGCCGAAAAAAGGGTGTAGGGGGGGTGGGAGAGTTCAAATCCTTGCTCTACAAGGTCAGTACGCAACTTGTCGGCAAGCTTAAGCTCGATAGTTGCAACGAAAGTATTCATGAGCGAATCATTCAAGAGTGGTTATTTATTGTCAACGTAATGGGTCCTTGTTATATATTGTATAATTTACACGAGCGAGGTGGATGATGAGCGCAGAGTTAAAGCAGATTGGAGAGATGTTTCGAGCGAAAAGGAAAGAGATGAACCTCTCTCTAAAAGAGGTGGAGAATGCAACTTCGATCCGCGTCGGCTATATCGACGCAATTGAAGAGGGGAGAGTGGCAGATTTTATTTCGGGTGTCTACGCCCAAGGCTTCATTAAGCAGTATGCCGCGTTTTTGGGTTTCGACTTTGACGCAGTCCTCAGAGAAAATCCTGAAATTTTAAAAATGCCCAGCGAAAAGCACGACTTTGCCTATGGCATTGGGACACTGGAAAAGCGGGGAAGTCAAGGTGGCGGCGTCAAATGGCTGCCTAACCTTTTGTGGTCGACGCTAGCAGCAACGATCTTAGTCTTGGCGTGGTTTTTAGCGAGATCTTTAGGCGTTTTCTAATGGACCTATTTCGAAACTTCATTTGGCCGTTTAAATCGTTCTTTTTGGCAAATTTTCGAACTCAGTTCGTCGCCTACTTTACCCAAGTATGCCTCCTACTTTATTTCGTAAATTTGCTCAAAAATCGTCGATTTCTCCGACCAAAGCAAGCTTCGAAAGAGGTCCAATGGTGAATCGACTCGCAAAAGAGAAATCGCCTTACCTTTTGCAACACGCGGACAATCCTGTCGACTGGTATCCATGGGGAGATGAGGCTTTTCGGGCAGCTCAATCTCAAGATAAGCCGATCTTTTTATCGATCGGCTATGCGACGTGCCACTGGTGCCATGTCATGAAGCGCGAGTCATTCGAAAATGGTGAAATTGCTCAGTTGCTCAATAGGGCGTTTATCAACATCAAAGTCGATCGTGAAGAGAGGCCCGAAGTCGACAGTATTTACATGGAATTTGCCCAAGCGCTCATGTCTTCAGCAGGGGGATGGCCTCTCAACGTCATCTTGACACCCGACCTCAAACCTTTTTTTGCCGTCACCTATTTGCCTCCCAAAAATATCAAAGGGCTCATGGGCCTTCCCGAGTTTGTTCAGCACATTCAGACGCTCTGGGTCAGCGATGAGCGGCAGTCGATCTGCAAAGAGGCTGAAAAGCTTGTCGAGATGTTTGCCCACACGTCGAATGCAACGGGTCACGAACTTCCGACACAGCAACATCTCATGGAGGCGGTCGAAAAGTTTTTCAACTTGGCAGACCCAGTCTATGGAGGGATTCGCGGCACGCCGAAGTTTCCAATGGGATATCAGTCCGAGTTTTTAATGGCCCACGCCAAGGTGAAAGGGGATAGCCGCGCCCTTTTTTATGTCGAGCTGACGCTGGAGGCGATGCACCAGGGAGGGATCTACGACCATCTGGGAGGTGGTTTTGCAAGGTACGCGGCCGACGAAGAGTGGTCGATTCCTCACTTTGAGAAGATGCTCTATGACAACGCCATTTTAGCCAAGACCTACCTCGAGGCGTGGAAAGTGACTAAAAAAGAGAAGTACGCTGACGTTACAAGGGAAACGCTGAGTTATCTGCTTCGGGACATGGCGCATCCTGAGGGAGGATTTTACTCGGGAGAAGATGCTGATAGTGATGGACACGAAGGGCTATATTACACCTGGACTCCGTTAGAAGTGCAAGAAGTCGTTCCGGGAGAGGATGGAGAGCTTCTCTGTGCCTTTTTTGACATCACCCATCAAGGGAATTTCGAGGGCCGGAACGTCTTGCATATCGATCTGCCCGCAGATGAGTTTGCGGCCCAACTGAATGTCTCTCTCGATCTTTTTCGAGAAAAACTGAAAAAAGGGCGAGCCGATCTTTTGCGCCAAAGGCAAAGTCGTCCCAAGCCTTTGAGAGATGAAAAAATTTTAACTTCGTGGAACGGACTTGCCATCGACGCTCTTGCCAGGGCGGGAAGCAGTTTAAAAGAGCCGCGCTTTACTGAGGCAGCCCTGCAAACGGCCGAATTCATCCGAAAAAACTTGTGGAAGGAAGGCAAGCTGTTGCACAGGTGGTGTGGGCAAGAGGCAAAGTTCGATGCCGGCTTAGAAGACTACGTCTACTTGATCAAGGGACTTCTCTCCCTCTATGAAGAGGGGTGTGGAGAGACGTATTTGGAGTGGGCTAAGCTGTTGGCAGCGGTCTGCGAGCGCGACTTTAAAGAGATCGACGGGGCTTTTTACCAGACAGATGGGCGCGAGCCTTTGATTTTGAGAAAGTGTGAATTTTATGATGGAGCAGAGCCGTCGGGTAACGGGGTCCACACGGAGAACTTACTCCATCTTTACCAGCTGACTCAAGAAGAGAGTTATTTGCATCAAGCTGAAGACGTTTTAAAAGCGTCCAAAGATTATATCGAGATGTTTCCTCCAGGGACGTGCTACCATCTCAAAGCGTTGCAGAGGTATTTGGACCCTGCTGCCACAACGCTCACCCTGACGGGCATCACACCTGAGATCCGCGCTCTCCTTGCCTCCCACTTTTTGCCGCACGCAGCTGTCGTCCTGCGCGAGGGAAGTGAGCTTTCTTGTCTCATTTGCCGAAGCGGTGCGTGTGAGCCGCCCTTGACCAAATTGGATGCAATCATCCAAGCTATCGAAAAGGTATGAATATGAATTTAGGAGATTATAGCATTGTCAAGTCGATGGGAAAGGGCGCTTTGGGAGAAGTTTTTTTAGCGCAGCACCGCTTTTTGAAGAGAATGTTTGCTCTTAAAGTTCTTCCTTCTGAGATGGTGCAGGACAAAGGGTTTATCCACCGGTTTGAGCGCGAGGTGGCTGCCCTTTCGACATTGGACCATCCTCATATTGTCAAAGTGCACAACGTCTCTGAGGTCGAAGGGAAATATTTTCTTGTGAGCGACTGTATTGTCGATGATAAGGGAGAGACTCTTAACCTGGCTCAGTACCTTGCCCATCGAGGAGGGAAGCTGCCAGAAGAGGAAGTTGTCCGCATCGTGCACCAAGTCGCCTCTGCCCTCGACTATGCTCATGGGCGGGCTCAGAGCGATCCACGCTTTGCTCACCGCGGGGTGAAACTCTCCAATATTTTGGTCAGCAAAAAGCGGGAAGGGGTATGGGTCTATCTTTCCGATTTTGGACTAACACGCATCGTAGGAGTATCTCAATTTTTATCCCGCATCTATCAAGTCGTGGCTGAAAATGTTGGCTCCGATCCTGCCCAGCTGCCGCACCTGCAACGGTCGTTTTTACAAAGCTACCTTTTCTTAGCCCCAGAACAAAAAGTCAGCGATACTTTAGTTTCCGATGTTAAAGCCGATGTCTATGCATTTGGAGTGCTCGTCTATCTTCTGCTCACAGGACGATATCCCGAAGGGATGTTCGACCTTCCGTCTCAACTTGCTCCCCATTACAAGTTGGGATGGGACCGTCTTGTGAAATCGTGCCTTCAAAACGATCCTCATAAGCGTCCTGCCCAGCTTAAAACAGCTTTAGAAGAGCTGCTGCCCCAAGCTGCAGAAGCTGCACCCTCCACTGATGAGCCTTTAAAACCGATGCTCAACGCTTCCGAAATCGTTAGGCCCGAGTTTGATGCCGATCCGAGTGCGATCTTTAAAATCGAGACATCAGTGGGAAGATACTTGCCCCAAGCCGACACACCGAAGGAGAACGAGCCGATCCCAAGCGAGATGGTGATCATCCGAGGGGGAACCTTTTTTCGCGGTAGCAATACGGGCGCGCGCGATGAGATGCCCCGCCACGCGATCGATCTCAATCCGTTTGCCCTCGATATCCACCCTGTCACCAACGAACAGTTTGCCAGGTTTTTAGACGCGATGGGGGGCGAGAAAGATCAAAATAACAACGACATTATTCGCCTTCGCGAGTCGCGCATCAAGCGGTCGGGAGGAAAGCTCAACATCGAGTCGGGATACGCCAAACACCCCGTTGTCGGCGTGACATGGTATGGCGCTGTAGCGTACGCAAAATGGGTCGGCAAGCGGCTCCCAACAGAGGCTGAATGGGAGGTGGCAGCAGAGGGAGGGCATGAAGAGTCAGTCTACCCTACAGGGATCAATATTGAGCGGACGCAGGCCAATTTTTTCAGCTCCGACACGACCCCTGTCATGAGCTATCCTCCCAACGATTACGGCTTCTACGACATGGCTGGAAATGTTTATGAGTGGTGCCACGACTGGTACGACTACCATTATTACGATATGTCTGTGCAAGAGCCGGGCAATCCCAAAGGGCCGCTGCAGGGTGTCTATCGTATCCTTCGAGGAGGGTGTTGGAAAAGCCTCAAAGAAGATTTGCGCTGCTCCCACCGCCATCGCAACAACCCCGGCACCGTCAACGGCACCTACGGCTTCCGCTGCGCCGCCGACGTCTCCCACTGAGAATTGGATATTAATTCTAATTAGTATATGAGGGGAATATGGCAAAGCGGCGCTCGCCAATCAGCAGTATTCCTCAGATAGATCAAGGGTCGCTCAAAAGAGTTTTGGGTGTAACCGACCTTTTTGCCGTAGGCTACGGAGATCTTGGATCGTCGATTTATTATGCGCTTGGCATCACGGCGATGTTTGCTTTGGGAGCGACGCCGATCTCTCTGGCCATTGCAGGCTTTGTCTTCATCTGCACGGCTCTTTCTTACGCAGAGATGACCTCGATCTCCCACGAATCGGGCGGCTCTGCAAGCTTTGCGCGCCATGCCTTTAACGACTTGGTCTCGTTTATCGCCGGCTGGGGCCTTCTTCTCGACTATATTGTCACCATTGCCATCTCGGCCTTTACGATGGGTCCCTATTTGGCCACCTTTTTTCCCATTCTCAACCCGGCGAGCCACAAAATTATTTTCACGATTGGCATGATTTTCTTGCTCTATATTCTCAATTTCTTTGGTATCAAACAGTCGACGCGGATCAGCTTTATCCTCATGGTGCTGACCGTGGTCACGCAAGGAGGGATGATTCTTCTGGGATTTCTCTTCGCAGGCGCTGATGTCGGGCGCGTTTTTCAAGAACTGGCAATTGGAGTAACTGGCGTTAATTGGTCGCCCTCTTGGGCCGACTTTATCAAAGGAACGGCCATGGCAATGGTCGCTTATACGGGGATCGAGTCGATTGCTCAGTTGGGAGCTGAAACCAAAAAGCCGTCCCGTACAGTGCCGCGCTCGATTGTAATTACGATGTTTGTTCTCGTATTTATGTATCTGGGGCTTTCGACGCTCAGCCTTGCGGTCATGTCGCCTCACGATCTGGCCGAAAAATATACCCAGAATCCGATTGTCGGCATCGCAGAAAAGATGCCTTTTGGGAGTCACCTTTTGACTCCGTGGATCGGCTTTTTGGCGGCTGTCGTCCTATTTGTTGCCTCCAACGCAGGACTGATCGGAGCCTCGCGCCTCTCTTTTAACATGGGAGAGTATTACCAACTCCCGCGCCTTTTTTATGTGATCCATCCCAGGTTCCGCACGCCGTACGTCTCTCTTGCTTTTTTTGCTTTGGCGGCATCGATTGTCGTCGCTCTTTCCAAGGGGAAGATGAGCATTTTGGCCGACCTTTACAACTTTGGAGCGCAGATCGCCTTTTTTTCGACGCACGTCTCTTTGCTTGTGATGCGTGTTAAGAAGGCGAAAATACACCGTCCGTTTAAAGTGCCGCTGAATCTCCGTATCCGAGGATACGAATTTCCTGTGACGGCGATTTTAGGAGCTGTCGCAACATTCGGTGTCTGGCTTCTTGTCGTCTTTACAAAGCCAGAAGGGCGTTATGTCGGGATGGTGTGGATGGCAATAGGCCTGCTCATGTATTTGGGATATCGAAGAAAGAAGAAAATTCCTGCAACAGGCCAAGTTGTGCTTGAAAAAGTCAGCCTGCCCCATTTCCGACCCTTAACGATCCGGCATATTTTGCTCCCTGTGCGCAGCGGGACTCAAGTCGAAGCGGTCCAAGTCGCCTGTGAACTCGCAAAGCTGCACGGAGCCAAACTCTCGACACTGCATGTGATTGAAGTCCCTTTTTCGATGCCGCTCGACACACCTCTTCCCCACCGGGTCGAGATGGCAGCCTCCGTCTTGAAGGCAGTCGAGGCGATCACTCGTGACCAAGGAGTCGACACCAAGCTGCAGATCGTCCGTGCCCGCTCGATGCCCGAAGCGATCCTCGACTTTATTCACAAAGGAAAGCACGACCTTCTGGTGTTGGGAGCTTTGAAAGGGCACAAAGATGGTGATCAAAAGGGAGTGAGCCCGACTACAGAAAAACTTATGCGCGAAGCTCCTTGCCGCGTCTGGGTCTGCGGGACAGAATATCTCAGCAAAGCCAAAACCTCACACATTTTACTTCCTTAGAAAACTCTTTCTGCTTAAAATTTTATGCGATCGAAGGAGATATATATATGCCAGCAGCGGTATGTCAGGGACCATTTCCTATTGAACATTTGAAACTGGGACAAGCCGCTTATGGTTTGTTTTCACAAAGCGGCGACTACGGAGCGCAAAAATTTTTAGACATTCCCTTATCAATTTTAGAGGGAGCACGATTTGATCCTAGCAAGTTCCCCAATGTAACAATCAACCAAGATTGTGCCCGTTTCCAAGGTCCTGTGAGGATTTGGCTGCCTCCAGGTTATGGATTGCAAATAGGCTTTAGTGTAGGTGCAGCTTTAGCGGTGGCTTGCGTTGCAAAGCTCATCTTACAACAACTTCAACTCTATTTACAGAAAACCCCAACCGAAGATTCGACTCAAAGGGTGCGTTCTTGGGCAGGTGGAATAGTTTTGGGATGTCTTATCGGCTATTTGTGTATGACACGGATGTTCGTTGGCCGCGTCTATTATTCATAAAGATGACAGGCGACGAAGTGGCCTGAAGTCACCTCTTTGAGAGAGGGCGCAACACGGCTGCATTTTTCCATCACTTTCGGGCACCGGGTACAGAAGGCACACCCTTTAGGAGGAGTCAGAGGACTGGGCATTTCACCTTTTAAGATGATGCGCGTCCGCTTTTTGGCCATTTGAGGGTCGGGCACAGGAATCGCCGAGAGAAGGGCCTGCGTGTAAGGATGGAGCGGGTTTTCAAAGAGACCCGGCGCAATCTCTACGAGGTGGCCGAGATACATCACGGCGACTCTGGTGGCGATGTATTTGACCATGCGCAGGTCGTGTGAGATGAAGAGGTAGGTTAGGTTGAGATCGGCTTGTAAGTTTTTAAGAAGTGCTACGATCTGACTTTGAGTCGAGACGTCGAGAGCCGAGATCGGCTCGTCGCAGACGATGAACTTCGGGTTTAAAGCGAGAGCTCGAGCAATCCCGATTCTTTGCCGCTGTCCTCCAGAAAATTCGTGAGGGAAACGTCTTCGATAAACGGGGTCGAGATGGACCTTCTGCAGAAGGTGGTAAATTGCCGTCTCTGAAACATCGATGTTATGAATTTCAAAAGGCTCACGCACGATATCTTCGACCGTCATTCGCGGGTTGAGCGAGGCATACGGATCTTGGAAGATCATTTGCGCCGTCTTACGGAACTCTTTCAGCTCTTTGGAAGAGAGGTCAAACAGGTTTTTTTCGCCCACAAACACTTCTCCCGAAGTCGCCTCTTGAAGACGAAGGAGCAGCCGCCCGAGGGTCGACTTGCCGCAGCCGCTCTCACCGACGAGGCCGAGGGTTTCACCCTCCTGGATGGTGAAAGAGACGCCATCAACTGCCTTTAAAACCCCTTCCTTGGTTTTAAAATGTTTTTTCAGATCTTTGACGGTAATCATTTTAGCTCCTGAAGAAGGCGCTGGGTGTAGGGGTGTTGAGGACGGGCAAAGAGGTCTTCTGCCGTTGCCTCTTCGACAATCTCTCCATTGTACATGACGACGATACGATCGCAAAATTCAGCGACAACGCTGAGGTCGTGGGAGATCAAAATCGTCGTTTTTCCTGCCTGTACGGTATGCAGTAGATCTAAAATTTGGGCCTGGACGGTGACATCGAGCGCCGTTGTCGGCTCGTCGGCAATGAGAAGCGAGGGGCGTCCTGCCAGGGCAAGAGCGATCATGGCCCGCTGGCGCATCCCTCCGCTTAAAGTGTGGGGATATTCATCGATCCTCTTCTCAGGGTCGGAGATCCCAACGCTTCTGAGGAGTTCAACGACAGTGGATCGGTTGTGGTGAGGCAGTCCCTCTTGGATTTGGGCACCGATCTTGAGAGTCGGATTGAGTGAGGTCATCGGATCTTGGAAAATCATGCCGATCTCTTTTCCTCGGATCTTGCGCAGCTTTTTTTCAGGGAGCCCCACGAGATTTTGTCCTTTGTACCAGATCTCTCCACCTTCAAACACGGTCGTATGGGGAGGCAGCAGGTTGACGATGGCCTTTACGAGCACCGATTTTCCCGAGCCCGACTGTCCGACGATGCCGAGCTTCTCTCCTTCAAAGAGTTTCAAAGAGACGCCTTTGAGGGCTGGAGAAACCTCTCCATGGACGAGAAATGAGAGACGTAGATCTTTAATTTCAAGAAGGGGAGTCATGTTCGCAGCCTCGGGTCAAAAGCGTCGCGCAGTCCGTCGCCAACGAGGTTAAAAGCGAGCATGGTGAGGCAGATAAAGAAGGCAGGGAAGAAGAGTCTCCACGGATAGTAGGTGAGAGCCGCAAGGCCATCGCTGGCCATCGTGCCCCAGCTGGCGATCGGAGCCTGCACGCCGAGCCCCAAAAAACTTAAAAACGCTTCGGCAAAGATGGCCGTGGGAACTGTGAAGGTCATCGTCGTGATAATCGGTCCCATCGCATTGGGAAGGAGGTGGCGGAAAAGGATACGCGTTGAGCTGGCCCCGAGAGCCCGTGCGGCTTGAGCGTAGTCGAGCTCTTTGAGTTGCAAAATTTGACCGCGCACCATGCGTGCCATCGCAATCCATCCCGTAAAGGTGAGCGCCAGCAAGATCGAGACGAGGCCTGGGCTGATCACAACCATGAACAAGATGACAACCAAAAGATAGGGGATCGAGTAGAGAATATCGGCGGCCCGCATCATCGCTTCGTCGACTTTTCCTCCGAACCAGCCAGCTGCAGCTCCATAGATCACGCCGATCACGACATCGATGAACGTGGCCGTGAGGCCGACAAAAAGAGAGATGCGCGCTCCCCACCAAACCCTTGTGAACATGTCGCGCCCAAGCTCGTCCGTCCCAAACCAAAACTCCCAAGAGGGGGAGAGATTTTTGAGAGGAAGGTGCGTCTCGTAGTAGGTGTAGGGACGCAACCACGGCCCTACAACGGCTAAAAAGCCAAGAAGGCCGAGTACCCAAAGGCCGACCACGACCGCTTTGTTTTGCTTTAAGCGGAGCCACGAGTCGCGAAAATAAGAGACTCCTTCAGGAGCTTCTACGAGTTGTTCGATCTCTTCCACAGCTTAATCCTGGGGTCTAATATGAAATATAAAATGTCGACACTAAAAACGGAGAACATGAGGATGAAACTATAAAAAATGGTGATGGCCATAATCAACATATAATCGCGGTTGGTGACGCTTAAGACGAACCATTGTCCAAGGCCTGGAATGCCGAAAATCTTTTCGACGACAAAGCTGCCCGTCAAGATCGACGCTATCAGAGGGCCGAGATAGGTCACGACAGGAAGAAGAGCGTTCCTTAAGATGTGCTTCCATAGGATGCGGAGGGTCGAAAGCCCTTTCGACTTGGCCGTCAGAATATAGTCTTGTTGCAACACCTCGACCATGCTCGATCTTGTCAGGCGTGCAATGAAGGCCGTCGGCATGGCGGCAAGGGCGATTGCTGGAAGGATCGTGTGCTGAAAACTTCCCCATCTAGCGACGGGAAGGAGGTCGAGCTTCATAGCAAAGATGTATTGCAAAAAGGTGGCAAGAAGAAAGCTCGGCACCGAGATGCCCAAAATCGCTCCGATCATCGTCAGGCTGTCTTCCCACTTTGTCCGTTTCAATGCCGCAACTGCGCCGCAGGTGATGCCAACGGCCAGCGCGAGGAAAAGAGCCTCGAGGCCCAGCGTACAAGAGACCGGAAACCCCTCTCGAATAATATCGGAGACCATCCTTCCTTGGTATTTGAACGAAGGGCCAAAATTCCCCACCATGACCCCTTTCAAATAATTCCAGTACTGGACAGGGAGCGGCTCTTCCAGGTGAAAATGGTGGTAAAGGGCTCTTAAAATCTCTTGGGGGATCGCCTCTTCTTCGGTGAACGGGTCGCCCGGGATCAGATGCATCAGGAAAAAAGTTGCCGTGATCACGATGTAGAGAGAGACAACAAGGAGTATAAATTTTTTTACAACGTACTTAAACATTTCAAAAGAGTATAATGTTTTCCCATGAATCGAGTCTATTTAACCAGTTTAGGTTGTGCTCGCAATCTCGTCGATAGTGAAGTGATGCTCGGCATCCTCCTGCGTGCGGGATACGAAGTGGCCGAGAGTCTCAAAGAGGCCGACGTCCTCATTGTCAACACATGTGGCTTTTTGAAAGAGGCGAGAGAAGAGTCGTGCTCTACCATCGACACTTTCCTCAAGGAGAAAAAAAACTCGGCCAAAGTTGTTGTCGTCGGCTGTATGGTCCAAAAGTTTGGGCCGGGGATCGAAGGGAGATTTCCCGGAGTCCACTACTTTTTGGGCTCAGGAGACATGGAGAAAATTCTCGATGCTGTCCAGTCTCCTCAACCGGGAGAAGCCATCACGTCGGCTAAAAGCTACCTCGAATGGGGAGAAGTCCCACGCCAACTTTCGACACCCAAACACTACGCCTATCTCAAGATCGCCGAAGGGTGTATGAAACGGTGTTCGTTTTGTATCATCCCCACCATCAAAGGGGCTTTGAAGAGCAAAAGTCCAGAGCGTGTCATAAAAGAGTTTCACACCCTGCTGGGTCAAGGTGTGCGCGAAGTGATCCTCATCGCCCAAGATCTCGGAGATTTTGGGAAAGACCGGAAAGAAGTGGACGGCCTCGAAAATCTTCTGCGCCAGATGCTCCAAGATCCGCGCGACTTCTGGATCCGCCTCCTCTATCTTTACCCCGATGAGATCACCGATGCCCTGATCGATCTTCTGGCCACCGACCATAGACTCTGCGCCTATCTCGACATGCCGATCCAACACATCCATCCCGTGATGCTCAAAGCGATGCGGCGCAAGACGTCGAAAGAGCAGATCATTGGCATCATCACCAAACTGAGAACCAAAATTCCCCATATCGTCATCCGTACCAGCTTAATGGTCGGTTTTCCTGGAGAGACCGAGGAGCATTTCCAAGAGCTTTTGAACTTTGTACGCACCTATCCTCTCGACAACATCGGGATCTTTAAATACTCCAAAGAAGACGAATCCCACTCAGCGACCCTTTCAGGGCACGTTGCGGAAGAGGTGAAACAAGACCGATTTGAGAGACTTGTCGCTTCGCAAAAAGAGCAGCTGCGCCACTACAACCAGCGCTACATCGGTCAAAAACTCCAAGTTGTTGTCGAAGGGTACCACCCAGAAACCGAGCTTCTCATGCGCGGCAGATTTTATGGTCAATGTCCTGAGATCGACGGCCAGGTGATCATCAACGATGGACGCAAAGTCACCGCCTTTGGAGAGCTCTACAATGTCGAGATCACCGATGTGGCTGATTACGACCTGATAGGGCGTGTTGTTACTCCCTTGAAAAAATCAAAATTATGTCTCGTGTCATCTTAAAAGACGGAAAGGAAAAATCCGTTCTCAAACGGCATCCTTGGATTTTTTCCGGAGCCATCGCTCAGATGCCCTCTTTTTCCGATGGAGAGATTCTTCCCGTTTACAGTGCCAAGGGCGAGCTGCTCGCATCGGCCTACTTCCACTCCAAAACGTCGATCGCCGGAAGGATTCTCAGCTTTGGAGCCGAAGACCCTCTCCAAGCCATTCAGCGCCACATCCACGAAGCTGTGCTGCTGCGCAAAAATCTTATGCCAGAGGGTGCCTGTCGCCTCATCCACGCAGAAGCCGACCACCTTCCCGGTTTGATAGTCGACCGTTACGGCGATGTTCTCGTCGTACAGATCCACACTTTGGGGATGGAAAAGCTAAAACCGGTTCTCGTAAAAATTTTGGCCGACCTGCTGCGCCCCAGGTCAATCTATGAAAAATCGACCTCTGCCTCCAGGCACCAAGAAGGCCTCTCAGAGACCTCGGGAGTGCTTTGGGGCGATCTCGTCCCAGAGGTAACCATTATTGAGCACGGCATTGCGTACACCGTTCCCATTGTGAAGGGACAAAAGACAGGCTTTTTTCTCGACCAGCGCCTCATGCGTCAAAAAGTTCTCGAACTTTCTAAAGGCAAGCGCGTATTAAACTGTTTTGCCTATACGGGAGGGTTTTCGTACGCGGCTCTCAAAGGGGGAGCCACGCATGTGACGAGCGTTGAGATTTCTCCCGAAGCATGTTCCCATCTCAAAGGTCACCATGTCGTGCAAGGGGATGTTTTTGATTTTTTGCGCACCGATCCTCTCAATTACGACCTTATCATTCTAGATCCTCCCGCCTTTGCCAAAAAGAGGTCCGACA
>Ga0210389_10002068_pt1 | contig 16048 bp, 14 predicted proteins | sample IncBWH28OmetaG_FD_160127 | JGI IMG/M metagenome (GOLD analysis project Ga0210389, IMG submission 160127) | Forest soil microbial communities from Barre Woods Harvard Forest LTER site, Petersham, Massachusetts, United States - Inc-BW-H-28-O ...
CCTAATTACCGCTCGGCCGCCGAGAGACTGCAGGGAAACGCGCGGGGACATGTTCAAGGTACGCGAGATAATACATCCCGCATCGCTCAGGGGTGTCAATATGACAGCGCCGATACGTGTGACGAGCCCCTGAGGATTTGTGTCGGTCGCGGGCAGCGAATCGAAAGCCGCCTGAATCGCAGCGGTGTCATCTGTTCTGCCGTCACACTTCGCGCCGAAGTCGGCAATATTGATTAACTCCCTATGGAGCTTTGACTCTATCGCGATAATTTCAGCGCGTGTTGCGTTCTGACCATCCCCGGCATTGCCAAATTGAGAATCTGTTATGACTGCCCTTGGGAAAACTGGCGATTGTGCAAATCCCAAAGCAGCAATGAATATCAAACATGTGACACTTCGAGCCAGCAAGATGTACCTCCTCGCTTTGCAAAATTCGATCGTCCGTCCAGTATGGATGGAGACATCAGCTTTTCCTTGCGATAGCCACGAGCTGACGCCGTTTGACAAGGATTGAAAAGAAGCGGCAGATCCAATCAAAGAGTCCCTCCGGAATGACAGACCAGGCTCGATAATAACCCGGAAACCAAGCGTGGCTGAGCACATAAATGCTCAATTCCTCCGGAGCGAACCCAGCTTCACTAAGGCAGTTGCCGAGCAGTTGAGGCGTCCAAGTATATAAATGATTATCCTTGTTTCCGGACTTGAAATTGGTCTGTTTTCGCCAATCATCAATGGGCACAACCAGCACGAGGCGACCTTTCATCCGAAGAGTCCGACGGATTTCGCGTAGAGCCTGAATTGGGTAGGGAACATGCTCCAACGCGTGGTTGGACACAACAACATCCGCAACAGAGTCCGGTACCTCGCCAAGATCGGCATAACATTCGACGTTGTTTTGGATAGCCACCCGCGCCGCAGCGGGATTTACTTCAACGCCAATGCGCCTCCTGCAGTCCAAATACTTGAGCATGAAACCGCCGCCGCAACCAAAATCAAGCACGCAGTCGTCCTTGTGAATGAAGCGCGCGAACTTCCTGAGTTCGATGCGGGCACCCGTTTCTCTGATTTCGCGAGGCAAGTCAGCGAAGTAAGCCTCGCCTCGATCGCCAAGATAGTGCCCGGACTGCCCATAGCTCGGTGCTGAGCTTTGCCGCGCCATCAAGCTCCTCCTTCAGGACACCGGGCCTTCTCGTTATTCGGAATAGCACCCTTGCCTTTCACCAGAATGCCGATGAATGTATTGCCCAAGCCGCGAAAAAAGAATTCAAGGGCTCCATACGCAAGGCGCACGGTCGTCCTGGCAACCGAACCCATACCCAGAAGCCTTGCCAGCCTGCTCGCCGTAGGATTGTGGTCCCATACTCGGATTGCCAGAATCCTGTAGGAGCAGGGGTCGTTACCGGAGTAATTGAGTCGACATGGCCTGCGAGTGTCGATGGGGGCTTGGGCGAGGATTCTTTGGGTGTTGCTTCCCAGCAGGAGATAGCTTCGAATGACGGATGAAAAGAGCCATTCGTTCCACCGAAAAACATAGTTGACAGCATTGGCGGTCCGTTCCCATTCGATACCAGCGAGCCGCGCTGCAACTCCTTCGTGAGGTTCAATGACGATAACTGCTTTGCGGGCCACCCGTATCATTTCCGTCAAACCGAGGGTGGGGCGAGGCAGATGATGCAGGCCGTCCTGAACAACTACCAAGTCGTAGCTGCCTGCCGGAATCGACAGATTTTCGAGATCCAATTGAACGGTTTTCAAGCGCTCGTCAAGAGCTTTCGCCAGCTCAAGCGCATTCAGCGAAAAATCAGAGACAGTTACATCGCGGAACCCTTGGTCCGCGAGAACAGTGCCATCGATTCCGGCCCCCGCGCACACGACCAATGCAGTCCAGTCGGAGGCTCGGGTTTGGGTTTCTGCCAACAGCCGAGAAATCGCCAATTTCAACCTACGCTCACGGATGAAGCGAAGTACCGGGTTCAGGTTGCGGCCTGCTTCAAAGTCCTCCGGGCGAAGACCGCTGTAGTGTTCTTCGAAGGCCCTTTTCTGGTCTGCCGGCTCACGCGATTGCCTGGCGGGTGACATCGAGCTCATTCTCTGCCGTTCAGTACACTCGACCAGAAAGCGGCCAATTGACGAGCTATAACTTCGTGCGTGTATTTTTGCTTGACCCGCTTCATTCCATATTCCCGACTCTCGCGATAGAATTCCGAGTTGTCCGCGAGCTTTGCCAGTATGGCCGCGAGTTCTTGTGGATCATCCTCCTGAAACAGAAGCGAGTCCTGCCCGATTACTTCCGGTATTGCACCAGACCGCGAGCCAACAACAACGACGCCGGCACTCATCGCCTCCAGCAGGATGTGGCCCAGTTGCTCCGCCCAAAAAGGCACGGTCCGGGACGGTAGCACCAGAACGTCAAGCGTATTCAGCACGCCAGGAACCTCCTCTGGCGACACCGTGTCGTGAAAACTGGCGATTGAACCTAGTCGGAGTCGATCGGACAGGGCTTCCAGTTCGGCTCGTTCCGGTCCTGAGCCGCAAATCTTACATCGGAGGTTAAGCCCTCTGGAGCCTAACAGCTGGCTAGCCGTGAGAAGTATGTCACAGCCTTTTTGATGAACCAGCCTTCCGATATACCCCACCGTGAATGGTCTCGATGCCTCTAGCTTTTCGGTGGCGTGAAATAGTGTTGGATCTACGCCCAACTGAGGTATGACGGCGGTTGGCCCCCGGAACCCCCATCTGCGGTACTGGCCTTCGGCTCCCGAGCTTCCACACACCAAGCCGTTCGTCATTGGTAAAGTGATCTTGCGGCAGACGGTTTGCGACCAGTGAATTCTGCGGTCGAGATTCTCCCAAACAAACAAGGTAGTCTTCGCACTGACGTATTTCGCTAAGGCCGCCATTTCGGTCGCGAGGTAAGAGTATCCCTCGTTCTCAATATGAATCAGATCCGGCCTGACACGCGCCACCGTCCGCAATGCCTGCAGGGGGGTGAAGAGGTGACTCGCAGTATGACCTGGTCGAACGACATTCTCCATCAGGAACAGAGGCCGCCCGTCTTCGCTTTGTTGAGCGGGAACCTTACCAAGGAACAATCCATCGAGGTTCCTCCAATTAGCGGGTTGCAAAACCTGAAGATCGATTCCGATTGAGACGAGAGCATTTAGCTTGGCCCAGTTGATGGGTACCAGGTATGTATGGCCGACCAGAAGTACTTTCATCCGTATCTTTTGCGCCGGTGAGGCGAGCCGCGCCTCCCTAAGGTGGCGCGTCAAGAAGAAATTTGGAGAGATCCTCATCCCGAATTAAGGCCTGGAACATCCCCCCCAGTCGCCTTCTGAAAGATGGCCAAGAGAACTCTTCTGCTCTCCGGCGAGCACGTTCACCCATCTGTCGTCTGAGGGACGCGTCATTATAGAGTCGCCAGATACAGTCCATGAGACTCTCGACGTTGCCCGGTTCACAGACGAGGCCCTCGATTCCGTCCCTGACTACCGACCTAGCAGCGGTCGAAACGATGCATGGCAACCCGCTGGAAATGGCCTCGTGCACAACATTGGGGTCCCCTTCGGCATATGACGGCAGGACGAATGCGCTTGCGGAGCGATAATGGCGCGGCAAATCGTAGTGGGGACAGAAGCCGGCGAAGGTAAACTTAGTGTTCGCGGCGATTCGACTCAGCCGTGATATGTCATCAGCGGTTGCCCTGCCGACCAAAAGCAGTTCCGAGTCAGGAAGCGCCAACCTGCTCCAAGCGCGGAATAGAACGTCGACGCCTTTGCGCTCCAGCACACGACCTACGAAAAGGAGGCGAAATACTCGATCCGGCGACTGCCGGGATGGGCTAAAGAGGTCGGTGTCAGATCCGACGGGAAACGGGACGATCCGCGATCGGGAGACGCCAAGCGAAATCAGCCAATCATGCGTGAACTCCGAGAGGCTAAGAACATAATCGGCGCATTCCAATTCCCTGACGGTGTCCGCCTCAAGGCGAGCATCGACATAGCGGCCTCCGGGCGCCGCGACAGTTACTTCGTACAGCGTAGTGAGTCCCATTCGCTGCGCTGCTCGAAGCGTGCGTCGACTCGAACCTTGAACCCCGTAGAATACTGCCCTCCCTGGCAAATGCCGCCGAAGTAACCAATTACTAGCCGAGATATCATGCACGGTGTCCCATTCACGGATCCTGCCCAACGGCCGGAAAAAGCATTCGGCCATAACCGAACTGGGAAGGATGCGAACATTTGAGGAAGCCAACCCAGACTGGTTCCTTCTGCGCATCAGGCCGCTGAAGAATCGCGGAATGACCCGTGACTCTATCGATTTGGCCAAAATGCCATCCCCGAAATACATACCTGTCAAAAACGTGATACCAAGCCCCGCCTCCTGAGCCGCGAGAGCCCTGTGGTACATAGTGCCTTGTTTGGCGGGGTGCGAAAAGATTATCTCAGTCTTCATGAGTGACAACTTTCGCAGTTTCAAACATCAAATCAGCGCGACTCGGAAAAAAGTACAGAGCTCAAGACTATATGACATTTGCGGCGGGATGGGCCCCTGAATATTCGTGACTCAAATGCGCGCGAGAGCACCGATCGGTTCGGCCCGTTTAATGATTACCGGACGGGGCCTCTGCTGAAGCTTTCGGCGGGCAGCCCAACCTGCCCCAATCCCCATGAGCAGGAAAAAATCTGAATTCAGAAATGCAGCTCCGCTCAAGAAGCCCGTGATCAGAAAGCCGCCGACGGCGCCGAATATCCAGCACGAGACGGCGACGGCGAGGGGATCGTTTGATGACCGACGCAAAGCCAGGACTTCGCCGAAGAAGTGGTATATAAACCCAAAGAAGCACAACGCTCCCAGCCCGCCAGAGACAAAGATCAGGTCGACCGCGATATTGTGAGACAAGGCGAGTTCGTCGGGATCGACATCTCCCCCTTTTGAAGTGCCGGCAGCGGAAGCCTCCAGGCCCTGGCCAAAGATAGGGTTTTCGCTAAGCGCGGTCAAGAACTGGGCCCCCGCATTGGTTCGCGCGGATATAGTTCCGACCTGCAGGTAACGAGCCGCGATCGTATCCTGCTGACGACTCTCATCGAGATTCACGAAACGGCTCGTGAGGTACTGACCCACAGTTACAATGAGAACAGAGGCCACGGATAGAGCTGCCACCATCAATATAGGACTTTTGAGCCACTTACGGTAGGCCGCAAATGCAAAGATCGTGCAAGCGAGAAAGCCGGCAATAGGGCTGCGACTTAGTCCAATTCCCAGACCTGCGATGGCAATCAGGCTGGCAGCGACGGGAAATCTTAGCTGCGAACGCCTGCGAGTTTCAGAAATTGCCGCCATCACCACTAGGGTAACCAGCGACAGTCCCCAAGCAAAAGTATCTGAATGAAGGCCGTAGGGTCGAAAAAGTCTATCGGAATACAAGTCCGAAGAGGGGTTAATCTGGCTGAGTACTCGATTGGCCAGGCCCGAGAAGTCACTCGCGCGATTCGCCCAGGCGATATCAACCAGCGTGGGTCCGGACAGGAATTGCCAGAGTCCGTATGCCAGTGAGGCGAGCCCAACGCGAAAGCAGGTTTTTGCCAGAGGCTTAAGGGCTCTATCAGGCAGGCAGAGGCCCGCAAAGTAGAATACGCTGGCTCCAATGTATTGGAAGAGACCAGCGGCGGCTCCGAACTGGCGGGACCTGACGAGAGTATTGGCGACAGCAACTGCAATAAATGCGATCAGGAATACGCCGCTGGTCGGGAAGTGAAAGCGACGTTTCGGCCAGAGCAGCAAGGTGAGAATCGCAGCCAGAACTATGGGCGTCGCCACGATCGCGTAGTAAGCTCCTCGAGGCTGGTCTCCAGCCAAAAAAATCGCGCGCTTAAGTGTGTGAGCCATGATCGACAACGCGAAGCAGGCGCAGACAAGACGAACTGGATCGAGGCCGCTGAATGCAATTGCCAAAAGGAGGACGGAGGCGGCAACCACGTATCCAACAGAACCTGGAGCGAATAATATTGTAAACAGGAGCGTGATAGCTCCCGAAAGTGCTATAACAACGATTGAAACGCGAGCCATTTATTCTAAACGAGCCTCCCCGGCCACAACGTGAGTTCAAAACTTGCCAAATCATTCGGGGACAGGCGCTCGGTCGCAGCGTTGAGAGGTCGAAGTACCATCAGATTATGGATTGCCGTATGAGACCTTTTGCAGACTGACGTGGGCGTACCTGGACGTCTGGCTGAAAGTGAAGTTTCGCAATCAAGACACCTATCGCTCGACCGAGCTGGTCCACGCAACGGAGGCCGGCCTATTCAATCAGACCGGTTGCGTCATTCCTGAGGGTGCCTGATTCGCCGGGCGACTAGGCATAACTCCTCGTCGTGCACGGCCATGTCAGGTGTTAACCGGAGCGTATGCTCCAACTGGTATCGGTGGCCGTACGGGCCAGAAAACACCTTCGCGTCGAATCCTGTTCGAGCGCACATACCCAGCATGAATTGCGGGGTGATCACCATGGGATGATGCTTGCCCCATAAGTATCCGTACCGATGTGTCCCTCTGCGCAGTTCCAACTCGGGATTGCCATTCGGACAGAAGCAGACAATGAGGCCTCCTTCCCGGAGGACCCTTTTCGCGACCCGCCACATCAACGCGGGGTCGGGCAAGTGTTCAATAACATGCGCTGAGAAAATACAATCCAAACCCGCTGGCAATTCTTCCAGTGATTTGACTACTCTGCAGCCAAGCTTGTCGCGCGCATAATTGGCACGTGACCGGCCGATTTCATAGGACCACACGTCGAAGCCAGAGTCTCGCATTTGCCAACTTCCGTAGCCCCATGAACTGCCAAAGTCGAGGACGGTATTTCGCCCTGACAGGCCCACCGCCTGCATGATCTCGAGGTACCGAGTAAAGTCGCAATCAGATCCCCGAAAACGTGTGGCAATCAACGCACTCAACTGAGCATCGGACGGGCATTCTGTCGTCGAACCCTCACAATAGTCTTCTTGATAGTATTCGTAATTGCTTTTCTGATCTTCCTTCGGCGAGCGGAAGCGCAACAGGCAGCGAGGGCACTCCCATAGCGAAGTCACAAAATACTTGGTCCCTACTTGCCGCGTATCGGAGGATCCGCATGTTGGGCAATGTGTATCCGTTTTTTCAAAGAGTCGCTTCCGACTCGCCCACCAGAGATACTTGAGTCGCTGGAAATTGGTTTGGCCCACTACAAGACTTCACGAGCCCGGTCCGAGCGACTGACTAACCAAGTCAGATCCCCGGACAACCGGCTGTCCCCGAAGAAAACGGTTCGTTTCAGTGGCAGTCGCGGGAGAAGTTGCGGATGATTTCTCACGCTTGTCGCCATTGTCGAGCGAGAATGGTAGCAACGGTGAAGTTGCTCAACGAAGCGATTGCGCGGCCGCCGGCGGCGCCCGCAAGCCCATACTTTGTGACGAGTGGAATTCCGACACAAGCAGAAACGAGGGCTCCAGCCAAACTGGAAAGAAACAAGCCCCGGGTGTCGGCAAGGATCCGCAGTTTAAGTCCAGGGCCTATGTTGAGCAGTCCATTCGCGATTAAAGCAAGAGCAATTCCAGGGATAGCGATCGCAGCGGCTGAAAAATGTTCGCTTCCATAAAATAATCGCAGCACCAAACTGCCCTTCAGGAAAACAACCAGGGCGTAGAAAACGGTAGCGACACCAACGAGAATCTGCAACTTTAAAAACGGGAATTGCGCCAAGGATCTGGGCTTTCCGCCATAGCGAGCGCTCAACAGCGGCACGAGAAGGATCGCCAGAGAGGTGACAAACTGGTCCATTGGGGTGAACAGTGTATCGGCCGCGCGCAGCATTCCAGCCTGTTCCAGGCCCAAGCGCTGGGTCACTACTGGAACGTAGAAACCGTTGTTCAGCCATCCTACGGCGTAACAAACTGTCAGCCATGAGCCAAAGCTGACATACGAAGGCCAAATTGGGCCCCTAGTTTCGTGACGTGTATCGATGTTGTTTCCAAGGGATCTCGAAAGACGCCATACAGATCCAGCGATCGCAGTAACAGCACCGATGGCGAGTGCTCCATAGGCCTGCGTGGCGGATATCGAAAACCGTCTGTGAGTCAGGTACAGAGCAAGGAAGCCAGCACCCAGGTAAAGGCCACTGCCGATAAGGGCGGCTTGTTGATGATCGGCGGCATAGCAGGAACGTCGCGTGAATAATTGACTCAGGAGAACAGGGCATACCAGTGCCGCAGTAGCAGCGAGGGAGTATGATCCTAGCAGCGCAGCCGTTGCGAGGCCGACCACAACACCGAGTCCCGAGGCAACAACGCTGCTGTACATCGCTGCCGAGATCAAATGTGCTTTCAACTGACTTATCGCAACACGAGGGGCGATAACGCCGAGAGGCTCTATCACCAGAGAGCTGTGGATACCGGATGCGAACAGCTGAAAGGACAGGACTGTAGCGTATGCACCAAACTGGACGGGGGAACCCCAGCGGGCCACAAAAATCCCGATTAGAAAGCCAGCGCCCGAGACGATCGCCTGGTCGAGCGTCGATACACCAACGCGTTTTAGTAGCCCTCGTTTTGAAAGTGCGTCCTGGGGCACGGTACCGATGGCTGGCGTCGAAACGGTAGACAAATCAAGCACTCGGACGCGCGAGATAGAGTGTCATGCATCCGCACGATTACAGAAAGTTTGTTTGAGCCTTGCTGGTACGACAAAGATCATTTTCCAATCGCTGTTTTCGCTGCGGCTGATCGGTCGCAAGCGGGGACTCCGGGCCCCGCGGTCTCCCTCGCAGGCTCGCACATACGCGAAGAGACTGTAACTGTGGCCAGAAGCCCAGGCATGCAGTTGCGGCAGGTCCGAGCGCCGGTTGAGTTCCATCAGAATCAGAGGGTGGTCTCGATCTACCAGCCCCTCGGCGCTTTGGAGCACATCGAAATCCGAACCTTCGACATCGATCTTTATAGCTGTTATAAAGGGCTTTCCGTGGGCATACCACACGGAGTCCAGCGTCACAGCACGCAGCGGGATCGTCCGGGGCGTCGGACCGCCAAACCGTATCGCGCTTGTGTCGCCCCTTGGGCCCTGCTCGAACCAGACGTCGGATTCTTCGCGAAACACGGGCGTGGCGTGGGTATAGACATTCGAATGCTCACGGAGGTTGGCAGCAAGGGCGGACAGATTTCTGGGATCGGGTTCGACAGCGATCACGCCGGTAACTTTCGGTAGCATGTATAAGGTGTAGTAGCCTATATTCGCTCCTACATCCAGGAACATTCCTTTGGGGTCGACGAGACTTGCCAGCAAGGCTTCGGAACCCCAGTCGATGTTGCACTGTGTTATGAACACCTCTGATGCGCAGCCGCTGCCTTTTGGCAATTGAATTGGCAGTCCGGTTGGGAGAAATACGGTATGGGGATTTCTTTTGAACCAGATCCAGTATTTCCTGCGGAGAGACCTGAAGAAATATCGGAGCAAGCCGACATCCCGAGCGAATCGGAAGTTCATCAAAAACAGTATCAATTCATTCGGATTGCAGACTAGTCTTTCAGCCTTTTGTAATATTTTCCGTAGTATTTTCCGTAGTAGCCGTAATAATAATAGCGATCGCTCAAGTCTTGCCTGACCTCATTGAGAACTACACCCAGGATGTTGACGTTCAAGCGTCTAAGGCTACCCATCACGCTCGCCAGAGCCGGTCGCTGAGTCCGCCCCGCCAACGCGACGACAACGATCCCGTCAACGAGTGCCGCGATCTGCAACGACTCCGCAAACCCCAGCAGCGGCGGCGCATCGAGAACAACCAGATCGTATTCATCGGCAGCTTGAGAGAGCAAGCCGCTCAGCGTTTTCCCCAAACCATCTGCGGCTCGGCGGGAGGCCCGACCCGCGGGAAGTACCGCCAGATCCGGAAGGCCGACCGGAGTTTGAAGAAGATCCCGCCACTGCGCTTTCCCATTTACAACGTCGGACAGGCCATGATCGTTTGATACGCCCAAGTGGCCGTAGACACTGGGGCGGCGCAGGTCGGCGTCAATCAGAAGTGTCTTGCGTTTTTGCTGACTGTGGACCACGGCCAGATGAACTCCGGTGGTTGTTTTCCCCTCACGCGGCGTCGCCGATGTCAGTAGGACGCTTTTGGGAGGATTGGTCAGGTTCGGCAACAGAATTGAGTCACGCAAAGTCCGCATCGCTTCCTCGTAGGCGTCGGTAGCATGCCGACCATCCTGGAATATTAACTGCGGTTCGTTCAACGCCACATCCTTACCAGGCCTACTACCGGGCAAATGACCGCGCCAAGCCTTCACCACGGGCAATGCTCCCAGCACCTCGGTCTGAAGTTCCCTGCGGATTCGGTCCGGATCCCGGATAGTGTGATCCAGACTGTCTGTCAAAAAGACGACTCCCATTCCCAGTAGAGTGGAGGCCAGCAAGGCGATCAGTGCGTTCAATCTGATCCTCGGAAACACTGGCTTTAAGCCCGGCCGAGCGGGGTCGGCCAGCCGAATCGAACTTCCCTGGAAACCCGAGTTGATTCCAGCTTCGTTGATTTTCTTGGTCAACTCCTCGTATAACGTCTTGTCGGCATCCGCGTCACGTTTAAGCGCCTTGTATTCAAGCGAACGGGCGTTCAAGCTATCGGACTCGGCTTTCGTCTCGTTCAGATTCTGCTGGACCATTTGTTCGCGGCTGACGGCCTGGCGATATTCGGCTTCCACGCGTTGGGAGATCTCCGTCTTCATTGCATCCAATTGGCGTTGCAGTTCGGCAACTCTGCCTGCTGCCTTCTTATATTCCGGATGATTGGGACCGTACTGAGCTCTTGCCTGATTGAATGTTTCCTGTTGCTCATTTAGACGATCTTCCAGTTTGCGGAATTGCTCACCTTCGGCCGATGCTTCTATGGCCTCAGGAGAGCCACCTCGGACCGATTTGGCAACCGCTTCGATTTTGACGCGATCGCTTTGCGCGGTGGTGAAGTCAGTATTGAGTTGGAGCAGTCTGGCCGTGAGGATACTCGTCTTCTCGTCGGGACTGATGACATTCAGCTCTTTTTCGAACTGGCCGAGCTTTGCCGATGACGTTTCCATTTTGGCGCGCAGTTCGTCCAGTTGTTTTGTTACGAATGAGGCGAGTTGGCTGGATGCCTGGAAGCGGATAGCGTAGGTATGCTCGATGTAACTGTTGGCGACAGCGTTCGCAACGTCGGCGGCGAGCTCCGGGTCGGGCCAACGATAACTGATCTGAAGAAGATATGTTCTCGGCGGTCGCGTGATCGAGAGCCTGCCGAGTTTGACTGGCGCCTCCCGGACGCGCGCGGAAGGGGCCTTTGAGTCCCCCGTATCGCCGGACCGGAGTTTCAGCTGTTCGACAACGGGACGCAGAACGGAATCCGACTGAATCAGATCAACTTGAGTAGATAGGAACTGATCTGAATCGTTGACAGTCACGCGTGCTCCGTTGGCATCCTGGCCCAAAACACCAGTTGGCATCATGCGGTCAACGTCGATTGTCGCGGTTGATTGGTAGTAGGGTGTCATGCGCGATGACACGATTATGGTCGCCGTCACGACGACCGTCACAAACGCCAATAGCTTCCATTTGTCGCGATTCAGCAGCCAGAGATAATGCGAGAGTGGTACGGCGGCAGCTTCACCATCGACCTGCTCTGCGTGGGTCTGGTATACGACTGGCCGTTCGACCGCGACCTCCGAGGGCGCAGACGGAGCAGGAAGCGAGAGCATTCTCTTTTCGTCAGACATAGATTTTTCGCCGATTTATGCGCGAGCAGGAGGGAAAATCGGGCAAAGCTCACGCACGACAAGTCCCACGGAGACGGTATTCTCCCCCGGAACGAGTTTGTATTTCATGGTAAGTACTGGCCCGGACATTGTCAAGGAAATTACCCCTCTCCAAAAGCATCATCGGACACTGTAACCTTAACAATCTAAGATATTTTCCAAACCAATGTACTACTTAACACATACAGATCGCGGGCACACTTCCGACCGGTTAGATGGGCTGGGTTTTCGAGTCCGAGGGGCGGCTTTCCAGTCCCGTCAGCGCTCCCGCAAAGGCAAACCAGAGAAACGCAATTGAGAGATCGCGGAGCGGATAATCCACGAAACTGTGGATCATTACGCTCATGAGTCCGAGTCCCCAGATGGACTGGAATGACGGTCCCGCCAGCCATAGGGTCAGGGCGGCCAGCAGGAGGGCGAACGGGATTCCGCCCTCGGAGGTCCATTGCGCCCAGTCGTTGTGCGCTTCGTTGACAAAGGTGGTGTCATCGTAGGTCGCGAAGGCGGGGTAATCGCTCGGCCAGGTCCCGAGGCCCGAACCCACCCAGCGGTGGGCGGGAATCATCCGCAGGGTCGAGTCGAGCAACTTTCGGCGCATTACGTAAGCGTTCGGTTCTTCGAGGCGTGTCAGGATTTTCTCCGTGCCGGCAACCATGGCTCCGGCAGCCACCAGTAGCGCCAGAATCGCTGCTCCCGAGACGGCCGTCCGCAACGGCATGCGCCTCTGGATAACCATAATGGCAAGGAATACGAGGAGCTCCGCCAGCACCAGAATTACTCCCATGCGGGATTCGCTGGTGATGGTGGCGGCGAACATCGCGGCAAAGGCCAGTCCGCCGCCGACCAGCTGGCCTCGGGAGACCTTCCAGAGGGCGATCGGGGCGGCGAGTTCCATCAGGGCGGCGAACTGGTTTTTGTAGTAGAGAGTGCCGACTACGTTGTCGCCTACCGGGATGAGTCCGAAGAGTTTTCCGGGCGTTAGGTATTTCTGGAGCATGGCGGCTACGGCCAGGGCGGTTATGGCCCATAGTTGGAGATTCAGGAAGATATTTCGATTGGGTCGTTCCTTCAGGATTTGGGCGGCCAGGATGAAGCAGACTGCTCCCATTGCCCATTCGACTGAGCGCTGGATGGTTAGCCATGGCACCTGGGTTTGGTGGAGGAGGAGTTGGGCTGGTCCCCACAAGGCTATGAGGATTACGAGGCACAGACTAATGCGTGTGCCTCGAAGACTGAAATGCGCAGGCGAAAACGCCTGCTCTACAAGGGATGCGCAGGCTACCAGGGTGATTGCGGTTATTGGGATTGCTTCCCTCCAGAATCTGGGCTCCCATGCTATGAGAATCGCGGTCAGCAGCGCCATGGCCAAGGCTATGGCCATTGGCTTCACTGGGCCGGCTCCATGGATATTTTTTTTATTTCGATTTGACCCCGGGCCCTCGTTGTGCCCAGCGCGCGTTTGTAGAGTAAGTTGATTTGGGCCCAGTCCCGATCCGGCTTTGCGGTGAACCGGCAGGTCTGGAGAAGCGGCTGGCAATCCATCGAATTGGCGATTTGAAGCACGAAGCCGGGGTCCCTGGGTGAGCTGAGCTGCGAGGCGTCGGCCGTCCAGATTACGCGATACGATTTGCCGGGGATCAGGGGCGCGATGGTGGTGAGCAGAACGAGGCTTTCGGGCTCTTCACCGTCGAATTCGAATTTGATGCCGGGAGAAGTTTTTATGGCCCCTTGCATGACGCGCCAGGCGAATCCTCGTTCGGTTTGGGTGAAGCGGAAATCGGGGTCGGCGATGGAGATGCCAGCCGCGGGGTCGAGTTTGCCGGAATTGACGATGCCGCGCGCAACGAGCTGGTTCCAGACACGGACGGCGTCGGAGGCCCGGTTGGCCTGAATCAGGTATTCCGGGAATGCGCTCATCGACTCCGCGGAGGCTGGATCGGAGGGGTCCACGGCGCCGACAGCGCGCGGCCAGACGTCCATGGCGGCATCGAAGCGCTTTCGGGCGATCAGGTAATAGAGATATTGGATGGGAACGCCGCCGCGGGATGGGATGAGGTCGAGAATCTGTTTCGAGTTGGTGGTCTGGTTCCAGCAGAGATCGAAGACCGGGGTGAGGTCGTATGCGAGCGGGTTGAGGTTGAGGACGCGGCGGATTGACGGCCAGCTTTTTTCGGGCTGGTTGTTGCGGACGTAGAAGGCGGCCAGCGTCCAGGCGGGTTTGAAGGTGTGGTCGATGTCGGCCGCGTGTACCAGGTATCTTTCGGATTCGGCGAGGTGGCCGCGGAATTCTTCGCGCAGTCCCAGGGCGGTGGGGAGGGCGGAGTTCAGCGGATCCATGCGGGCGGCTTGCAGGAGTTGGCGGTCGACTGACTCGGACATGTCTCCGTTGTTGTTTTTGAAGAGCGCGGCTCGGGCGAGGAGGACCGAATCGGCGGGCTCCATGGCGATGGCGGTTTCAAGACCCGGGAGATTTCTTTGCGCTCTTTGGTCGGCTATGGCGAGGCGCACGGACCATACGGCGCAATAGATAGCGACTGCGGCTACGATCAGGCGGAGGATCACGGTTTGTTTGCCACGCTGCTTATGTGGAGCACGCCGGGCGGAAGCCCGGCGGCAGGGCAGAAGCCCTGACCCCACTGCGATCTCACTTCAGCTCCAGATTGCCGCGGGCGGCGTGTTCGAGAATGCGGGCGGCCCGGGTTGGATTGAAGACTCCACAGGAGCAGAAGCGCGTGAGGTAGCAGGCGGCCTGGTCGGGAGTGCGCCGGCCTTCCTTGACCCAGTCGATCATTTTTTTGGCGAGGTTGTGGCTGACCATGCCGTGGCCGCACATGGTGGAAAGCAGGAGCACGTTTGAGTCGGGGAGCCGGGAGGTGGTTCCTTCGAAGCCCAACGAGTAGCCTACGCTGTGGCGCGGTATGCCGGCGGCGAAGCAGCACTGCTCGGCGCCGTCGATGGAGGTGGAGATGTTGATGCTGAGGCCGAGGTTGGCGGCTTTGACGGCGGTTACGAAATCTTCGGCGGCTGGGCGGTTATCGAATACGGCGGCTACTGTGGTGGGGGCGTTCAGGCCTTCGATTACTTCGGCGAAATTGGGCGCGGCATCGCGCTTCCAATGCTGAGCCGGGTTCATGGATTTCGACGGGCGCAGGGCTCCTCCGTGGATTGCGTCTCCCAGGTTCACCGGTTTGAATTCCACGGCGATTCGGAGGAAGCGGCGGAGTTTTTCGAGGGCTCCTTCGTCGTTGCGGCCTTTGCTGGCTATGGCGAAGACTATGTAGTCGTCGTGGAAGGATTCGGCTTCGCCGTAGCGATGGAGGGTGTTCGTCATTTGGTGGCGGCGATGGCGTTGGTGATTCGGCCGAGGCCTATGTTGGTTTTGGCTCGTTCCAGTTTGTAGCCCAAGCGCTCCAGGATTGAGGCTACTTCGTTTTCTTCTCCGTTTTCGTCACATCTTGCGCCTACGCCTATGGCTACTACCGTGTCGATTTGGGTTTCCACTTGTCGTACGAGGTGGATTACTTCTTCCACTCGTTCTACCGGCACCTTGATTTCTACTATTGCCGAGAGGACTTTTTCGTTGAGGATGTCTTCGCGGATTGCTCCTTTGGATACATCTTTCATCAGGGATGTGACCGGGTTCTTTTTTTCGAACGTTACGCCGGCTCCGGCCAGAGCCTCGCACATCTTCTGGATGTCGCGGAACCAGACGCCGACGCCCGGGCGGCCGAATTCGATGGTGAAACCGGCTTCGCCGGCCTGGACGCGTCCGCTGACGTCGTTGGTTTTTACTTCTTCGGTGCCGCGGCCGTGTACGCCGGTGGATTCGTGGGGCACGCGCGGATCGGAAAAAGCGCGGCGAACGATGCGCGGCCATGCCAGTTCTTCCGGTTCGAAGGCGGCGGTGGGGCAGACGTCGGGCTCGGGATCGAAGCGGACGCGCGCGATGTGGAAGAGCTTTCGCAGGGTCCGGACGAAGGTGGGATTGAGATGCTCCTGGCTGAGCCCGTTGAAGCAGGCGTAGCATTCTACGCACTCGTTGTTATTCACGGTGGCGCGGCGAGTGGCCGGATCTATGTAAATGGCTCCCATGGGGCAGACGTAGGTGCAGTTGCCGCAGGCTACGCATTTGTGGGGATTGATTTTCATGGGAGGCGGGTCGCGCCGGGAACGCGGCTTGCGCCGCGTGTACGTTTACAAAAGTTGATTCTCATACGATGCGCCTGCTGGAGCGCGATGCG
>Ga0210389_10002070_pt1 | contig 16040 bp, 7 predicted proteins | sample IncBWH28OmetaG_FD_160127 | JGI IMG/M metagenome (GOLD analysis project Ga0210389, IMG submission 160127) | Forest soil microbial communities from Barre Woods Harvard Forest LTER site, Petersham, Massachusetts, United States - Inc-BW-H-28-O ...
TCGCCACGACAAAACCGAAAGGATCGCTTTTTTCGCTCTGCGCTTCGAACCAGGAGGTCATGCGCGCCAGCCGCCGCGCCGAAAAACCTGTATTGTCCGGGTCACCGACGGTCTGCAAGTCGTCGGCAAGCGCCGCCCCTGCCGGACAGAGTGTAAGCGCCGCCAGCGCGGCCAATAGAACGACAAACCGCTGATTTCGCATTGGGAACCCCGTTGGCGCAGCTACTGCGAGGAAGGATCGCCATCAGTCTGTCGAATGTTTTCGATTCCTTCTCGCCGATTCCTGCAAACCGGCTGGCCGATTCCTCAACTCGACTGGCCGATCTTCAATCGATCGTTTACCGGGGCCGCATTTCCCGCCATGGCGAGCCGGCGAAATTCAGTTGGGGTTAAATTTGTCGCGGCCTTGAAGGCGCGGTTGAACGGCCCGATCGACTGGAAACCTGTGTCCATGGCAATTGTCAGCACCGGGACTTCTACTTGTCCGGGGTCGACCAGCGCCGCCTTAGCTTCCTCGATCCGGTAATGATTGAGAAACGCATTGAAATTGCGGTAGCCGAGGCCCTCATTAATGAGCTGCCGCAGCCGGTATTCCGCCACGCCAACCTCGGTGGATAGGGATCTAATGGTCAACCCCTCACGCCGGTAGACGCGCTCGACGGTCATCAGCTGTTCTAACCGGCGCAAGAGAGCCGGTTCAATCGCGGCAGGCTTGCCCTGATCGTCAGATGCCTTGGCTGGCGCGCCCAAGGGGACATTTGTCACGGGCAGCAGGATCGAGCCTTTCCGCGTCCCCGCCTCCAGCAAATTCCACGCGCTCACGCCGACCAACACCAACAGAGTGAACGCGTTGGCGACGCTGGTCATCGAAAAAGTGGGGCTTGAGGGTTGCTGCGAGAAGCTCAAGTAGGAATTGAGAATGGTTTGGGCCGACGCCCCGATCAAGACGACAAGCCGGAGTCCACGCCGGCCCTGCACCAGGTCCGCCGGCCAGGTGACAAGCGTCTGCGCTACCGCCAACAACGCCAGGCCGAGAGAGGTGAACGACAGCGTGCGTTCGATCGCGACCTCGAGCGCGGCCGATCGTGTGATGCCGCTGGCGTCCAGCCATTGGGCGACGGCGACGGCCGCCCACAAGACGCCATGCCAAAACCGCGGCACGAAATCATCGTCGAAGGCAGCACGCGCCCATAGCCAGAACACAACACAGTTCGCGCTAGACAACGCCAGTAGCAATAGGCCCCACCACGCAAACGGCCGCGGGAATGTCGGCGTCGAGCAGATCATCGAAGCCGCGGCGCCGATCGCGAGCGCGGCTCCCAGCAACGCGGCAGTGCTGTCACGGCGATCGCGCAGCGCCAGAGCTGCGATCAGCAGACACAGTGCGACGACGGCGCCCCGTAACCCTAGATCGACCGACATCAAACCGTTGGTGCCCACGATCGGAAATACTCCGAATGCCATTGTTGAGCCGCGTAGGCTCGCTCATACGCCCTGGGCGCAACTGATGTCGAGTCGTCAGATAATCTCGAAGCGGCTACGAACTGAAAGAGCCCCGATCCGGCTCAGAAGTTGATGTCCGAAAGCCAGCTCGCAATGGCCACTTCGGGTTTTGGCCCATCGCGACATATTGCGCTGCCGCCCGAAGTCGGTCGCTATAGGGGCAAAGCAGACATTGCTTTAGTCGCATCACGCCGCCGGGTTTATGGGTACACGGCCTAGTGTGGCCTGCTTGGATTCAAGGTCGCCTATGACCGCCCAGATGCCCGGTTTGCGTATCTCGTTCGGGAGCATTTGCAAATGATGCTCTGCGAACGGAACGGACGTTGGGAGGCGGCCGAGATGCAACTCCCATTTGGACGAGGCATCAATCTTCAGATGACCGTCGACCGCGTCGAGCCCATCTTGAACGCGCTAAACGATGCTCAATGGCCGCTTTATGAGCAACCGAGCGAAACTTGGTATCGGGTCGGCGACCAAGGACGTGGACAGCGTGAATTTCTCGTTCAAGATCCAGATGGCTACCTGATGCGCTTCGCCGAATGTCTTGGGGACCGTCCAGCACTGCGATCCTGATGGCCATCACGGTCCTGTTGTAACCACTTCGACTTACTTCTGGTTTTGGCACTTGACGGACATCGCCGGTATGGCTGACGATGTCCGTTCTTGGGGGCAAAGCGGACCTAGTCTAGATAATCTTTGCCGCGACGATCAATCCGAAACACCGCGCCGACACTCGCCATCCGCTCCAGCATTTTGCGCTTTAAACCCCTGGTCTGACGTCATCGGCAGGATCAGGCGCCCGCCATCGGCGAGGCGATCAAGCCAGTTTTCGGCCGGCTGCGTACAACCAGCATTGACGTAAATGACATCGGCCATATCGAAGGCAACCAAGCCGCCATCGCCCTCGACAATAGTGACGGTTGGGCATGTCGCGAAATTGGCTTTGGCTCGCGCGGCGAGTTCGGACTCGTATTCTATTCCGGTAACCCAGCCTGATGGTCCAACGAGGTGAGCCAAGATGGCGGTGTAATAGCCGGTACCGGTTCCGATATGCACGACGTGTTCGCCGGCGGCCGGCGATGCCTGGTGAATGAGATGCGCATGCAACGACGGTTGCCCATTATTGATGCGCCGTTCGGGCAGAACGCCGACGAGATCATTTGTGTATAGTGCCGAAGCAGATATGTTACGCAAGTTCCGTGATCGACTTACTGCAAATCCTGAATTGGTCGCACTCTATGTTGAGCAAAAACGTCGTCTGGTCGACGCTCAAATTTCGGATCGTTCAACATACACTAAGGGTAAGTCGGTCTTTATTCAGTCGGTGCTTAAATTGGAAAAATAGTGGGATTGAGTAGGAATTTCCGAAACTGGCACCAACCGGACCTCAGCAATGTCCGCAGTTTGGTCGCTATCGGAGGGAAAGCGGACATCGCGCGGACAGCCTATTTCTGTTGCTTTTGACCCAGAGCGGAACTTCCCTGCGTGTCCACTCGACTACGGTGGCCATACCGCCCAATCACAGCCGATCAAAGTCATCGGCTAAAGCTTTGCCACCACAGAGGGGGCGGTGAGATCATTATTGTCGATCACCATGGTGGCGTAAGCCTCGGGTGAACATCGATTTAGATATATCCGCTGACCTTCGACGTACCGATAATTGGAGTCAGCCAATGGATTAGGGGAAATGCCATCCCTAGCAGCGTATCGTGCCATCGACACATCAAAATTGACCCGGAGGAAGATGGATGCGTCCCAATAAGAGCGCAGCTCGGGACGGTGCAGAAAAATGCCGTCAAACAGCAATATCGAGGTCGGAAGCGCTTCCTGCTCCACCAGAGGTACGTGAAGATCCGTAAGGTGATTGAAAGCCGCGACGCAATACCGACGGTTGCCGCCAGGACTAAGAGGGTTGAGAAAATATTGCCTAAGCAAAGCGTAGTTATAGGAATTCTCGAAAAAACCGATCGCCGATTGCTTGCCTTGCGCGTAGCGAACCACCCTCGGATTGTGGAATCCATCAACAGACGCTCTAATTACTGGCCGACCGACACCGCCGACGACTTCTGCAAGCTCGTTGGCGAACGTCGTCTTCCCCGCCCCGTCAACTCCATCAATTGCAACCCTCACAATCCTATCCCGTGCGAGTGCAGTTGCCATGCGGGCAATCGCGGTTAGCAAGTCTGCGCGTTGAGACATTGGACCAAACTAAGCGAAACAAGATCGGCACGCAAACTCGACCGCTGCCTTCAACGAATTTCCGCAAATGGCACGAAACGGACCAACCGGGCCGGTCTGATGATGTCCGTTTGTTGGGGGGTAGACCGGAAGTGATCGGCGGGCGGCCAAAACGACGCGATTGACCCGGATCGGACCTCGCTATCGCGCCAACAGAGGGACAAGACCAGGGATATTGCACCGGCCAGCACGGTCCATTTCCCAGACTTTCCAGGTATGCGCGGGACTACCCAGCAGCCTCTACAAATGCTTGGAAGATACGGTTTCCGGGATGCATAAAATCAACTAGCAACTCTTGGTGCCACTGAATGCCAATCGCGAACCGGCTGGCCGGAACCTCGATTGCCTCGATAGTCCCGTCCCTAGCATAGGCGCTTGCAACGACCGAAGGCACGAGTTGCGCGACAGCCTCGCGGTGGAACGTGTTCACCTCTATTGTTTGCTCGCCGATGATCGCCGCCAGACGTGAATTTGCTGCAAGCTCGACTGGATGGAGTTGGCCGCGCCGATCGTGCTCCAAAGCATCCGGCATCATCGCTCGCAGATCAGGCGTCAGACGGCAGCCATTTAGACAGGCCAGCATTTGCATCCCGGCGCAGATACCCAAGACAGGCTTGTCTCTCGCAAGGTAGCCTTCGACAATGGCGCGCTCGACTGCGAAGCGTTCGGATAACGGAGCCTTGGAAACCTCACCCGGAAGATACCATTCGTCGGGGTAGGCAAAACGACCGCCTACCGAAAGCAAGCCGTCAAATTCCTCCAGCACTACACGGACGATTTCCGGCAAGTAGGGAATGCCGAAGGGCAAACCGCCCGCATCGCTGACCCCTCTGAAATATCCTTTCGCGGCTTCGTAGCGACTACTGTCGCCGCTTGTGTTCTCATCCAGAATGACCGCGATGCGGGGTTTGCGCATGACCGAATGCTACGACAAGTCATGAGCCCGGCAAAGAGCCGCACCCGGGCATATATTTGCCGACTGCTTTAGGTTGGTAAGATCAAGCGGCAATGGGCGAAACATTTTAGGGGTGGGAGAGGTCCGGCTTTGGCGCCTTTGAGACAGGACGACGGGTACTGAGAATGTCTGTTTATCGGGGAGACCGGAACCGGCGGACGGTCAAAACGGCGCGGTAGCCGCTTAGCGGAAGTCGGACAAATTGCCCTCCAAAATGTACCGTCAAATAGATGGGATCACCTCAAGGAAACGGAATTTTTTACTCTCAGCTCATAACGGCGGCCGCGGGCTTGTGACCCAACGCTGAACTGCCGGGCGTCGCCATTGCCGGTTTGCATATGCAACGAGCGGTGATGGAACCGGGTCGCCGTGCAGAATGAGCCGGTTCAGCATGATTGCTAGATCAAGATCGGCGATACACCACTCACCGAATAGGTCGTCTGAACGGGAGCCGAGCAAGGTCTGTGCCGCGGAGAACAGCTTATCGGCCTCAGCCCGTGCGTCCGCCGATAGCGCCGATCTTTTTGCGCCGTAGAATACAACATCCGTTGGACGCTCATTTCTGATTGGCATGAGATCACTTCGAAGCCATGCCTGCACCTGGCGCGCTCTTGCGCGAAGGCGTGGATCAGCGGGATATAGACGTGCCCCGGGAAAGGTCTCGTCGATGTATTCAGAGATCGCCGACGATTCCGATAGCGCGAATTCGTCGTGAACCAACGTCGGTACGCGCCGCGTGATCGATGTTGTTGCGAACTCGGGGTCGTGGTTCTCCTTGACTGAAAGATCGACGGTCTTGACATCAAACGGCAGCCCTTTTTCGCGAAGACACACGAATACCGACATTGCGTAGGGACTGGTGAACCGAGAATCAACGTAGAGCAGCATGTAATGTCCTTAAGGAAGGGCTATGTAGAACGGGAATCTCAATCCTTGTTAACTGTTCCGACGAACCCGTGGGCGCGACCCGCCGTGTTCGATCATAGAGGTCCACGACATTGTCACGGTCCCATGTGACAATTCGGACGGACGGCATTGCCGTATTCTCTCAAGCTTCACGGTGAGCGCAGATTTGCATATAAGCCGAAGCGGCTCAACGACCCTCGAAAATGGCACGAAACGGAAGTGCCGACCGGCTCAGAACATGTCCGTTCATCGGGGTAGACCGAAAGTGACCGGCCGACGGTCAAAACCGCGCTATTGACCCAACCCGGACATTGACCCGACCAAAATCTAAGGTCGATTGTCCGCCGTTTCTAGCTCGCCGCCCGGTCGCGCGGTGCTAGGCTCTGAAGATTGCGCAAGGCGTTGGTCCTTAGGGGGCAATATGCGAAGGCGGAAATTCATCGAGCTCATGGGCGGCCTCAAGGCGGGCACCCGCGGTGCCCGCAGGCTTCTTGCGACAAATGGAGGAGCCGTTCGACCGATAGGGGGGCTTGGCGCTCAGTACTTGGCGACCACCGGCCCGGCCCAGTTGAAATGATAATTCAAACCGACGCGGGCGATCTGTTCGTGGAACGAGGTCGAGGTGGTGAATACGATGGCCGGGACGGTCGATGCCGGAACGTTGAGCGAGCGGTTGCCGAGATCGATATAGAGATATTCGGCCTTGACGCTCCAGTTCGGCGCCAGCATGGCTTCGGCGCCTGCCCCGACCGTCCAGCCGGCACGCACGCTCGACGAAGCGCCGTTGGCGCAGATCGTTGCGTTGGCAATGCAGCCGAACGGCACGTCGGTGGTGTTGAAGCTGGTTTTGGTCTGGCCATAGGCGAGGCCGCCGGTCACATACAGCAGCAATTGCTGGGTCGGCAGCAATCCGATCCGGCCGCGCACCGTGCCGAACCAGTCGATGGATTTGCTCACGCCGGTAGAGGTGGAATCGAAGCCTACCGGAAACAATGTCTGGCTGGCCGACCCCTTGATGCCGGAGGCCTGGATGTCAGTCTCGAGCCCGAACAGCCATTGCGACATCTGCCAGTTGTAGCCGGCCTGTCCGCCGCCGATCACGCCCTTCGCCGAAGTCGACAGCGAGGCGGGGTAAGATCCGGCGGCGAGAATCGCCGCCAGGGCCGGGGCCAACACGGGATCCGTCGAGACGGCCGACAGGCTCGTGTTGCCGGTATCCCAGCCATATCCGACGTTGCCGCCGATATAGAACCCATTCCAGGTCGCGACCGGAGCAACGGCCGTGACCGGCGCCTTATAGGCCGGCGCCGGCGTCAGATCGGCGGCGAGCGCCGACCCCAGTGTTGCCGCCGCGATCCAGCCGATGCCTGCCAAAGCCAGTTTTTTGACAATATTCTCGATCATCGAACCGGCCCCCGGAATCCCAAGGGGTTTTTGTACCCCACAAAGCGGCGCTCGGATGTGGCGATTTGGCCACGCTGCCACAAGATTCGACAACCCTGCGACAACCGGTTCCCTCGATTCAACTTCATACCAAATGGAAGTCGGCGGCCGTCAGGCTGGTGTGCTGGATATTGCTGATGGTGATGACATGGTTGACATCCAGCGTCAGCACGCTGTTGGCGCCGACCTGCTGGATATCCGCCATTATGTTGGCGATGTTACTACCCCACACCGACTGTTGCAGTTGAATGACATCCAGCGCCGGCTGGAAATTGTTGACGGTGTCGTGCCCGAAATTATTGTTGAACACGAAGGTATCCTGGCCGAAGCTCGCCGCATTCAGCGTATCGCCCGGCCCGCCGATCAGGAATTGATGGGCGTTGAGGGTGGCGGCGGCGCTGAGTGTGGCATTGCCGGCGCTGCCGTCGAGCGTGGTGTTGGCGTAGCCGGCGGTAGCCGACCCGCCGGCGGGTACCTGGACATAGTTCTGGTTGGCGCCGGTCACGGTGATAGCCAGCGTCGATGTCGAGGTCTGACCGTGTCCATCGTCCGCGGTATAGGTGAAGTTGTCGACGCCTACCCCGATGACGGTATTGCTCGCAATGTAGGAATAGCTGCCATCGGCATGTAGCGTCAGCGTGCCGTAGGTGCCGGCGATGGCCTGATTGACATCGGCAGCCAGTCCGTCGACCGCGCTGACCACCAGGTGGTCGAATGGATTGGTGTCGGTGTCGTTGGCGAGCACGCCGTGCGCCGCGTCCGTGGTCAGCGTCTGGTTCGCGGTGACGTGGTTGGCGTCGGGATTGGCTGTCACCACCGAGGTCAGCACCCCAAGTCCGTTGAAGGTCGCGGCGACGTTGGCGGGATTGCCGGCGAGATCGGTGATGGTGGTCCCTGCGGTGATCCCGGTGATCGCCAGCGTCGACACCGTGGCGTCGTTTCCTCCGACCGTGTAATCGAACACCAGCTTGGTGGAATCGTGCAGCGCCGCGGTCGCGGTGGGATCGTAGGTGGCGTGGCCGCCATCGTTCAGCGACAGCTCCGGGGTGGCGCCGCCAATGGTGACGGCTTCGCCGAACGCGAGCACGAACTGCACCGTATTGCCGATCATCTCGGTGCCGCTTGAGGGCACCGCGGTTGCCGTTGCCGTCGGCGCCAGGGTGTCGCCGGTGAGGTTGACGGTATTGCTGGCCGCGCCATTGTTGCCGGCGACATCGGTGTAGCTCGCGGCATTGACGGCAACCGAACCCGTCTCGGTATTGGTCACGTTCGGAGTGAAGGTCGCGGTATAGATATCCTGATTGGATCCGTTGAGCCCGACATGGACCAGATTGCCCAAGCTTCCGCCGGTCACCGAGGTGTCGGTGAGTGCGAAGCTCGCGACCGCTTCGGAGAAGGTGAACGTCATGAGCGCGGTCTGGCCGGCGAGCAGTGCGGTGTGGTTGGCCGCGATCGACACGGTGGGCGCAAGCGTGTCGCCGGTAAAGCTTAAGCTGTTGCTCGCTGTGCCATTGTTGCCGGCGAGATCGGTGTAGCTCGAGGCATTGACCGCGACTGAGCCCGCCTCGGTGTTGGTCACGTTCGGCGTAAACGTCGCGGCGTAGACGTCCTGGTTGGAGCCGTTGAGGCCGACATGGACCAGGTTGCCGAGCGTCCCGCCGCTCACACTGGTGTCGCCGAGCACGAAGCTCGAGACCGCTTCCGAGAAGGTGAAGGTCACCGTCGAAGTCTGGCCGGCCAGCAGTGACGTGTGGTTCGCCGCGATCGACACCGTCGGCGCCAGCGTGTCGCCGGTGAAGCTCAGGCTGTTGCTCGCGGCACCGGGATTGCCGGCGGCGTCGGTATAACTCAACGACGCCACCTGCACCGAGCCTGCCTCGGTATTGGTCGCGCTCGGCGTGAAGGTCGCGGTGTAGATGTCCTGGTTGGAGCCGTTGAGTCCGACATGGACCAGGTTGCTCAGGCCCCCGCCGCTGACGGAGGTGTCGGCCAGCGTGAAGCCCGGAACCGATTCGGAAAAGGTAAACGTCACCGTTGCCGTCTGTCCCGCCAGCAGCGCGGTATGGTTGGCCGCGATCGACACGGTCGGCGCCAGCGTGTCGCCGGTGAAGCTCAGGCTGTTGCTCGCAGCGCCGGTATTGCCGGCGACGTCGGTATAGCTCGCCGACGTCACCTGCACCGAACCCGCCTCGCTGTTGGTCACGCCGGGCGTAAAGGTCGCGGTATAGATGTCCTGGTTGGAACCGTTGAGCCCGACATGGACCAGGTTGCCGAGCGTCCCGCCGCTGACCGTCGTGTCGGCAAGCGCAAAACTCGAGACAGCCTCCGAGAAGGTGAAGGTTACCGTTGCCGTCTGGCCTGCCAGCAGCGTGGTGTGGTTGGCAGCGACCGACACCGTCGGCGCCAGCGTGTCACCGGTGAAGTCAACGGTGTTGCTGGCCGAACCGGCATTGCCTGCGGTGTCGGTATAGCTCGCCGACGTCACTTGCACCGAACCGGCCTCGCTGTTGGTCGCGGTCGGTGTGAACGTCGCGGTATAAATGTCCTGGTTGGAGCCGTTCAGCCCGACATGGACCAGATTGCTCAGGCTGCCGCCAGTCACACTGGTATCGCCAAGCGCGAAGCTTGCCACCGCTTCAGAGAAGGTGAAGGTCATCGTCGCCGTCTGGCCCGCCAGCAGCGCGGTTTGATTGGCCGCAATCGATACCGTCGGCGCCAAGGTGTCGCCAGTGAAGCTCAAGGCATTACTGGCCGAGCCGGCATTGCCCGCCGTGTCGGTATAACTCGATGACGTCACCTGTACCGAGCCCGCCTCGGTGTTGGTCGCACCCGGCGTGAACGTCGCGGTATAGATGTCCTGGTTGGAGCCGTTGAGCCCGACATGGACCAAATTGCCCAGGCTGCCGCCGCTGACGCTGGTGTCACCGAGCACAAAACCCGGGACGGATTCGGAGAAGGTGAAGGTCACGGTGGCGGTCTGGCCCGCCAGCAGCGCGGTATGGTCGGCCGCGATCGACACCGTCGGCGCCAGCGTGTCCCCGGTGAAGCCCAGGATGTTGCTGGCCGCACCGGGGTTGCCGGCGTTGTCGGTATAACTCGATGCCGTCACCTGCACCGAGCCGGCCTCGGTGTTGGTGACGTTTGGCGTGAATGTTGCGGTATAGATGTCCTGGTTGGAGCCGTTGAGCCCGACATGGATCAGATTGCCCAGGCTGCCGCCGCTCACACTGGTGTCGGCGAGCGCGAAGCTTGCGACCGCTTCGGAGAAGGTGAAGGTCACCGTCGCCGTCTCTCCGGCCAAAAGTGAGGTGTGATTGCCCGTGACCGATATCGTCGGTGCCGTGGTGTCGACCTGCAGATGCAGGTCGGTCGGCGCATTGGTCAGCACCGCGTCTTTTCCGTTGGCGTCCTGGATCGTGCCGCCCTCGAGCAGCAGACTCTGGACCTGGAGATCCGCGGTATTGTCGCCTGACTGCACGGCGTAGCTGAAGGTCAGCGCGTTCGAACCGGTGCCGCCGGTATAGGTCGCGATCTCGCTGTCGTTGAGCTGCAGCTCCGGCATGCCCGTGACGTTGACGACGCTGCTGAAGTGAGCGGTGATGGTCACGACCTTGTTGACATCCAGATCGGTGGCGCCGCCCGTCGTAGTGGCCGTCACAGACGTGATCACAGGCGCAAGCTGGATGTTGAGGGTCTCCGGCCCGGCCGTGGCGGTGACGGCGCCGCCGGCATCGGTGACCTGGAAGGTCGCCGAGCGGCTCGCATTGGCGCCCGCATTGGTCGGATCGGTCGCGGTCGAGCTGAACACCACGCCGTTGACCAGCTGGTCGTAATCCGCCTGCGTCCCGGTGCCGCTGGTGGTGGTGATGGTCAGCGTCTCGCTGCCGCTGCCGGCGCCGCCATAGACCACGCTGTACTGGCTGCCGTCGGTTAGCGTCACCGTTCCGACAGTGCCGTTGTAGGACAGCAGATCGCCGTCGCCGGCATAGCCGCCGGTCAGCGTGACCTTGGCGCTGGCGATGACGTCGTTGCCGTCTGGATCGGTGACGCTGGCGCCGCCCTGCAAGGCCTCGGCCGGGCTCAGCGCGGTATAGGTCTCGGAAGGCACATTGAGCGTGATCGCCGGCGCGCGGTCGACGCTGATGCTCAGGGTCGTCGACGCCGTGCCGCCATGACCGTCGGATTCCGTATAGGTGACAATCTCGGTCGGATGGCTCCCCGTCGCCGCATTGGCGATCGCGGTCTGTTCGCCGACGGTCGCACCCGCGGTGTAGCTGTAGGTACCGTTGGAATTGAGCGTGAGGTCGCCATAGGTGCCGTGGAACACGGTGCCGAGGGTGCCGCTGCTGCCATCCGTGAAACCGGTCACGTTCAGGGTATCGCCGTCCGGATCGCTGTCGTTGGTCAGCACGTTGCCGGTCGCCGCCGAACCGCCGGCAACCGCGGCGTTGACGTCGGCCACCGCCACCGGCAAGCGGTCGAGCGTAATGGTCAGGGTCGAGGACGCCGTGCCGCCATGGCCGTCGGACTCAGTATAGGTGACGACCTCGGTCGCATGGCTTCCGGTCGTCGCATTGGCGAGCGCGGTCTGCTCGCCCACGGTCGCGCCGGCCGAATAGCTGTAGCTGCCGTCGCCATTGAGCGTGAGATCGCCGTAGGTGCCGTGGAACACGGTACCGACCGTGCCGCTGCTGCCATCGGTAAAGCCGGTCACGGTCAGCGTATCGCCGTCCGGATCGCTGTCGTTGGTCAGCACGTTGCCGGTCGCCGTCGCGCCGGCCACGTCGGTGTTGGTATCGGCCACCGCCACGGGCAGGCGGTCGAGCGTAATCGTCAGGGTGTCCGACGCAACGCCGCCAAAACCGTCGGACTCAGTATAGGTGACGACCTCGGTCGCATGGCTTCCCGTCGTCGCATTGGCGAGCGCGGTCTGTTCGCCGACGGTCGCACCCGCCGAGTACGTATAGCTGCCGTCGGCATTGAGCGTGAGGTCGCCATAGGTGCCGTGGAACACGGTGCCGACGGTGCCGCTCGCACCATCGGTAAAACCGCTCACGGTCAGCGTGTCGCCGTCCGCATCGCTGTCATTGGTCAGCACATTGCCGGTCGCCGTAGAGCCAGCCACATCCGTGTTGGTATCGGCCACCGCCACCGGCAACCGGTCGAGCGTGATGGTCAGAGTCGAGGACGCAACCCCGCCATTGCCGTCGGATTCGGTATAGCTGACGACTTCGGTCGCATGGCTGCCGGTCGCGGCATTGGCGAGCGCAGTCTGTTCGCCGACGGTCGCGCCCGCCGAATAGCTGTAGCTGCCGTTGGCATTCAGCGTGAGATCGCCATAGGTGCCGTGGAACACGGTACCGACCGTGCCGCTGCTACCGTCGGTAAACCCGGTCACCGTCAGCGTGTCGCTATCCGGATCGCTGTCATTGGTAATGACGTTGCCGGTCCCCGTAGTGCCGGCGACGACCGTCTTGGTATCGGCCACCGCCACCGGCAAGCGATCGATCGAGATGGTCAGCGTCGATGACGTGGTGTCGCCGATGCCGTCGGATTCCGTGTAGGTGATGACCTCGGTCAGATGGCTGCCGGTCGCCGCATTGGCGAGCGCGGTCTGTTCGCCCACCGTCGCGCCCAGCGTGTAGGTGTAACTGCCGTCGCTATTGAGCGTCAGATCGCCGTAAGTGCCGTGGAACAGGGTGCCGACGGTGCCGGCGCTGCCATCGGCAAAGCCCGTCACCGTCAGCGTGTCGCCGTCGAGGTTGGTGTCGTTGGTGGTGACGTTGCCGGTCGCCGCCAAACCGCCGACCACCACCGTGTTGGTGTCCGCGACCGCCACCGGCACGCGATCGAGCGTGACGGTCAGCGTCTGGGAGGCCGTGCCGGTGAATCCGTCGCTCTCGGTGTAGGTGAACACGTCGGTGGCGTGGCTGCCGGTCGGCGCGCTGATGCTGGTATTGGCGGTGTAGGTGTAGCTGCCGTCGGCGTTCAGCTTCAGCGTGCCATATTGGCCCAACAGGTTCGACCCGACCGTGCCGCTGCCATGCGACATATCGTTGATGGCCGTCACGGTCAGCGTATCGCCGTCCTGGTCGGTGTCGTTGGTGACGACATTGCCGGTGACGGCGGGCCCGTTCACCTTGGCCAGATTGGTGTCAGCGGTCGCGACCGGCGCGCGGTCGACGGTGATGGTCAGGGTCGCGTTGGCGGTGACGCCCTGGTCGTCGGCCACCGTGTAATTGAAGGTGTCGACCGGGTGCGAACCGGTGATCGCCGCGATCGCGGCGGCGTTGTTGGCGACGTAGCTGTAGGTACCATTGGCGTTCAGCGTCAGGCTGCCGTAGGTCCCGGTGACGGAATGGCCGACATTGCCCGAGCTTCCCCCAACCAACGCGACCGTCAAGGTGTGACCGTCCAGATTGGTCGCATCGCCCAGCACGCCGGTGCCGGCGGTCGATTTGTTCAGGGTAGCGCCCGCCAGCACGATGCCGGTTTCGGCCTCGTTGAGACCGATGATGTCAGTGCTGAAGGCGACCGAGGTGCCGGCGAACGCGCCGGTAAACGAGGCGGTCGTCTGCGTGACGTCGCTGGTGTCGAAGATCGACTGCGAAATGTTGTTGCCGGTGGTATTGGCGGAAAAACCGTCCTGACCGTCCCAGACCAGCGTGGTTAGGCTGCCGGGCGCGCCGCTGAAACCCGCTGCCGGAACGAAGCGGACCAGATCGGTCGGACTGAGAATGGTGGCGCTGGTGTCGGACACGGTGGTGGAGATCGCATTCCAGCTAGAGCCGCCGTTGGCGGAATATTCCCACGTGCCCTGCGCCGCGGTCGCCGCGTTGCCGACGACGGCGACGCCAGCGAAGGCGTGACCCAGAATCGACGTATATTGCCCACCGGTGATCAGCGAGGATACCGCGGTGCCGCTGGCGGGGACGGTGTTGTCGAAGATGTCGGTGATTTTCGAACCGGCGCCGTTCGAGATCGGGCCGACGTCGGAAAAGATGCGGGCGTCGATGTCCTGTGCATTCGAAACCGTCGGGTTTACCGTCTCCCAGGTCATGGCGATGCCGCCGGTACCGTTCGCGACCGTCGCGGTGGAAAATTGATTAACGATGTCGGTCGCCGGTTGAGTGACCAGGAATTCGTTGGTCAGCGCGGTGTTGTCCGAATTGTAGATTCGGGCATAAATCTCTTTCTGATCGGGGCCGGTGGGGCGCTCGTAGGTGACGATATAGGCGCCGCTCGGAAACAGCGTCGCATGGGCTACGATCGGCTGGTAGGTACCGTCATCCGTTCCGTTATTGGTGGCCTGGGTGCCCTGGGCAATGACGAAGGGCGTCTGCGGATTGGTGAAGCCAGGCGAGAATATTTCGCCGTAGAGATCGCCGGCGCCCGGCGTGTAGACGTTGCCCGATGACTCCGAGGTGTACATCACCAGGATGTCGCCATTGGCAAGCTCGGCCTGGTCCGAGGTCGACGCGCCCGAAGGCAACGCTGCCGTCAGGTTGACCGGGCTGCTCAGGCTCGTCAGCGATGCGCCGTTGCTCGCGACGCCGAACGACACGCCGAAGTCCAGGGGGGCGACACCGTTGACGACGGACGTATAGGTCACGTCGACGGTGGTGCCATTGGTGCTGGCATAGACGCCGAAATTGAACGGCCTGCTGTTGGTGCCCGAACTGATCGTTATGGCGGAACTAAGCGCGTTAAAATTCGAATCGAATACCTGGACTTCGGTTTTGCCGGTTGTCTCGTCGTTACTGGTTTCTGCCCAGGCCAGCACATAGTCGCCGTTCGAAAGCTTCACCACCGAAGGATCGTTGTTGTCGTTGCTGTCGTTGATGAGGTTTTTCGACGCGCCGGCGGTGACGGTGTTGCCCGAAACCGTCATCAGCTGCGCCGTCACCGTACCAAAGAGGCCCGTCGTTTGACTGAGGACGTCCGAAAACACCCAGAACGTGTTGCTGGTCGAGCCGTCGACCTCTTGTACGTTGGCGACGTTGCCCACGGTCCCATCGATTTCACTTCCGACGCGGTTGCCGTTCTGATCGAAAACGCCGACGTCGATGGTGCCGTTGCCGCCGTCGCCGCTATTGTCCTCGAAGGCAATGGCGATATCGCCATTGCCGAGGGTAATGATCTGGGGGTCATTGTAGCCGCCGGCTGGCACATTTGGCGCGGCCACCGGCACGCGGAAGGTCCCGGTGGTCAGCGTCCCCTCGAAGTCGGCCATCGCCTGCGCGGTGAACGGCGCGGCTGGCGCCGCACCGCCGATCGTCGCGTCGAGGGTCCAGTTCTCGCCATCGGGCGTCTGCCCGATATCATGCGTTGCCGCCGCCACGTTGACGCCGGTAAGATGCGACAGGTCGGCGATGAACTGCTGGCCGCTCGCGCCCTGCGCGGTATCGCAGGCGTAGAGCGAGAGATCGCCGCCGCTGGCGAGCGCATTGCCGATGGTCGCCAGCGCACTGGCATGATCGGACAGATCGGAATCGTTGAGCGTTGACGAGCCGAGTTCGAGCTCGCCGGCCGAGCCATGCGCCACGATCTGGATGCCGCTGAGATTGCCGAGATGTTCGGATTTGAGAATCCCCGCGATCTGATCGAGGCCGTCGCTGCCGGCGTCGATCACGAAAGCTTTCTCGCCGGGCTTCAATCCGTTCAGCAGATCCTGGATGTCGGGCACGCTGGAATCGATGAAGACGACATCGCTGACGGCCGGCGCGCCGCTGGCGTGCTGGTCAGGCATTGGCTGTGTCGCCAGATAGGCGCCGGCGCCATCGGCCGTCGATGTCGGCACGATGACCGGAGCAGATCCGGAAAATGCCGATGCTGGAAACGAAAGTTCGGTCGTCGCGAAGGACGAGCGCGGATCGATGTTGAAAAAATTAATCAAATCATCTGGCGTATCGCCAAGAATGTGAAAACTTCCCGGCCGTCGGGTAAATTCCATGACGCAACCCTCGCAAACGCCGAGGCCGGTTTATAGCCGGAG
>Ga0210389_10002071_pt1 | contig 16020 bp, 13 predicted proteins | sample IncBWH28OmetaG_FD_160127 | JGI IMG/M metagenome (GOLD analysis project Ga0210389, IMG submission 160127) | Forest soil microbial communities from Barre Woods Harvard Forest LTER site, Petersham, Massachusetts, United States - Inc-BW-H-28-O ...
GCCCGGGTCCTACGAAGGGGCGGTCATTCAGACCGCCGTGGGCATGTGCGGCGCGGTCCTGCTGCCGGTCGTGATGATCTACGGCGCCAGGGAGATGGAGTTCGTGCTGCGGCGCTCTGGTGCCGCCGCGGTTGTCGTACCGCGGGAGCACCGGGGACGCCAGCACGCCGCCGCCGTGCTCGGCGGGCTCTCGGGCCTGCGCGCGCTGAAGTTCGCCGTGACCGTCGGCGGCGGCGAGCCCAGCCACGGCGCGATCGGGTACGCCGACCTCCTTCGCTCCCCTGGCGGCCCGTACCGCAAGCCCAGCCCTGACCCGGATGACCGTGCGGTGCTCATGTACACGTCGGGTACCACCGCTGACCCCAAGGGCGTACAGCACTCGCACCGGACCCTGCTCGCCGAGGCGACGTCCAGGGTCTATACCCACGTCGGTCCGCGGGCCAGGAATCTCGGGCTCTTCCCGCCCGGTCACGTGGCGGGGCTGCTCAACCTGCTGCGCATACTCCTGCTCGGCACGCCCGCGGTGATCATGCAGAGCTGGGATGCGGCGCTCGCGGCCAGCCTGATCGACCGCCACGCGGTCACGTCATCGGGCGGGGCGCCGGTGCAGCTGTCCGGTCTGCTCGACCAGCAGGCTAAGGGCACGGCGACCCTGGCCACGCTGCGCGAGTTCCTGACCGGGGCGGCCCCGGTCCCGCCGAGCCTGATCCGGCGCGCCGACGCCGCCGGGATCACGGCCTACCGCTCCTACGGCAGCAGCGAGCACCCGACGGTCACCACGGGGACCGTAGCCGACTCACTCGACCGGCGGGCCGGCACGGACGGCAGGCTCGTCGCGGGGAACGAGATCCGCGTGGTGGACCCCGACGGCCGCGACGTGCCCGCAGGCCGGGACGGCGAGATCCTCACCCGCGGCCCTGAGCTCTTCACCGGCTACACCGAGGCGGCACTGAACGCCGCCGCGTTCCTGCCAGGACGGTGGTTCAGGACCGGAGACGTCGGACGGCTCGACGCCGACGGGTACCTTACGGTCACCGACCGGCTGAAGGACATCATCATCCGCGGCGGTGAGAACATCTCGTCCAAGGAAGTCGAGGACCTGCTCATCACCCACCCCGCGGTCGCGGACGTGGCGGTCATCCCCACCCCGGACCCGGTGATGGGCGAGCGGGTCTGCGCCGTCGTCGTGACCCGCCCGGGGTTCTCGTTCGACGTCGACGCGGCCAGGGCCCACTTCGCCGCGGCTGGAGCGGCGCGGCAGAAGACGCCAGAGGCCATCGTGCTCATGGACGAGCTGCCGCGGACCCCGTCTGGCAAGGTAAGGAAGGATGTTCTCCGGGCGGTTACGGCAGCGGGGCCTGGCGGTAGCGGTCGATAATCAGCCGGCGCAGCATCTTGCCGGAGGGCGTCCTTGGCAGCTCGTCATCGAACGCGACCGTCCGCGGCGCCTTGTAGTGCGCGATCCGCGCCCGGCAGAAGTCGATCAGCTCGCCTGCCAGCTCGGGGGTCCCGGCGCCGGGGACCGCGGGCTGGACGACCGCGTGCACCCGCTGTCCCATCTCCTCGTCGGGAATCCCGAGTACGACGATGTCGGCGACCGCCGGGTGGAGGGCGAGCGCGTCCTCCACCTCCCGGGGGTAGATGTTCACTCCGCCGGACAGGATCAGGTCGGTACGCCGGTCCGCGAGGTACAGGTAGCCCTCGGAGTCGAGGTGGCCCATGTCCCCGAGGGTGCTCCAGCCCTTTTCGTTGTACGCGCCGGCCGTCTTCGCGGGATCGTTGTGGTAGCTGAACCGCCTCGTTCCGCTGAACCAGACGGTGCCGGTCTCGCCGGCCGGCAGCTCGTCGCCTTCATCGGAGCAGATGTGCGCTTCGCCGAGGATCGGCTTGCCGACCGAGCCCCGGTGGCTGAGCCACGTCGGGCTGTCGATCACGCAGAACCCGTTGCCCTCGCTGCCAGCGTAGAACTCGGTCAGTACCGGCCCGAGCCAGGCGATCATCCGCTCCTTGACCTCGACAGAGACCGGTGCGGCGGCGTGCACGACGAGCCGCAGGCTTGAGGTGTCGGACGCGGCCCGTTCCGCGTCGGTGAGCTTCAGCATGCGGACGAACATCGTCGGCACGAACTGGCCGTGCGTGACCCGGTAGCGCGCGATCAGGGAGAGCGCCAGGGACGCGTCGAAGCGCTCCATCACCACCACCGTGCCGCCGTTGCGGATCGTCCCGAGTGACCAGCCGATCGGCGCGCCGTGGTAAAGCGGCCCCGGGCAGAGGTAGACCGTGGCGGGCGAGAACCCGAAGACGTTCTTCATGGTGTGGTCGATGTTGAGTCCGGTACCGAAGGGCTGGCCGGTCAGCTCGGGCAAGATGCCCTTGGGCTGGCCGGTGGTCCCGGAAGAGTAGAGCATGTAGTACCCCTCGGCCTCGTCGGGTACCGGCGTGCCTGGCATCGGCGCGACCGCCTCCGCCAGGGATTCCACTCCCGGAGCCGGCGGGCCGACAGTCAGCCTGCCCCGCAGCGCGGGCGCCGACGCCGCGGCGGCGGCCGCCAGTTCCTCCAGGCCGCTTGACGCCACGAGCAGGCGCGCACCGCAGTCGGCCACGACGTAGGCGGCCTCGGCCGCCGACAGGTGCCAGTTCACCGGGGTGTAGAGCAGCCCGGACCGCTGCGCCGCCCACACGACGGGGAAGAACTCGGGCCTGTTCTCCATGAGGACGGCGACGTGATCGCCAGGGCGCAGGCCACGGGAGCGGAACAGGTGCGCGACCTTGTTGGACTGCCGCTCGAGCTCGGCGTAGGACAGGCTCTCACCGGACTCCCCCATGATGACCGCCGGCTTGTCGCCGTACTCGCGGGCCAGCTTGGTCAGGTGCATCACGTGCTCGGCTCCGTTCCCGCCAGCTGCTCGATCAGCCGGTGCTTCATCATCTTGCCGGCCACCGAGCGCGGCAGCGAGCCGGCGAACGAGACCGACCTGGGGCACTTGTAGTGCGCGAGGCGCGCCCGGGTCCAGTCGATGATGTCCCGCTCGAGGGCGGGGTCGCCCGTGTACCCGTCGCGGAGCGTGACGACCGCCCGCACCGACTCGCCGTACTCGTCGTCGGGCACGCCGATGACCGCGACGTCGTCGACCGCGGGGTGCTCGATGAGCAGGTCTTCGATCTCCCGCGGGTAGATGTTGACGCCGCCGGAGATGATCGTGTCGTCGGAGCGCCCGCTGATGAACAGGTACCCGTCATCGTCGAGGTGGCCGATGTCGCCCATCCGCGCCCAGCCCTTGTCGTTGAACATCGAGGCGGACTTGTCGGGGTCGCCATGGTAGGAGAAGCGGTTAGCGGGCCGGGTGAACCAGATGATGCCGTCCTCGCCGGCCGGCAGTTCCCGCCCCGACTCGTCGGTGACCGCCACGGAACCGGGTGCCACCCGGCCCACCGAGCCGGGGTGCTCAAGCCACTCCCTGGCACCGATCGACACGTGGCCCGCCGCTTCTGTGGCGGAGTAGTACTCGTAGATGACCGGGCCGAACCACTCGATCATCTGCCGCTTGACCTCGACGGGGCAGGGCGCCGCGCTGTGCGCGACGGCGCGCAGGCTGCTGACGTCATACCGGCGGCGGACCGCCTCTGGCAGCCGCAGCAGCCTGATGAACATGGTGGGGACGAACTGGACGTGGGTCACCCGGTACCGCTCGATCGCCTTCAGGGTCTGTTCCGCGTCGAACTTCGGCAGCAGGGCCACCGTGCCGCCGTGCCGGTGGGTGGCCATCGCCGACACCAGCGGCGCGGCATGGTAGAGCGGGCCTACCGTCAAGGACACGGTCTCTGTGTCCAGCCCGTACCGGTTGACCCAGAGGATGTCCCCGGCTACGTCGCCGAACCGGCGGTCCAGGTCCACCTTGGTGTGCACGATGCCTTTCGGCCGGCCGGTAGTCCCCGAGGAATAGAGCATGGCCTGCCCCTCGAGTTCCGGGCCGAGCGGGGCCGTCGCCGCACTGGCGACCGCCTGCGCGTAATCCTGCCAGCCCGCGCGGTCCGGGCGGTCCGCGCCGACGAGCAGCCGCAGGGTCAGCCGGGGCAGGCCGGCGGCCGCCTGCTCGGCCACGCCGGCCAGGTCGGCGGACACGATCAGCGCCCTCGACTGCGAGTTCTCGAGCATGTAGCGCACCTCGCCCGGGGTGAGGTGCCAGTTGACGGCGGTGTAGAAGTAACCGCCGCGCCTGGCCGCCCACACCACCTCGAAGTACTCGGGCACGTTGGTCATGAAGATCGCGACGTGGTCACCTGGCCTGAGCCCGTTCTCCCGCAGCACGTTCGCCAGCCGCTTGGACTGGTCGACCATGGCCCGGTAGGAGATGCGCTGACCGGTGGTCGGCACGACCACCGCGGTGCTGTCCGGTGCCTGGTCAGCGTGATCGTCAGGGCGATGCATAAAAAGTAGCTTATAGAGATTAGTAATCTGATTCAACGGCGACGAAATCGCTGATCAGCCGGGCCAGCGCCAGCGGCTGGTCGCTCTGGACCGCGTGCCCGGCCCCGGGCACGACCTCGACCCGGGCCGCGGGCAGCCGCCGCCGGAACTCGGCGACGTCCTGCTCGCCGGTGAACTGGGAATCGGCGCCGAGCACCAGCAGCAGCGGCACGGTGATGGCGGACACGTCCGCCCACAGCCCCGTGTGGTCGGCCACCGCGGCCGGGCGCTCGCCGAACAGGTCGTACCGCCACGTCCAGCGCCCGTCGGGCAGCCGCCGGGCGTTGTGCCTGACTCCGCGCTCAACCGCGGACCGGGGGCGGTTCGGGCTCGCCGCTACCGCCGCGGCGGCCATCGCCGCGAACGACTCGTACGTTGGCGGCCCGCTGACCAGGGCCACCGCCCCCCGTTCGGCGGGCGCCATGGTGCGCGAGCGGACGCCGCTATTCGGCGTCACGTCGACGATCACCGCGCGGCGCACCAGGTCAGGGCGGGTGGCCGCCAGCCGGATGGCGGTGGCGCCGCCGAGCGACATCCCGACGACGCCCTTCGCGGCCGGCGCGGCCTGCTCGATGACGGAGGCGACCGCCTCGGCGTTGCGCCAGGGGCCGTAGTCGCGGTCGCCGCGGCGGGCGGAGTGCCCGTGGCCGGGCAGGTCGATGGCGAGCAGCGGACGGCCGAGCGCGAGCGCGACCGTGTCCCAGGTGTGCGCGTTCTGCCCGCCGCCGTGCAGCAGCACCAGTTCCGGCTGGGCGTCGCCCCAGGCGAGCGCGGAGACCACCTGTCCGCCGGCCAGCGTGAAGGAGGCCCGGGTGACCGGCGGCAGGGAGCCTAGCGTCAGGCCCGCCTCGGCGGCGTTGTCGCCGAGCATCCCGAACTCGTCGTAGTCGTCGGTCTCACCGCTCATGGCAGCCAGCCTGTCAGACCACGCCGTCAGTCCGCCATCCGCAGCGCGAGGCGGATCGCGTCGCGGCCGGGAAGCGCGCGGGCCAGCAGGCTCAGCGCGTCGCCGAGGCCGTCGACCGTGACGGCCTCGCCGAGCAGGGCGGCGGTCGGCACCTGGCCCTGCCTGATCAGCTCGACCGAGGTCTTGACGTGGTCGCCGGGGAAGCCGGCGTGCAGGTGAAGCTGGCGCATGGGAATCCAGTCGCTGATGAAGCCGTCGACCGGCTTGCGGTCTTTCAGGCCGCCGATCACCACCGTGCCGCCGCGCCTGGCCATTTGCATGCCCTGGGTGACGGTGCTGGTCGAGCCGGAGGCGGCGTCGATCACGACGTCGACGCCGTCCCCGGTGAGCTCGCGGATGCGCTCCACGGGGTCGGCGGCGCTGATGTCGACGGCTTCCTCGACCCCCAGGCTGCGCGCCGCGTCGAGCCGGAGCGCGTCCGCGGCAGTGCCGGTGATGAAGATCCGCTCGGCGCCGGCCGCCCGCGCCGCCACGATGGAGGCCAGGCCGAGGTGCCCGGGCCCCAGGATCGCCACCGAGTTGCCCGGCTTGACCGCGGTCGCCCAGCGGACGGCGATGGCGAGCGGCTCCCAGACCGTGAGTTCGTCGGCCGGGAGATCGTCAGGGAGCGGCTCGACCAGCGTCTCCGGCAGCAGTTCCATGTAGTCAGCGAACCCGCCGAACAGGCCGGAGCCCTCGTCGAGGCCGAAGTCGTGGCCGTAGACGCGGATGCCGCCTGGCAGCGGCACCGACTCGCGGACGGCGACGCGCTGGCCCTCCTTGACGCCCCACCGGGCGCCGGTCCCCGCCGCCAGGGCCTCGATGCGCCCGACGATCTCATGCCCGGGGATCGACGGGTAGGCACCGCCCCACGGGGTGTGCACCATGCCGTGCATGTGGTCGATGTCGCTGTGGCACATGCCGACGGCCTCCACCCGCAGCACCGCGCCGCCGGGCGGCGGGTCAGGCACCCGCAGCTCGCGCAGTTGCCAGGTGCCGTCGCCTGGCATTACGACCGCCCTGCTCGTCCGGGTCATCGGGCTCCCTCTTTCGGTGCTTACAGCCCGGCTTGGCCGAGCATCGCCTCGGCCGCGGCCACCCCGCGGCGGATAACCGGCGCGTAGCCTTCGCTGTCGCCCAGCGGGCCGATCAGCTCAAGCTCCAGCGGGCCGGCATAGCCGGTGTCCTTGATGTCGCCCAGGATCCGGGCGAGCGGCAGGTCACCCTCGCCGAACGGCACCCGGCCGCCTGACGGCGGGTCGTCGGGGCTGCGCACGGTGCCGACCGAGACGTCGGTCAGCTGCACCAGGGCGATGTGCGGTGCTGCCCTGAGCAAGGTGGCACGCAGGTCGCGCTCCATCCAGAAGTTGCCGATGTCGGCGACGATGCCGAGCCCGGTCCGCTCGGCGACGTCGAGGGCGTCGCCCAGGGTGTTCACGAAGGACACCTCGGTCCGCTTGGACGGCTCGAAGGCCAGGCGGACGCCCTGGTCGCGCGCGTAGTCCACGCTCGGCGCGACCGCCGCCGCGAGCGTGTCGAGCACCCGTTCCCATACGTCCCCTGTGGGACGCCCAGGTGTCAGGTACATCGACCAGCCCTGGTATTTCGCGACGGCGTCGGTCCACCGGCGGAGCGTCTCGCGCGTCGCCGCCCAGCTGGCCGGGGCGCTCAGGTCGAACCGCGGCACGACCACGGTGGACGCCGTGATGCCGGCCTCGGCGAGCGCGGTGAACCGCGCGTCGAGGTCGTCGCCAAGTTTCGCGCCCATCAGGCCGGCCCAGCCGACCCCGAGCTCCCGCCAGCAGGCGAGGTCCTCCTCGAAGGACCAGCGGACGGAACTCAGCGCGCTGACGGAGATGCGGGAATGGGTCATCAGGCGGGGACGCTGCCGGTGTGGACCCGGGCGAGGTGCAGTCCCTGCGCTTCGGTCGGCGCCTCGATCTGCCACTCCCCGCAGGAGCACCAGCACTTGTAGTGGTCCCCCTCGGGGACGATCGCTTGCCCGTCGTGGCGGCCGCCGGTGCTGGCCATGCTGGTGAAGAACTCGGACGGCTTCTCGTCGAGCGCGCTTTCCTCGTCGGTGTCGCTCACGCTGACTCCTTCGCAGCCGGGCCCGCCACCCGGAAGACGGGCAGCAGCCAGCCGTCCGCGATGGGGTGGAAGTCAACGGTCAGTTCCGTGCCGATCTGGACCTCGGCCGGGTCGACGCCGACGACGTTGCTGACCAGCCGGGTGCCCGGGGCGTCGGGCAGGTCGACGACGACCGGCACCAGGGTGATGTCCGGGAGCCCGGGGTACCCGTTGACCACCGTGAAGGTGTACACGGTGGCCCGGCCGGACAGCTCGGTCCAGTCCACCGCGGCCGACTGGCACCGCCAGCAGAACGGCGTGGGCGGCAGCCGGAACGTTCCGCAGTCCGCGCACCGTGGCGCCACCAGCCGGCGTTCCTTAGCGGCCTGCCAGAACGGCTCGGTGCTCGGGTCGGTGGAGATCTTCACCGCCCAGGCGGGCAGCGCCGTCGCGAGCTTCCCCGTGTTTGCCGGTACCGTGTTCGCCGGCGCGCTCACCGGTCACGGCCCAGGATCAGTGCGCTCGTCGGCAGCGCGGCCGGGCCGCCGGTGACGAGCGCGAGCTCGGCGCCTGCGACCTGGTTGACGGCGGTGCCGCGGAGCTGCTCGACGCCTTCCATGATGTGGGTGGCGCCGATGACGTAAGCCTCGGACAGCTGACCGCCGTGCGTGTTCACCGGGACCGTACCCGGCTTGCGCTCGGCGGCGTACCTGATCGCGCCGCTCAGCACGAACGGACCTCCCTCGCCCTTCTTGCAGAAGCCGTACTCCTCGAGCTGCATCAGCACCATCGGCGTGAAGTGGTCGTAGATCAGCGCCACGTCGATGTCCTGCGGCGTTACGCCGGCCCGCCGGTAGAGGCGGTCGGCGACCGCCTTGTGCCCGGAAGACGCGAACGACTCGTCGTCGGGCATGCCGAACCAGGAGAACCCGCGGCCCCACTCGCGGGTGCCCCCGTGGGCGGCCGCGACGACAGGGACCGGCCGCTGCCTCAGGTCGCGGGCCCGATCGAGCGAGGTGGTGACGATCGCGACCGCGCCCTCGCTCTCCATGCAGAAGTCATAGAGGCAGAGCGGGTCGGCGATGATCCGCGAGCCGAAGTACTGCTCACGGGTCAGCGGCTCGCGGTACCTCGCCTTCGGCCGGTTGAGCGCGTTGTTCCTGGTGGAGATGGCGATCTCGGCGAACGCGTCCCTGGTCGTGCCGTACTGGTACATGTGCCTGCGGGTCAGCAGCGACATCAGGTGGCCGGGGCCGGCCAGCCCTGAGGGCTGCACGAACGAGCTGGCTGGTGTCGCGGCCTTGGACGCGACCACCGAGCCGAGCCGCGTCCGCTGCTGCAGCGCCATCACCGTCACCACCACCGAGGCGTCGCCCGCGACGATGGCGGCGCGGGCCAGGCCGATGGCGCCCGCCGAGCCGCCGCCGCCGCCGGTCAGCGCGGCGGTGAACGTCAGCTCGCGGATGCCAAGCATCTCCACGAACTCGCCCGCCTCCAGCTGGTCGCCGTACCCGGCCCGGGCCAGGGAGTAGAACGCGAGACCGTCTACCTCGGTGACCGACACTCCCGCGTCCGCGCAGGCGGCGAGGATGGCCTCGCCTGCCAGCTGGTTAATGCTCTGGCCGGCGGTCTCGCCGCGCTTGTAGTAAGGGGTCGCGCCGATGCCGGCGATGGCGACGTCGCGGGCGCCCGAATCCTTGGCCATGGTCAGGCCTCGCCCGCGGGAACCGGCGGCACGTGCGGGAACAGTTCGAAGAACGCGCCCTGGGTGATCCGCTGCCTGGCCTCTTCTGGCACGCCGTCGAACAGGGTCTTCAGTGTGTCCTGGGTGTGACCGTAGGTGCCCTCCATGTGCGGGTAGTCGGACCCGAACATGACGTTCTTGTACCCCATGGCGGTGAAGGCCGCGACCGCGGACTCGTCATGCTGGAAGGAGGCGTAGACCTGCGTCATCAGGATGTCCTTGGGGTCGCGGGACAGCTTGGGGCGCACCGCCGTGTGGTGCTGCCGGTAGCCCTCCCGCATCCGGTCGCCGAGGAACGGGATCCAGGTCGCACCGCCCTCGGAGATCAGCACCCTGAGGCCGGGATGGCGGTCGAGCGCGCCCGACGCCACCAGCTTCATCGCCGCGCGCTGGCCGGAGAACGTCGTCTCGGTGTAGTTCATCACCGCACCGCCAGGGCCCCGGTAGGTGACGCCGACCTTCCCGGCCGACAGGTCGACCGGATCCGTGCCGATGTGGATGGCCAGCACCATGCCCGCCCGCTCGGCGGCGGCCCAGAACGGCTCCCAGTCATCGCGGTGCCAGTCGGGGGCGCTCGGGTGCGGTGTGGTCGGCAGGAACACCGACCGGAATCCCCGCCCGGCCGCCCACTCGAGCTCGGATACCGCGTCGTCGACGGCGAGGGTGGAGACCTGGGCGGTGACGACGTAGCGGTCAGAGACGGCCGCGACTTCTTCGAGCGCCCACTCGTTGCTGGCCCGCATGCAGGCCTTCAGGAGTTCCGGGGTGCGGAAGGTGGAGGCCCACATGCCAAGCGACGGGAAGATCACCTCGCCCCAGACGCCTTCGGCGTCCAGGTCCCGCAGCCGCAGCCGGGCGTCCCTGATGCCGACCGCCTTGCGGCTGTCCTCAAGGAACTTCACCGCGGCGGAGGTGGGCAGCTTGCGGCGGAACGTCTGACCGTCGACCCGCACCGTCTCGTACTCGCCGTCGGGATCCTTCTCGGCCTTCGGGGTGAGGTCGGCGAGCCGCTTGGGCAGCCGCGACTCCCACAGGTCGGCCGGCTCGAGGAAGTGCGAGTCGCCCGAGTTGGTCCAGATCTTCGGCATGGATGGCCTCCGCAGCGCGGGCGGCTGGCGCCGCAGTTCAACGTGTCGCTGCATCGGAGCATTTCACTAACTGATTCAACTGTCCAGAGTTTTTAAGAGATGCTCATTATCTTTCTGACGGGCCGGCGGGGCCGCTGCTACCATGCGGAAGGTGACGTCGACCGAAGCCGAGAACGCGCATCCCCGGCGCCGCCACTCGGCCGGCCAGGCGACGCGCGAGCTGCTGATGGTGACCGCGGAACGCCTGATCGCGCTGAACGGCGTTGAGGGCGTCGCGCTGCGCGAGATCCAGGCCGCGGCCGGCCAGTCGAACTCCTCGGTCATTACCTACCACTTCGGTTCCCAGGCCGGCCTGGTACGCGCGGTGCTCGAATTCCGCTACCGGGGGATCAACGCCCGCCGGGCCGAGCTGCTCCAGCAGGCCCGTGACCGCGGTGTGTCCGGTGACCCGCGCGAGGCGGTGTGGATCATCGTGCGCCCGCTGGTCGAGAGCATCGACGCGGGCGAGATGTTCGTGCCGTTCCTGGCGCGGGTCAGCGCCAATCCCCGCGCCTTCGCCGAGTACCTGCCGCCGCGGCTGGCCGACAGCACGGCCAACGTGCTGCGGGAGATGGTGCCCGGCCTCATGTCGGGCATGCCCGAGCGGGCCAGGCTCGGCCGGGAGGTGCAGCTCTACAACAGCGTGCTCAGCCTGCTGGCCGAGCTCGCGCGCGGCCACCAGCGGATCAGCGAGGCGCAGCTGAGCAACTACGTGGACGGCTGGGTGGGCATGCTCACCGCGCCGATGTCGCCGGGCACTTCCGGGCTGATGGGCCAGGAGTAGGTCTTGCGGCTAAGTGGTCCGCCCCACTGATTTTCCCGGGGTGACGTCGAAACGGCCGGGTCGGCGAGATCGACATCGGCTTCAGCCCGGTGAACGCGACGGTGGGGGCCGCCCTCATCGGACGGCGCACCTTCGACCTCGGCCTGGGCCCGTGGGGCGGCACGCCGTGGCCTGGCGTCCCGACCTTCGTGGTCACCCACCGGACCAGGGAGGACCTGCTCGGCGACAACGGCGGGACGTTCGCCTTCGACGGGCTGGAGGGTGCGGCCCGGCGTGCCAGGGCCGCCGCTGGTGACAAGGACGTCCTGGTGCTTGGCGCGCACGTCGCCGGGGCGCTGCTCAGAGCGGAAACCCGTCACCGGGACCGTGACCCACCTGCGCTACCGCGTCGCGCAGCCCTTGGACCACCCGCACCCGGGTGCGACCGAGCGGAGGCTCCGCTCCAGGCAGCAGCGGCACCGGTGAGGCAGGCAGCCCGGAGGCCGCGGCGTCCGCCTCCCGTGCGGTCGCGTGGCTGTCCGGGTGCCGTGATCGCGGGTCATCCGAGGGAAATCGCGGCAGAGCCCGGCGGTTTGCCCCGATTTGATAGCATTTCAGGGCAGGATCTACCGGCTGGTAACACGATTGCGTGACACCGGTGGCGATATCCGCCCCGTATGACCCTCAGTCTTTTCCAGGGACCCCGTCGTGGTTGCAATCCCTTGGAGTTACTCATCTAAGCGTTCCGGCGCCGCCGACCCCAGCCGTCGACGATGGGGTCAGGGGCGCATGGTGGTGCCGCCGTCGACGCAGATCGCCTGGCCGGTGACCCACTCTCCCAGGTCGGACAGCAGGAAGGCGGCCATCGCGCCGATGTCGGCGGGCTCGCCGTGCCGGAACGAGGGTGTGGTCTGCAGGACCTGGTCCCTGACGTCGGCCGGCAGGAATCCCTTCAGCTGCTCGGTCAGCACCAGGCCGGGCGACACGCTGTTGGCGCGCACCCGCTGCTTGCCGTACGTGCGGGCGATGTGCCTGGTCAGCGCGCCGACGCCGGCCTTGGTGGCCTGGTAGGCGACGTTGGTCGCCATGCCGCCGTAGACGGCGGCGGATATCGTGTTGACGACGCCGCCGCCCCCGGCCTCGATGATCCGCGGGATGGCGTGCTTGCAGGTCAGCAGGTAACCGGTGAGGTTCACCGCCAGGTTCCGCTGCCACGCGCCCAGCTCGATGTCGACCACGGTGGTGTCCCGCGCGACCTCTTCTGGGCTGAGGTTGGCGGCCACGTTGAACAGGCCGTCGATGCGGCCGTAGCGGCTCAGGGCGAGCTCGATCAGGTTCTTGACCTGCTCCTCGTCCGAGATATCGGCGACGGCGGCCACGCCCTCGCCGCCGGCATCACCGCAGGTCCTGACGGTTAGCTCGGCCGACGCGAGCAGGACATCGCCGACCACGACCTTCGCGCCGCCCTGGCCGAGATACCGCGCGGTCGCGGTCGCGATCCCTCCGGCGCCCGCGAACACGATGACCTTGTCCTTGAGGCCTTCCATGGCCTTGCTCCCGTCTGATTCCGGATGATCGCACACACCGGATTCCCGGTGACCGCCAGGTCCTGGGTTCCCCGTGTGGGGTTGGTCCGGCTACGGCCGGCCCAACGCCACACGGGGACCGGTGGCGGAATCCGGCGTCAGCTGGCCGCGGTGTCTGCCGGATGCCGCTCGACGGCCAGCTTCTTGCTGGTGTCGAAGCCGGCCACCTTGGCCAGGGTGCCGCCGAGGATCGCGGCGCGGTCCTCGTCGGAGACGGTGCTGTCGAAGTGCTCGGCGATGACCTCGTCGGTGCCGTTGAAGGTGCCCTCGGCGTGCGGGTAGTCGTTGCCCCAGACCACCGTGCTCACCCCGGTGATGTGCCGCGCCTGGACGGCCACCGGGTCGTCGGCGAACTGGATGTGGAACTGCCGCCGCACGTACTCGGTCGGCTTGAGCGGGTAGGGCCACTTCTCGTTGATGTTGAACAGGCGGCCCATGGCCGGCTGCTCGTAGGGCGACTTGCCTTCCTCCCAGAAGCCGAGCCACCACTTCGGGTCCTGACCGGTACCGCGGCGCCACGACTTGTCCATGAACGCCATGTACGACACTAGCCAGCTGGCGCCGAACTCGACCAGGGTGAACGTCAGGCCCGGGTGCCGCTCGGGGACACCGCCGCCGATCAGGTCGGCCATGATCTTCGACGGGCTGGCGGCGGCGGTGTTGCCGCCGCCCATGGTCCGGCCGGCCACCATGTCGTCGGTCAGCTGGCCCTTCCCCATGTTCATGGCCGTCATCATGCCCTTGACCGTGCTTCCGGTCCTGGACGCGTCTTCTTTCACCATCACCCCGCCGGTGGCGACGTGGATGAAGATCGGCAGGCCGAGCGACTCGGCCGCGGCCCAGACCGGCTCGTACTTGCGCGACCAGTACGGCTCCGGCGGAATCTCCGGCAGCATCAGCGCCCGCAGGCCGAGCTTGTGCGCCCGCTCGATCTCGGCCACCGCGTCCGGGATGTCGGTCAGCGGGATGGACGCGACCGGGCGCATCCGATGCTTGTACTGCAGGTAGGTCTCGGCGACCCAGTCGTTCCACGCCCGCGAGTGGGCCATGGAGAGCTCGTGGTCGTCGGTGAACAGCACGAACAGCGCCAGGTTGGGGAAGAACACGGCGGCGTCGACGCCCTCCATGTCCATGTCGGCGATGATGTCGTCGGGGATCCAGCCCGGCGTCGTGCCGTCGTGGCCCTCGAACTGGCGGTACTTGGACACCGTCCAGCCGTCGAAGCCGATGGTGTGCAACTTCCTGAACTCGGTGTGACCGCCCGGGACAATCGGCTCTTCGAGAGTGAACTCCTCTTCCCACAGCGCGCGGTCGCGCATGTTGGCCGGCAGCCGGGTCTTGAACAGGTCCGGCGGCTCGATGATGTGGCAGTCACCGGAGACGAGGAACTCTTTGTACGTGGCCATCGGCAGGCCTCTCCTTTGAGCAGTTACCTGGATACCAGATAGTCGGGCTTCCATGTATTAACATAGACAGGTCGGGAGGCGGCGGTCAACGGCTGACGCCGGCGGCGGCCGAGGTCCGCTCGGTAGCGAGGCCAGGACAGTTCACCTAGCGGCGGCCGCGGAACTTCACCACATGTAAGCCATTGCCGTTACCTCAGAGGTGGGTGGTGCCCGCGAGAGCGGTGCGCGGGCTGCGACGCGGCGCCCGCGCGCAGGCGCGGCATGATCGACAGTAATTTCGCTTTTCATGGAAATTCCGCAGCTAATAAGCTGCGGAATTTCCACGATCATGGGACTAGCCACCCTGCCGACGGGACAACCCGGACGAAACGGGCACGCGCGGGTCCGGTACGAGGCCGGGGAGCTAAGTCAACGGCGTTGCGGCCAACTCTGCTGGCGTCCAGTCCGTCACGGGTTCCGGCCTCGTTGATGCGTCGCCTTCGCCTGCCCGGCGTCACCGGGGTCGCCGGCGTCACCAGCGTCACCGGCGGTCCAGGAGGTGAGGATCCGCAGTGCGTCGTGGGAGGGGCTGCCGGGCTCCGCCGTGAGGACCATAAGGCGCTGCCCTGAGCCGTCGGGGCTGTCCCAGGTGTCGCAGTCGAGAGTGAGGTCACCGACGGTCGGGTGCCGGTAGTGCTTGGTTCCGTAGCTTGCGCTGTTGACGTGGTGCTCGGCCCACCAGGTGCGGAAGTCGGGGTCTTGGACGGAGAGGTCTCCGACGAGTCGCGCTAGTTCGGGGTCGTCGGGGTCTTTCGCGGCCTCCATGCGCAGGGCGGCGACGGCGTCGCGGGCGTCGTGCTCCCATTGCTGGTGCATGCCGCGGATAACGCGGTCGGTGAACAGCAGGCGCACGTAGTTGCGCCCGACGGCGGGGACCTGTGCGAAGTCCGTGTAGAGGGCCACGGCGATCGGGTTCCACGCCAGGATGTCCATCCGCCTGCCGAGGACGATCGCCGGGGTCTGGGTGAGCTGGTCGAGCAGGCGCCGCATCGCTGGCCGCACGCGCTGGACGGTTCTGCGCCGACGCGGCCTGGCGTCCGTTTTGCCGGCGAGCGCGTAGAGGTAGGCCTGCTGGTCGTCGTCCAGCCGCAGGGCGCGGGTGAGGGTCGCGAGCGCGGAGGCGGAGGCCTGGACGCGGCCTTGCTCCAGTCGCGTGTAGTAGTCCACGCTGATCGCCGCGAGCTGCGCGACCTCCTCGCGCCTGAGCCCGGCGACCTTGCGGCGGAGGCGGGTCTCTGGCAGCCCGGCCTCGCGCGGCGTCAGCTGGGCGCGGCGGGCCTTCAGGAACGCGCCGAGCTCGCCTGGAACTGATGCTGCGGGACTCATGCCATCCATTGTGGGCGAGCAACCGGCCTGATGGGAGGGCAGGTTCTTTCCCAGGCAAGAACTTGTCTCTTTTGCGTGCGCGCGGCAGCGGCGACTGTCGAAGTACGCCCCCGCGCCGCGGCGGGCACGGCGCCCGCTCTTCGGCAGGGGTGCCGTCGGACCACCGAAACGGAGACCCTCGTGACGAGGACCGAAGTTACCTTCGATAGCGCTGGCATCACCCTTGCCGGCCACCTGTACACCCCCGGTACCCGCGGGGACGGCCCTCGTCCCGGCATCGTAGTCGGGCATCCCGGCAGCGGCGTCAAGGAGCAGGCCGCCGGGCTCTACGCGGGCCGGCTGGCGGAGCTGGGCTTCGTCACCCTCGCTTTCGACGCCGCTTACCAGGGGGAGAGCGGCGGCGATCCCCGCGGCCTCGAAGATCCCGCGCACCGGGTGGAGGACCTCAAGGCCGCCGTCTCCTACCTCACCACCCGGCCCGAGGCCGACGCGGACCGCATCGGGACCTTTGGCATCTGCGCCTCCGGCGGCTATGTCCTGCCTGC